>Ga0179596_10000436_pt1 | contig 12145 bp, 9 predicted proteins | sample CZODoug1_1_08_16_FD_155494 | JGI IMG/M metagenome (GOLD analysis project Ga0179596, IMG submission 155494) | Vadose zone soil fungal communities from Angelo Coast Range Reserve, California, USA - CZODoug1_1_08_16fungal (Illumina Assembly) | ecosystem: Environmental > Terrestrial > Soil > Vadose...
CGGCTGTTGTCGACGCCGCATGCACTCACCTTCGGGATCGACCCTGCCTTCCGCAATCCACGCTCTCTCCAGCTTGCGGGCAGCGTGGAACAGGAGATCACGCCGGCGTTCAAGGTATCGGCTGGCTATCTGCACGACAGCACGTGGCGTCTCGAGCGGCGTTTGGATGAGAACCTCAATCCTCCTGCGTCGAATGCGGTGGGGCTGCCCATCTTCCCTACGGCTCGACCCAACGCGACGGTTGGGCGGTTGCTCGTGAACCAGTCTACGGCGCACTCGGACTACAACGGTCTTCTGGTCGCGTCGACCTATCAGATCGGCCCACGGTCGCAGTTGACGTTGAACTACACGGTGTCGGAGACGCATGATGATGACTCCAACAATGGGCCGAACTCGATCGACAGCGCGCTGGATCCCTTCGACCTTCGTCTGGAGCGTGCGTTCTCCGCGCAGGACATGCGCCATGTGCTGAATGTGAGCGGGATCTTCAATCTGCCGCTGGGGTTGAAGTGCAACCCGATCTTCCTGGCGGCGTCGGGCCGTCCGTATACCCCGCTGATTGGCTTCGACACGCAACATGATGCCAACGACTGGAACGACCGTGCCCTGATCGGGGGCGTAACCGCTGGACGAAACTCCATGAGGCAGCCGGCGACCTCGGATGTCGACCTTCGCATCGTGAAGGACTTCACGCTCAAGGGCGCCGGACGCCACCTCGACCTGTTCATGGATGTGTTCAATCTGGCCGGGGCAGGCAACAGGAACTTCGGTCCCCAGGGGATCAGCCTGTATGGCACGAGCTCGTCGCCGGTGGCGAGCCAGCAGCAGCCTCTCTTCGCTCCTAACGGCACGCAGTTTGGAGGGCCGCGCGAGATCCAGTTCACCGCGAGGCTCGTGGGCTTTTGAGCTGATTGACCTGCCACGGATGGCCCGGTGTGGGGAACGAGCTACTTTTCACACAACCTTTTGCGAGACTTGATATCGTATTTCGATAACGAGGTTCGTAGCCTTGAAAGACAACGCATCGCTGCCGGTCAGTCGGTGGTGAAGCGCGCCACCGACGAGATGCGAGAGGGGTCCGTGCTGCGATAGCGTGATGCGATCGCAGCACGGGAGAGCGTCTAGGCTGCCATTGCTGGTTGTTGTTCGAGTTCTTTGACGAGGGTTAGCTCTTCGCTGTTGAAGACGGAGTTGAAGTCGAGGATGATGATGAAGTCTTCGCCGCGTTTGCCCATCCCCTGGATGAACTCCGAGCGCCAGCGCATCGCGATCCGCGGGGGCGGGTTGATGTTGCCCGGCTCCAGCTCGATCACCTCGTGAACGCTGTCGGCCAGGCCGCCCAGCACCGAGATCTCTCCATCGATCTCCAACTCCATCACGATGATGCGGCTCTGCACCGTCTCGGGTTCGCTGGGCAGACCGAAGCGGGTGCGCAGATCGACGACCGGGATCGACTGACCGCGCACGTTTACCACGCCGCGCATGTACTTCGGCGCCGTCGGGACCCGCGTGACCTGCGGGATCTCGAGCACTTCGCGGACCCTGGCGACGTCGATGGCGAAGAGTTCATCGCCCAGCTTGAACGTCATGTATTGGCTTGTTTCGGTCATCATGCGTCTCCTTGCTAGGCCTCGTAGGCTGCGAATTCCCTGTCGTGTGCATCGGCCGAACCGGCGTTACCGCCTAGTTCGATACTGGTGCCGCTGAAGCGTTCCGTACGCGGATGGATGTTGCTCTGCGAAGGCTTCAACAACGTGCGTGCGAGAGGCTTGGCGCGGTGTGCGGCAACGGGCTGACGCCGCGGTGACGACGCGGGTTGCGTGCGCGGCACCTCGGTGAGGCGGAAGAAGCCGACCGAGGTCTTCAACAGCTCAGCCTGAGAGGACAGCTCCTCGGAGCTCGATGCCATCTGCTCGGATGCGGCCGCGTTCTGCTGGATGACCTGGTCGAGCTGCTGGATGGCTTTGTTGATCTGGCCGGCTCCGGTGTTCTGCTCGGCGCTGGCCGCGGCGATCTCATGCACGAGCTCGGCGGTCTTCTGGATGTCGGGCACGAGGCGCGCGAGCAACTGTCCTGCGCCTTCGGCCGTGCGTACGCCATCGATGGTGAGCGAGCTGATCTCGGCGGCCGCGGTCTGACTGCGCTCGGCGAGCTTGCGGACCTCGGACGCCACCACTGCGAAGCCTTTGCCGTGCTCTCCGGCACGAGCTGCTTCGACTGCCGCGTTGAGAGCCAGGAGATCGGTCTTGCGCGCGATCTCCTCGATGATGCCGATCTTCTCGGCCACCTGCTTCATGGCTTTGACGGTGAGGTTAACCGCAGTACCACTGGACTTTGCATCCTCGGCGGCCTTCGAGGCGATCTTCTGCGTCTGCTGCGCGTTGTCGGAGTTCTGCTGGATGCTGGCGGTGATCTGCTCCATCGCGGAGGTGGTCTCTTCGGCGGCCGCGGCCTGTTCGGTCGAGCCCTGCGAGATCTCTTCGGCGGTCGAGCTCATCTGCTCGCTGCCACTGGCGACGTTGGCCGAGGCGGTCGCGACTTCGGCGACGGTGGTGCGCAGGCTCTTCAACATGCGGGTGAGCGCGTGGCCGAGGACGTCTTGATCGGAGAGCGTGCTGGCCTCGACGGTGAGATCGCCTTCGGAGATCTTGACCGCGACGCGGGCGAGATCCTTGAGGCCGCTCACCATGCGGTTGAGGCCTTCGAGCATCTGGCCGAGCTCGTCGCGCGAGGTGACCTCGACGGTGTGGGTCAGGTCGCCCTGCGCAACATGCTCGACGAGACCGGCCGCAGCCGACAGAGGACGCGTGATGCTGCGAACCACAAAGAGCGAGATCGCAATCGAGACGAGAAGCGCAAGACCAAGACCCGCAAGAATGCCCGTGCGTGCACTGCTGGCTGACGCCTTCACATCCTTCGAGGTCGCATCCGCGGCATTCTTGTTGAAGGACACCAAGGCGCTTCCAGCCTCGGAATACTTCTTGTGCTCGGGAAGGACTCGTTGCCGGATCATCTCCAGCGCGTGCTTCTTCGCGGCGGGCGTGCCCAGCCGGCTGACCTTGATCGTCGCGTCGAATTGTGCCCAGAAGGCGGTTCGACAGCCCTTGAATGTCTCATGCAGGATCTTCTCGGCGTCGCTCTTGGGCAGAGCTTCGAATGCCGTACGTTGAGCGGCGTTCGACGTGTGAAGGTCTTCGATGAGCTGTTCGAGATGAGCTCTCTCCGCCGGATCGGACGATTCCACATGCCGGTACAGAATGCTGAGCGCGGCCTGAATATTGCTGTCGATTCGCCCGATGAGGTAGACGCCTGGCAGGCTTCTGTCGGTGACCTGAACGGCGGATTGGTTGATGTTTCCTATTCTGCCGTATGCAAACACACCCAGTGCAAACGAGATGGCGACAATAATGCCAAAACCCATCGAGATGCGCGTTCCAACCTTCCAGTCCTTCATATATCGTCCTCGTTTTCCAGGTTTCTGTGAAGCAATTTTCGGCTGCTGTTCAAGCTTTGAGATTGTGTGTGGAGTCCCTTGGTCTGCCCTCGGGGCCATGGTTTGCACGACGTCCGAGATGGGGGCCGTACGCATCCGATGATCGTTGCCGAGGACGAAATGCCATCTTCCAACTCCGCTCACCACGTTCGCTGATTGATGTATCGACGGCTGTCGTCCGGACATTAGCCGATTGCGGCGATGTGGACTAGTCCTTATGGCGGCTGCCTCCGAGCAGCACGCGGTAGGTCACCGACAGATACGGAACGGTCTGAGGAGCGCCGTGCTTGTTCGCGGTCATCAGGGTGCCGGGGAAGAAGTGACCTACGCCGCCATTCACGACGATGTAGTCATGAATGACGTACTTGAACGAGGCGTCGAATCCCTTGCCGATGTCGTCGGTGGCAAAGCCGGCGGTCGGCGCTTTGATGGTGGCGGAGCCGCTTCCGCTGTAGACGGAGTCATGAACATTGGCGACCTTAAGAAACTCTTCCTGGAGGAGGATCGTCAGGTGGCTGATGGGGTTGATGTCCAGATTGACGCGGGTCTGCCTGACGTTCTGCCAGCCGAACAGATCGACCAGGCCAAAGGCGTTGTGCCCGCTTGGGTAGAGTTGATCGAAGGTGCTGATGCGTTGAGCATTCGTGTGCGGGTTGCCGGTGGCGTAGTCGTACTCACCCTGGAGCCGGGGATGCCATGGAGCATGCGCGGTGTAACCGACCTTGGCGTATCCGGCACCGGAATGGATCGAATCGTTGGCATAGCTGCCGCGCTGCAGCGTACCTTCCGCGATGTAGTCGAAGCCGAGAGGAAGATTGCCGCTGACTCGCATTCCGGGCGTGAACTCCGTCTCGGTCCCGGAGACGTTCTGCTGGCTCTTGACGCTTGGCATGCACTTGACGAAGAGGTAGGATTCGATGGAGGTATGCGGTAGCAGAGTATTGATGACGCCGTAGGCGCCATGGAAGTTCAGGCCGCCGGCATGCATGTCGAGCCCGGTGGGATGAATGGTGACGACGGAGGAGGTGAACAGGTCGAGGCGGTTGCGGGTTCCGATGTGCCCGCGAACGGCGTCGAAGGTGCGGCTGACGTTGGTCCAGTCACTGATGCCGACGAGCCGTTCGCCTCCGAACTTGAGTTCCTGCCGGCCGGTCACGATCTCGGCGCTCTTGACGTGCAGCCTGAGATAGGCCTGGCGGAAGTCGAAGGTGTCGCGCATATTGGAGGCCGTCTCGGAGAGAGGCAGGGCGAGGGCGTGTCCATCGTGAAACTGGATGTAGAGATCGGCCCACTTTACGGGGGCAACCGTGATGCCGCCGCGAACCCGCGTCAACTCATAGCCGTTGCTGTCTCCGGCGGTGTAGGCCATTGCACTCTGCCCTTCGGAACGCTCGCGCGTTTCGAGATCGAACGAGAGCCAGGACGGCATCTGGGGAAGGACGAGGTGGTCTACCTTTCCGGCCTTCTGGGGGTAGTCCTTATATTGACCGTACGCCGGGGGCACGCAGGCCACCGCGATGAAGGCGAGCGAGAGACAGGCGGAGACGATTGACGAAGGAATTGAGGGGGTTGCGAAGAATCGACGCATTTGACGGCTCGCGGAATGGAGCATGGGAGGTTGTCCTTTCTTCGGAGAAGGCTTTGTATGCAAGCCCTCCGGCCAGTCTGGGAGGTTCGATCCAACTGCCTCCGCAGATCGTGCTCCATTGCGATATCGGAATGGGCAAAGGGCTTCATAACGGTGTGCAGCGATTTGCATTGCCGGCGCACAGTACCAAAGTTTGGAAGACATGGTTGCACGCTCAGAGCAGAGGCGGACTGAGGATCGACGGTTGCAGGCGGTGTCTGCCTGTGTTTTCGGGCGCGACAAACGAGTGACAATCAACTGACAACGACATGACACATCCGGGGGACGGATTCTCTAGGGTTAGAAGCGTTGCAGCACTCAACGCCTATGCCAAAGAATCCCAATCGCCGAAGCTTTCTCGCTCCCTCTGGCCGTAGCTGCTCTCTGCTTGCAGGGATGCTCCTCGTCTCGCTCTTTGTGGGGGCGCAGAGCCCTCCGAACGTTCCGTTGATCTCTGGCGGGGCGGGGATGTTCAGCAGTACGAACGAGGGGTTTACCTTTTTTCAGCCTGTGGCGGCCCCCGTCCTTGCGCTGCCCCTGGGGCAGCATGTGTTGATCGAAGCCCGTACCGATCTGCGCGGGTTCTATCAGCAGAACAATGAGACAGGGCCGTTTCACGGCAGCTTTACCGCGGACCTCGAGTACCTTCAGGCCGACTTTATCGTCAACCGCCACATTACGGTGGTTGCGGGGCGCTTCCTTACTCCGTTCGGAACCTATAACGAACGGTTGAATAACCTGTGGGTCCGCAATTTTCAAGACTTCCCTTTGGCCTTTGGGATTGGTACGAGGACGAGCGGGTCGAGCGATGGCGTGATGGTGCGGGGCAATCTCTACTCGACCGCGAAGCTCCATGTGAATAACACAGCCTTCTTCTCGGCAAAGCGGACCGACGGTCAGTTCCAGGCGGCGCGTGCGGCTGGAGATCGTGTCGATCTCTACCTTCCGGGGAAGAGACTTGAGGTCGGTGCTTCGTTCGAGCGATTCCTGCAGAGCACATCGTTTGAGAAGCCTCATCGCAACTCGGGCGGGGTTCATCTGTGGTGGATGCCCTGGCGCAACCCGCTGCAACTGCGTTCGGAGTATGCGCATGGTCCACATTCGGCGGGCTATTGGGCGGAGGTGACGTATCCGCTGTCGCAGTTCGGTGGGCAGGACTCCGTCGTCGGACGTCTCGAGCCGGTGTTTCGCATGCAGCAGACCTTTCGTCTGAGCCCAGGGCCTGGGGATGGTCTGCCCTCGGCCAATACCAAGCAGGCGGACTTTGGGCTCGACTATCGGTTTCCACACGAGGTGCGCCTGAATACGAGCTACTCGCGCACCTTCTCGACCATCAACGGAAATATCTGGGACTTCTCTCTGACATACCGGTTTCTCTTCCCGGTATGGAAAGGTTCGAAATGATACGTCTTGCTGCTGTATGTCTCGGTGGTTGCGCCCTTGCCGCAGGTGCGGCCGGCCTGGCCGCGCAGGCTGTACCGACCGCGACGCAGACCTTGAAGCCACCGGCGCACAAGGCTCCTGCTCCCGCTCCCGCGCATATGGACCCGGCGGAACGGGCGTTCCAGGCCAACTGCAATCGCTGCCACTCCGCCCCGGAGACGCTCTCACCGCGCATCACTGGGACCGTTGTGCGGCACATGCGAGTGCGTGCCAACCTGAGCGCGGAAGAAGAGCGCTTGATCCTGAGTTACCTGAACCCCTAACGCCACCATTTCAACTTCACATTCTCTTAGGAAGACTTACATGAAGACTCGCTTTTTGTTGACTACGTTTGTGGCCGCGCTTCTCCTGCTCGCGCTTGGTACGGCGCATCCGACTGCGGCAGAGCCTGCGCCACGGCACATCGATATCCTCGCCAAGCGCTTCTCGTATGAGCCCGCCGAGGTCACGCTCAAGAGGGGTCAGCCCGTCGTCATCGGCTTGAAGAGTACGGATGTGGCGCATGGGATCCACTTCAAGGAGTTGAACCTGCAGGCCAAGATCGACAAGGGCGGCACTGGATCGCTCTCGTTCACACCGACGCAGACCGGCGACTTCGTGGGGCATTGCTCGGTCTTCTGCGGGTCGGGACATGGCGGCATGACCCTCACCTTCCATGTGGTGGAGTAATGATGGCGCGCCGGGTCAATCTTCTGCTTCTGCTGTTTGCTGCTGCGCTTGCCGGTTGCAAGGCGAACCCTCCGGGTGCGCTCGAGACCAAGGTGATGACGGGCGCGAAGCATGCGGTGTTTGTGCGCAATAAGAAGGAGAAGAATCCGGTGCCCAACACGAGCGACAACATCGCGGCCGGCAAGGAGGCCTTCGGCCACTACTGCGTGGCGTGCCATGGACTCGACGGTCAGAATACCGGTGTGCCCTTTGCCGCACGCATGTATCCGTCGGTGCCCATGCTTACGTCGGCCGATGTGCAGCGCTATAGCGACGGCCAGTTGAGTGGGTGGATCGACTACGGGATCGGGCCGAGTGGAATGCCCGGCTCGAAGGGCATCCTGAGCGACGACGAGATCTGGTCGATGGTGCTCTATATCCGCCATCTGCCCCCTGCGGGAAGCCTGGGCGAACCGGAGATGTATACCCACTAACCTATGAACACGTTCTCATCCATCCCGTCGTATCGCGGCGTGCATCGCAAAGGCTCACGCGAGCTTCGAAGCGCAGTGCTCGAGTCGTTCTCTCGTTCGTCCCCGTGGGTGTCCGAAACGCTGGCACGGTTCACTGAGGGGGAGTGGAAGGCCAATCTTGCGTGGCTCGACACGAGCGGTCTCGCGCTGTACCTGGTGGACCGCCTGCTCCGACTTGGCTGCGAGCGCAGTCTTCCTCCGGCGATCCTCGAACGCCTGTTGCAGAATCGCCGCGACAACACCGCGAGGAGCGCGGCCATGTTGGCGGAGGCGGAGGCGGTGACCCTCGGTTTCGAACGAGAGGGCGTGCTGTTCGCGCATCTGAAGGGCATCACGCTGACACCGCACTCGGTTCCGGAGCCATCGCTGCGGCTCCAGCTGGACCTCGACTTTCTCGTTCATGCAGAGGATGCCGGCAAGGCCGCGCGTGTGCTCGAGGCGATGGGTTATGCGCGGGCCTGCGTCAGCGGAGATACGTGGGAGTTCAAGGCAGGCGGCGCGGAGATACCTTCGCTCAAGGATCTGTACAAGGAAAAGCCACAACGCGTCGCGGAGATCCATCTCGCCGCTGCCCAGGGATTGCTGGAGCGGATCGAGCATAGGACGTTTGGCTCGATGACGATGCCAGCGCTCTCGGCGCCGGACCTCTACCTGCAACAGGCACTTCATCTCTTCAAGCATCTGCGCAGCGCGTTTACCCGTGCGGCGTGGGTGCTGGAGTATCGGCGGCATATGCTGGCGCGGCGGGAGGACGTTCTCTTCTGGCAGCAGATTGAGGGGCTCGTCTCTGATCATGCCGAGGATCGCGTTGCGCTGGGCGTAGTGAGCCTGCTGGTGGTTGAGGTCTTCGGCGATCGTCCGCCCGCGTTCCTTGCGCAGCTGATCGCAAGCTGTGTCTCGGCTCCGGTTCAGCTTTGGATTGAGCGCTACGGGCGGTCCGCTCTGCTTGCGGACTTCCCAGGCACCAAGCTCTATCTGATCCTGCAGGCGGAGTTGGACTTGTCGAAGACGCCGAGGCGCGCGGGTTTGCTGCCTCTCGCGCTCCCGCCGATGATTACGCTCGGGCACCCCGGAGAGGGCTTGCGGTCGAAGCTGAGGCGGGTATGGATTCAGTGCGGCTTCATCGGCTTCCGGTCCGGTTTTCACTGTGTGGAAGGGGTTCGTTACCTTCTGGAACTTCTTCGATTTCGGCGTCTCGTTGCGGGGCTCTCGGAAGGTGTTACCCCATGAGCAATGCCCGCCAATTCGTCTTCAACACGTTGTGGCTGCGATGCGTGCTGGCCGCCGCAATGTTGTTTGCCGTGCGGTCTTCGCTGGTGGCGCAGACGCCTCAGCTCCCACCCTCCAATGCAAACGGAGCACAGGGGAATACGAGTGTGCCGGGAGTTCGAAGCGGTTCGCAGGCGAACGCCTCCACGACGAATACCCAGAGCCCGGACACGAGGAACGTACTGACCACGCAGCAGATCGCACGTGTGATGCAGGACAAGCCCGAGGTGATCGTCGAGCTCAAACAACTGACCGCGACGCAGCTGCAGGAGCAGGGCCTCAATATCCAGGCGGACTCCATCACCGATGAGGCCCTGTACAACCAGATCGCTGCGACACCCTCGCTGCGCGTGGCCATTACAACCTTCCTGCGCAACCGCGGCTACGTCACGGATGCCGACCTGCAGCAGGACGCCGAGCCGAGCGAGACCGACGACACGACAATCGCCGTGATGCGTGAGCGCCAGCCGTTTCAGACGCTGCCTTGTCTGCAGTCACCTTCCCCGACATCGAATTCCAATGTTCGGACGGGCCTGACCGATGACTCTCTGTGCGCGCCGGAGGATAGCCTTCTCGATCCGCAACGACGAGCGTCGACGGTGAACGAGAATGGGCTCCCGACTGCGAAGAATGTGCCTGCCCAGAGTGTCAAGCCCGCACGCGATGTGCCGGCTAAGACCACCACCGATGTTCCGCAGGTGCTGCGGCAACCTGCTCCCTACAATCTTCTCTCGATGCGCGATCTCTACACGCAGATCCCGGAGGAGGGTGAGCACCTGAAGCGCTTCGGCTCCGAGGTGTTCGTTACCCGACCGCCTTTGCCAACGACTCGCGTGACGTCGCCTGCGACGCCGATTCAAGAGAACCCGCTCGACATTCCCATCGGGCCTGCGTATGTTGTCGGTCCTGGGGATAGCCTGACGATCGACCTGTGGGGCGGGATCTCGCAGACGCTGACGCGCGTTGTCGACCGCGAGGGGCGTGTTTCGCTGCCGGAATCGGGGGCGATACAAGTGGCGGGGCTGACGCTGGAGCGAGCGCAAGGAGTGATCGAATCCGCGCTGAAGCAGCAGTATCGCAATGCCCAGGTGGCGGTCACGGTGTCGCGTTTGCGCACGGTGCGCGTGTACGTTGTGGGCGATGTGCAGAGGCCGGGAGGTTACGACATCAGCTCGCTCTCAACGCCGCTCAACGCTCTCTTTGCGGCAGGCGGGCCTACGGCTGTCGGGTCGCTGCGTACACTGCGCCACTATCGCGGCAAGGAGCTGATCGCGGAGGTCGATCTGTATGACTTTCTGCTGCACGGCATGCGCGCCGGAGACGATCACTTCCAAGGTGGCGACACGCTTCTTGTGCCTCCCGCGGGCCCTCAGGTCGCTGTCTCCGGTGCGGTGAAGAGGCCTGCGATCTATGAGCTGAAGAAGGGCTCCAGCCTCGCCGAGGTGCTTGATGATGCGGGTGGTGCAACCGTTGCCGCAGCACTTGGGCACATTACGGTCGAGCGCATCGATGCCAACCAGCATCGCGAGACGCTCACACTGAACCTCGCGGGCGCTTCGGATTCCGATCGTTCGGTTGCCGGTACGAGCGGCGCGATCGCGAGCTTCGCGGTCAAGGATGGTGACCGTATCCATCTGTCTCCGATTCTGCCGTTCAGCGAGCGGGCGATCTATCTGGAAGGGCACGTTGTGCGGCCGGGCAGGCTCGCGTATCGCGATGGCATGCGTTTGAACGAGGTGCTGCGCAGCTACCAGGATCTGCTTCCGGAGCCAGCCGCGCAGGGCGAGATCGTCCGCTTGATGGCACCAGATCTGCATGCCGAGACAATTCAGTTCGACGTCGCCGATGCACTGATTGGGAATGCGAATGTCGAGCTGCACCCCTTCGACACGATTCGGATTCGCGGACGCTATGAGATCGATTCGCCGAGGGTGACGATTCGCGGAGAGGTTCTGCGGCCCGGGGTTTTTCCGCTCTCGCAAGGCATGACGGCGGCGCAGCTGGTGCGGATGGCTGGAGGCTTTCGACGTGGCGCTCTGCAACAGGAGGCCGATCTGACCAGCTACGAGATCGTCAGCGGAAGCAAGGTCAATGGGCAGCGCTCGGCGGTTCGGATCGGCGACGCTGTGGCGCGTGGAGATGCGACGGCGGATGTTTTGCTCAAGCCGGGCGACATCCTCACGATCCACCAGATCGCGGGCTGGAGCGACATTGGCGCTTCGGTCAGCGTGGAAGGCGAGGTCAGCCATCCGGGCAACTATGGGTTCCAGGATGGGGAGCGTCTCAGCTCCGTGCTGCGGCGCGCCGGGGGCTTTCGCGATACGGCCTATCCTGCCGGTGCCGTGTTGCTTCGGCAGCAGGTTCGCGATCTCGAGGAGAAGAGCCGCGCGGAGTTGATTCGGCAGATCGAGACGAGCTCGGCCGCGTCACGGCTGTCGCCGAACCTCAGCAGCGGCGATAACAGCAGCACGTTGCAGATCATTCAACAGCAACAGGACCAGGTGCTCGCGCGGCTTCGCAGCCAGCCTGCAAGTGGGCGTCTCGTCATTCATATCTCGTCCGACATTGCGAGTTGGGAGGGCACCGATGCGGACGTGGAGGTGCGTCGCGGCGACATCCTCAGCATACCCAAGCGGCCTGGATTCGTTCTCATCAGCGGTCAGGTCTATAACGCCTCCGCGATCACGTTCGTGCCGGGCAAGACGGCGGGCTGGTATCTGCAGAGCGCGGGAGGCTCGAGCGAGTTCGCGAACAAGAAGGAGATCTTCATCATCCGCGCCAATGGGGTTGTCGTTGGGCGGCACTCCGACGCGGGCCGTGTGCTTGCGACGAAGCTCGACGCCGGCGATGTCGTCGTGGTTCCGCAGAAGATCAACGGGGCCTCGCAGTTCTGGCGCAATCTGCTGACTACGGCGCAGATCGCTTCGTCGGTTGCTATCACAGCCGTTGTGGCGGGTCTCTAGATGAGCCAAACTCTGGACCATTCCGTGCCGCGCGCTGAACCCTTACCGAACTGGGTGGGCAATGCCACGCTGCTGTGGGAGGCAAGGCGGCGGCTGGCGCGGATTGCGGCCATCGCATTTGTCGTGAGTCTGGGGATCGCCTTCATTATTCCTAAACACTATGAAGCGC
>Ga0179596_10000437_pt1 | contig 12117 bp, 12 predicted proteins | sample CZODoug1_1_08_16_FD_155494 | JGI IMG/M metagenome (GOLD analysis project Ga0179596, IMG submission 155494) | Vadose zone soil fungal communities from Angelo Coast Range Reserve, California, USA - CZODoug1_1_08_16fungal (Illumina Assembly) | ecosystem: Environmental > Terrestrial > Soil > Vadose...
CAGACGCTGGTGCTGTGCGATATGAGGGCAAGGCCGTTCCAGGTGGCGTCGCAGGAGTTGATCGCAGCGGATGGGATGGCGGTGCGGGTCAGCCTGGGCGGGGAGCAGAAGATCGTCGACCCGGCGGCGTTTGTGCGGGAGAGCAGCGATGGGTATGGGACGTTCTACCTGGAGCTGCGGCAGGCGATCCGGGTGGCCGTCGGGGAGCATGCGGGGGACTCGGTGATTGGTGGGAGCAGTTCGCTGCCGGCGCGGATTCGTGAGCTGCTGATTCCGAAGGCGGCGCACCTGGGGCTGGAGATCGCGAGCCTGGATGTCTCGGAGGCCGTGCCTCTGGGGTGGGTACGGCAGCATGACAACCGGTAGGGAATGTCTGAGTCGGTTTATACGCCGATTGGCATGCGCTACTCTCGAGAAAACCCATATCCCGGGGGCTGAAGCCCCAGTTCTGCGGCGGTTGGAATACCCGGGCTAAAGCCCGTGCCTATCTCAGAAGCAAAGACAACCACAAAGCCCCGGCGTTTGATTTGTTAGGCACTACCAGGCACTCGCGAGCCGTCATCGCGAAAGCGTATGCTGTCGGTTATGAAAATCACCCTTCGCGCCGCGGTGCTCTGTCTTTTTGCTTTGTTTTTCTTTGTCTCATGCCCGGCTGAGGGCCAGGGCGCAAAGTTCGATGCCACGGCCGATACAGCGCTTGCCGCGATGCGGCATAAGGCCGAGGAACTGGGCATTCAGGGAGCCGCTCTGGTCGCTTATTTCGAGGGCGACAGCATCCAGGCCTGGAGCTCGAAGATGGTCGTGGTCGGGTCCATGCGGAAGGATCCGAAGGATGCGACCGACACGGGCTCGAACCTGCTGGCGATCGCCTATGCCAAGGCCTGCGAGATGGCCGATACGCTGAAGGATTCCGGGAGCAAGGTGCGGCCGGTGATGAAGGGCGAAGTGGGGTGGCAGGGCGGGGTGATCGTCCGGGGGAAGAAGGGGTATATCGTCGCGGCGTTCAGCGGGGGCAAGTCGGAGGACGACGTGAAGGTGTCGCGGGCGGGGGCCGAGGCGATGCAGACGGCGTTCTGATCTATATGCCGATACAGTCTAATCGGAGAGAATAGAGCGATGCGCATCGATAAGTGGCTTTGGGCGGCACGCTTCTTCAAGACAAGGGGCCTGGCCGCGGATGCGTGCGATCTGAACCGCATCGAGTGCAACGGCGTGCGGGCGAAGGCTTCGCGTGAGTTGAAGGCCGGGAACATGGTCGTGATTCGCAATGAGGCCGGCGAGTTCCATGTCGAGGTGCTGGCGCTGAGCGAGATGCGTGGGCCGGCGGCGGTCGCCGCTACGCTTTACCGGGAGACCGACGAGAGCAGGGAGATGCGGCTGAAGGTCGCCGAGGAGCGGAAGATGATGCTCGCCGGGGGAGGCGTGACCGACGGTCGGCCAAGCAAGCAGGACAGGCGGCAGATCAACAAGCTGCGTGGGCGAATTCACCGTTTCTAGGCGCTTGTCCTGCCGGACGGGCCCGCTGCGCGCGGGGCGATCACTTCGTGATGGGTATACCGGTCTTGCCGCTACGGAATCGTGCGGTCCTCACTCCGTTCGGCACGGAGTTACCTTCTCGACCAACGGGAGAGCCACACGAAGTCACTACGCGTCACGAAGTGACCGCTCCCCGCGCAGGGGGCCCGTCCGGCAGGACAGTGATGCTAGGTTCCGACCGCCGTGGTCATGACCGGGGTTCTTTTGGTCTGGGTGGCGAGGTAGAGGGCCAAGGCCGCGATGGCGAGCAGGGCCATCAGGCTGGCGGTTGCGATGGCGGGATTGACTCCGGGGCGGGCGCAGAGCCAGGCCAGAAGGGCGCTTCCTCCTGAACCGAAGAGCATCTGGATGCAACGGATGGCTCCGCTGCCGGCGCCGGCTACATGCGGCACCGGCTCCAAGGACCCGAGCATGAGCGATGGGGCCATGAAGCCGAACGCCATCATCATGACCATGGTGGGGAGCACGAAGACGAGGGGGCGGGCGAGGCCGGCGATCTGCAGACCGACCGACACCACACCCGCAACGACCATCAGCACGAGGCCGACCCGCAGGAACGTGCGCAGGGGGAGGCGCTTGCGGGCCAGGAGGCCACTCGAGACCGCGCCGACGATCTGGCAGGCCGAGATGGCCCCGAAGATGAGCGTGTAGATGTGTTGGGGAACGTGCATCTGGCCCATGAAGACGACCGGTGAAGCCGACACGTACGAGAAGATGCAGGCGTAGATGCAGGCGTAAATGACAGCGTGGATGACGAAGATCGGCTCCCGCAGGAGGAGGCCGTAGTTCAGGACGAGGGCGCGCAGGGGAAGAGCCTGGCGGCGCAGCCTGGGGTGGGTTTCGGCGAAGAAGAGGCTTACCGCGAGGAGGATCAGAAGGGCCAGGCCGCCCTGCACCGCGTAGATGACCCTCCAGGGCGCGACGAGAAGGACCCACGAGCCCATGACCGGCGCGAACACAGGCACCACGCCGAGGATCGTCGTCATCTGCGACATGGCCTGACGCGCGGCGTGGCCGGAGAGCGAGTCGCGGATGATCGCCATGGGCAGAGCCACGCAGACACCCGCCGCCGCGCCTTGCAGGACGCGGAAGAACAGGAGCGTGGCGAAGTTGGGGACGAGGGCGCAACCGAGGCCAGAGGCGGCGAAGATCATGAGGCCGCCGAGCAGAACGGGACGGCGGCCGAAGCGGTCGGAGATGGGGCCGCCGAGGAGAGGCGTGAAAGCGAAGCCGGCGAGAAAGACCGAGAGCGTCAGAGCCCCGCGACCGGGGAGGAGATGGAACTGCTGCTCGATGATCGGCATCGCGGGTAGACCCATGTCGATGGCCAGCGAGGTGAGCGCGGAGATGCCCGCGAGCAGCAGAGAAAATCCGAACGATTGCTTTTTCATCCTCTTCTAGGGTGACACGTTCGGTGCTTGCTTGCTAACAACGTTGTCCTGCGGGACGGGCCCGCTACGCGCGGGCCCGTCCCGCAGGACAAAAGCATATGGTTGGTGCATTATTTTGTGCATTAGCAATGTCGCTAAGAACTGTACCTCCACCGTGATTCCGTGCCTGCGTTATCGCGATGCGCTGGCGATGATCGACTGGCTTGAACGAGCCTTTGGATTCTCGAAGCAAGCTGTTTACATGGCCGGGGACACGACGGTCGCGCATGCCCAGATGACCTTCGGGAACGGCATGATCATGCTGGGCTCGGTTGATAACGGGTCGAAGATCGCGAACCTGATGGTCCAACCCGATGAGGTCGGGGGACGGCAGACGCAATCGGCATGCCTCATCGTCTCGGACTGCGCGGCGATCTACGCGACTGCAAAGGCGGCTGGGGCCGAGATGGTGCTTGACCTCGCGGAGATGGACTATGGCGGCAAAGCGTTCACATGCCGCGATCCCGAGGGTTACTTGTGGTCGATCGGCGAGTACGATCCCTGGGCTTCCTAGAAGGAAGGTCACAATAGGGTTCATCGAGATGCGGTAGAGTGATGGCATGAGACTCCTCCCTGGCCTCCTCGCCATGACTCTGCTTGCCTCTACGGCAGGCGCACAGACGGACCCAACCGTGCCTCCGGCGGGTGCGAAAGCAATCCTCACGCTGACCGGCGTTGGGGTTCAGATTTATGCGTGCAGGGATTCGGCCGACGGGCCGGCGTGGACCTTCGTCGCTCCGGAGGCGAAGCTCGTGGATGAACACGGCGCGGAGACCGGGACACATGGCGCTGGACCCGTTTGGATGCTGAAGGATGGGAGCTCGGTCAAGGGACGGGTGGTGGCGACGCGGGCTTCCCTGGATGCGAGCTCGATTCCGTGGCTGCTGCTGAAGGCCGCCGAGACGAAGGGGCCGGGGGTGCTGGCGGGGGTGGCATTCATCCGGCGATCCGAGACGGTTGGGGGCAAGGCTCGCCCGACGGGCTGCGATGCGGGCCACCTGGGAGCGATCGACAAGGTGCCGTACAAAGCGATTTACACGTTTTATGGCGACGCCCTTTGACTTGAGTTTGTCGAGCCTCTCTCCGGATGAACTCGACCGCTCACGCGATCCGTTCAGGAACGTGTGGCGCCGGGCCAGGGCAACGGGCCGAAGAGCGCCGAATTGACACCGTGCGGGTTCTTGTGATTCCTTGATCGTGCGGGGCTTTTTTACTTAACATTACAAACGCCTGGAACAGGCGAACGGGAATGCCAGTACGAAGCCGCCCCTAGCCCAGGGCCGCGCATGAGGGCGGAATGAGGAAGCGTCATGCGAGTCGTTCTATGCGGTCTTTTGTCACTGTCGATGCTCGGTTCCATGGCGTGTCTGGCGCAGGCCGGGACAGCTCCGGAAAAGAAACATCTGCTTGTGGTTGGTGAGGAAAAAGGCTATCGGCATGAGGCCGTCTCCCATGCGATGGCGACGATTGAGCGGCTTGGCATCGAGACCGGGTTGTGGGACACCACGATCCGCACCGATACCGAGGCATTGACTAAGAAAAAGCTCGAGTACAACGCCAAGAATCTGAACTCCTTCGATGCCGTGTTTTTCTTTACCGGAGGCGACCCCGAGATGAGCGAACAACAGAAGGCGGATTTTCTCTCTTTTGTTCGCGAGGATGGAAAGGGATTGGTCGCCGTTCATAGCGCGGCCATCACGTGGACGAAGTGGCCAGAGTATGTCGATATGGTGGGCGGGACCTTCGACGAACATCCATGGCTGACCTTCGATGCTCCGATCGTCGTGGAAGATTCGAGTTTCCCGGGTATGCGGATGTGGCCGAAATCGTTTGTTCTGCGCGACGAGATCTACCAGATGAAGAGCTTCTCACGCGATAAGGTCCACGTCCTGATGAGCCTCGATGCGGCGAAGCTCGACCTGCGGAACCCGAAGGTTCACCGTGCCGACCACGACTTCGCGGTGACCTGGGTGAAGATGTATGGCAAAGGACGGGTTTATTACTCGACCCTCGGACATCCCACGGAGAACTGGAACGATCCGCGCATGCAACAGATGTATGTGGGAGCGATCAAGTGGGCTCTCCGGCTGGAAGGGTCGGATGTGATGCCTCAGGACAAGCCTTCGAAATAGACGTGCTTTCATCGCAACGCCGAGGTCTGGATATGAAGCAGATAGCTGCCGTTCTAACCGTGTTGCTTGTTTCCACCGCCGGGTGGGGGCAGGTTGCGCATCCGATTCTCGCACTGGGCTCGTCTGCCCCTGACTTTGCGCTCCCTGGGGTGGACGGGAAGGTCCACACGCTCAACGATTATGCCTCGAGTCCCGTGCTGGCGGTGGTGTTTACCTGCAACCACTGTCCGATCGCTCAGATGTATGAACGCCGGATCCAGCAACTTGAGGACGACTACGGCAAACGGGGTGTGGCCGTGGTTGCGATCCAGGGTAACGATCCCAAGGCGATCACCATCGATGAGCTGGATTCTTCCGATGTGAGCGACACGCTGGACGATATGAAGATTCGCGTCCGGTACAAGCAGCTTCATTACCCATACCTGTATGACGGCGAGACCCAGTCCGTCACGCGGGCGTACGGGCCGCAGGCCACGCCGCATATCTTCCTCTTCGACAGGCAGAGGAAGCTGCGTTATGAAGGCCGGATCGACAACAGTTACCGCACCGAGATGGTCAAGACGCAGGACGCGCGCCATGCGATCGAAGCGCTTCTGTCGAACAAGGAAGTGCCCGTCGGTCACACCGGCGTATTCGGATGCTCGATCAAATGGCAGGAGAAGGCGGCGAACCGGGAGGCGGCCGAGCGCAAGCTGGAGGCGCAGCCGGTCACGGTTCAGCCCGTGGATGCCGCGGGGCTGAAGGCATTGCGCCGTAACGCGGCTGGACGGATCACGCTGGTCAGCTTCTGGGCCACGTGGTGCGGATCATGCGTGGCGGAGTTCGCCGATCTTCAGGATACCTACCGCATGTATAGCGGGCGGGACTTCGACCTGGTGACGGTCTCCGCGAACATGCCGGACGAGAAGGCGGGCGTGTTGCGTCTCCTGCAGAAGAAACATGCCACGAGCCGCAACCTGCTGTTCGCCTCGGACGATACGGCCTCACTCCAGGCGGCCTTCGATCCGAAGTGGGAGTCAGCGGTGCCGTACACCATCCTGCTCGGGCCGGATGGCAAGGTTCTGTACAAGAATCTTGGATCGGTCGACATGCTGGACCTGCGCAGGAAGATCCTTGCGGCCATGCCCTCCGACTACGCCGGCTTCAACCGGTACTGGGCCGGCGACTAGGACCTGACGCTCACCCTTGTTGCGCTTGAGCCGGGTTACTCTAGTTGGATGGGTACGATGATCAACCTTGCCGACGTTCAGGCCGCGCGTGAGCGGATTCGCAGCTCCGTGTACCTCTCCCCCTGCCCGCACTCCGTGATGCTGTCGAAGCTGACCGGGCAGGAGATTTACCTGAAGCTTGAGAACCTGCAGATGACCGGCTCGTTCAAGGAGCGGGGCGCGTTGAACCGGATCGCCATGCTGACGCCGGATGAGGCGGCGCGAGGCGTCGTCGCGGCGTCGGCTGGGAATCACGCGCAGGGCGTCGCGTACCACGCGACGGCACGGGGGATTCGTTCCATCATCGTGATGCCCTTGCCTACGCCTCTGGTGAAGGTGACGGCTACACGCAACTTTGGGGCGGAGGTCGTGCTGCACGGGGCCAACTACGACGAGGCGTACGCCGAGGCGCGGCGCCTGTGCGAAGACGCCAACATGACCTTCATCCACCCGTTCGACGACCCAGCCGTGATGGCCGGGCAGGGCACCATCGGGCTTGAGCTGCTGGAGCAGATTCCGCAGCTCGAGGCGGTTGTGGTGCCGATCGGCGGCGGTGGGCTGATCGGTGGAATCGCTTGCGCGGTGAAGGAGTCGCGGCCCGACATCCGGGTGATCGGCGTGCAGACGTCGCGGTTGCCTTCGATGGCCGCTGCGCTGCGCGAAGGTGGGCCCACGACCATTGAGGCCGCGACGACGATCGCCGATGGGATCGCGGTGCGGCGGGCTGGCGACGTCACCTTTCCGGTGGTCGAGAAGTATGTCGATGAGATCGTGACGGTGGACGAGGACGAGATCTCTTCGGCGATCCTGATGCTGCTCGAACGCGAGAAGACGCTGGCTGAGGGCGCTGGAGCGACGGCGCTCGCGGCGCTTTTGCAGCACCGCACCAGCCTGAAGGGAAAGCACACCGCGGTGCTAGTGTGCGGAGGCAACATCGATGTGACGCTGCTCGCGCGGATCATCGAGCGAGGCCTGGTGCAGGATGGGCGGCTCATCATGCTACGGATTCACCTGCTGGACAAGCCGGGTGCGCTCGCCGATCTGACCAAGTTGATCGCGCAGTACCGCGCCAACATCGTGAACACGCTCTACAACCGCGCGTATTACGGCGTGAACCTGGGCGATACCGTGATTGACATCACGATGGAGACGCGTGGACGGGAGCAGGTGGCGGAGCTGCTCGCGGCGCTTACCGCAGAGGGCTACCGGCATAGCCGTGTGCTATAAACGACTCTTCCATGGGGAATGGGATGGTCGGCAGAGGTACGGAGGGGGCGGTCTCGCCGTGCACCGCGAGACGTCCTCCGCCACGCCGCTTGGCCTGATACATGGCGTCGTCGGCGGCCTTGCGGAGGGCGGCGAGGTTGAGGGTCTCGGGCGTGGCTACGGCGATGCCGATCGAGAGGGTGACCGGCACGGCGTGGCCGTGGACCGAAAGAGGCACGGAGGCAGCCGACATCATCGCCTGCGCGATGAAGCGGAGATGATGCTCGTCGCGCTCACCCACGAGGATCGCCGTGAACTCGTCTCCGCCGGTGCGGGCGAGGGTGTCGCGTGGACCGATGTGCCAGGCGAGACGGACCGCGAGAGCTTTCAGGAGCTCATCGCCCACGGGGTGGCCGAGGGTGTCGTTGACCTGCTTGAAGTTGTCGACGTCGATGACGAGGCAGGCAAGCGGATTGCCTCGGAGACTGGTGGAGGCCAGGGCGCTGGCGAACCGGTCTTCGAAGTGCCTGGTGTTGGCGAGGCCGGTGAGCGGATCGGCGAGGGCGAGGCGCTCGGTACGGCCGACGTGCTCTTCGAGCAGGGTGAGGATCATCCCGTAGGCCACGCAATAGAGTGGAAGCGAGAGCAGGATGGGGTCGATGACGAGGGGCGTCTGAAGATGCGCAAGGCCCAGCGCCAGGGGATAGGTCAGCCCCCAGCCGGCCAGCCCGGCTGCGGCCACCGGAACCCCGCGCGTCACACGCAGCGCACCCGCGTAGTAGACATACGCCGCCGCGAGGAAGAGAACGCAGAGCGTCGCGTTCAGCACAACCGTCCGATCCATACGGATGGCAGCCACGCTGAACCCACCGAGCAGAGCGAATCCGATCGCAAGATGGAGGGATTGCAAGGTGAGATGACGCGGGCGCGCCAGGATATGAGCCAGGGGAGCGAAGAGTAGGGCGGCGACCACGAGGCGCATCCACAGCGACGACTCGGCGAACACAAATAAGGCCGACTGCAGAAGGATCGGTACGGCCATCTCCAGCAGAAACATGAATCCACGCGTCGAAAGCGGAGCGTTGCCCGCCGCCCGGATGAAGCAGAGGGCGCAGAGCTCGGTCGCCCAGAGCGCCACCAGGTGCGCGCCGGAATTGCGGGGGACGTAACCGTCGCTGAAGAGCAGAGCGAGATTGTGCAGGAGGATAAACGTCCAACCCAGAAGCCACATACGGGCGTGTGGGCCGGCACGGCGGGCGAGAGGCCAGAACGACCCGATAAACGTCATCAGTGCGAACGTGTTGGCGAGAACGACGCGATTCACTAGGAGCCCCTGGATAAAGACACGGAACACTCTCCTCCCATGGCACAGGATCTTCTCTTGCGGCCGGGGAGGGCTTCTGCCTGACTGGGAGTTTTCTTGCGAAAGGTGAGACGGAATGAAGCAGGTCGCGGGTGTCATCCCCACATGGATGGAGCGCAATCAACCGCTCAATACGATAGTACCGCGTACTGTGGCGCTACGGTGACTAAAGTTCAAACGCACTGTCCGGAATTGGGCAGGGTGTCATTTTGCACCTTTTGACCGCGAAAACACCATGGGGACCGGGTGACTGCGGTGGTTCGTCCGGCGTCCGGTGGGCCTGGATGGCGGATACTGGAGGGGTGAAGAAGAAGAAACTACGCATCGGCATTCTTTTTGGTGGGCGCTCGGGGGAGCACGCGGTCTCGCTGCGCTCCGGGGCTTCGATTCTCAACGCGATCGACCGGCGGAAGTACGACATTGTGCCGCTGGGGATCACGCAGGAGGGCAGATGGCTTGGGCCTTCCGCTGCCGAGGGCTTGTTAAGTGCCGGTGGATCAGGGACTTTGGCGCTGGAGGCGGGGGCGGAGCTGGCTACGGACTCGTCCGCGTTAACCGCCGCGGTCGACCTCATCTTTCCAGTTCTGCATGGGACGTTTGGGGAGGATGGGACGATCCAGGGGCTGCTGGAGATGGCCGACATCGCTTACGTGGGGTCGGGGGTGCTGGGGTCGGCGGCCGGCATGGACAAGGATGTGATGAAAAAGCTCTTTGCTGCAAGCGATTTGCCGCAGACGCCGCAAGTGAAGCTGCTGCGGACGGAGTGGAGGGCCGATCCGAAGAGGTGCCAGCGGGTGATCGAGAAGGCTTTGGCCTATCCGCTGTTTGTGAAGCCGGCGAACCTGGGATCGAGTGTGGGGATCTCGAAGGTGCATGATCGCTCCAAGCTGAAGGCAGCGATGGACTTGGCGGCTTCGTTCGACCGGAAGCTGGTGATCGAGCAGGGCGTGGGCGGGCCCGGGGCGAAGCCTCGAGAGCTGGAGGTGGCGGTGCTTGGGAATGACGCACCGGAGGCCTCGGTGGTCGGGGAGATCGTTCCAAACAAAGAGTTTTACGACTATGAGAGCAAGTATGCGGATTCGCCGGAGGATCCTTCGATCCCGATCATCCCGGCGGAGATAACCGCCTTTCAATCCAAGCAGATACGGGCCATGGCGATCAAAGCGTTCCGGGCTTGCGACTGCTCGGGGCTGGCTCGGGTGGACTTCCTGATGACTCCGGGGAAGAAGCCCCAGATTTATCTGAATGAGATCAATACGATGCCTGGGTTTACTTCTATCTCAATGTATCCAAAGCTCTGGGAGGCTTCGGGGCTGTCCTACAGGAAGCTGATCGACCGGTTGATCGAGCTGGCTCTGGAGAGGCAGAAGGAGAAGCTGGAGACCACTTTCACGGCGTGAAAGTGGGCGTTTTCGTGGTTAGATCGTGGGCCAAAGTATGGTGAATGTGGACATGGACATGGTGTTTTCTGGGCTTCGTTTCAGGCAGTTTTGATGGGATGAAGGTCGCGGTGATATGGCAGGCGGTGGGGCGGTGGTTACCTGGATGGGGGTAACCAGTTCCTTTTTGGGGATGTTTGGGCTGAGCCTAACTGTTCAATGATTCCGGATCTGGCCAGAAGACGCCCTTAATGCAACGAAGATTGCAGATAGCGATCTGGATGTGGGTTTCTTCAAGAAATCCCGCTCCTGGATAGACGGGGTCGCCCTCGGTGAAGACGCCTTTCACAGAATCGATTGGCTCTGACTGACCTTCTTCGAGGATAGTGTGCAGCCTGCGGATTACGGCGCAGTCCAAGTTGCGACGTAAGAGATCAGCGCTATTGGTCGGGAGCGGATTTTCTTCCGCTTCAGAGCGCAGCTTGACGTGGGCGTAGCCGATCCGCAACATGTCGAGTGAGGATGTCGTCGTGAGATCGAGACAAAGTCCGAGGTCGAGAACGGCACCCACGACAGCTGGATTGCGTATCTTCGATCCGTTTCTTCCGCTGGCTTTTTGGGCGAACGCGAGCGCGCGTTGCGGATTGGCTTCCCAGAAATACACTCCCGGTCCGAGCCAATCATAATCGTTATAGCTCTTACGAAATTGTTCTCCTTGGATCAACTGCTCGGCGACACTCCGATCGCAACCGTGGTATCCGAGGATGAACGAGGACGAGAGCCTGTGCATAGGCTATCTATAAACAGAGGTCTGACGATACCGGGCGGTGAGGTTTCCCTTTTTGGTAAGGATTCCTTCGCGGACCATGATGGCACGGATGGCCTTGTCTGGGTCCTTCGACTGCAATATCTTCGCGGTGAGGGCATCGGCCGCACGCTGGAACTGAGCGACAGCGTCCGGGGCGCGCAGATCGACCTTCGGAACCTGGACGATTGCTGGCCGGCTGCGATGCGATTTGAATACACCATTCATGGTTTTAGACTATCAGATCGTTATTCTGACCGGAGAGCCTCCATGGGGCTGGTGGCGGCGGCTCGGCGGGCTGGGATGAGGGTGGCGGCCAGTGAGATCAGGGTGATCAGGGTCGCGGCGATGAGCCAGGATGTGGCGTCGAGGAGGTGGACACCGGTGAGGATGCTGCCGAGGTAGCGGGTGGCGGCGTAGGCGAGGATGGTTCCTGCGGCCAGGCCTGTGGCGGCTAACACGCCGGCCGAACGGAGGACCATGGTGAAGACCTGGGTGGGGTTGGCTCCGAAGGCGAAGCGTAGGGCGAATTCAAACTTGCGCTGGGCGACGGTGTAGGCGGTGACGCCGTACATGCCGACGGCGGCGAGGAGGATCGAGAGCAGGGCGAAGCTTCCGAAGAGGCCGGTCATGAAGCGCTGGGCGCGGAGGGACGCGCCCATCTCCTGGCGCATGGTGGAGGCGGTGGTGGCGATGGACGGGTCGACGTCGCGGATGGCTTTGTCGATGGTCTGCTGCATGATGGCGGGGTCGCCGTGAGTGCGGGCTACGATGGCGACGTCTCCGGCGCGCGCGGGGTGCTGGGCGATGGGGACGTAGAAGGTGGGGAAGGGCTTGGAAGCGGGCGAGTCCTGGAGGACGTCGTCGACGACGCCGACGATGGTGTACCAGCGGAGAGGCGCGTCGTAGCCGCACATGATCTCGTGACCGATGGGGTTCTGGTTGGCGAACTGCTGCTGGGCGAGGGATTTGGAGATGACGACGACGGTCTGGTTGGTGAAGGTGTCGGTCGGGGCGATGGCACGGCCGGAGAGCAGGGGGATCTGCATGGTGGTGAA
>Ga0179596_10000438_pt1 | contig 12094 bp, 8 predicted proteins | sample CZODoug1_1_08_16_FD_155494 | JGI IMG/M metagenome (GOLD analysis project Ga0179596, IMG submission 155494) | Vadose zone soil fungal communities from Angelo Coast Range Reserve, California, USA - CZODoug1_1_08_16fungal (Illumina Assembly) | ecosystem: Environmental > Terrestrial > Soil > Vadose...
GGGGCGTAGGTGGCATCGCCTCCGTAGGACGCGGTGATCGTGTGCATGCCGACCGCAAGCGTGGAGACCGGGAGGGTCGCGACACCGGAGGACAGGGTGCCGGTACCGAGCGAGGTGGTGCCATCGTAGAAGGTCACGATTCCCGTCGCGGCGGTGGGGCTGATGGTGGCCGTGAAGGTGACGGAGGTGCCAGCGGTGGCCGTGGTCGCGTTGGTCACCAGGGCCAGCGTCGTGGAAACGATGTTGATAGTGACGGAGGCCGCTCCGGACGTGCTGGTGGCGTAGGTGGCATCGCCCCTGTAGGACGCGGTGATCGTGTGTGTGCCGACCGCAAGCGTGGAGACCGAGAGGATCGCGACACCGGAGGACAGGGTGCCGGTACCGAGCGAGGTCGAGCCGTCGTAGAAGGTGACCGTGCCAGTGGCGACTGAGAGGCTGACCGTCGCCGTGAAGGTGACGGCGCTGCCCGCTCCTGCGGAGGCGGGCGATGCGGTCAGGGTAGTCGTGGTAGCGATCGCGGTTCCGGTAATAGTGAGGGCGTTCGAAGTGCTGCTCGCGTACGATCCCGCACCGGCATAGATGGCGGTGATGGAATGAGTTCCGACGGAGAGCGTTGAGATCGAAAGCGTCGCGACGCCGCCAGTCAGAGTCCCCGTACCGAGGGAGGTTGTGCCGTCGTAGAAGGTGACGATGCCGGTCGCAGCGGAGGGGCCGACTGTCGCCGTGAAGGTAATGGATGTTCCCGACGTGGCACTGGTGGAGGACGAGGTGAGTACGGTCGTCGTCGCGATGGTGGTGATTGTGACCGCGCGGGCGGCGGAGGTGCTGGTGGCGTAAGAGGTCGCGCCGCCATAGATGGCGGTGATGCTATGGGCGCCGACGGAGAGCGCCGAGGTCGAAAGGGTCGCGACGCCGCCAGTCAGAGTCCCCGTACCGAGGGTGGTTGTGCCGTCGTAGAAGGTAACGGTTCCCGTGGCGGCCGATGGGCTGACCGTCGCGGTAAAGGTAATGGCAGTGCCGAAGGAAGCAGAGGACGTAGAAGAGGCGAATGTGGTCGTCGTCGAGATCGTGGTGACCGCAACGGTACTGACTGCTGAAGTGCTTGTGGCGTAAGGGGCTACTCCACCGTAGATAGCCGTGATGCTATGAGTGCCAACGGAGAGGGTCGAGGTCGTGAACGAGGCTGCGCCACCGGTCAGAGAGCCGGTCCCCAGGGCAGTTGCGCCATCGTAGAAGGTGATGGTTCCCGTGGCGGCCGAAGGGCTGACCGTGGCGGTAAACGTGATCGCGGTGCCAGTGGAAGCGGAGTTCACGGAGGCGGTGAGCGAAGTGGCCGTCGCGATGGTGGTGACGGAGACAGAGAGCGCTGCGGAGGTGCTGGCCGCGTAGGTGGTGCCTGCGCCTCCGTACGAAGCCGTGATGGAGTGAGTGCCGATGCTGAGGGCGGAGGTCGAGAAGGTGGCTACACCTGCGGTGAGCGTCCCGGTGCCGAGCGTGGCGGTGCCGTCGTAGAAGGTGACCGTGCCGGTGGCGGCCGACGGACTGACCGTCGCGGTGAAGGTGACCGCTGCCCCGCTGGCGACAGTGGCCGCGCTGCCGGTAAGGGTCGTGGTGGTCGAGGTCGGAGTTGAGGCTGTGCCGGTGCTGCTTCCTCCACCGCATCCGGAGAGCATGGCCGCGGCGAGCAGGAAGGGGGCGAGCAGGAGGTTTTGGCCAGGAATTTTCACGGAGCTTGAGGATAGCAAAGCGGGGCTCCTTTTCGCGTTTTGCTAGCGGTATGGCTGAGTGAAGGAGGCTAGATCGGTCGACGCGATGAAGGTCTGAATGCTCTGGGAGAGCCTCTGGCGGGCCACATCGGGGGCGATGGTCGTGTCGAGCGTCTCAGCCCGGATGAGGATCGGAATCGGGCGTTCGGGGTTGCGATTGAAGAGCGCGGAGGAGTCCGGCTTGCTGTAGACGAAGCCGAAGTGCGGGAGGGAGCTGGAGAACTCGCCGCAGGTCGTTCCGTTGCAGAGCGTGGTGGCTTCGAGGTACTGGGTGGTGCCATCATTGAAGAACGAGCCGCTGAAGGCCACGGGGGTTCCAGCGCTGGGCAGCGTGAGTTGACCGTGCCAGATGGGGTCTTCGCCGCGTGCGGTGTGGCAGATGAGGGTGTCGTGCGCACCGAGGACGGGCGAGACGGCGATATCGATGCGGACGCCACCGCCATCGGGTGTGTACTCGCCCCACTGATAGAGAACGACGCCGCTGGTAAGCGTGTCGGCCCAGGAACGGGTGAGCTGGTAGTTGCCGATGCGCGCGGGGAAGGACGCGGGTGCAGACTGTGCAACGGGAGGCGGAGGCGCGAGCAAAGCGCGAGCGAGCGGGATGCCGGTGAAAATGGCCAGGCCCAGGAGGGCAGCCGCTCGGGGGTAGAAGCTGGCAGGCGTCGTGGTGAAGGGTGCGTCCGGAGCAGGCGGCAGGGTGAGCGAGGTAACGCGACCGGCGCGGCGCATGGCCAGCAGCAGAAGCATTGTGCCGATGAGAAACAGGGTGGCGCCGATGTAGTAGTCCGCCATCTCGCCGTGGTTCTGCAGCCGTGGGAAGTGCAGGGCAACGATATAGTAGAGGACCAGCGTGCAGAGGCGGACGAAGTTAAAGAGGTATCCGAGCAGAACCGCCGCGACGACGATAAGGACGTGCGGCACGCGGCGGAAGCGGTAGAGGTAGCCCGCGACCAGGGCGATGAGGCCCATGGTGATCGCTCCGCGAATGCCATTGCAGCCCGGCGCGATGAACATGCCGAACTCCGGCGTGAACATGAGGCTCAACTGGTCTGGCGAGAGCGGCTGGCCAAGCGCGATGGCGAAGGCACGGGCCACATGCGCGGAGGCGTGCTGGAGCGGCAGGTCCACGAAGACGTTGAAGACGTGTGGAACCGGGTTGACCAGCCAGAGGAAGAGCAAGGGGAACAGGGCCGCGCGATAGAGACGGGTTCCGCCGAAGAGCAGCACGATCCCCGAGCCATAGGCGAAAAATACCGCGGCATGTGGGGGGATGACGACTGCCCACTGCGGCGAGAAGACCAAGATGAGGATGGAGTGTTCGCGGAGGCGGAGGGTAACGAAGGTCGTGACGAGAAGGGCGAAACCCCACCATGTCCCCTCAAGCTCCCAGCCAAGGGATCTCCAGACGCGCAGGATAAGGATAAAGCTGACAACCGGCACCACCATGCCGATGGACTTAAGCGCATCACCCAGCCAGAGGTCACGCAGTGCGGCGACGGTGGAGCCGATGGAGGCGAGACCTACGATCGCAAGAAGCGACGCTATCCCCGCGGCCTGGAGCGGGGATAGCGCAGATTTGATCGCTCTCCGGCTGAGGGAGCCCGACGCGGACAAGGTAGACATACGAAATCCGTTCAGTATCTGTCTTGCTGTAAAGCCAGATCGGTCTACGTCGCCGCAATTCTCCTGGCCGAATCACTGCGGCAGAACGGAGTTACTTGTTTTTGGAGGCGCGATAAGCCCGGAAGCGATCGCGAGCGGAGATAGCCGCCGCACCAGCCGAGCCGACAAGAGCGAGAATGATGGTTGGATTTTCAGGCGACTGAACACACCCGGTCTGAGCATGCAGAGGCAGCGAAACGCACAGTAGCAGGGCTGAGAGGAGCAGGAGATAAGACTTCTTCATTCGGGCCTCATGGTCAAAAAGTTTTGGATCTAAAGTCTTGCTGGGCCGGAAAAACAAACGCGCTAGTCAAAAAACGGTTGTTGATTCCTTCAGCACCTGGGGAGCAGGCTCAGGATGCCACGGGAACACCATTTCAGGCTATAAAGCAAATTTACACCCTATCCGGCGAATCGGGGGAAAGAAATTGATTGTTCCTTTTATTGTTCCCTTTGTAGTAGTTGCGTTGACCGTCCCAGCGAAAGGGTTGTCGGCATCACGGAAAACTTCAGGGGCCCCCAGTTACGGGTGGCCGACGAGCCAAAGATGGAACTGTGGCTGCTGGACGGCACGGCGACGGACACAGTCGTCGATGCTGTCGAGGGCCTTGGCCAGGGTGCGCTCGGCGGCGTCGACGTGGTGGGTGGCGAAGAAGGCCTGCACCTCGTCGTGCTGCGCGGCGGTGCAGAAGCTGCCGGTGGCGGAGACGACGCGGACGCCGGAGTTGGTGGTGAACTGAGCGCTGACCGCCGGCCAGTGCTGCTGGATGTACTGCCAGGCGATCTCGCGCGTCCTGGGCTGCTGGAGAAGGATGGAGAAGAGGATCCAGGAATCCTGATTGCGCACCTTGCCTGAGGAGGCGTAGTCCAGCGTCCGGACGACGAGGATGGGGGCCTGGAAGCGGGCCAGGGTGAAGAGGGCGTCGGATTTGAGGCCGGGATCGGTGGCGTTTTCGGCTACGTTTTGCAGCTTGTCGTAGAGGGCGGCATCGCCGTTGCGGGCCGAAACGACGATTGCGGCGTCCGTCAGCGCGGGGTCGAGCGGCTTCTTGCCGGAAAAGACCTCGTCGGTCAGGACGCGGGCGTCGGCGAGTACGTTGGGGTCGCCGGCGTTGCCGAGAACGGAGAAAAGGGTCGTCCGGCGGGCCTGTGTGTTGTAGGGCTCGGTGCGGCTGGGCTTGCCGAGCGACTGGTAGACGGGGCCGAGCTCGCGGAGGAGGAGGGCGTCGAGACGGGTGGCGTCCTCCGGGGTAGCGGCCACGTTTGCAATGGAGCCAGTCTTGCCGAGAGCGCTCTCGAGCACCGGGGCGTCGGGGTCGGACTTGAGGGCCAGGACGAGGTCGAGGAAGTCCGCGACGCTGCCCTTCCCTGCCCGCATCAGCGCGTACTGATCGCCGAGCAGGCCGATCCGCTCAGGAGCGATGAGGGCGGTCTCAGCCGAGGCTGTGATGGCCTTGAGCTGCGCGGGGGTGTAGAGCGTGCGGTAGTAGCCGTGGTTCCCTGCGTTGACGTAGAGCAAGGCCGACTTTGCGGGCACTACCAGCTTCTCGGGGGTGAGTGCATCGCCCGACGAGACAACCTGGCAGGTCTGCTTGTCCTTCTTTCCGGCCTTCAGGCAGAGGGGAATGTTCCAGACGGGAAGACGCTCTCCTGCAGGGGCGTTGGTCTTCGACGGATCGAGGAAGAAGCGGCTCTGCGTGACGCCAGCCGAACCAGCGAGCGTAACGAGCGGCACGCCGGGCTGGTCCACGAAGCTGGCCATAATCTTGTCGACGGGCTGGTGCGAGGTGTTGGTCTGGGCGGTCCAGAAGTCCTCCGCCGTGGCGTTGCCGTAGAGATGCGCCTGCAGGTAGTTGTGAACGCCCTGGCGGAAGAGCTCTTCACCGAGGTAGTTCTCCACCATGCCGATGACCGCGCCGCCCTTACCGTAGGTGATGCCGTCGAAGAGCTCGTTGATCTGGTCGGGGGTCTCGGTGGCCTTGGCGAGAATGGGGTGGGTGGTGGGCTGGGCGTCGAGGTTCAGTGTGCCGTCGAGCGTGTTGGCGTCGTCTTCCGCGTAGAGCCACTCGGGGTGCCACTTCGCGACGGGCTTGGTCTGCATCCAGGTGGCGAAGCCCTCGTTCAGCCAGAGGTTGTCCCACCACTGCATGGTGACCATGTCGCCGAACCACTGGTGCGCCATCTCGTGGGCGACGACGGAGGCTACGCGCTTTTTGGCGTCGACCGAGGCGTTGTTGTCGACGAGGAGGTCCGTCTCGCGGTAGGTGATACAGCCGAAGTTCTCCATGGCACCGGCCTCGAAGTCGGGCAGGCCGATGAGGTCGAGCTTGGACATGGGGTACTTGATACCGAAGTACTTGTCGTAATAAGGCAGGATGTGCTCGGCGGCCTCAAGGGCGAAGCTGGTGAATTTGAGCTTGTCGGGCGTGCCGCAGACGCGGATCGGCACGCCATCGGCCTTACCGGCAGAGCATTGGAAGTCGCCGACGAGGAAGGCCACGAGGTAGGTGGACATCTTGGGCGTGGTGCCGAAGACGAGGGTATGCTTGCCGGGGCCGGCGGGGGTGTCGGAGAGGAGAGCTCCGTTGGCGATGACGGTGTCACCCGCGTCGACGGTGAGGGAGACGTCGTAAGTAGCTTTGTAGGCGGGCTCGTCGAAGCTGGGGAAGGCGCGGCGGGCGTCAGTGGGCTCGAACTGGGTGACGGCATAGTTGCGGGCCTTGGTCTTCGAGAGATAGAAGCCGCGCAGCTTGTCGTTCAGGATGCCGGTGTAGGCGATATGGAGGGTGACCTTGCCTGGGCCGACTGGGCATCGAAAGGTGAAGGTTGCCTGCTCCTTCCCGGGGTCAAGGCTCACCTTGGCGAGGTCGGGTGTGAGCGATCCATCGGGAAGAAGGCCGCGAGCACCGCCGCACGATGAGGATGGAGTCTGGTGGGAGATGGTCACCGCCTTGAAGTCGATCTCAGCGGCGTTCAGCGTGATTGAAACCGACATCGTGTCGAGGGTGAGATCGATATCCTCGGTGCCGCTGAAGGTGGCAGCCTTGAGGTCCGGCGTAAGCGCAAGCTTGTAGTGCTCTGGATGGACGCCAGTGGGGAGGCGCTGAGCTTCAGCAAAGGGGGAGGCGAGGGCGACGGCGAGGAGGAGCGTAGAGCGCAGGTACATCGGGTGTCCTTCGGGTGAACAGGGTGTTATTGCGCGGCCGGGGGTTTCGGCAGCGTGGGGGCGACGATCTGGTTCGAAATCTTGAAGTGGTACATGTCCATCAGAGTCTTGCGATAGACGTCCATGGGAGGGAGAAAGACGGAGGCGCGGCGGTGGTCGAGGCCTGCCGGATCTTCGACAGCGTACATCGCCATCTCGCTGTTGACGAGCTTAAACTGGGAGCCGTAGCGCTGGAGCTGGCCGCTGGCGACGAGCTCCTTGTCGATGACGACCGCGAGCTGCGAGCCATCGATCTTGCCCGCATCGGCCAGGCCTTCGAGCTGGGGCAGCAACGACCGCTGCCACTCGTGGTCGCGCGTATGGGTGAGCATCAGCATGGCGGCGTTCGAGGCCTGGATGCCGACCATCGTAATCGTCGGCCAGCCCTTGTCGGCGACAATCTGCTTGAGCTGCTCGGTGAGGTTCTTGTCGACCTCGGCAAGATTGGTCGCGATGCGAAGCTGCTTCGAGTCCGTGGGCGCGCCATTCTTCATGCCGCGGGCGGCCTGATCGGCGTCCCCGAGGGCGAGGAGGCGGTCGCGGAGTGCAATGTCGGTGCCGGGGCCGTTGTGGGCGATGAGGGCATCGTGACGTCGCTGGAGGTCGGCCTCCCAGTTGGGCTGGCTGGTGGTAGCTGGCTCCTGCTGGAGGTTCGGTGTGGGCGCGGGGGAGGACGCGAGTAACAGGAGAAGACCGAGGATCATGCTCTCAGTCTATCGCCTTGGGCGCATGGCGGCGACGGTGACGCGAGCCGGGAACTGCTCGGCGATGGTGCATTCGCGGATGCATGCAGCATGGGTCAGGCGCTGCCAATCCTCCACCGTGAAGGCGCAGCGGATGGAGATGAGTCCGTCCGAGACGATGATGGGATGCCACGGAAAGACCTTGCCAAGGAGGGTAAAGAGCCGGTACGGATTCGGGTGGCGGTGAAGGTCGTTGACGAACCAGCCCAGGCGAGCGGTCGACTCCATCCAGGCGAGAAACCGGATAAGCTCCGGCTCGGGGAGATGGTGGGTGAAGTGGGCGCTAAGGATGACGTCGGGCTGCGTCTGCGGCGCGTAGTCGAAGACATCGGAGATGACATAGTCGATGGGTGGGTTGGGTTGGGGAAACTCGTGGGCTACCTGGATGGCTCGGGGGTGGAGATCCAGACCGGTCAGGTGGACGACGATGTTCCGGCGCCTGGCCCAACGAGCGATGCGGCGGAGCATGGAGCCATCGCCGCAGCCTACGTCAAGGATGCGGAGCGGGCCGGGGTGCATAGCAGCGATCTGATCGAGGAAGGCCAGCGTGGGCTGGTGCGCGAGGACGAGACGGCTGACCGAGTTGAGGTCGTGGAGGCAACGGCGGTACTCGGCGTAGTCGGCAACCGAGTCCATGGCTTCGTCGAGCTCGGCGCGGCGGGTGAAGTCGTGGGGCATCATGCTCCGTGATTCGGTGGCCAGTGCCAGGTGTGGAGGTCGTCGGACCACGCGATGCCGAGCGAAGCGTGGTTGTCGAACCCGCCACGCGAGTCGGTCTCGGCATAGCGAGAGCCGTGGAAGAACATCAACGCCTTTCCGATCTTCGGGTCGCGGCGAAGGTCGAGAACGAAAGCAGCGGTGAGGCGTCCCTTTGCCCAGGACCAGTTGGGCTGATCGAGGTAGATCGTGGGCTCGTCGTGCCACTGCTGGAGGTCTGGCGAGCGCTTGATGCCGATGCCGTTCGGCGGCGAGTGGAAGAGGACGTACTCGCCTCGGTCTACCAAAACGCAAGGGTTTTCGCCAGCGTCGGTGCGACCCGCAGGGGTCCATGTCTTCAGGTCAGGACTGGTCGAGATGCTGATGCCGTTCTGCTTGTAGAAGCAGAACCACTTGTGCGGAGCGTCCTTGTCGGCGAGGAGATATGGGTCGATCATGCGACCCATCTGCTCGCGTGGGACCTCGGGGCCTTTGACGCGGATCAGCTCCGGCTCGGTCCAGTGCTCGAGGTCCGTGCTGCGGATGGTCCAGATGCGGGAGTCCTTGTTGCCGTACTTCTCACCGTGGGGTCGCGGGTAGGTTTGGAGGCAGAGGACAAAGTCGTTGCCGTCGCGGACAACATCTCCGGGAGAGCCGAAGTCGAGGTTCTTGTCACGGGGGGTGAGGATGCGCGGTTCGGTCCAGGTGAGGAGGTCGCGGCTTCGGCTTTGGGCTACATAGGAGTAGGCAGTACCGCTCGGCTCCGTGAGGACGAGGGTGAAGAAGAGGTAAAAGGTCGCATTCCAGTAAAAAGCCGCTGGGTCGCGGTAGGCGTGAGTGGCGTCTCCGGCGAAGAGGACCGGGGTTTTCAGGTCCTTCAACGAGGCTTCGGCCTGACGCAGGGCGAGGAGAGTTGCGGCAGCGCTGACGGTTTGGAGGAAGGCGCGGCGGGTTGGCATGAACTCCTTCCTGGAGATGCGAGCGCTGGGTGCCCCACATCTCAGACGCGAGATGTGGGGCACCCAGCTTTGTACTACGGCTTGATGAGGGAGGCGGCGCGTTCGGAGTGGCCGGAGATCTCACCGGCCTTGATCTCGGCGTAGCCCGCTGCTCCGAGGAGGGCGCAGGTGTCGTCGAGGATGATCCGGACAGGCATGGTTTCGAGCAGCGGGGACATGCGGCCCTTGTCCAGGAAGGCCTGCATGAAGACTCCATTTTCGAGGGTCTTCAATATCTTGGGGGAGATGCCGCCACCCATATACATGCCGCCCATGGCGAGGAGCTTCAGCGCTACGTTGCCGACCTCGGCTCCGTAGCAGCCGACGAAGATATTCATGGTCTCGGCGCAGAGCTCGGAGGAGCCATCTTCGGCGCATTGGCCGATGACGGCGTTGGGGTCCTCTTGCTGCATGCGCTCGGCGAGCCAGGCGGGCTCTTCCATCTTCTGGTCTTCCTTCAGGAAGGCGTAGATGTTCTTGATGCCGAGGCCGGAGACGACGCGCTCGGTGGAGACCCGGCCCTTGAGGGTGCGGCGGAGGTACTGGAGGAGAGCGATCTCCTGATCGGTGCGAGCGGCAAAGTCGGAGTGGCCACCCTCGGACGGGATGGGCGTGTGCTTCTTGTCGCCGTCCCAGATGAGCAGGGCTTCGCCGAGCCCGGTACCGGCGGAGACGAGGCCGCGATGGCCTACGTTCGTCGGGTCGGGCTCATGCAGGGAGTGGATGGCCGTGGGGGCCAGCTCCGGGATGCCGTAGCCGTTGGCCTCAAGGTCGTTGATGAGGAAGATGTGCTCGATCGAGAGCGACTTCTGCAGGTCGCGGACATCGAGGGTCCAGGGAAGGTTGGTCAGCTTCAGGCGACCGTTGCGGACGGGGCCAGGGCAGCCGAAGCACGCGGCCTGAACGCTCTTGCGCGTGTCGGCATCGTCCTTGAAGAAGTCGTTGACGATCTCGTCGAGCGAGGCAAACTCGTGCGCGGGGTACTTGTAGTCGCGCGTGGGGGTGAGATGTCCGTTATCGAACTGGTAGAGGGCGAGGTGAACCTTGGTTCCGCCGATGTCGCCTGCGAGGATCATGCGATGCACTGCTCCCTTAGGTTTAGGTGAGGTTCAGAGTACCCGTTCCGTCGACGGCTGGGGGAAGTTTCGCAGCGGCCGCGGTATCCAGAAGGAACGTAAGCTTGCCGGAGGCGGGGCGGATGATCTGCGAAGGCAGGGTCTCGGGCTGGTAGGGGCCAGTCAGAACCTGGGCAAGGACGTCGGTCTTGGCCGCGCCTTCAATAAGAAAGGCGACCTGCCTGCCCTGGTTGATAACCGGCCAGGTGAGGGTGATGCGCCAGGTGTCCTTCTGCGGAACATGGTTGGCGATGACGATGCGGGAGAGCTCGTCGAGGCCTTCGGTGTGGGGGAAGAGCGAGGCGGTATGGCCATCGTCACCCATGCCCAGCAGGATGAGGTCGAAGGTGGGGGTCTCGGCGCCCTCAAGGCGGAAGGCGATGCGGATCTGCGACTCGTAGCGCGACGCCGCAACCTCGGGGTCGAGCTCGCCTTCCATGCGGTGAATCTGGGCAGGATCAAGAGGAACGTGACTTAGTAGTGCCTCATTGGTCATCTTGTAGTTGGAATCAGCGTCCGTAGGCGGAACGCAGCGCTCGTCGACCCAAAAGAGATCGATCTTCGCCCAAGGCACTTCGCTCAGGAAGGGCTCGGCGGCGAGGAGCTTGAACATGTTCTCCGGAGTGCTGCCACCGGAGATGGCAATGCGGGCGCGGCCACGGGTGGCTACGGCGGTCCTGGCGGTCTCGGTAAAAAGCTTCGCGGCGGCCTCTGCGGTGGCGGCGGCGGTGGGGTACACGGTGTAGGTGGCGCTTACGGCGCGTGGCATGCGGGCTCTCTCCGAAGTTCGTTTTCCAGGCGGGTACCCCCACCCCTACTAAAAGTCCGAAAGTCCGGCGGAATAAGGACTTAGGTCTGGACTTGTCTCAACTGCTCCAACCTTGGTGCAGCCACTTTTCTGAACGACAACGGGCCACGTCAGATAGATTCTGACGTGGCCCGTGGGTTGTGTTAGAGCTTGCGCCACTTGCGGCCATCGGCCCGGAGCATGGCGTCGGAGGACGCGGGCCCCCAGGATCCGGCAGCATAGTTGGGGAAGTCCGTGACCGGGGTGTTGGCCCAGTTTTCGAGGATCGGCGTGATGAGGGACCAGGTCGCTTCCACGCCGTCGCGGTGTGCGAAGAGGGTGGCGTCGCCGAGCATGGCGTCGAGCAGCAGGCGCTCATACCCGTTGTTCGAGGACGGGCCAAAAGCGTCGGCGTAGCTGAAGTCCATATCCACCGCGGCGATGTCCATCGATGGGCCGGGCACCTTCGCGCCGAAGCGCAGGGTGATGCCATCATCGGGCTGGATGCGCATGGAGATGAAGTTCGGCTCGATATGGTCGGAGTGGCCTTCCTTGTTCTTGAACAGACGCAGCGGCGGCTGCTTGAACATGATGGTCACTTCGGTAAGGCGCTTCGCCATGCGCTTGCCCGCGCGGATGTAGAACGGCACGCCTGCCCAGCGCCAGTTCTCGATCTCGAGCTTCAGGGCTGCGTAGGTCTCGGTCTGGGACTCTGGGTTGACGCGGTCTTCCTCGCGGTAGCCTGCGATCTGCTTGCCGTTCACTTCAGCCGGGCCGTACTGGCCACGAATGGCCTGCGCGGGCTGGATGGGCTGGATGGCGCGCCACACCTTGACCTTCTCGGCGCGCACAGCCGAGGCCTCGAAGCTGACCGGCGGCTCCATCGCGATAAAGCTCAGAACCTCCATCACGTGGTTCTGGACGACGTCGCGGAGCGCTCCAGCCTGCTCGTAGAAGGGTCCACGGCCTTCGATGCCGATCGACTCGGCGGCCGTGATCTCGACGTGGTCGATGTAGTTGCGGTTCCAGACGTTCTCGAAGATGGAGTTGGCGAAGCGGAAGACGAGGATGTTCTGCACCGTCTCCTTGCCGAGGTAGTGATCGATGCGGAAAACCTGATCT
>Ga0179596_10000440_pt1 | contig 12083 bp, 14 predicted proteins | sample CZODoug1_1_08_16_FD_155494 | JGI IMG/M metagenome (GOLD analysis project Ga0179596, IMG submission 155494) | Vadose zone soil fungal communities from Angelo Coast Range Reserve, California, USA - CZODoug1_1_08_16fungal (Illumina Assembly) | ecosystem: Environmental > Terrestrial > Soil > Vadose...
CGGCGAAGATGCTGCACCATGCCTGGATCGGCGGCCTATTGGAGCATGTGCTGCTGCTGGTGCGGGTTTGCCGGGCGACGGCACCGTTCTATCCGGAGGTCGATCCGGAGCTTCTGGTGACGGGGGCGATCCTGCACGACATCGGTAAGACGCGAGAGCTGAGCTGGAAGTCGTCATTCTCGTATACGGTAGAGGGCCAGATGATCGGGCACATCTCGATCGCGCAGGGGATGCTGCGAGAGAAGGTGAAGGAGATTGCGCCGTTCCCGGAGAAGCTGCGGGTGCTGGTGGAGCATATGATTCTGAGCCACCACGGTAAATACGAGTTCGGATCGCCCAAGCTACCGATGACGCCGGAGGCAGTGCTGCTGAGTATGCTCGACGATCTCGAGGCGAAGATGCAGAACATGCGCGCGGAGTTCGGCAAGGCCACTGCTGCGGGCAAAGGCGGCGGTGAGATGACGGAGTGGGTGCGGAGCATGGAGCGGCCGCTGCTCGATTCGAAGGCGTATCTGAACGAGGAGGCGAAGTGAAGCGAGTGATTGGGTTGATAGCATTGGCGATGAGTGCGGTGGCGTATGGGCAGGTGGTGAACCCTGTGGTGGCAAGTGCGCGAGAGGTCTTCGATAAGCAGTCGAAGGTGATGATAGCGGCGGCGGACGAGATGCCGGAGGGCAAGTACGGCTATCATCCAACGCCGGACCAGTGGAGCTTTGGCAAGATCGTCGCTCATGTGGTGGGGGCGAATGACCGTGTGTGCGCGATGCTCGCCGACGAGTCTTCGCCAGCGGTGACGGTAACGGATACGTCGTCGAAAGAGGTGCTGGCCGTGGCGTTGAAGGAGTCGTTCGATTTTTGCGGCAAGGCGCTCGATGGCTTGAAGGACGCGCAGATGGGCGACACGATCACGTACTTCGGCGGAACGAAGAAGCCGAAGGCGCGGGCGCTGGTGGAGTTGGTCGCCGATCTTTCGGATCATTACTCGCAGATGGCGAGCTATCTGCGGTTGAACGGGATGCTGCCGCCTTCGGCGAAGCCTAAGAAGTAGCGCGGGGCTTCACGTTTTTCAGAAGCGCGTAGAGGGCTGCGTTGATAGGGGTGGGGATCCCGTGCTTCTTGCCGAGGCGCGGGATCACGCCGTTACGGGCGTCGGCCTCGAGCTCACGTCCGGCGAGGCGGTCGTAGTACATGGAGTTGCCGCCGCCGGGGGTGCCGGGGGCTCCGGCTAAACGGGCGAGAATCTGGTTGGGGAGGTCGTCTGCGAGGGTTGCGCCCTCGGCCCGGCCTACGGCCATGCACTCCAGCACGATCTGGCGGCAGAGTCCGGCGGCGTCAGGCTCGCGGAGTACGGACTGGTCGCGCTCGGTGAGGGCGGTAATGGAGCCGTTGGCGGCGTTCAGGCAGAGCTTCTCCCAGAGGCTCTGCTGGAAGGTTTGGGTGGTCTTGACTGGGATGCGGGAGCCGGAAAAGAGCTCCTGGAGCGCATGGCCGGTGGGCTCGTCGGGGACGACAAGATGTGGGTCGCCAGTGAGCAGAACGGTACCGGGGCCGGTGCGCTCTGCGGGGATCTGGACGACGACCGGGGTGATGCGCTCGCGGTTGCCGATAATGGGCGTAACGTGTTCGAAGTGCTCGACGCCATTCTGTAGCACGGCTACCTTCGTCTGCGGCCCGACGACGGCCTGAAGCCAGAGCGCGGTCCCGGGGACCTGCTGGGCTTTGACGCAGAGGAGGACCCAGTCGGCTGGGGAGAGCGAAGCTGAGGACGTGTGGACCTCAGCGGGGGCGACGATGGGGGCGCCGGTTGAAAAGGTAACGTGGAGGCCTTCGAAGGCGGTGTTCGCGCAGAAGATGATGTGGTGCTTTCCGGTTTCGACCAGCGCGGAACCGACCGCGCAGCCGATAGCTCCGGAACCGATGATTGCTACTGTGGCCATTGAAGAGCGCTCCTGTCGGAACGATTGTACCGAGTCGACGGAGCAGGTGCGGCGCGGGACCTCTGGGCAGGTCCCGCGCACGGCCTATCGTCCAATTGCCTCGGTTACCGCCTGAGCGAGAGAGGTGGTGGGGCGGCCAATCAAGTCATGGAGATCCGACGCCTTGCTCTCCAGCTCTCCCGTTGCGGCCCCGGCGTCGGAGTCCGCAAGAATCCCCGCAACCGGGGCTGGCAAGCCGAAGCCCAGCAGGGCGGCCTCGTACTCGTTCGGGGGCAGATTTTGATAGATCATCGGGGCCTTGGCGACGTTGGAGACCTCAGCCGCGAGCTCGGTCAAGCTGTAGGATTTGTCCCCAGCCAACTCATACACCTTGTTCTCGTGGCCTTCGCCCGTCAGCACGGCTGCGGCTGCGGCGGCGTAGTCCGCCCGCGATGCCGCGGAGAACCTGCCATCCTTGGCTGCACCCAGGATCGCTCCATGTTGCAGCGCGGATCCGAGAGCCTCTGTGTGATTCTCCAGATACCAGCCATTACGCAGCAGGACGAACGACAGGCCGGAGCTCCGAAGGTACGATTCGGTTGCCAGGTGGTCGACCGCAAGCGCCAGGGTAGAGGTGTCGGCACGCAGAAGGCTGGTGTAGGCGAGCAGCTTCACGCCCGCTGCCTTGCTGGCATCGATCACCGCCTGATGCTGCGGTATGCGCGCGCCCACTTCATTCGATGAGATGAGCACCACTTTCTGCGCGCCGGCGAAGGCCGTCGCGAGTGTCGCGGGCTTGGTGTAGTCCGCCTCGCGCAGTTGCACGCCAAGAGCCGCAAGCTCCGAGGCTTTCTCGATACTCCGTACTGCCGCGACGATCTGTGCCGCGGGCACCTTCTTCAACAACTCATGGATGACGTGCTGTCCTAACTTGCCTGTTGCTCCCGTTACGACGATCATTTGCTTTCTCCTTGGACTGCGCTGGCAACCGGTTGTTCGGGCCATGAATCAAGCGTACCGCCGAAGCTAACTTTACGTAAGTACATACCTTTAGGTAAGCTACTTACATGCCTACGCAAGCAAAGTTACTCACCACCATTCAGATACGCCGGAAAGGTAATCTCTATGTCACCGACTGCCCCTCCCGCAGCGTGCTCGATCATGTGACGTCGCGTTGGGGATTATTGGTGCTTCTCGTGCTTCTGGACGGCAAACACCGCTTCAGTGAGCTGGCACGGCGCATCGGCGGTGTGAGCGAGAAGATGCTGGCGCAGACCCTTCAGGCGCTTGAGGCCGATGGTATGCTGCTGCGGACCGTCTATCCCACGATTCCGCCGAAGGTGGAGTACAGTCTGACCCCGCTGGGGGGTGAGGCCGCGCTGCACATCAAGACCCTGACCGATTGGGTGGAAGATCATATCTCCGAGGTTCTGGAGGTCCGGGCGCAGCGTGCTGCACTTCGGGCTTAGGTCTCTCGCTCCCACTGCTCTTGCGGTAGTCTTGAGAGATGTGCTCTCGGCTCGAACCTGCGATAGAAAACGCCCCCTCCGTGTGGGCGGACCGCATCGGCGTGTGGACCTCCGCGATGTGCGTGGTGCATTGCCTGCTGACGCCCGTGCTGCTTTCGATGTCTGTGGCGCTGGCTCATTTCTTGCCTTCGGAGGAGCGGGTGCATCGTTCGCTTGCGTTGTTTCTTGCTCTGGTAGGGACGATTGCGCTGGTGAGGGGATTTCGCAGGCACCGGCGAGTGCAGGTGTTGGTGCTGATGGCCTTTGGGCTGGCCTCGATCTTTTTCGGGGCGTATGCAGGAGACCGTCTGCCGGGGCATTGGGCAGAGGTCGCGGTGACGACGCTGGGCAGCCTGATGATGATTGCGGCGCACCGGCTGAACCATACGTTCTGCCGGGATTGCTCCTGCTCGACGCGCTAGTGCTTATCGGGTTCCGGGGAAGGTGCGGGTACCGAGCCAGAGGGCGAGCGCCAGCAACTGGGCGAGGAGCGTGTATTCGAGAATCGCGAGCGGCGTGATGGTGAGGCCGGAGCTCATGGTCGAAGGGGCGAGCGCGACGACAACCGCCGTGAGAACCATGAGGCAGAGCCAGGCCGCGCTCTGGCCATAGTGCGTCTGGGCACGGGGACGCGAGACGGGCTGGGTCTTGGTGAGCAGAGCCATACGGGCGGCGAAGTCGATGGGAACCTCTGGATGGGGCTTCGATTCCAGAGCCTCAAGGATCGCGGGATAGAGCGCGGGGTCGGAGTTGTGGTCGAACGGGTCATCGTTCTGCATGGCTTAAGCTGTCCTTTCTGCCCAGGCGAGTGGTCTGTTGGTTTGGGACGTGATCTGTTTTTTGACGAGGCTGCCGAGCTTCTGGCGTCCCCGGTGGAGGTGCGTGCGAACCGTGCCGAGGGGCAGGTTCAGGGTGAGCGCGATGTGTTCGTAACTACACTCCTCCTGATGATAGAGGACGAGGACGGCTCGTTCAGGTTCGGAGAGCTGCAAAAGTGCTTGGTCAACGGCCTCGAGGATCTCTTCGCGCTGGTAATGCTGCTCCGCGTTGGGCTCGTGTGAGGGCAGGGTCTCAACATAGGCTGGCTCGTCTTCGTCCGGATCGACCGTTGGGATGAAGCGGTAGGTGCGGTCCTTGCGGCGGCGCTTCCACTCGTCCTGGGCTACGTTGACGAGGATGCGGTAGAGGTAGGTGGAGAGTTTGGCGTCACCCTGAAAGTGGGCGAGGCCGCGATAAAGGCGGAGGAAGACCTCTTGCGCTAGATCTTCAAGGCGATCATGTGAACCGGTCAGGCGCAGCAGCGTGCGGAAGACGAGCGACTGATGCTCGCGGACGATGTCCTCGAAGTTGGTCGCGGAATGGAGTTCGTTCGGCAAGGTTGGGTAAGACCGCCGCGGGGGAGAAAAGTTTCAGCGAATGATTTGAAACTTAGTAGAGGGTACGCGGTCTTAGGGGGCGTAGTTCAAAACATGGCGGCGCGGAGGTTGGTGATGATGATGGCGATGATGTTGTTGGATATGGGCGAGGCGTTCCATAGCGTGTTTATCGTACCGGTGGCGGCGTGTGCGATGGTACTGGGGATTGTGATTGCGTCGAAGGTAGCCGAGGTAAGGAAGCGGCAGTTGGAGTACGAGGAGAGGATGGCCACATTGGCCAAGGGGCTGCCGTTGCCACCACTCGAGTCCGAGAGCAGGAATCAGATGCTCGCGGCGATCAACGGTGCGCCCATGCAGCAGTTGCACGAGATGCAGCGGGAGCGAGAGGTGCAGGGGATCCAGCGGCGGCGGGGTGGTATTCGGCGAGCTGGGATCATCCTGGTCACCAGTGCGATCGGAGTTGCGCTGTTCTTTACCTGCCTGGCGATGATCCTGCAGGAACGGGACGTGTATGCAGGCGTGCCGTGCGCACTGATTCCGTTTGCGATTGGAGCTGGGTTGCTGATCGATGCGCGGATTACGGGCAGGGAGCAGGAAGAGGCTGAGGCTGCGCTGGCGATGAAGGAGTAGTGCGCGAGGCTCCCGAGGGTGGTGGCTCGGGAGCTTGTTACAATTTGAGTTTGGGCCTTTGGCTTCTTGGCGGTCCACACTCTATTTCAGCGGGTCTTCATCGTGAGTTCGAAGTTCAGGTTTTCGACGGCAGGAGAGAGTCACGGCGAGAGCCTTGTGGCGATGGTCAGTGGTCTGCCGGCGGGCGTTCCCGTGGTGCAGGAGTATGTGGATCGTGAGCTGTGGCGGCGGCAGCAGGGCTATGGCCGTGGCGGACGCATGCGGATCGAACGGGACAAGGCGCACATCCTCAGCGGCGTGCGGCACGGCAAGACAATCGGCTCGCCCGTTGCGATGACCCTGGCGAACAACGACTGGAAGAACTGGGGAGAGATTCTACCCGTGGAAGAGGGTGACGCCGCCAAGCATAAGACGGTCGCTTCGCCTCGCCCGGGGCATGCGGATCTGGCCGGCTCGCTGAAGTACGACTTTAAAGATGCCCGATATGTACTTGAAAGAGCTAGTGCTCGTGAGAGCGCGGCTCGAGTAGCCTGTGGAGCAATGGCCAAGCTGTTGCTGCGGGAGCTGGGGATCGAGGTCGCTAGCCACACCGTGCGCGTGGGCGGGCAGGAGCTCGGGCGCGATGCGCAGTGGGCGGAGATTGTGGCCTCGTGCGCTCGCGAAGAGGTGCTGCTGAACTGCGTCGATCCAGAAGCCGAAGCGCGGATGAAGTCCGAGGTGGACCGGGCTCTGCGAACGGGGGATACGATTGGCGGCGTATTCGAGGTGGTGGTGCATGGCCTGCCTCCGGGCGTTGGCACGCATGTGAACTGGGATGAGCGTATGGATGGGCTGCTGGCCCAGGCGGTGATGAGTCTGCAAGCGGTAAAGGCGGTAGAACTGGGCCGCGGGGTGACGGCAGCCGAGTCGATGGGGTCGACCGTGCATGACGCGATTGCATACGCCGAAGAGGGTGAGAACGAGCCGGAAGATGGTGGTGCTAAGTTCACACGGTTCACCCGCGAGAAGAACAACGCGGGCGGAATCGAGGGTGGCATCTCGAACGGAGAGGACATCGTCGTGCGCGGGTATCTGAAGCCGATCTCGACGCTACGCCGGCCGTTGGCTTCGGTGAGTTTCGCGACACGCGAGCCGGTCAAGGCGGCGTATGAACGCTCCGACGTCTGTGTGGTTCCGGCGGCGGGCGTTGCCGCAGAAGCGATGGTCGCGTTGACGATAGCCGGGCTGGTCATCGACAAGTTTGGTGGAGATTCGCTGCGTGAGATGCGCCGCAACTTCGAGGGATACGCAGAGCAGATTCGGAAGTTCTAAGAACGGTTGGAGAGGCTTGTGAAGATTCATGAGGTGGTGAAGTACCCGGAGCCGGTGTTGGCGAAGCGTGCCGACGAGGTGACGGAGTTCGATGCAAAGCTGGCGAAGCTGGTCGACGAGATGTTCGACAGTATGTATGCCGCGCAGGGGATCGGCCTTGCCGCGCCGCAGATTGCGATCTCGAAGCGGATTACGGTGATTGACGTGAGCTTCAAGGAGCGACCGGAGGACAAGCTGGCGTTGATCAACCCGGTGATCGTCGAGCGCGAGGGCAGGCAGGTAGAGGAAGAGGGCTGTCTGAGCCTTCCGGAGATTCGCGAGAAGGTCGTCCGCGCGGAGTGGGTGAAGGTGCGGGCGCAAGATGTAAAGGGCGAGTGGTTTGAGGTGGAGGGTACGGAGCTGCTGGCGCGGGCTCTACAGCACGAGATCGACCACCTGGACGGCGTGCTGTTCATTGACCGGATCAGCCGTCTGAAGCGTGAACTTGTGATGCGTAAGATCAAGAAACTACAGAAGAACGGCGAGTGGTAGTTCTGGATCAAGCCCAGGGCTGGAGGGTCCGATGAAGATTGTTTTTTGTGGGACTCCGGAGTTTGCGGTGCCGACGCTGAAGGCAGTGGTGGATGCTGGGCACGATGTGCGACTGGTGGTGACGCAGCCGGATCGTGGTGTAGGACGTGGTCTGGTGTTGCAGGCTCCTCCGGTGAAGGTGGCGGCAGAAGCGCTTGGAATTCCATTCGTTCAACCGGAAAAGATTAAGAATAATCTTGGATTTCGCGCGCAACTTGAAGATATTAGGCCAGATGTGATTCTGGTGGTGGCGTACGGGCGGATCGTTCCGGATTGGATGCTGGCTCTGCCGCCCTTTGGAAACATCAACTTGCACGGGAGTTTGCTGCCGAAGTACCGTGGTGCCGCGCCGATTCAGTGGGCGGTGGCGCGTGGTGAGACGCATACGGGTGTGACTACTATGCTGCTGGAGGCGGGCTTGGATACGGGGCCTATGCTGCTGGCGCAAGTGGTGCCGATCGGGGTTGAGGAGACGTCGGAGGATGTTTTCGAGGGTTTGGCTTCGGTGGGGGCTGAGCTTATGGTGAAGACTTTGAAGGGGTTAGAGGATGGTTCGGTGAGGCCGGTGGCGCAGAATCATGCGCTGGCTACGTTGGCTCCGATCCTGCGGCGGGAGGATGGTTTGGTCGACTTTTCGCGGACGGCGAAGGAGATTTATGACCGTTGGCGGGGGTTTCAGCCGTGGCCTGGTGCTTATTCAAGTTTGCGCGGTAAGAAGCTGATTCTGAGCAAGTTGCGTGTTTGCGATGGGATGGATGGGGACGTGGGGACTGTGGTGGTAAAAGGGGGGGGGATGATGGTGATTAGTGGACAGCGAACGGGCATTGAGCTGGTGGAGGTTCAGATGGAAGGTAAGAAGAGGATGACGGCGGCGGAGTTCCTCCGGGGATACCAGGTGAAGACGGGTGAGCGGGTGGGCGCTTGAAGAGGAAGGATACGGGTAAAGGGCCTCGGCAGTTTGTGAAGGGTCGGCCGGCTAGTGCTGGGCCTACGCGCTCGGCGGCGGAGGCTCAGGCTAAGGTCTCGGCGGCGCGGCGGGTGGCGTTTGAGATTTTGCTGTTGGTGGAGGCTGGGAAGGGCCATAGCGACGAGTTGTTGCATGGGGTTCGGACGGAGGAGCTTTCTCCCGAGGACCGGAATCTGGCGACGGCGTTGGTGATGGGGGTGCTGCGGTGGGAGATTGCTCTGGATGCTCGGGTGAACGTGCATCTGCAGCGGCCCGACCAGAGGCTTCCGGAGCCGGTGGCGCTCGCGTTGCGGATGGGGGCGTTCCAGTTGCTGCATATGGACCGGATCCCGGCTCATGCGGCGCTGAGTGAGTCGGTGGAGCTTTGCCGGGCGGCGGGGCATCCACATGCTACGGGGATGGTGAATGCGATTCTGCGGAAGGTTGCGGCGTCGCAGAAGCCAAAGGAACGGATCTTTGAGTCGGTTGCGGCGTTTGCCGAGAGGCTGGGGCATCCGCGTTGGATGGTCGAGCGTTGGGTTGCGACGTATGGGCGGGACCGGGCGATCAAGATCTGTGAGGCGGACCAGACGGAGCCAGTGGCGGGTGGGGTGTTTGCTCCGCTCGACAATGGGGACCAGGGGGCGGGGAAGCTGCCGCAGATGGATGATGGGTCGCGTCTGGTGGCGGAGATTGCTGCGGCTGCTGCGCCTGCGGTCTCGGATAGGCCGCTTAGGGTTTGGGATTGTTGTGCTGCTCCTGGGGGCAAGACGCTGATGCTGGCTTTGCGGACCAAGGGTGAGGTGCTGGCGAGCGATGTGAGTGCTCGGCGGGTGGAGCAAATGAAGGGGCGGTTGCGGCGTCACTCGTATGCGGAGGGTGTGAAGACCCTGGTGACGGATGCGGTTGCGCTTCCGGCTTCGGAGGGTGAGTTTGATTTGATTCTTTGCGATGTGCCTTGCAGCGGGACGGGGACGCTGGCTCGGAATCCGGAGATTCGGTTTCGGTTGAAGGAAGAGGAGTTAGGGCGGCAGGCTGCTCGGCAGAAGGAGATTTTGGGGGCTGCGCTGAAGCGGCTTGCGCCGGGTGGGCGGTTGGTTTATTCGACTTGCTCGTTGGAGCCGGAGGAGAATGAGGTTGTTGTTGCTATGGTTGGCGAAGGGTTTCGGAAGGTGCCGGTGGAGGAGTTTGTGGGGCGGATTGGGGGGCTTCGTGAGGGGCTTTCTTTGACGGGTGCGATTGTGGATGGGGCGCTTCGGACTCTGCCTGGGGTGGATGGGTGCGATGGGTTCTTTGCGGTGGTGGTGGAGCGGGTTTAGTTGGTTGGGGCCAGGTAGTGTCTGGCGAATGCCTTTGGCGCGTTGCGGGCGCGAAGCGAGAGCATACCCCAGGGGCTAAAGCCCGTTTTTCGGCATCCTGTGAGACCCAAGGCTAAAGCCTTGGGCTACCTAGAAGCAAAGACGCATACCAGGGCGATTCGTCAGACACTGCCTAGTGTCTCAATGCCGCACCCTGTCCTTGCTCAGCATTGCGGCTCCGGCCAGGCAGAGCGCGCCTATCGGCATCAGTAGCAGCTTGGAAGCTATCAACGCGGTCTGCAATGAGTCTTCGAAATGTATGAATGCCATGACTGGAAATGCGGCAAAAAATACGAGCACACACCCGATGACCAGAAGTAGCATCCTTATGCATCGACGGCACATCGACGGCACCTCCGCGTCGCCTGTGGGGCGCGTAGCCGGCAAAAGCGAGCGCCCTAAACGCTATACCTCCTATCCTTGCAGTTGCAAGTGGCTTATGAGGGAGTGGTGCTTTCGCGAGAGCTGGGGTAGGTGGCGCTTCAACCTACCTTAGCGACGATGAAGCCGTCGCGAAGGTAGGGCACGCTCCGTGTCTGATATATTAAGTGCCTAATTAGAGCAGAACCAAGGTTGGTGTAGTCGAAGCATCGTAAGACAAACAACAACAAAGGCCCAAGCAGGTCCTTCGACTGCGCTCAGGATGACAGGTTGTTGGGTCACCAAATAGGAATGTGGTCTAGTCATGCTTCTAAGAGGAACGTACCAAGCATTCGGACAGGTTACGGCTTGATTTCTATCGGGCTGGGCTCTCCGAACTCCGGATGGTCGGGGCGGGGGAAGGATGTTTTGGGGTGGTCTTGCTGCTTGATGTAGACGAGCCATTGGTGAGCGAGGGCTTCGGTGGGGAAGAAGGCTGCGGGCATCTCGTTCTTTGGGAGAGCTTCGCTGCTACGCGCGATGTGGGCGTCGCAGACGTTCCAGAGGGGGAGGCCCCAGTGGTCTTTGTATGGGGTGGGACAGGGCTGGATGGATCCGTGCCAGCCTGACGTTGGATGCATGGGGTGGAGGGGGTTGTCTGGGGTGGGCTTTCTGGCGTCGATGACGGCTTGGAGCCAATCGAGCAGGAAAGGCCTGATGTTGTTGATGCAGCAGTGGGGGATGTTGTTCTGGACGAGGAAGATCCATGGCGCTTTCTGCGCGCGGTGGTGGTCGTAGAAGGCGTAGGGCTTGACCACGCCTGAGACGGTATCGTGGCCTCCTGCGACGATGAGTTCCGGTACGGCGATGGCGTTGGGGTCGAGCTTGATGGTGTCGACGTTGTCTGGATCATTCTGTCCGGGGTTGGTGAGGATGGCGGCCAGGACTCGGTCTGGAGCGTACGCGACGAAGTGCCCGAAGTACGCTCCTATTCCGGAGAAGCCGAGGAGGATGAGTTTCGCCTTGCTTAGCTCGGGATGGCTGCTCTCTGTACCCAGCGTAGCGAGGGCGGTGAAGAGGGAGCGACCGAGACCATGTTCCGGGTACATGTCCATCTCCTCCTCGCCCTCGCTTGTTCGGGCGGCTGGGCATTGGTGCGCTAGGACCATGGCGAGGTCGTTTTTCTTTGCGAAGGCGAGGACGTTGGGGTCGGTGTAGAAGCTGGTGATGTCGGGGCCGCGGTCGTAGGTGACCCATGCTGCTTTTACGGGGTGGTCTCCGGCTGGGAAGGATGCTTCGTATTGGCAGGGTTGGGCTATGTTCTCGCCGGGGCGCGGGGGATCGATGGCTTTGTATTGTTGTAACTGGGCGTGGGCTGTTGGAGAGGTGAAGAGTACGGCCAAGAGAGTGAGCTTGAGCATGGATGGCTTCCTTGAGGGATTGCTGAGCCTACTTTGGAGGACGCTTCGTTTGGTGTTGCGCTCGGTTTTTTTGTTGTTTTGAGATTGAGTTTTGCTGTGACTCCAGGAGGAGGCGGTGAAGTCGTGCCGACTTCACGAGCGGCTATAGCCGCGTTGCACAGGCGAACTTACGACATGGCTGAAAGAGGTTAAGGGAGAAAACCCATATCCCGGGGGCTAAATGTGGAGTCTCAACAGCTAAAGCCCCCCTATTCCTGGACGGTAATTCGTGGGGCTGAAGCCCCACGCTAATCCGAAAGGCTCCGTCATCCGATTCGCCAGGCACTGTTTGGGGCGGATTTCAATAGGAAAGGGGTGGGGTGCGGTTTGCTAGAATGACAGTTAGAACGGGGTGGCGATGGAGCTGGTTGAGACAATTGGTGGGGCAAGGGGGCCGGTTGCGGTCGACCGGCGGCCACGGTTGAACGACAGGCTGGCGCATCGGGTGATCTCTGTGGGCCAAACAAATTCTGCAAGTGGAAATGGGAGCGGTATGACTGAGATTGTTTCGATCCGTGCACGTGAGATTCTGGACTCGCGAGGGAATCCGACTGTTGAAGCCGATGTGACGCTGAATGGCGGAGCGATGGGGCGGGCGGCTGTTCCGAGTGGGGCTTCTACGGGCGAGCATGAGGCTGTCGAGCTGCC
>Ga0179596_10000441_pt1 | contig 12079 bp, 14 predicted proteins | sample CZODoug1_1_08_16_FD_155494 | JGI IMG/M metagenome (GOLD analysis project Ga0179596, IMG submission 155494) | Vadose zone soil fungal communities from Angelo Coast Range Reserve, California, USA - CZODoug1_1_08_16fungal (Illumina Assembly) | ecosystem: Environmental > Terrestrial > Soil > Vadose...
CCGAATGATCTTTGGTGTTCCGGCACCACCTTCAAACAGGGTTCCTTTTACTGTTGGCTGGTTGCAAACGGAACTGGAGAATGACGTGCCATCTGTGAACTCAATGAGGGTCTCACAGCCGTCTACGTCATCCTCGTACATCTTGAGCGTCTTGATGGTTTTGCCTGCAACATCGGTACATTCCACGTAGTCTCTCGACACTATTTACCTCCTGCAAAGAATCAGATGCTAACCAGCCTGTCCCTTATTAGGGGATTCGTCAAGCGTTACCCACACTTGAAAGGTGAAGAAACAGAAGAAGCCTGAGACTCGAATCTCGCGGAAGGGGAGAACTACGCCCCATCAGGCTCTCTATGACAGATTTCTTGAAAAGCTGATCTTGGCCCGCGAGGGGGCAGGACTGACGCAGCGTGAGGTTTCCGCACGAATGGAAAGGTCGCATTCCTTCCTCTCGAAGTGCGAGACCGGCGAGCGCAGTATCGAAGTGTTTGAACTCATCCAGCTTGCTCAGATATATGCGAAGCCTCCGCAATACTTCCTGGACCCTGACTAGCTATTGTCGCGGGAAGTCGCAGAGCTTGGATTAAAGGATTGCGATTTTCAGTTCAGGCCGTGGACATATTCGCGGAGTAGAGATGTCGTCTGCGTAAGCCCCTGCGCTTCCAGCATAGAGAGGTATTCGTCCACTGTTTTTGCGGGATTTTTGAGACTTTCTCGATGGTTTTCCGCCGCCTCGATCACCAGACCGGGAGCAAGGTCGAGGAGATTCAGAATGAACTCGTCGGGGTGCTGCGCTTCGATTCCGAACTCTTTCAGAGACTCGTGCGGAAAATCTGCCAGATTGCATGTGACGATGACGCTGGCCCCGCAGCGGATCGCCGCTGCCAGCACATGCCGGTCTCTTTCGTCTGGAAGAACAAGGCCAGGGATGAGGTGTTCATATCCCGTCACGAGTGCATCCGGCGCGGCTTTGTCCATGAGTTGCCGTGTGCGCTCCAACTTCTCGCGGGTAAGGTCGGGACGGTTCTCCAGAAGACTACCGATCCATTCTTCATGCACATCTGCGGACCACTTGGCGCGAAATGCCCCTATCAGAGCAAGGTGCATCAGGAAATTACGCAACTCTGCGGGATAGAGTACATTCGCGTCGTAGAAAACAATAAATGCGGCCACAATCAGATCCCGATTTCCTGGTCATAGGCCGCCAGCTCCGTGAGGGCTGCCCGGCGTTCCGCATCGGCCTGACGTTTGTAGGCCATCAGCGCGTCGAAGCGAACGCGGCGATGCGTGCCCACCTTCCGGTACTCGATCTTTCCCTCGTCCAGTAGTTGAATGAGGGAAGGACGGGAGATGTTCAGCATCTCCGCCGCCTCCTGCGTCGTCAGCTCCGCGTGAACTGGAATTAAGGTAACGGCGTTGCCACGCGCCATCTCTTCCAGAATTCGAACCAACATTCGGACAGCGGGTGCCGGAAGCTGCAACGTCTCCTCTTTGGCGGCACCCACGACACGGAAGCGGAGAGGTGCTTCGGCGAGCATTTGGGGAGCCAGCAATCGGCTAGTCTCGCGTGCGAGCGTGGCATCCATTTCTGTGGGAAGAGTCGGCATGAGAAGGGTCTGGGACATCACATCACCTCAAAGTCATTGTCCCATTTATTCGAAGCAAGCGCAAGCAAACGAAATAAACAAAACTTGCGGTTCGCAGGCTTTGCGCCTACAACCCAGAGAACGTTGGGCATAAAACCCAACCTGCAAAACGCGCTCCCAATAAGCTCCCACCAGGCTGTCTGGAGGGTACTTTTCCATACTTCCGCGTGGCTATCCGTACCAAAGAAATCAGTTAGATACGCGAGTGCGCGGCCACTCATAACCCAAAGGTCGTAGGTTCAAATCCTACCCCCGCAACCAATCAAATCAATGGTTTAGAGAGAATCGAAAAATCAGATTCACTCCCATTTACTCCCAATAAGAAAATCAGCACTTTTAGGCGCTCGCTTTCAACGGCTTGAGCACCATCGTGACTACCTTCCCATTGGCTTCCCTCTTCGACTCTGGCATCGCCTGTCCGTACACGTTCATCGTGGTCTGGATCGAGGCGTGACGCATGAGTTCCTGTTGGACCTTCATCGGCGCACCGGTCTCATCAAGCCATGACCGGTACGTGTGACGGAAGGTGTGCCAGCCGATCGGCCCCAATCCCAACTTGATGCCCGCAGGCTTGAGATACCGCTTCTGGATCTCAGTTGAGTAGTAGGGCTTGCTCGACAACGGGTTTGGGAACATCCATCCCTCTTCCGTCTCCGGGCACTGCTCACTCCAGCCGAGCAGGACCTCCAGCAAGGACTCATGAATCGGCACATGATCGTGGGAATACTCGGTCTTCACGTCGTCCACTCTTCCGTTCACGATGCTTCGTTGAACGAGGAGCTGCCGGCGCTCTGTATCGAGGTCGCCCCACTGCAAGGCTGTGATTTCGCTTACGCGAAGTCCCAGGCATTGCGCCACCACTACCATCGTCCGAAACGGTTCTGGTAAACCGGCCAGTACCGCATCGAAGGTGTCGTTGGTGAGAATCATTGGCCGCTTGCGCCGCTTCGTCGAATCTTTGACACGCACCATCTCGATTGGGTTGCGACGTTCGGTGAACAGTTCCCAGCGGGCGGCGCACTCGAAGATGACGTGCATCACGCTTCGGATATGCGCCTTCGTTTTGGGAGACTTGTCCATCTCTTTGAACCAACCTTCGACTGCCATCGGCCTGATCGCCCCGATGAGGTATTCACCCCAGCGTGGCTTGATATGCAGATTGATGTTCGACAGATAAGACTTCCGAGTTGAATAGCGTTCCGGCAATTCTTCGGCAACGTATCTGTCACAGAGACCGCCAAACGTCACGGTTCCCAGATGGTGCATGGGCTTTTCAGCGTTGAGTTTGAGGAGAATCGCTTCGACGGCTTTTCGGGCCAGAGCTTCGGTCTTGTACATATCGGTGGTGCCGATGAAGAGAGCTTTACGTGCTCTCCCTCCAGTGGCCGCCTCCTCGTAATACCGAAACTCCCAGACGTCTGCACTCTTCGCCCGCTTCTTGAGCGTTAAACTTCCGAATTGGTAATATGCTCGTGATTTCAAGGTTTCCTCCCTGACTCACGGCACTAATGGCTCCCTTAAGGGTAGTCGATTGGGTGCCGAATCGCCAGTGAAATCGGGCCTTTTAGAGCCTCTGGAAAACTGGTCAGCCGACCATCTTGTGCTCTTTGTTCTCGATCCATTCGTCGATGGCGGACGCTCTGAACCGCCAAAGTTTGCCTACTTGAACCCCGACAATCTGACCCCGAAGGACCATGCGCTGGAGCGTTCTGGGATGGACTCCCAGCATGGCAGCGGCCTTGTTGCTGTTGAGGAGCGGCTCGATACCCGACCTCCCTGGCATTGGCAAGCTGCGTTCGGATGTTGGCGGCTTTTTCTGGTCATACATGGCTGACCTCCAGTTGTTGCTTTGAAGGTGCGGCTCATGCGTCCGATCTGTCCAATGAGTTGCGAGAATCGCCTTATGCGTAGCGCACATAAGGGACTGTTACGAAACTTTTATGCTCAGACCCAGCTCACCACCGGTCCAACTTCCGAGATGGTGCCGATGGCAAATTGCAACAACAGCAAGACATGGCGCTGTTTGCCGAGAACCGTAGCGACTTGCGCTGACAGCAGCTCAATCTTTTGCTGCGCCGAGGAACTATCGCAACAAGCCTTTGCGCGGTTTCGCATCTTTGACAACAACAACCGCACGTCTGCCGGTAGCAGATCGTAGCGCACCATCCTTCGCTGGTGTTTGCGAGTTTTTCTCGCCACGGTGACGTTGATCGAATTCGAGGCGCGTGAGTTCGATTGCGGTGCGGTTGGCCTGAGCCCAGACCCAAAGCGCGTGCAGTGGCACGACTAGCGTTTTTCCCCGCTCGGTTAGCGCATAGTCAACTCGGGGAGGGATCGTCGGGTACATCGTTCTCGTGACGAGACCATCACGTTCCAGGCTTTTGAGCGTCAACGTCAGCATGCGCTGCGATACGCCGTCGACCAGCTTGAATATCTGGTTGTAGCGCATCGCCCCCTGGGACAGCACCCCGACAACCATCACCGTCCACTTGTCTCCGATGTGCATCAGTATGTCCGCCAGCGCGCGGCACTCTTCGTAGCCGTGGCCCTCAATAGGCACATCTGTGTGCGTATCGCTCAAAATAGTGCCTCCTTGTTTGGTTCTTGAATGCGAGCTATTGTTCTGAGTGTAACGAACAAGTTGTTCGTTGTCAGTCCAGCCCTGTAAAAACGCTATTCAAAGGAACACACCATGAAAATCGCATCTCTCATTGGTCGCATATTGCTCGGCCTCATGCTTCTTGTATTCGGACTCAATGGCTTTCTGAACTCCATGCCCACGCCTCCGATGCCGACAGACCTAGCAGGCCAATTCGCCGGTGCGCTCGTTCAATCGCACTATATGAGCGTGATCTTTGCACTTGATTTGATCGCCGGCATTTTGCTTCTTCTCAACCGGTACGTGCCACTGGGTCTGACGCTCATCGCGCCCGTGATCGTCAATATTGTTTTCTTCCATGCCTTCATGGCGCCGCGTGGGCTTCCCATTGCCTTCTTCATGTGCGCGCTCTGGATACTCTCAGTGATTAAGGTCTGGCCCGCTTTCGCTGCCCTGCTAGAGCAGCGGGTCAAGACTGACGCCAAATTGGTCTAAAGAAGCTCCTTTGAACCTGCGCTAGCTAGAGGAACTTCACCGTAGGCCACGTGAGGCAATGCACGGAGCAAACAGCACGAGGCTTTGGAAATCGAAACCCCGCGTGTGGCGAACAAGATACGACGCAGTGCCAGGAGCCCTTTCATGACGGACCTCAAAATCGATCTCTACACCGAGATCACTTGTCCATGGTGCATCATCGGTCAGCATCGCCTGGACAAAGTGCTAGCCGAACGCTTTCCGGAGGTGGTCGTGGATATCGAGCATCATCCCGTTATTCTGCTGCCAGACTGCCCACCGGAGGGAGTGAGGGTAGGCGATCTCTTGAAGGCGCGCCACGGCATCACCGATCTGGCCTCCTTATACGCACGTCCGGAGGCGGAGGCGCGCGCATCAGGGCTAGTCCTCGATCTCAGCCGTCAGCCTATCAGCTATCCCACGGTTGGCGGTCATACGCTGATTCGTTTGGCGCGGCGGCTCGGCACACAACACAAGCTCGCTATGGCATTCTCTTCAGCCCATTTTCACAAGGCCCAGAACATCAGTGACCCAGATGTCCTGGCTGATATCTCCGTGGACTATGGTTTCAGCCGCGACAACGTTAAGCAACTGGTGATCGACGCGACCGAGCGCGACGAGACGTATCGCGAAGCTACGAACTCTGCAGCCCAGGGGGTTCGCGGAGTGCCGCACTTCGTATTCGGAGGCAGAGTCGTAGTAAGTGGCGGCCAAAGCGAGGCTGCGCTTGCTACGGCGATTCAGGATGCGCTTACGGCTCGTGCCGAAGCGACCTCCGCATAAGAAACGAAGCGGCTCTAACGTATTCGGTTTTATACCCATATGTTGCTAAAGAGCTGATGGGAGCCTGGGCCATGCAGAGACCGACGCTGGAACTTCGTCATTTCAACGCAATCGTCACGCTGGCGGAAGAGTTGAGCTACACCAAAGCCGCTCGGCGGCTTGGGATGAGCCAGTCGGGTTTGAGTCGGTCTATCCAAGATGCAGAGCGTCGCCTTGATCGCAAAATCTTTGAACGAACCCGCTCTCGGGTAGAGTTGACCGATGCCGGTCGCGCCTGTGTCGCTGAAGCACGTCTCTCCATCGAACATGAGGAGCGAGCCATTCAGTTCACAAAAGCAGTTGCTCATGGCGTGGATTCTACCCTGATCGTAGGGCGATCTCCGTACACTGATCCAGTGTTGAGCGAGGTGTTGCTATCCCTCCACCTGCCACTTCATCCAAATCTCGATGTTCAGTTGCATAGCGAGTTCGCGCCTGAGTTGGAGCATGGCGTTTTATGCTCACGACTGGATCTTGCACTCATTACGCATCCCGCCGAAAACCCTCGACTCTCGACAGTGAAGCTCACAGAGGCTCCGCTGCATATTGTCCTGTCGGAAGACCATCCTGTCGCCCAGAAACACAAGATTAAGCTCAAAGACCTGGCTGGAAACCGCTGGACGGTCTTCGACCGTCGCATTCATCCGTCTCTGTTTGACACCCTTATGGGCCTTGCGCGGTTTGAGGGGGTCGAATACAGGGGTATTCACTATGTGATGAGCGCAGAAGAGGCAAGCCAAATATTGCTCAAAAGCGGAGGAATCGCCTTCCTCACCAGGGCGGGCGCGCTTCGGATAGCGAGGCAAGGGCTTATCGCAAAGCCTCTTGACGAGGAAGCGCTCAGGCTGGACGTTCACCTCGCTGCGCGAGCGGACAACACCTCAAAGCTGGTCAGCGAGTTTGTCCGTACCTTTGTGAAAAAGCTCAAGTCAGTCCTATTGCCACCCCAACTCACTTTGCTCATTGAGCCGGGAAACGGCCACCTCGGACGATAACGGCCTTGAGAAGTGAGTCTGTGCCCACCTTTTTTCACAGCTCGTCGGGAGCAAAGTGGCTGAGGGGCTTGCCGTAGATGTTCGATATGGCCCATAATTCCGCGATGTCAATTGCGCGTTCACCGGATTCGCACTTGTTCATGAAGGAATGCGCCATACCAAGACGTAGGGATACTTCGCGTTGAGTCAAACCGCTTTCTGCCCTCGCCGCAATCAGCTTCGATAGGACGCTCTCGTAATACACCCGCAGGTTTTCCTTGCGTCCCTTTCGGGATCGGCGTGCATCCGGTTTTGCCTTCGATGCCACATCCTGAAGTGTGGGTAACGGTTGACGAAACCCCCTAATAAGGGACACGCTTAAGGCGTCAACACATGAGGAGTTCGGCAACAATGGAAAACCCTAAGCTGGAGTTTCCCGAAGTAGTCGGCAAGTCGGTGGCGGAACTATCTGTCTATGACGACGTGATGTATGGACGTGAGGTTCTTGTGCGCTTCACGGACGGAACTCAACTGTCGGTCTGCGTGGGTGTAAAACAAGCCATCGACGCTCGGTATTGCCGAGAGGACACACCCGATACCCCAATCTTCACTCGCCAAGACTGAACCGCTTCCTATGCGACCGGGTGAACCGGTCGCACGAAGGTTGCGGTGAGAAGTGGGATGGTGGCGATGTTGTCTGGCTGGGACTGCGCCTGAACGACCATCTTGATGCGGGTTCCCTTCGGGAGCCGCTTGGCGAAGTGGCCCTGCTTGCCCCAGGCTACGACGTTGTAGTGGAAGGCTTGCAAGTTGCGGTCGGAGATGATCGAGACGCCAAAAGCGGTGTACTTGCGTCCGTTCTTGGAGATGCGGCTAACGGCTTCGTTGCTGACGGTGCCGAAGAGGGTGATGGTCTGTTGGGTCTGCATGGTGTTTCTCCTTTTGCCCGGTCACTCGGGACACACATCCCGAAGGGGCGCAAAGGTGCGCTGCTCCCAAGTCGCGGCACAGCCGCGTTGCCAAGAGAAGAAGTTTTTGGAAAGGGACCCGGAGCCTGCGAGGGGGGAGGAGTCAAAAACCCGGAGGGCGCGGTACGCGAGTTCTGAACGCAGAGCCGCAGGGCGCAGCTTCTGCACCGAAGCGGTGGCCGAGTGACCGTGCAAACAGGAGATCGTGCAGCAAGAACATCATGGGCTTGCCCGTCTTGCAATCTCTCAAGCTGTATTCCTCCGGCGATTCGGAGACTAACTTGGCGTAGTCGGGCCGTCGCAGTTGTGGCAATCAACTGGCACAGCGTATTCTTCTGGCAGTGAAGTCTCTACGCCAATTCGGAGCTGTCCTGCTACTGCTCGTGTCCTTTGTGGCACCGGCGATGGCATGTATGGCTCATGACGCCGAGATGACGGTCGAAGAGCGCGCCTGCTGCCGCATGATGAAGAACGATTGCGGACAGATGGAGATGCCCGCTTCCCACGACTGCTGCAAGAAGACTCCGGGGACGTTACACGACAGTGCTCTCAGGTCGGATTCGATGTCGTTTCATCCTCTTGTTGCCGTCGCAGTCTGGGTTCCGTTGTTCGATCTTTTCCCACCACACGACTCGACAAATGGCTGGTTTCAACGTCCGGAACACTCGCCGCCAAAGCCTCCCCCCTCCATCATCTCTGCACTCAGAGTCTAGTTCGCTCCTCCCTCGCTGAAGATTCGAGTCGCGCCTCTGTGCGCGCTCATGTCTGAACTGCAATCGAGACAGGAGTATTTCTATGAAGCTGGCCTTGTATTGGGCTTGCGGCTTGGCCCTATTGGTCATGGCGACCAATGTTTCTGCGTTCGCGCAGGAGATGGCCGGGATGCCGACGCCACTTGCTACGTTGATTTCAGAAGCACAATCAAGCAACACCCAAATCTCATCCGCTGACCATGCCTGGAAGGCTGCGACCCACGTCGCCCAGCAGGTGACGACACTGCCTGACCCGCAGTTTACCGTTCAGTCGTTTAGTGTCGGCAGTCCCAAGCCGTTTGCGGGTTTCAGTAACAGCGATTTTGCTTACATCGGGTTCGGAGCATCGCAGGAGCTTCCTTATGCCGGGAAGCTCCGACTCAAGGGCGAGGTAGCCAACCGCGAGGCCGATATGCAACAAACGCAAGCAGACCTGCTGCGTTCGTCGATCACGGATCAAGTCAAGGCGCTCTACCTGCGGCTGGCTTATCTTGATGCAACGCTCTCGATTCTCGGTCGGAACGATGCTGTTCTGAAACCAATAATTGAGACGGGCTTGTCCCGATACAGCCTTGGGCAGGGTAGCCAGGCTGAAGTGCTGAAAGCGCAGATCGAGCATACGAAGATCCTGCGTGAGGTAACCATGCACCATGAGGAGATGGGGCAGCTTCAGGCCAGCCTCAAGCAACTGCTACATCGGTCACAGTCTTCTCCAGACATCATCCCAGAGCCGCTTTCGCTGACTCCGCTACAACGTACCGCCGAAGAATTGCAGAACCTCGTTCTTGCTCATAACCCGGCTGTCTCGGTTGACACGGCGGGTGTCCACAGGCAGGACGCCCAACTGAAGTCGGCACAGCGCGAGGGCAAGCCGGACTTCAACGTCGGCTATATGCTTCAGCAGACCGGCGGTGGCTACCGCGACTACTACATGCTGACGGTTAGTATGCGGCTACCCCGGCGCAAGCGGGTCGAAGCGGGTGTCGCGGAAGCTGCCGAGTCTCTGGAGCGATCCAAACAGGAACTCGACTCTCAGTTGCAACAGCAACTCGCAGAGGTGCAGAAGCAATACATCGCCGTGACGAACACCGCGGAGCTTCTGGCGGAGTATCAGGACGGTCTTCTACCCCAAGCAAGGGCCGCATTTCAGGCCGAGCAGACAACTTATCAGACCGGCAAACAGGCTTTCGCGCCGGTGCTGTCTTCTCTACTCGATGTCCTGACTTTTGAGCATGACTATCAACAAGCACTGCTCGATCACGAGACAGCTCTGGCACGTCTCGAAACTCTGACTGGAGCGCAACTGCGATGAACAAAACCATTGTCCGCACATCCTTATTCTGGCTTGCCTTGTTCACGGTTGCGGCTGCTATGTATGTCTACCGCACCAGGTCAATCGTTCATCCATCATCCGCTCCGACAGGCGTTCAACCGATTGCGTCCGGACCAATGGCTGACATTAGTAAAGACGCGAGCAAGGATATGTCTATGCCAGCGGCCAAGATGGAAGCACCGCTGGTGCCTGTGCAACTGACGAACGAGCAAATGAACAGCATTGGCGTTAAGACCGGAACAGTTGAGTACAAGCAACTGAGCGATGAGATTCGCGCGACTGGCACGGTCGATGTGGACGAACGTCTTCAGTCTTCTGTGCAGGTTCGGTTCTCCGGCTACATCCGCAAAGCATTTGCGAACGCTACCTATCAGTATGTCCGCAAAGGCGATCCGCTGTTCACGATTTACAGCCCTGATCTGGTGGCGACTCAGGAAGAGTATTTGCTTGCGCGTCGCAACCAGACGGCTCTCACTGGAAGCTCGATTGACGGAGTTGCTGCTGGCGCATCTTCCCTGACCACAGCGGCAGAACAACGGCTACGCCAGTGGGACATACCCAACAGCGAAATAGCCAAACTCCAGGAGACGGGTAAGGCGGTGACGGAACTGACCATCAATTCCCCTGCCTCCGGCTACATCATGGAGCGCATGGCGCTTCCCAATATGTATGTCGAGCCAGCAACCAAGCTCTACACGCTTGCCGATCTCTCCCATGTCTGGGTCAACGCGCAGGTGTTTCAGAATGACGTAGGCAGGCTGAAGCGTGGCGACAGCTCGGCCATCACGGTCGATGCGTATCCGGGACGCACGTTTCAGGGCCGTATCGAGGAGATACTGCCTCAAGTTGATATGACGACCCGCACCGTCAAGGTGCGGCTGGCGGTCAACAATCCCGGCGTCACGCTCAAGCCGGGAATGTTCGTGAACGTCGATCTCAAATCGGCTCTGGGGCGGCAACTGGTTGTCCCGGCCTCAGCGGTCTTCCAGACGGGTCTACGTCAGGTCGTCTTTGTCGATCACGGGAGCGGCAGCATCGAACCCAAGGATGTGAGCCTTGGCGCGAGGGTCGGGGACGACTTTATCGTTCTGAAGGGTCTGTCGGCTCATCAGCAGATTGTGACCTCGGCAAACTTCCTACTCGACTCCGAGAGCCAATTACAGGCTGCTGCTGGTTCGTACACTCCCCCTGTTCCGGGAGCGGGGCAACAAACCGCAACCCCATCAGCAACGCCTCAGTCTGTGGTCGCGATTGACTTCTCCACTGATCCCAACCCGGCGCACAAAGGATCGAACGTTTTCCACGTCAAGCTAACCGGAGCGAACGGGCAACCTGTTGTCGGAGCGCAAGTCTCCGTCACTTTCTTCATGGCTGCGATGCCGGCAATGGGCATGGGAGCGATGAACACAACCACCCAACTTACACAGAAGAGTCCGGGCGTCTACGACGGTACAGGCGTGCTTGAGTCCGGTGGAACGTGGCAAGTCACAGTGACAGTGAAACAAAACGGCCAGACCATCGGCACAAAGCAGTTGCGCGTCAATGCCGAAGGGGGGATGTGACATGCTCTCCAGAATCATTGATCTATGCGCCCGAAACCGCTTCCTCGTATTCACTGGTGTTCTACTTCTCACCTTGGCTGGTATCTGGTCGTTGCGTCATGTCCCTGTCGATGCGCTTCCTGACATCTCCGATGTGCAGGTGATCGTTCATACGAGTTGGATGGGCCAACCGCCCGACATCATCGAAGATCAGGTCACTTACCCCATCGTTACCAGCCTTCTCGCTGCGCCGCATGTGAAGGCTGTCCGCGCCCAGACCATGTTCGGGGACTCGTATGTGTATGTCGTCTTTGAGGACGGCACGGACTTATACTGGGCACGTTCGCGCGTCGTCGAATATCTACAACAAATCGGCGGTCGTCTGCCTGCTGAAGTTCATCCGGCCATCGGGCCGGACGCAACAGGCGCGGGCTGGGTGTTTGAGTATGCCCTGGTCGATAAGAGCGGCAAGCATAGTCTGGCCGATCTTCGTACCCTTCAGGACTGGCATCTGCGCTATGAGCTGGAGACAGTCCCCGGCGTCTCGGAGGTTGCGAGCATCGGCGGGTATGTGAAGCAGTACCAGATACGGCTCGACCCGAACAAGCTGCTGGCATACAACATCCCTCTCTCAATGGTCATTGACCGGGTGAAGGCGAGCACGAACGAAGTAGGTGGCAGGGTGCTCGATCTGAGCGGAGCGCAGTACATGATTCGCGGCCTCGGCTACCTGAAGTCTCTCAACGATCTTGAGTCGATTGCCGTGGGCAGTAAGAACGGTACTCCAGTTCTACTTAGTGATCTTGGCGGCGTGGCCTTTGGCCCGGACATCCGCGAAGGCGTTGCCGAGTGGAATGGACAGGGCGAGACTGTCGGCGGCATTGTCGTCATGCGGCAAGGCATGAATGCCTTGAAGGTCATCGAAGGCGTA
>Ga0179596_10000442_pt1 | contig 12039 bp, 7 predicted proteins | sample CZODoug1_1_08_16_FD_155494 | JGI IMG/M metagenome (GOLD analysis project Ga0179596, IMG submission 155494) | Vadose zone soil fungal communities from Angelo Coast Range Reserve, California, USA - CZODoug1_1_08_16fungal (Illumina Assembly) | ecosystem: Environmental > Terrestrial > Soil > Vadose...
GCGGCCCAATCGGAACGAAGGTCCAATCGACGGCAGTGCGCACGTCGAGCACCGGGCTTGTGGGGTTCGTGCCGTTGGCAATGCGACGGTTGATCTCGGCATAAACCTTCGCAAGATCATCGGTTCGAATTTCGAACACAACCATGTATTTCCGAGGCTCCTGCCCATGGAATTGAACATCTGCGAGCATGAACCGTTGCGCCGAGACGAAGCCGGGAATCTTCAACAAGTCCGGTACGTGCTGCTGGTCGTACCACCGGTTGAATTCGGCATCCGTGCCCGGCTGCGCGTTGATCATGATGTAGAGGTAGTAGGTAGTCTGCGTGCGCTGAGTAGGCTCCTGGGGACGGGCCATCGGCAACGAAAATACCAGACATAAAGCCGAAAACCCCAGCAGCGCAGCGATGCGATAGCGGGCCGTGCCAAATGCTCGCGCGGGCGCTTTTTTGTGATTTTCAGAAAGCCTCTTCACTGTAGGTTCCATGCTCGCGATGCTTCGTCGCATCACCGATGAATAATACGCCGGTTCCGGCATTCGGCTGCTCGTGGCGTCGTGCTCAAAAACGTATATCTGCTTTACCTGATTCGACCTAGTCTGTCGGCCCTCTCGCTTCTACCATCCCCGCTCGAAAGACGATGTGGCCCCCTTCGTGAGAACTTCGACATCGTATTCGATTTTTGTGCCCGCGCGACCGCGTCGCTTTGCGATACCGACTACAACGAAACGCTCGAAACAACGAAACGCCGGACTGCCATTTAAGCAAGACGATTCAAGCATTAAGCCGGCTTGACCCACCCCGGGAGACAGATCAATGAACAGCAAACGACGAGTCCCTCTCCAATCCACGATCCATGGGACGATCATTGCCGCGTTGGCGTGGGGAACCCTTGCCGGGGCCGGCACGGCCTTCGGAGCCGATGAACCCACCAAGGGATCCGCCAAAGCAAGCACAACGCACTTGGTGGAGTCCGGCGATCTGGCTTTGCAGATCGAACGCGTCAGGGCCCGAGGTGAGATCGAGAATCTTATGGGACGGTACTCGTTCAATCACACCGCAGGCATGCACGCGCAATGCGTCGACCTGTTCGCGATGAAGACTCCGGGCTTGCGCGTCGAAATGGTCTGGGGTGTTTATAACGGTCCTGAAGGAATCAGGAAGCTGTACCCAGGTTTCCACGCATGGTCGGACGGCAACGGCATCGGCAAGATGTTCATTCATACGATGACAACGCCGGTGATTGAAGTCGCCGGCGACGGCATGACAGCCAAGGGGGTGTGGGTCTCGCCGGGTTCCGAGACGATGCAACCGGGCAACGATCTGACGCTGGAACCAAAAGGCCGCTGGTCGTGGATCAAATATGGTGCCGATTTCATCAAAGAAGAAGGCCAATGGAAGATCTGGCACATGCACGTCTACGGCTTGTTTTCCTCCGATCCCGACAAGAGCTGGGTCGATGAAAAATTCAATGCCGAACAGGTGCAGGGATACCGCAACAAGCTGCCTAAGGAATTTCAACCCGATGCACCTCCGACTACCCGTCTCTGGAAATATCAGAAAGACGTGAAACCGGAGCTCGTGCCTGTTCCGCCGAAGCCGTATCTGCATTTCGACCCGGCGACCGCGTACTGACATTCGCTTCAGACCTTAGGGCCGGTGTTTGACGCGATCTTCGAAGACTGGTGGTCCTCGGGTAGCGGCGATCGTCGGTATTCGATAGCGCAGATCATTGGCGGCGCCTCATCCCACATGACATCGAGCCGACCCGCCGCGACATCCGACCTAGTGAGCGAACAATGAGGAAAACGATCGTGAACCGCAATCATCGCAGCGCAACCTCCGTCATTAACCGCGTTATATCGTCCCCCCTCCTCGATGCACGAATCTGCGGCACGCCGATCGTGAAAAACGGCCGCGCCGCGTTCCGACCGAATACTCGCTGCGCATCGTTTGTCACCGCCTTGGCGATCGCGTTTTGTCCCGGTAACAATGCCCTCGCTCAGCAATCGCCCGCGCCAGCGGCGGCGGCTTCGCCGATCACTCCCGTAAACGAGCCAATAGCCGAAATCGTCGTGACCGGCTCCCGGCTGTCGAACGCGAACTTCACAGCGCCGACACCCGTCCAAGTGATGCGCTCCGAGACTATCGAGCTTCGCGCTCCCAGCAACATCGCCGACGTCATAAATGAACTTCCTGCATTCCGTATTTCGCACACGGATGCCGGAGCGGGACGAGTCGCCGATCAGCAAAGCGGGGTGCAATCGCTGCTCGACCTTCGTGGCCTGGGTGACGTCCGCACGTTGGTGCTCGTGAATGGACACCGTCATGTAGGTACTGTCGCGAGCGGCTCGTTTGATACCAAGATGATCCCTGTGGGATTGGTCGATCGCGTGGAGGTCGTCACCGGCGGCGCTTCGGCCGCCTACGGCTCGGACGCGGTGGCCGGGGTCACCAACATCCTTCTCAAGAACCATTTGGAAGGAATTCAAGGGAGCGCTCAGGCCGGCGAGACCGAATACCAGGATGGACGCGACTTGGTCGGCTCGCTCGCGGGAGGCTTCGCCTTCGGTGAACAAAACCGCGGCCATGTGGTCCTTGGCGGCGATGCAGAGAAAAATTCCGGGGTCGGCAACATCTACACGCGGCCGTATGGCCGCGTCGAGCCGGGGCTTATTTCACGCACGGTCGCCGCGGGCCGCCCGCCCGGCGAGGCGGCATCGGTATTTGTTAACGGCGTCGAAATCGGAACTCAAACGCCTGGCAGTCTGATCACCACCCCGCTCGGTGGCCACCTCTACAGCTTCGATGCAGCGGGAAATCCGATGGTCTTCAACCAAGGCACGCGGTACGGCGCCAACATGGTGGGTAACACTGCCAACTACGGCAACAATCCGAATGGCAAGTTTCAGCTCGAAAACGCGAACAGTCGCGAAGTCGCGTTCGGCCGTGCCGAATACCAGATTACTCACGATTGGACGATTTATACCGAGATCAATTACGGCCATACTCATCTACCCCCCCAAATTACCAACGACTACACAACAAACTTTCGGGTAGCCGCAACCAACCCGTTTCTGCCAGCATCACTCTCGGCGTTGATTCCCGCGGCAACCACCTCGATCCCGATCGGTCGCATCGACACGGACTTCGGCGGCAACACGGTGTGGCAGACGAACCATTCGACCAGCGCGGTCATCGGGGGCGAAGCTGACGTGAATGACTGGAAGATCGAAGCCTACTATCAACACGGCTCAACACATCAGGACTTCAATACTTCAGGTCTGGTGCTGCCTGCGCTTTACCGCGCGGTCTATGGATGCGACAACACTGCTGCAAATCCCAATCTGACCGCCGCGTTACGGGCGCAGCTGGCGCTCTATGAGTCGCTGTCGGGCAAGACCTGCGCGGTGTTCAACCCGTTTGGCGTCGGCCAGGGACAGGCTGCAGCTTATAACTACTTCCTTGCGGACCAGCACCAGACCTCGGACTTCGGCAAGGATGTCGTGGCGATCAATGTGTCCGGCTCGCCGCTGTCGGACTGGGCGGGTGAAGTTTCGCTGGCAGCTGGCGCCGAATATCGTCGTGACACCCTGAATGTCGTCGCCGATACCTTGCCCTTGGCCAACCTTTTCACCCAAGGCAACTTCACGAGCTATGGCGGGAGCAATACCGTTAAGGAAGGCTTCGGCGAAGTCGGAGTGCCACTGCTGAGGAAGGCTCCGCTGGCCGAAGCGCTCGACTTCAACGCAGCCGCGCGGCGCACCGATTACAAGCTGAGCGGTGCGGTAACGACCTGGAAAATCGGCCTCACCGACAATCTCATCGACACTGTGCGCTTGCGCGCGACGCGTTCGCGTGACATCCGCGCGCCGAATTTGAACGAGCTGTTCTTTGTCGGCGGCGCCGCGGTTCCAAGCACGGTCACCAATACGATTCCCGGCATCTTCGGCTCTGGCGCAACCGGTGCGGTCGGCAATGCGGGCCAGGGCTATCGCGGTTTGGTGCCGGAAATAGCCGACACCTTCACTGCTGGGATCGTGCTCGGCCCGGTCTTTGGCTTTCATGGATCGCTCGACTACTACAGGGTCAAGGTCAATCGAGCGATCGTCCGGCTTACTTCGCAACAGACCGTCAATCAGTGTGCTGCGGGCGTGACCTCTGCGTGCGCGGCAATCACTTTCGATCCGACGACGCCGGTGGGAATATCATTCATCGTCAATCAGTCGAGCAATGTCAACAGCCTTTTGGTTTCTGGATTCGATCTCGAAGCCGGTTATCGGGCGCGGTCGCTCCCGTGGGGTATCCCCGGCTCATTCGACGTGACGGTACTGTTCAACAAAGTCGTCCACAATTCGATCACGTCTTCGCTCAGCGGCATGACGACCGAGAACGCCGGATCGTCGACCGGAACGCCGGAGTGGACGGGCAACGTCACTTTCGGTTATCAGATCGGGCCCTTTTCCGCCGACCTGCAGTTCCGCGGGTTCACGCATGTCAAATACGATCCCACCCTACAAGGGCCGGACGATCCGAACTACAACGTTGCTGCGGCCAACAGCATCAACGTGCAGCGCTTCGTCGGTGAGGTCTACACCAATCTCACGCTTCAATATGAGATAACAAAGAACCTTAAGGTATTCGGCATCGTCAACAACATCGCCGACATTCAGCCGCCGCCGTACGCGATCATCGCGATTACCACTCCCGGCCGCCAGCTCAACTACGACCTGCTCGGACGCGAGTTCAAAGTCGGGATGCGTTTTAGCTTCCTCTAACACCTGCCTGACCAACCGCTCGGCGCACGGAACCCGATTGCTCGCTCTTTTCGGTCAGGGCGATCGCAGGATCGCGGCACGCACTAGCCCACGCAAGAATACAAGATCGCGCAGTGGCCGCAGGCCTCGCGATCGGCGCGGAAGGCCTGGGGGGCGCTCCTCCGAAAGCGCCCCGACCGCCCTTGGGTCATTCCGCCACGTGCAGTTCAGGCTTCGGCTTGATGAGCCGGCTCAGTTGTCCATCGATACCCACGGGCACGGGACCCGCGATGGTGACTCTGCGTAGATGCCGGCGTTGCGGACCGAAATCGGCGATCGCGCGATGCTGGGTAGCGCGATTGTCCCAAATGGCGACATCTCCGGCGCGCCAGCGCCAACGGACGGTGTTTTCCGGCTGGGTGATGTGGTCTTGAAGAATGGCCAGCAGTCGCTGCGAATCGGGGCTGTTCAGTCCGACGAAGTTCTTGACGAAGTGGCCCACCAGAAGTGAGCGCTCGCCCGACTCCGGATGGACCCGTACCACGGGATGCTCTGTCTCGTACACGGTAGAAGCAAAGACGGCACGGAACTTTTCGAGTTGCTCCTTGGGGATGCTGCCGAGATTGGCGGCGTAGTCATACTGATTAGTATGAATCGCCTTCAGGCCGTTGACGAGGAGTTTCAGGGGCTCCGGTAATTCCTCGTAGGCGGTGACCGTATTCGCCCACAAAGTATCACCGCCGGCTCGCGGGATCTCGATGCCGCGGAGGATGGATGCTTCGGGATAGTTCGGTACGAAGGTCACATCGGTATGCCAGCTAGAGGCCGCGTAGCCATCGCGCGAGTCGAGTTCGAGTAGGTATCGCGACCCTTCCACCACGGGGACTGTGGGATGGGCCACGGGAGTGCCGAGGCGCGCCGCGAAGGCCTCTTGTCGGACATCGTCGAGTGCCGTCTGGTCGCGGAAGAAAACCACCTTGTGACGTACCAAGGCGGCACGAATGGCGGCGATGCTGCGGTCGTCGAGTTCGCCCGACAATTCGATACCGCGAATTTCAGCGCCAATGCGTCCGGCGACCGGAAAGACGTCGAGTAATTCATCGAGACCAGTTGCGTCGGCGACACGTTGTTGTGCGGCAGTCATAGAGAATCTCCTTTGTGATGTAAAGACTATTCGATGGCGGTCAGGGGAAAGCGTGTTTCGTGCTCGGTGAGCTTGCGACGAATCTCGGCGTGCACTTTGGCGTCGAGCGGGAAGCCGGCAATTAGCGCAGCCGAGACAAAATGTGCGATCGCCGGACCCATCGCGAATACCAGCAGCAGGCCACGCAGTGCCTCCGGGCTGTTGTGCACGGCCTTTGGGTCAAAGCCCAGCCACCCAACCAGGGGCAAAGCGATGCCCACTGCGGCAGCCATGGCCGCCTTGATCGAAATGCTGAACACCGAAAAGAACAGCCCGCTGCGATCCACGCCGGCTTTCAAGCGGTGCTCATCGGCGATATCGGCCACCATGGATCGCAACATCAAATTGCCAGACCCTTGCGCGAAACCTTGAGCGACAGTCAGTACCAACAGCAGCGGCAGCTTGTCGGGTGTCACGCACAGCAGGCCGAGGTTGATCGCCACCTGGGTTAGTTCTCCCAACACCGCCGCGTGGTGTTTGCCGAGCCGCATACCCACCTTCGACCAGATCGGTCCCGCGGCAACGCCGAAGATGAACTGGAACAGAAACAGTCCGCTCGCCCACTGCGGGAATCGCATATAGCCGCTGACGAAAAAAACGAATAGGGCCGCGCGAATGCACTGCCCAAGAGTCACCATGAAGTCCGATCCCAGTACGCGTAATAGCAATCGATTCGTCAGTACGAGACGCACCGCCTGTGCCGGGCTCAAGCGTGGGGCCGCGTGCTGCCGGACCTCCGGTTCCGGAAAGGCGCGCAACGTAAGCACTAGCCCCAGGGCCAGGGTCGCTAGGATGAAAGCACCCATGGCTTCGAGCTTCAAGACGCCATTGCCCGGGCGAAAGTGATCGATGAGCGTGGGCAGCACCAACACCAACAATATCGCGATGGAACCTGCGACACTCTGATAGGTGACAACCCGGGTGCGCTCATTGTAATTCCCGGAGACTTCACCCGACCAAGCGAAGAAGGGAATCTGAATCATGGACCAGCCTAGATAGAAAGCGAAGAGCACCAGGCTGAGATACAGCGGCGTGACGGCGGCGGAAGGAAAGAACAGGAACAATGTCGCGCCTCCGAAGACGATACCACCCGCCAAAATGAACGACCGCCGGCGTCCCAGGCCGCCGCGAATCCGGTCGCTCATGGCGCCGACGATGGGGTCGGCGAGAGTGCCCCAGAGTTTTTCGACTAGGAATATCACTCCGAGGGCGGCAAGCGGTAAACCGAAGGATTGAGCGAATATCGCGGGAAGGTAGGTGGCCAGCGACACTTGGGCCGCGTAAATCGGTACAGCGATGGCAGAGAAGGCGATGAGGCGGCTGGTCGGTAGCCGAGAAGTAGCACTCACTGCAGTGGTCTTTGTTGGTTCCGACATGCAAGCCCTTCGTTGTATCGATGCTGGCAAGCTAGCCGAGCTCTAATCATCGAGCCACTACCGTGTCGGCATCTGGCTATCCACTTTGCTTATGAGAGCGGTGAAGCCCTATGAGAGCAGAGAGATCTCATGAGCGCCGAGAGGCTGTACGTCGTCGTGCCATGCGTCCACAACATGCAGGAACTCCATACACATATGCCCAAGCATTATTGGTGTGGTTTTCACGCGTTCGATACCTTGATCGAATCAAATCGAATAAGGATCTGGAAAAAATCATGTCGAATCGTCTTAATGTTGTTGCTGCCGCAACGACTGGGGTGGTGTTGTCGCTCGCAATCACCATCGCTGCTCGCGCCGACACAAGTGTCAGCGAAGAAGCCAATGATTCCGGTGACCGCGGAATTCTTGCGGACGTGGTGGTCAATGCGCGACGACGCGCGGAGAACGCACAAGATGTGCCGGTGCCGATCGCGGCGGCCAGCGGCGCTGCTCTCGATCAGGCCGGCGTCTATCGCCTGGAGGATTTGAACGCACAATTGCCGAGCACCAACGTGGAATTTGCCAATCCGCGCCAGAGCAGCATTGCCGTCCGTGGTCTGGGTAACAACCCGGCCAACGATGCACTGGAATCGAGTGTTGGCGTGTACCTGGACAATGTCTATCTGGGCCGTGCCAGCATGGCGAATCAGGATCTGGTCGATATCGACCAGGTGGCGCTGCTGCGCGGTCCGCAGGGAACTTTGTTCGGCAAGAACACCACCGCAGGAGTGCTCAACATCACCACGCGCGCGCCAAACTTCAAACCCAGCGCGGAGGCGGAAGTGTCGGGCGGCAACTATGGTTACTACCAGGCGCGCGCCGCCGTGAACGGCGCGCTGGTCGACGACACGCTGGCGGGGCGCCTCTCGGCATCTCGAACCGATCGGGACGGCTACGTACAAGACGGTACCGACGGCCGTAAACTCGACGGCACCCGCCGCTACTCGGTGCGCGGTCAGCTGCTCTGGCAGCCTTATCAGGACTTCAGCTTGCGCTTGATCGGCGATCACGAGGAGGAACACTCGGACAATGGCGCTTCCGTGCTCTACAGCCCTGGTCCCAACGGCGGCGCGAAGTATTACAACGCCGTGGAGGCCGCCGGGGCCACCGTGGTATACGATCCCGAATATCTGCAAACCACCATCGACGGCGTGCAGCACATGGATGTGCGCCAATCCGGCACTTCCGCCGAGGCCAATTGGCAGCTCGGCGGCTACAAGTTGACCTCGATCACGGCATGGCGATCGTGGGCATTCTCGCCCCGCAACGACGGTGACAGCACTAATGTGGACGCGCTGACCGATGCCGGTCAGGCGGTCAACGACCAACAGGTCAGCCAGGAGCTGCGGCTGGCCTCACCAGGAGATGATCCGCTCAGCTATGTCGTCGGTCTCTTCTATTTTTGGCAGCAACAGCACAACCTTCTATATACCCAGTACGGAGCGGACACTGGCGCCATCGTCGCCTTGGGGGATGGCCCGGCGAGCTTCACCAACGGCTACTACCAGACGCCGCAGTACCTGCGTACCAAAAGCGGGGCAGCATTCGGTCAGCTGACATGGCGCCCGGTCGAGTCGTGGGAATTCGCCGCCGGTCTACGTGACACGGAGGAAGCAAAGGCGATGCAGGTCACGCGCAGCAACAACGACGTCAGTCCTGCCTTTGCGGCCACCTTTGCTCCCTACAATTCGGGTCTGCTCACGCTGAATAACAATAGTGTGTCCGGGCTATTGAGCGCCAGCTACAAGGTCACGCCGGACTTCCTGACGTACGCCTCATTGTCGCGCGGCGCCAAGGCCGGCGGCATCAATCCGTCAGTTCCCAACGGGAAGCTGGGCACCGAATCGCTCTTCGTCAATCCGGAGACTGCGAATGACGCGGAACTTGGTATCAAGTCCAGCTGGCTGGAGCACCGGTTGACGGTCAACGCAGATCTTTTCTGGACGCAAGTCAAGGACTATCAAGCCACGTTGCTCGAGGCGGTGGGCGCGACCAATACCTTCGTGCAGGTGCTGACCAACGTCGGCAAGGTGCGCACACGCGGGGTGGAAACCGAGATCTCCGCCGCGCCCGTCGATGGCCTGACATTGCGGCTGTCGGCCTCGTATAACAATGCGACTTATCTGTCCTATCACAACGCGCCGTGCTCGGCCGAGAGTCTCGCGCCGACCAACGCGGTGCAGGGCTCGGTCATTTGCAACCTCACCGGCAGGCCGCTGGTGGGCGCGCCCACCTGGGTGCTGGATCCGGGCATCGCCTGGTCGCAGAAGCTCGCCGACGGCCTCACCGGTCTCGCCGAGGCGGACTATTCTTGGCGGTCCAAGCAGTATGGGTCGGCCGACGATTCCGAATACGCCCAGATCGCCTCCTATGGTCTGCTCAATATCCGCTACGGCATCAGCGGGGACTTCGAGCACGGGAAGGTCTGGACTGCCACCCTATGGTCGAACAACGTGTTCGACAAGCGCTACGTCACGGGCGGAATCGCGGTGGCCAATTCCCTCTACAACTACCTTCTATATCCGGGCCTGCCGCGTACTTATGGAGCCACGGTCAACGTGAAATTCTAAAGTCCATGGCACATGACTTAGGTTTGGGTTCGCACCCTGTCATGAGCTTATGCATTAAAGCTCTTTGGCGCGTCCGGGATGCGGGAGCTTCAGTCGGCAATCAAGCCGAACCCGCGCTTTGGCAGCGCGTATGTCAATCTCGCAGATGTCTACCGACAAGCGGGACGTGAGGATCCCTGCGAGAGCACCCGTGCCGCGACTCGGGTGGAGAGTTCCGTCTGTGCTATTGAACGCTAAGTGTACCCGTATCGATTTCACCGGTTGCCCTCTTCGCACTTCCTGGCGCTGCGGGAACGGTAACCGCTGTGGTTACTCGGTGCTTCGTGATATCCAATACCTGCGATATGGATAGGCCATCGCTCTCAATCCAGTGGACCAACCATATTCCGGGACGGATTTTGGAGACCCAGTAGGTTTCTTCTGCGGATTTTCCTTTCTCGTCTCCCGTCAGACGGGTCCAGCGGAGTTCGCTGGAACTGAGATAGTCCACACGATAGGTAATTCCATGAGAATAGCTGACGGTGGCAGTATGAAATGGAAGCTGGGGAGCGTCCTCTGCATATGCCATGTTTGTGAGGAACATCGAGAGGACCGCTGCAAGCTTGATCCCGCCCGGAAAGTGAATGCGTTTGACCCTGCTGGTCATTCTGCTGCAAAGAGCCATCTTTAAGTTCCACCTTGATGTCAGCATAGCCGGATCCAAGAGATCGTGAAAATTGTTTTCGACTACAGTCGCCTCAGTTTTCCACCCAGACCTAGCGTTCGAATCGTGGGCGGCGGAATTGGGCGTCCTGCGCGCGGCATACGACTACATTCTGATCGACTGTGCGTCCCGCTTATCGTACATGACTACAGCGGTGTTGCGGGCGGCGGACGCTACCGTAGTGCCGGCAGTTCTCGAGGGTCGCATCACGAAACGGAATATAAAGCACGTTAGCGGATAAAAATGCGGCTTGCCTTAAACGGCAGAGTTTCATACATTCCGTCAAAGATGGGACGCAATGCTATACCTTGACGAAAGGGAACCAAGACGATAGCGTGACCACATCATGTCCGTGACCCCACGCAATCAACAACAACTCCGCCATTTCACGGCGGACATTGCGCGCGGCCATTCAGGAAATCGGGCTTAACAGCCCGCGCCTCTTCAGAATAACCCCGTCAATCCCGCCACCGGCGGGGTTCACGTTGAGCTTCGTCGGCACAATGCACCGAGGAGTTCAAAGATGTCTTATTTCCATTCTGATGCCGAGATTGAGCACATCGCTAGAGGGCTGATCGATCGGTCGCTTCCAAAATCCTCGTGGACGCATGCAGCTCATTTCGCCGCCGCGCTCTGGCTACTGAGATGGCGAGGCGCGCACGCCATAGGAAACATGCCACCGCTCATACGGGCCTACAACGAAGCCACCGGCGTACCGAATACCGACACGAGCGGATATCACGAGACGATAACGCTCGCTTCCCTGCGTGCGGGACACGCTTGGCTCACGGACAGACCCGGGGCGGCGCTGCACGTAGTGCTCGAGGAAATGCTCGCGACCCCCCTCGGCCGCTCCGACTGGCTTTTCACCTACTGGTCCAGACCGGTCTTGTTTTCCGTGGCCGCACGGAAAGCGTGGGTCGAACCGGACTTAAGTCCGCTCCCGTTTTGAGGCCTTTGATCTCAGAATGGTTGGGGCGACCTGAGTCCTCAAGCGCGGAGCGGCCCAGGTATCGCCCCTGCACCACGGCGACTCCGGTGATGACTAACGCCCAGATCGCAGCGAGCGGGTACACCATCAAGCTGGCGGTCCCCGGCAGTCGAGTATTCTTCATCTTTCTGATCGGGCCTGCGCTAGGCGGCGGTTACCGGAGCGGGATTCGCACCCGCTTGAACCACGCGGCATTGCCAAGCCGTAACCCTATCTTCTCCTCTACTCGTAAGCCAAGCACCACCCGGAACCGTGCAGCCAGCATCGATCCTGTGGTACATCATCGGTGCGATACAGACGAGTCACTCCCTTGGGATCGCCGCTTTCGAACGCTTTTGCCAGGGCCTGTTCCGCTAGGCTGTCTCGCACACCCTCCGCCAAGATATAGGCGGCGGCGCAAATCCAGCGTGCATGGAAATTGGCG
>Ga0179596_10000444_pt1 | contig 12003 bp, 5 predicted proteins | sample CZODoug1_1_08_16_FD_155494 | JGI IMG/M metagenome (GOLD analysis project Ga0179596, IMG submission 155494) | Vadose zone soil fungal communities from Angelo Coast Range Reserve, California, USA - CZODoug1_1_08_16fungal (Illumina Assembly) | ecosystem: Environmental > Terrestrial > Soil > Vadose...
CGGCCTCGGCTGCCTTCGCCCTCAGCAACGCAATTGTGGGTTCAAGTGTCGTACGTAGTGTAGCCATTACGCCGATGCGGTGGCCCATCTGGACAGCCTGCTCGGCCATGGCATCGTCGACGCGGAAGACAGGGAAGTCGAATAGCTGCTTGCCCAGCTCAATCCCCGCGCCGATGGAAGAGCAGGTCACCATCACCGCATCGGCACCGGACATCTCGGCCGATTCGATCATTGCAAGCAGCCTCCGCATTGTCACGCGGCGCAGGTACCCATTGCGGACCGTGTCCTTAATGAGGCTTTCGTCCACCATATGGAAGATGGTCATATCCGGCATCTGCTCCGCGCAGAGAGCAGCGAACAGAGGGGTCAGGGTTGGGCTCGTGTGAATCAGTGCAAGGGTCTGCGCCACGTCGGTCAATCCTCCACGTATGCCATGCTCAATGCATGGACGACTCTCCTTCTACGCGGAGCTTGCCCCATAGTAAAGCTGAGTTTGTTCGATAGCCAACAAATCGCGTGAATCTTTGAGTTCGCAGCGCTGTGCGAAACCGCATAGCGGAATGCCCTGTGGCTTGCAGTATCGCATGATGCGACTAGTTTCGGGCTTACTGCATGCTTTCAAGAGTGCGGTTGAAGCAATTGATTTCCCGCGTGGATCAACTTAGCTCCGGCGTTTTATGCTGGCTCACGCTTACCTGATTGATAGCATGTGGTCAGGTATGGTTCTCCGAGAGGTTCTCTTGCAACATCGCAACTGGCTCTTCGCTTTCTTTGTTCTATCCGCTATGCCCGTGGCTGCCCAGCCGGCAGCGCAGCCTCTTCGTTTCGGTGCTGCCTGGTACCCTGAGCAGTGGCCGGAGCAGCGCTGGGATGCAGACCTGCAACTGATGGAAGACGCCCACATGAACGTCGTACGAGTCGCCGAATTTGCCTGGTCGACGTTGGAGCCTTCCGAAGGGCACTTCGACTTCACATGGCTCGACCACGCCGTCGCACTGGCGGCGAAGCATCACATCGCGGTCGTCCTCGGAACACCGACCGCGGCTCCGCCAGCATGGCTTACCAGCAAGTACCCCGAGACGCTGCGGGTCAATGAGGACGGCAAGCGAGCAGAGCATGGGAACCGTCAGCACTTCTCCTTCACCAGCCACCAGTACCGTCTCCTCAGCGCGAAGATCGCACTCGAAATGGCGAAACACTTTGGCCACAATCCGAATGTGATCGGCTGGCAGATCGATAACGAACTCGCCGCACCCTCATTCGATCCTTCTTCCAGGCAGCAGTTTCATCTATGGTTGAAGCATCGCTACGGCACCATCGCCGAACTCAATAGGCGCTGGGCTACGGCCTACTGGTCCCAGACTTATGATAGCTTCGACCAGATTCCCGTCCACTCCAAAGGGGAAAACCCCGCGCTGCTACTGGATTGGAAGCGTTTTGTCACCGACACATGGGGTGATTATGTGGCCAACCAGGTCCATGCGATCCGTCCCAACGCTGTAGCCAGTCAGTTCATCACGACCAATACCATGCATTGGTTCCAGGGATTCGATCACTACATGCTGCATCGCGCGCTCGACCTTGCCGCATGGGACGACTACTACCCTGACGGACATCTCGACCCGACCCTCAACGCAGTGCTGCACGATCTCGTTCGTGGATTCAAACAGCGGAACTTCTGGGTAATGGAGACGCAGCCGGGTTTCGTCAACTGGGGCCCAGTCAATGCGACTCTGCCTCCTGGGGTTACGCGTGAGATGGCTTGGCAAGCTGTGGGCCACGGCGCGGACGCAGTGTTCTACTGGCAATGGCGCTCTGCTCTCAATGGGCAGGAGGAGTATCACGGAAGCGTGGTGGGAGTTGATGGCACCCCGGTACCCATCTACGCCGAGATTCAGCAGACAGGTGCCGAGTTCGAGCGGACCAGCAAGGCACTGGCCGGAACCACACCGCATGCCGTCGTGGCTATCCTCCAGTCATACGATAGTCACTGGGCGATCGACTTCCAGAAGCATAGCCAGAAGTTTGACTACGAGACCCAGATTACGGATATCTATCGCGTACTTCAGCCGCTTGCGCAGACGATCGATATCCTCTCACCAGATGCCGATTTGACTCGTTACAAGGTCGTCTTTGCGCCAGCCCTGAATGTCATCTCGGATGCGACTGCAAAAAATCTGTTGGCGTATGTTCAGCAAGGAGGCCAACTACTACTGGGTCCGCGATCCGGAATGAAAGACGGGGATGACGCTCTTCAGCCTGAACGCCAGCCCGGTCCATTGGCCGTCGCGCTCGGCGGTCATGTAGCGCAATACTACGCGCTCGATAAGCCGGTCGAGATTACCGGATCTCTGGGCTCAGGATCGGTCGAGGTTTGGGCCGAAGAGCTTGCCCTCACGGCTTCCGACGCGAAGGTTCTGATGACCTATGCGGCCACAGCCGGCTGGTTGGCTAACAAGCCGGCCGCCATCGAGCACAAGTACGGAAAGGGCAGCATTACGTACATTGGGGCCACGCTCGACTCCGGTTTGATGAAGTCCGTGGTCTTTTCCGTACTGCATATGGCAGGCGTCGAGCCGATTCTTCCCGGAGTCCCAACAGAGGTGGAACTGATGGAGCGCTCAAGCCCCGGGGGAGCCAAGATCTGGATCTTCATCAATCATGGAGCTGGTACGCAGAGAGTTGAAACGCGCCAGGAAGGCACTGAGTTATTGACCGGGAAGACCGGCCAGTCCATCGAACTGCCGTCACACGGAGTGGCTGTGTACGAGCTCGCGAGGCGTCCGTGAGACCTGTAAGGCGGGTGCTCGTTACGTGGCTTTTCTTGGGTGCGTTGTCCGTCGAGGCCCAGTCATCTAAGCCTTACGTCACGCCGAATGCGCCACTGCTTGGCTCCGCCTGGTATCCGGAGCAGTGGCCGGAGTCGCGCTGGGACGCTGACCTCGCCTTGATGGAACAGGCACATATGAATGTCGTGCGTGTTGGCGAGTTCGCATGGTCGACGATGGAGCCTTCAGAGGGCCACTACGACCTGGACTGGCTCGACCGTGTGATCACGCTTGCAGGCAAGCATCACCTCGCCGTCGTTATTGGAACGCCGACCGATGCGCCACCCGCATGGCTTTCCACCAAGTACCCAGACACATTGGGTATGAACGCCGATGGCCGTTACCGCGAGCACGGAGGCCGTCGTCAGTTCAACTATGCCAGCCCGCGTTACCGGCATCTCTGCGCGTTGATCGTCACGCAGATGGCCCGCCGCTTTGGCCACAACCCAAACATCATCGGCTGGCAGATTGGCAACGAGTACACGGACGAGTCTTTCGACCCCGCCACTCGAGCGCAGTTCCAGCACTTTCTTGAGACCCGTTATAAGACGCTCGATAACCTGAACCGCCAGTGGTCGACCGCATACTGGTCGCAAACCTACACCGCGTGGGAGCAGATCCCGCTGGTCAATACCAATGGCAATCCTGGCCTTCTGCTTGAGCACAAACATTTTGTCACTGCGACCTGGCGTAGCCTTCAAAGGGAGCAGATTGATATCCTACGGCCGGCTATTCTGCCCTCGCAGTTCATCACGACAAATATTGGCGGCCTCGCCTGGTCGGATAACTGGGATCACTATGCGATGACCGCGGATCTCGACCTTGCAAGTTGGGATGACTACGTCGGACAGGGCCATCTGCAATCCGCACGCAACGCCATGCTCAATGACTTCGTCCGTGGCTGGAGGCGTCAGAACTTCTGGGTGATGGAGACGCAGCCTGGCTCGGTCAACTGGGCGCCGATCAACAATGCGCTCGCTCCCGGCGAAACCCGCTCCCTCGCGTGGCAAGCTATTGGTCATGGTGCCGATGCTGTTCTCTACTGGCAGTGGCGTGATGCTCTCAACGGACAAGAGCAGTACCACGGTGCCATCGCCGGGCCTGATGGCAAACCGCTCCCCATCTATTCCGAGATTCAGCAGTTGGGCCGCGACCTCGAACTGGCTCGTAGTGTCATCGCAGATACCGTTCCGCACGCTGAGATCGCCATTCTGCACGACTACGACTCACGCTGGGCCATCGACTTCCAACCGCACAGCAGGGAGTACGATCAGCAGCAGGTGCTCGTGCGTTTCTACGCGCCTCTTCAGGAACTCGCCCATAGCATCGATGTTATTCAGCCGATGACGAACCTTGACGGTTACAAATTGCTTGTAGCCCCGTCCCTCAACGTTATCCCTCAGTATCTTGCCAATCACCTCCTGGCATGGGTTCAGGCGGGCGGTCATCTCTTACTGGGACCGCGCTCCGGCATGAAGGACGAGTTCAACTCCCTGAACCCGCAATGCCAGCCCGGACCGCTAGCCGCACCGCTCGGCGGTCGCGTGGAGCAGTACTATGCACTCGACCAACCGGTATCGATCGGAAAGGGCACAGCAGATATCTGGGGAGAGCAGCTCTCAGCCATAGCGCCCGACACTACGGTTGATCTGATGTACGGTGCAGGGAACGGCTGGCTCGAAGGCAAACCGGCCATGATCGCTCGTGTAATAGGCAAGGGAAGCATTTCCTATTTGGGCACACTGCCGGACGAAGCCGCGATGCGAACGCTTCTCACCGCAGCTGCTCAGAACGCACACACTACCGTATCGACAGACAGTGTGCCGAAGGATGTTGAACTCTGCATCCGCAGTAACGCAGCTCGCACAATTACGATTCTCATCAACCACTCCAGCTCACTCCAGCATGCAACCCTTGAGGGCCGATATCGCAGCCTTTTTCCTGATGTGAGCGTTGTGTCCAATGCCAATACGACCACGGTTCAACTCTCATCTCAGGGTATAGCAGTGCTCGAGGTATCCCGATGATGAATCGTCGCCGCTTCCTTCAGTCGACGCTGCAGACTGCAGCTCTAGCCTCCGCAACGCCTCTGCTCTACGCTGCTGAAGATCCAGTCGCACCCTACCGCACGCCCTATAAGTATCCCGAGCTTGTCTTCAAAGCTACAGGGACGAAGACCGATTTCGATGGCCTCGCTGTTGACGACCCAATCGTCTTCCGCGCCAACGGCAACTTCCACATGCTGTACATCGGATTCGATGGCACAGGCTATCAGACCGGCCTTGCCACTTCGACGGATCTGCTCCACTGGACGCGGACAGCGCTGGTCGGCCCACGTGATCCAGCATCGCAGTACACGAGATACAACCTTGCTCTCAGTTCTATCCTGAGAGATAAAAACCTACATGGAACAGGGGAAGCCCTGAAGGTAGATGGTCACTATATCGGAGCATGGAACGCCTATCCTTCCTCAGGCTATGAGGCCGGCGCGGCAGTGATTGGCCTCGCTCGTTCGACCGATCTCCTGTACTGGACCCTGGCGGATCCGATCCTGCTTCCACAAGACGGCACGCCATGGGAACACGGTGGTCTCTACAGGCCCGACCTTTTCCTCGACAATGGAACCTACTACCTCTACTACAACGCCAAGACGGACACGTTGCCGAAGCTCGAAGGTGGGGGCTGGCATGAACAGAGCGGCGTCGCGACCAGCCGTGACCTCAAGAAGTGGATACGTTCGCCAATGAATCCGCTCCTCAAGAGCGGGGCCCGTGGCTCGATAACCTATCCTCCGGCAAATCCACTGCATGACCAGGTGCCTGCCACACCCGATACGCGCGACAGCCGCTTCGCCTCGAACCCGTTCGTCGTGAAGTACGGAAAGCAGTACGCGATGTTCTACTTTGGCTTCGGCTACGAGCGTCCCGGCCGAGCCTGTGAGATGCTTGCGCTCGGCAACGATCCACTACACTTTACGAAGGTCTCAGAGATCCTGATCGACGTAGGCAAATCTGGCACCGTGGACGAGACCTTCGCACATAAGCCTTCTGTCATCTATCACGAAGGCGCGCTCTATCACTTCTATTGTGCTGTCTCGGGTAAGTATCCCAACGAGATCAGAGGCATTGCAGTCGCGTGCTCAAAGCCCTGGTAACCGTGCCCTAAGCTCCTGTTACTGTGAACCTGTGCGTGCCTGAGCCCACTCGGTACACCATTGCGTCAGTTTGTTTGCGAATCAGCTTGGCTCTAGGAGTTGCCTCTACCGTTTGGCCTGCGTTCACAGGAAGCACCACCATCGCTTCGATTCCCGCCGGTACGCTGATGTCTATCGTCGTGATTTCGCCCTCATGTTTCCACTCACTCTCCACTTTGCCAACTTTTGATTTGTAACCAGAACGCACCCAATCTAAACCCGCGACGATGCCTGGCCGAATCGTGATCCTCTCAGCCGGTACTGATCGAGACATGTCAATATCGATGCCGCCCAATCCGCGATAAAACCACTCTTCAGCGGCGCCAAGCATAAAGTGATCCTGGCTGGCATGTGGATTTGCATCCCATGCCTCCGTCAGCGCCGTCGCACCAGCAGTCAGTTGCGACCCATAGCTGGGTGCATCGGTACGCAGCGTCATCGCCAGTACCAGGTCTCCGCGATTGGCGGCCATTAGGACTCGCAGGAGGTAGGGATAGCCAACCTCTCCGGTCGTCACATGATCGTCATGCGCATGGATATCGGCGACGATGTGAGCGAGCACGACCGCACGCTTTGCCTCGGGTACGACACCGAGCGCCAGCGGCATGGCATTCGCAGTCTGGCTACCCTTGTCGTAGAAGCCGGAGTCCTCATCCCAGAAGCGTCGGTTGAACGCAGCCTTTTCACGATCCGCCAGAGCGCTATACTCCGCTGCCTCTTCCCGACGACCAAGCAGTAGCGCGATCTTCGCCATGGCCTCGGCATCTTCAAAGAGCATCAATGTTCCGGTAACGCCTGTTGTCGTCAGCTTGCTTACCCCCGGCTCGCCAGGCCCGATGTCATACCAGTCCCCTAGTCCATAGTCGACGATCCCGTCGTGGGCCTTGCTCTCAAGGAACTTTACATACGCCTTCATCGTCGAGTAGCTTCGTGCAAGTTCGCCGGCATCTCCATAGAACCGGTAAGCAGCCCAAGGTGCAAGCACAGAAGCAGAACCCCACTCCGGAGAGTCGTCGTAAATGGCATACTTCGGCCCGAACATCGTGTACTGTGGCGTGATCGTCGGCACCATGCCATTCGGTTTCTGAGCATCGGCTGTGTTCTTATCCGTCGCCCGGAACAACCCTTCAACGTCATTGTTGAACATCAATCCCGAGGCTACGAGATGTGTCTCCTCCAGCCAGCCCAGCTTCTCGCGATGTGGACAATCGGTGAACAGGCTCACCTCGTTGTTACGCATCGCCTCTACGATGAGCTTGTGAACCGCGTTCAGCATCGGATTTGAACTCTCAAAATTTCCTGTGACCGGTGAGTTTGAGGTCAGCCGCGCAGCCGAGAGCTCGACGATATGGGCCTTGCCGTCTGATGTTCTAACTCCACTCCACTCAGCCTGTAGGTAGCGGAAGCCGTAGTAGCCGAACTGCGGCTCCCACTCCTCAACTCCTGTTCCCTTCAAGGTGTAGCTCCACCAGGACGGCCCACCAGAGCTTCGCTGACTTACCGTACCATCCGGATTCAGAAGCTCTCCCGGCGTTAGCTTCAGAACCGCTCCGGCAGGTCCCTGCACTCGCACATGTGGCCTCCCGGCAATATTCTGGCCCAGATCGTAGACCACCTTGCCCGGTACGGCAGTCATTCCCCTTAGGTTGTCGTAGGACCGAACCACATGCACCTCAGGAGCGATCGCCGCCTGTAGCGCACCGTCTGGTCCATCGACCACGGATGCCTTGGTCCACGTCGCGTCACTGAACCCCACGTGATTCCACCCCTCTTCTAAAAGACGAGCGTCGTAGTCCTCGCCGCCATACGTAGAGCTGAACACAACCGGCCCCCGTGCCACCCTCCACGAGCCATCCGTTGCGATCACCTCACGTCGCCCATCCGCATAGCGCAGGCGCAACTCGGCGATCATCTTCGGAGGCCCAAAGCTGCCCTCAAACTTCGTATAGCGTGCCTTGCCGTTCTGCATCATGGTCCGCTGCACGTTATACATCCCGTTGCCCAGCGTCACGGCCAATGTATGGCTTCCAACTCCCATGGTTCTCGTAACATCGTAGGTTTCGTAGGTTACCGTCTTGCGATAGTCCGTCCACGACTGGTGCAGGCCCGCAGGCGCGACCTGTGAGCCATCAAGCTGCGCATCCCATTGCCCCAGTCCAGCAATCCGAAGCGCCGCTTCCACCGGGCGCCTGCGTATGGCAAACTCACGCCGGAAGATCGGCATGGGCCTGCTGCCATCGGACTCGGCTCCATCTCTTCCGGTGCTCCACGGCGCCTGGATCCACTGGGCCGTCCAGGGCTTCTCCGTCAGTTGAGCGGTCTGCCCGGCTGCCATTACCGCATACGAAGTCCCCGCCACCATTGCCGACACGACAGCCAACCGACTCCAAACCATCTCATCCTCCGAACACGTCTATCAAACTACCTCGTCCTCTGCTATCGTGTCGCCGTGAAATCAATCATTCGTCTCGCCGCTCTCCTCCCCTGCGCAGTGCCCCTCGCCCTGCTCGCCCAGGCCGCTCTCCCCACTCCTGAGCAGAGTCAGGCTAACATTGCCCGCCAGGTCGCTCGCGTCCACAAGGAGGTAGCGGATTCGAATCAGGCCGCTTCATTCCATGCCAACTGGGACTCGCTAGCGAAGTATAAGGAGGGGGACTGGTTCCGCGACGATAAGTTCGGCATCTTCCTGCACTGGGGCGTCTACTCCGTTCCGGCATTCGGAAATGAGTGGTACTCCCGCAACATGTATGTCCCTGGCAACGCCGCCCACGAACATCAAGTCAAGACCTACGGCCCACAGACCAAGTTCGGCTACAAGGACTTCATCCCCGCGTTCAAAGCAGAGCGCTTCGATGCCAAAGACTGGGTTGACCTCTTTGCTCGCGCCGGAGCCCGCTACATCGTTCCCGTGGCGGAACACTGCGATGGCTTCGCAATGTACGCCTCCGATATGACCCCCTGGAATGCCGCCCTCATGGGCCCCCACCGCGACATCGTCGGAGAACTGGCCACGGCCACCCGCGCCCAGGGTCTTAACTTCGGTGTCTCATCCCACACCGCCGAGCACTGGTGGTGGTATGGCCTCGGCCGCACCTTTCCCTCCGACGTTCGTAGCGGGACTCCGCTCACCGAAGAACTCTACGGTCCCGCAGCCGCAATGAACCTTCCCGGCCCCGATGGTCTCACCGACGATTCCAAGGAGCCCGATCCATCCCACCTGGAAAAGTGGCTCCCTCCCACGCACGCCTGGCTCGACAACTGGCTCGCCCGCTCGACCGAACTCGTCGACAAGTACCATCCCGACTTCATCTACTTCGACTGGTGGATTGCACAACCCGCCTATAAGCCATTTCTCCAGGAGTTCGCCGCGTATTACTACGATCGTTCCGCTGAGCGGAACCAGAAGCCAATTCTCACCTACAAAGGCGAATCCATGCCGGCCAATACCGCTACGCTCGACATCGAGCGCGGCAAGCTCGACCAACTGCGCCTCCTTCCCTGGCAGACAGATACCTCGATCTCCGTTCACTCCTGGGGCTATGTCGAAAACGACGAGTACCGCACCGCGAAATCCCTCATCCACCAGCTCGTCGATACTGTCTCCAAAAATGGCAATCTCCTCCTCAACGTAGGCCCCAAGTCCGATGGCACGATCCCCGAACAAGCCCAGACAGTCCTCCTCCAGATGGGTGGCTGGCTCAGCGCCAATGGGGAAGCCATCTACCGCTCTCGGCCCTTCACCGTCTTCGGCGAAGGGCCCACAAAAGCTCCGAAAAACTCCACGGAAAAGAACAACGATATCCAAACCTACACACCACAGGACATCCGCTTTACCACCTCGCACGACGGTCGCACGCTCTACGCCATCGAACTCGGCTGGTCGACCACCCACACGCTCATCATGCACACGCTCTTCCGTGACAATCCCTATGTCCCCGCGCCCATCTGCTCTGTCCAACTTATCGGCTCACCCAACGTCATCCCCTTCACCGAGGAGCTCGACGGCCTCCACCTCACTCTGCCCGATACACCTCCGGCGGGAGATATCGCCTACGTTTTCCGCATCGAGACTCAGTGTCCCAACATCGTCGCCCAATGATCTTTTAATCGTAAATCTCATTCCGTTAAACGGAATGGAGCAACAGCAATTGTCCGTGAAACGCAACGTTTTCAGAAAAGTTCTCTTTCGTGTTCCATTTCGGGTTGACAGTGCGTGCCGTACTTCTTAGGTTGGCTCCCGCAATCACATCAATCTCGCCTGACGCGCCACAGCGAACCGGGCATGATGGTGGCTTTGGAGGCACACTCAAATGAATCGCCAGTCGCAACGCAAACTCTGTTTTCTTTTTACTCTCTGTCTGTTTTTCGCCTTCATCTGTGCTCTTCAAGCGCAGAACACAAACGCCGGAGCCATCGCGGGCACGGTAACCGACTCAACGGGCGCTGTCGTTCCCAGCGCGAAGATCACCGTCACAAACCAGAGCACGCATCAGGCATCCACTGCGACTTCGACAGGAGGTGGCACCTACTCCGTCCAGAATCTGCCTAACGGAGACTACACCCTCTCCGTCTCGAAGGACGGCTTTCAACAGTCTTCCGTCACCGGCATTCACCTCGATCCCGGTCAGCGCCGCGGGCAGGACATCAAGCTCTCCGTAGGAGCGGTTGACAGCAAGGTTACCGTCCAGGCCAACGCCCTCGCTGTGCAGACCGAATCGGCTGAGAGCGGAGGAACCATCTCCGCGAAAGAGGTCGCGAACCTCATGCTCAATGGTCGCAACTTCCAGCAGCTCGCCACGCTTGTTCCTGGTGTCAGCAGCGTCAACGGAGCCAATCAACAGGTCAACGCAGGCTATCTCGGCCAGACCGATCTCATCATCGGCGGAGCCTCTTCCGAAGAGACGACCTACACCATCGACGGCGTCTACAACATGACGCCCACCTCGCTGATCAACATCAACATCACGCCCTCCATTGACGCTATCAATGAGCTTCGCATCCTCAAGAACTCATACACCGCCAAATATGGTTTCGCTGGCTCCGGACAGGTACTCATAGAGACCAAGCAGGGTTCGAACGCCTTCCACGGCTCTGGTTACGAGTACATCCGCAACAATGGCTTCGCGGTCGCCCGGCCCTATGCCATTAGCGGCACTCCTGCCACGAGTTCCAGTCTCCACCTCAACATCTTCGGTTTCTCCTTCGGTGGTCCGGTCTTTATCCCAAAGGTCTACAACAATGCGCGGAACAAAACCTTCTTCTTTACTGGCGCGGAGTTCAAGACCAATCACTACGCCTCGGTCCTCAACAGCCGTTCCGAGTTCACACCCGCTATTCGCGCCGGAGATCTTAGCCTTAGCCACGACGCACCGGTCTGCACACTCACCGGGACCAATGCTGCCAATGCAGCCGCCTCCGGTTGCACCGCAGGCACGCTCACTGACCACTTCCTCTTCTGCGGTGCCCAGTGCCAGAACCTGCTGACAGCTCGTCATTTGACCGCCTCGAACTGCATCACCAAGGACTCGCTCGGCGTCAGCAACCAGATCAATCCGAACTGCTATGACCCCGTCTCTACGTACTTCATCAATCCGGCCAATGGCTTCTTGCCTCTGCCGAATCTACCGCAGAACAACAACACAAGTTTTGCCAACTACATCAACACGAATCCTGAGTTGGATAGTCAAAACGACACCATCTATCGCATCGATCATCACATCGGCGACAACCATCTCATCACCGCGCGCTACATGCATGAAGAGGTATACAACATACGTCCTGCACGTAATTACAACGACCCGTCTCCGAATCCCGGTGCATCGGTGTACACGCCGGCTCTCAATATGCTCCTCCGCTGGAACTACAACATCACACCCAACATCATCAATACGGCCGGAATCGCCTATACCTATCAGAAGGTCTCTCTCTTTCCCACGGGCAAGTTCAACATTCCCAGTGGATTGATCAACCAGGCCTTCAACA
>Ga0179596_10000445_pt1 | contig 11960 bp, 8 predicted proteins | sample CZODoug1_1_08_16_FD_155494 | JGI IMG/M metagenome (GOLD analysis project Ga0179596, IMG submission 155494) | Vadose zone soil fungal communities from Angelo Coast Range Reserve, California, USA - CZODoug1_1_08_16fungal (Illumina Assembly) | ecosystem: Environmental > Terrestrial > Soil > Vadose...
GGCGTGGTTGATGACGATGCGGGCAGCGCAGATGAAGGACTCCGGGATGACGGTGACGAAGGAGTCGGCGATGGCGAAGCTGTTTGCGAGCGAGGCCGCTTGCCGGATCTGCGATGAGGGTGTGCAGATTCATGGAGGGTATGGGTTCATCAAGGACTTTCCGGCGGAGAAGTTCTACCGGGATGTGAAGCTTTGCACGATTGGGGAAGGGACGAGTGAGATTCAGCGGATGGTGATTGCTCGGGAGTTGTTGAAGGGGCGGTAGTGGAAGCTCGTCCCTTCGTAGTACCCTTTCCGTAGCGCAAAGGGGCGCATCCGGTCCGCGGAAAGGACAGAAGTCCACCTGAAGTGACAACCTGCGCCACGAGCTGACTTTCTGCCCTCACGATGCGGACCTGGGCATACGAAAGGAAGTTCGTCATGCCGACAAAACATCTCCCGTTACACGCCAACCTCGATCACCTGAAGTACCAGGCGAAGGATCTGCTGAAGGGGCATCATGCCCGTTCGGCAGAGGCCGCGCAGAGGATCAGGGAGTTTTATCCAAGCCTCCAAGGCAAGCGCGATGAGGCGATCTTCTCCGCTCAATTCGGAGTGAGCAGTGCGCAGCTTACGATTGCGCGTGAGTATGGTTTTGCGAGTTGGGCACGTCTCAAGGCACATGTTGCGGAGTCGCCTCTCCCGGAACGCTCGGACTTGCCGCACCATGAGCGGATTGAGGATGCGCGCTTTCGTCACGCGGTCGATCTTCTGGACGTGGGTGACGCAGAGGGGCTGCGTGCTTACCTGAAGCAGTATCCGGATCTGGTGCGGCAGCGTGTGGTCTTCGAAGGAGGAAACTACTTTCGCAATCCGTCGCTGCTGGAGTTTGTCGCTGAAAATCCGATACGGCGTGGCAGCTTGCCGGGCAACATCGTTGCGGTCGCCGAAGTGCTTCTCGAGGCAGGCGCGGAGAGAGCGGCGGTGGATGAGACGCTGATGCTTGTGAGCTCGGGCTGTGTGGCGCGTGAGTGTGGTGCGCAGATTGCGCTGATCGATCTGCTGTGCGATCACGGGGCCGATCTGGACGGGGCTATGCAGGCAGCGATCGTGCATGGCGAGGTGGAAGCGGTGCGTGCTCTCGTCCGGCGCGGCGCGAGGGTCGATCTACCGGTGGCTGTCATTTTAGAACTGGGCGAGGTGGTGCAGGGATTGCTTCCGGGCGCGAGCCGGGAGGATCGTCATCGGGCGCTGGCCGTCGCATCCCAGTTCGGTCATGTGGATGTGGTGCGGCGTCTGTTGGATGCGGGGGAAGATCCGAATCGCTATAACCCGGTTGGATTCCATTCGCATGCGACACCGCTTCATCAGGCGGCGCTGGCTGGGCATGGGGAGCTTGTACGGCTTCTTGTGGAACGAGGCGCGAGTGTGACGTGGAAGGATGTTCTGTGGCAGGGTACTCCGGCGGATTGGGCGAGACACGCCGGGAGGACGGAGATCGCGGCCTATCTCGATGAGGCAGCTTATCGTGCGATAGGTTGAATGCCTGCGCTGGGATTCTTCGACAGGCTGAGCAGGTTGGCAAAGATGCGGTAGGCTCCGGGGACGCCTTCGGGGAGCTGGCGGTAGAGGGCGTAGGCGACGTAGGCGTAGGCTCCGCGACCGGTGCGGGCGTAGAGGAGGCCACCTTTCTGGGGGTCCTGATCGGGGTCGTGGGTCTCGGTGAGTGCCTCGAAGTGAGAGTCCCAGGAGGTGGCAAAGCCGTGGCCTAGCTCTTCGGTCCAGCCGGTGAAGTCTTTGCTCGTGATTTTGTTGGGCCAGGTTAGGAGCGGGGAGTTGGGGGCGAGGATCTGGACGGGTTGTGCTTCTACGACTACGTTGTGGGCGGAGTCGCCGGGGACGTCGATGGGGTAGGGGGATTGGTCGGTGCCGTAGCGGGAGGTGTTGTACTGCACGATGACAACTCCTCCAGATTTGGCGTAGTCGAGGAGTGGGGCGGAGTTGGCTAGCTCGGGGTGGGCGGCGTAGGCTCGGACGCCGAGGAGGATGGCGTCATACTTCGCAAGGGACGCTTGAGTGAGGTCTTTGGTGGTGATGATCGTTGGGGTGATGCCGAGATTGGGGAGGTACATCGCTACGTCGTCGCCGGTGCCGGGGAGGTAGGCGATTTTCAGGCTGGGAGCGGTGGTGACGTCGACGGCGGTGGCTTTGAAGGTGGCGGGGGTGTATGCGTTGGTGGGGGGAATGCCGGGATAGCCTATGGGACGGTAGGATTCGTTGAACTTACCCTGGTTGGTTTCGGCGATGGCGCGGATGGAGTAACGCTGACCGGCGGTGCGTGGGCCCATGGGCGAAACGGTGAAGGCGAAGCTTTGTTCGTCGCCTGGGTTGGCCAGCTTGAGCGGCACGCTTGCAGGTTGTGCCTGCCACTTTGCGGGAAGTTCGAGATGGACGGTCCCGGACATGTTCGCGATGGTGGAGCGGACGATTGCGGTGACTGTGAGGGGGCCGTTTTTTGCGGTCACGGGGACGAGACCCAGACTTGGATTGATCTGGATGGAGAGTGCAGGCACTGCAAGCGCGGGGGATGGGATTGTGGGATTGGCTGGCTGGACGATAGCGCTCATCTCGAGCGGTGCGCCGTCGTAGTTGAAACTGAGAGTCTCGATGAGTGGAGCGGGGGTGGCGGGGGCGTTGCGCAGCGATGTGTCGGTGATGGTGTAGAAGGGCTGTTCAAGATTGGGACGGGAGAAGTAGGGACGGGTCGGTGTGGGGTCGGTGGCGATGGTGACGGAGAACGAGCTGTTGAGCTGGGCGACGAGTCCGGGTTTCAGGAGGCCAGTCGCGGCGACGAGCTTTGCGTCGCGCTTGGAGATGGCTGGATTGGTCTCGGCAGAGAAGCCTGAGGCTATGTTCAGACGTTCGCCTGCTGTGAGCTTGCCGGAGTATGTGGCGTTGGCGATGAGGTGCGGCTGGAAGGTTAGGCCGAGCGCGAGGACGAGAGCGTTGTTGCACTGGACGCGCTTGATGCGGAGTTCGTGGAGGAGGTTGAACTTCTGGTCGGCGGGGATAAATTGGGGGTTGAAATTTTCGACTTGTGAGATCAAGAAGTCAACTGTTCTGAGTGCTTCTTGAAGGCTGGGAGCGGTGGCTTCAGGGTGCTCGACGCTGAAGGAATGTTGCGCTTCTTTCAGGCTCTCGTCCAAGTGACCAAGATTTACTTTCAAGACCACTTTGATTGCGGGAGTTGCGTCGGGTGCGAGGGTTGCTATGCCAGGCAGAGTGGTGTCGATGCCGTCGAAGAAGCTTTGCTCTTTGTCCTTGGCTTCGACGCGGGAGGCGTAGCGGGTGTAGGGGGCGTCGTAGGAGCCGGCGCGGGCTGGGCGGACGTTGCCGCCGATCTGCGTCTTCTGGAGGGCGAGGCCTCTGCGGGCGAACTGGAGGTAGGTGTCGCCGTCCATGCCAGGGTCGTTGCTGACGGTACCTTCGGGGATCTGGACGTTGGCGGTGGGGGGCGTGGTGGTCCACTGCTTGGTGACGTAGTTGTAGAAGCGGGGTGGGGTGCTCTTGCCGGTGGCGTAGTCGAACATGCCGTCTTTGCCGATGCGGGCGAAGGGGACGCGAGCGTAGACCTTGAGGGGAGCCCAGGCGGGGAGACCCATCTCAGGGAAGACCTTGGGGTCGGCGGCGGCGTTGAAGACCTCCTGGTTCATCTGGCCGGAGACCTGGTGGTGGCCGTGTCCGTCGGTGACGCCGCCGATCCACGTGCTGGTGAGGACGAGTGGGCGGTAGAGGCGGACGGCGCGGACGGTGTCGTAGAGGACGCGGTTGTGGGTCCACTGCTGGAGGGTCTCTTCGGGGGTCTTGGAGAAGCCGAAGTCGACGACGGTGCCGAAGAACTGGTCGACGCCCAGGTAGCGGTCGGCGGCGAGCAGCTCCTGGGTGCGGATGAGGCCGAGGGCGTCGTTGAAGTCGGCGGTCATGAGGTTCTGGCCGCCCTCGCCGCGGGTGAGGGTGAGCATGGCGACGCGTGCGCCGAGGCCACGGGACTCGTAGGTGAGCATGCCGCCGTCCTCGTCGTCGGGGTGGGCGACGATCATCATGAGGCTGGCTCGGGTGCGGAGTTTTTTGAGGAGCTGGGCGAGGGCCGGGGCTCCGTGATTGATGGGGAGGGGGGCGGCGAGAGATGGGGCGGAGACGCGCTCGCCGGCGAGGTTCGCAGGGTCGGTCGCGGGGGTGATGGTCTGCTGCGCGATGGTGGCGGTGGCCGCGAGGAGGAGGAAGGGCGCGGCGATGCGGCGGAGTCGGGCGGGGGCAAGGGTGAAGGGCGGCATTGCAACTAATCTCTCATATTCATTGGATTCGAGCTTGGATTTCGATGGGGTGGCGGGAGGGCGGGGCGAGTCCTTGGAGCCGGGAAAGCGTCTAATATGGTGAGTAGTAGGGAGTATGGCAATGAATGATTTTCAGATGCGGCAGTACCCCGGGATTATCGATGCGCCTCGGGAAGAGACAGCTTCGCTGCTGGCGAAGGTGCTGGGTATTACGGCGGTTGGGTTTCTGATTACGGCTTTCGGCGTGGCGACGGCTCCGGAAGGCGGCTCGCTGATTGGGTTTATTGCGGTGCTGGCGCTGGTCTTTGGGATCAACTTCGCGAAGAAGCAGAGCGCGTTGCTTGCGCTTGGGTTGTTCTTTGCGCTGAGCTACTTCATGGGTTGGGAGATTGGGCCGCTGATTCATCGGTACATGCGGACGATTGGGCCGGATGTGGTGTTTCGCGCAGCGGGTACGACTGGTTTGGGTATGGCGGCGATGGGCTGCTTTGCGTACCTGTTCCAGATCAACTATCGCAAGGTGTTGGGGATTGGGATTGCGGCTCTGCTGGTGCTGATGGTGGCTGGGATTTTGAGCATCTTCTTCCACTTCATGACGCCCGATACGTACTCGTGGCTAACGCTGGGCGTGTTCACCCTGCTGACGATCGGGGACTTCGCCCGGATTCGCGCGGGTGGCGATGGGCAGTCGGCGGTGGTGCTGGCGTTGTCGATTTATCTGGACGCGATCAACATCTTCCTGGCGTTGCTGCAGTTGATGGGCGGCGGACGCCGTCGCAACTAGGGGCGGGCGTTCACACGCCTTTTTACAGCTTCGCGTGGCTCTCCCGTTGGTCGGAAGAAAGTTCATTGCCGACCAACGGAAGGCCCGCACGGTTTCGTAGCGCCCCGACCGGTATACGCGTCACGAAGTGACCGCACCCCGCGCAGGGGGCCCGTCCGGCAGGACAGTTGTTGCCTTAGACTTGAGCGTATCGAGACCAAAGACAATGCGGGGTTAAAGCGGACGCTCGGGCTGCGCGGAGCGGTGACGCTGAACATGCTGGACATGATCGGTGTGGGGCCGTTCATCACGCTGCCTCTGGTGCTGGCCGCGATGGGTGGGCCGCAGGCGATGCTGGGATGGATCTGCGGGGCGGGGCTCGCGGTGTGCGATGGGCTGGTGTGGGCAGAGTTGGGCGCGGCGATCCCCCAGGCGGGTGGAACGTACCGGTTTCTGCGGGTGATGTATCCAGGGCGAGCGGGACGGTGGTTGTCGTTTCTGTTTCTGTTTCAGTTGATGTTTTCCGCTCCGCTTTCGGTGGCTTCCGGGTCGATTGGGCTGGCGCAGTATGGAGCGTATCTGTGGCCCGTGCTGGGGCGGCATACGGTGGTGCATGCGTTCCATGTGGGTGCGTATGCGGGCTCGGTGGTGGTGGGACCTGGACCTCTGTTGGCGATGCTGGCGGTGGTGGTGGCGGTGGGATTGTTGTATCGAGGATTAGAGAAGATTGGACGGCTCTCGGCGGGCATGGGCGTGGTGGTGCTTGGGTTGATCGTGTGGCTGCTGCTGACAGGGCTGCTGAAGGGGCATGTGTCGCAGGCGTTTATGTTTCCTGCGGGTGCGTTCAAGCTCGATCATGGGTTCTTCCTGGGGCTGGGCGCGGCGATGCTGATTACGACCTACGACTTCTGGGGCTATTACAACGTCGCTTTCCTGGGTGGTGAGGTGAAGGAGCCGGAGAGGACGATTCCACGAGCAATCCTGATCTCGATTGTGGCCGTGGGGCTGATTTACATGGGGATGCAGGTGGCGGTGCTCTCAGTGCTGCCCTGGCAGCCTCTGCTGGGGGCGCAGGGCGTGGATGCGCGCAGGGCGGTGGTGTCTGCGTTTATGGAGGCGGCTTACGGGGCGCGCTTCGGTCCGATGCTGGGCAATCTGGCGGCTGTGTTGGTGATGATTACGGCGTTTGCCAGTATCTTCTCGCTGTTGCTTGGATACTCGCGGATTCCGTTTGCGGCGGCGCGGGATGGGAACTTCTTCCGGTTGTTTGGCCGGCTGCATTCGACGCGGGGCTTCCCGTACGTCTCGCTGCTGGCGCTGGGTGGTATGGCGCTGGTGTTCTGCTGGTTTTCACTCGGCGATGTCGTGGCGGCGCTTGTGGTCCTGCGGATCTGCCTGCAGTTCCTGTTGCAGCATGTGGGGGTGCTGGCACTGCGCAGGAGTCAGCCAGGGATGGTGAGGCCGTTCCGGATGTGGCTTTATCCTCTGCCGGCGCTGGGTGGGATTGTGGGGTTCACGTACATTCTGTTTGGCCGCGCGCACTTCTCGCGGGAGCTTCTGCTGGCCTTGGTGGTGGCCCTGGCAGGCACTGGGTGCTATGCATTACTAAGGAGTAGTTACCGCAAGGAAAACATATAGAAGCAGGACGTTTCTCAATCAAATATAGGTTTGCAGGCAAGCCGGATGGGCCTTCGTACCAATCCAAAGAGGCTTCCTCTGCGAATACATAGCAGGGAGAGATACGTATGATGCATTCGCGTTCGACGTCAGAAAAGATGTACGCCTTGTTTGGTGTGGTACTGGGCGGGGTTTTAGTGATCGCACTGATTGGAATTGTGCTGAGTTCTTTAGGGTATGGCATCCTCTGGATGCACTAGTAACCTCTTGCGTCTAACAAGTGAGAAGATATGTGTGGCCGTATCGCGGTCGTCTCTCGAAAGGATCAGGATGATAGTTCGCAGGGGCAATGAGATTCGGTCGTCGGAGATTACTCCGCAAGAGATATTCCTGAAGCACAAGGCCACACGACGCCGTTTTCTGGCTGGGGCTGGAGCGATTGGAGCGGGTGTGCTGGCGCGGGGTCTCATGGAGCCGGCGACCAAGGCCTTTGCGGGCGAGAAGCTGAATACCGTCGGCAGCAAGTACACCGTGAACGAGACGCAGACGACCTTTCAGAAGGCGACGACGTGGAACAACTTCTACGAGTTCGGCACGGACAAGTCCGACCCGGCGCACAATGCGCATACGCTGAAGACGCGGCCGTGGACGGTGGAGCTTTCGGGGCTGGTGAAGAAGAAGCAGGTCGTCGGCATCGACGATCTGTTGAAGTACAGGCCAATCGAGAGCCGCGTCTATCGGCATCGGTGCGTCGAGGCATGGTCGATGGTGATTCCGTGGGATGGGTATTCGCTGTCCGAACTGATCAACTTCGCGCAGCCTCTGCCTTCGGCGAAGTATGTGCAGTTCATCTCGAAGATCGATACGGGCCAGATGCCGGAGCTTCCGGGTGGGTATGACTGGCCGTACTCCGAAGGGCTGCGGATGGATGAGGCGATGAACCCGCTGACGCTGCTGACCTTCGGCTGCTATGGCGAGGTGCTGCCGAACCAGAATGGCGCTCCGGTGCGCGTGGTGATTCCGTGGAAGTATGGCTTCAAGTCGGCGAAGTCGATTGTGAAGATCGTCTTCACGGATAAGCAGCCGAAGACGTTGTGGAACGACATCAACTCGCGGGAGTATGGGTTCTACTCGAACGTAAACCCGCAGGTCGACCATCCACGGTGGTCGCAGGCACATGAGCGCAGGATTGATAGTGGTTTCCTGCCGCACTCGGTACCTACGCTCATGTTCAACGGGTATGCGGACCAGGTGGCCTCGATGTACTCGGGGATGGATTTGAAGAAAAACTACTGAGGCTCAGGGGCTGTTTGCTGTCACGAAAACACCACAAGCTGTCCGGCTTTACCATACTTTGGCCCATGTTCCGTCCAGCTTTTCACCACGTTCTACGGACAAAAATAATCTCTGGAGAATCATTGAGAAAATCGCATCGCCAGGCTGTAAGTCCTTTAGAAATCCATAGATATGATGGTGCTACTTTTCATACCAATTCATACCACCTTTAAATCAAGAGGTCAGACCTCTTTAGCCAAAATCCTGATCTACGTACACTGGTGCCCATGCCGACTCGTGCAATCCCCTATGTGAAGGTTCTGGTGCATCTGCTGTGCCTGGCGCCCGTGCTCCTTCTCTTGCAGAGGTTTCAGTCGGGGGCGCTCGCGCTCGATGCGGACCCGATCAGCGTCATTACGCACTACACCGGCGACTGGGCGTTGTGGCTTCTTCTGGTGTCGCTTGCGGTGACGCCGCTGCGGCGGCTGAGCCCGAAGCTCTCAAACCTGATCCGGTTTCGGCGGATGCTGGGGCTGTATGCGTTTTTCTACGCAACGCTGCATCTGGCGACGTATGTGTTTTTGTTCTCCGGGTTCGATGTGCAGGCTGCTCTGGATGGGCTGCGGGCGAAGCATCCTGGGGTGATCTGGGAGCAGTTCAAGCTCATCTGGCCCAGGATGGTGGACGACGTGGTGAAGCGGCCGTTCATTCAGGTGGGGCTGTTTGCCTGGGTCGTGCTGCTGGCTCTGGCGGTGACCTCGCCGATGTTCGTGCTGCGGGCGATGGGTGGGAAGAACTGGCAGAGGCTGCACTATTGGGTCTATGCCGCTGCGGTCGCTGGGTGCGTTCATTACTGGTGGATGGTAAAGACCGGGGTGCGGACTCCGTGGAAGGATACGGCGATGCTGGCCGTGTTGCTGGCAGCGCGCGTGGTGTGGAAGCTGTGGGACAACCGGCGCAAGGCCCGTGTGGCGGCGGCGCGGGCGGCCTAATTGGGCGTGGACGCAACTTCGCCGCGTTTTTCAGGGTCTACGTAAGGGACGACTTTTGTTCGGAGGTCTCCCCATGTCCGTTCGTCTGCTTGCTTTAGCTGCCGTTCTCGTTTCGCCTGTGTTGGCGCAGGATATGTCCGTGCCCGAAAAACCTGCGGCGGCCGCGCAGACCTTCGCGGGCAAGAGCAAGGCAGTGACGGCCAAGGCCAAGCCGGCTGCGGCCAAGGCGAAGCCCGCCCCGCTGGTCCGATTGAACGATCGCGACCGCGCACAGCAGATGTTGAACCGCTTTACCTTTGGGCCGAGGCCGGGTGAGGTCGATCGGGTCGTCGCGCAGGGGACGGATAAGTGGTTCGAGCAGCAGCTACAGCCGGGGACGATTCCCGATAAGGCGCTCGACCGCCGCTTGCAGGATTTTCCGACACTAACGATGACGCCGGACCGGGCTCTGCTGCAGTTCCCGGATCGTGGGGAGATTGAACGGGTGGCGAAGGGGCAGGTTCCGTATCCGGCGGATCCGGCGCTGGCCGCGATGTACGAAGTATTAGTTTTTAAACAAGAAGATGACAAAGCCAAGAACAAGGTCGACGCCTCGGGCAAGAAGGCGTACGACCCCTCCGACGCGCAGGTGGCCGCGGAGAAGAAGGCACAGCAGGCGGATGCGGCGAGGGTGGCGGGTGTGTTGTTTGCGCTGCCGAAGGTGCAGAGGATGGCTGCGCTCATCAAGATGCCGGTGGCGAACCGGATTGCGTTTACGGGGAACCTGGCGGGGGACCAGAGGACGCTGCTGCTGAACGACTTTACGCCGCGCGAGCGGGAGATCTTCCAGGGCATGGCCTCCGGGCCAGGTGGCGCTGCCGGACAGATCGGACAGGAGCTCTCACAGGCGAAGTTCGTGCGGGCCGTGCTCTCCGAACGCCAGTTGCAGGAGGTGATGGCCGATTTTTGGTTCAACCACTTTAACGTCTTCATTGGTAAGGACGCGGACAACTGGTACACAACGACCTACGACCGCGATGCGATTCGGGCCAATGCGCTGGGCAAGTTTCGCGACCTGCTGATGGCTACGGCGAAGAGCCCGGCGATGTCGATCTATCTGGATAACTGGCTTTCGATTGGGCCGGACTCGGTGGCGAATGGAGGCTCGAAGCCAGGGGCGAAGAAGGGTAATAAAGGCCTGAATGAGAACTATGGGCGCGAGGTGATGGAGTTGCACACTGTGGGGGTGAACGGCGGGTACACGCAGGCGGATGTGACGGCGCTGGCGAACATCCTCACCGGCTGGGGCGTGGATAGGCCGTATGCAGGGGCGGGTGGGTTTGTCTTCGATCCGAAGAAGCATGAACCAGGGGTGAAGGAGTGGTTCGGGCACCAGATCGGCTTGGCAACTGTGCCTGCGGTGGCGGGACAGGTCGCAGCTCGTAGTGGAGATTCTGCTATGGGCGACATGACCATGGGCGGCGGTGCGGCTGTGAAGCCCGGGGCCGCGAATGACCCAGGGATGGCGGAGGGGGTGCAGGCGCTGACGATTCTGGCGGCCTCTCCGAAGACGGCGCACTTCATCAGCTGGAAGCTGGCGCAGCGGTTTGTGGCGGATGATCCTCCGCCGGCGCTGGTGGACCGGATGGCTGCGGCTTACATGAAGACCGATGGAGACATCAGGGCGATTCTGCGGACGCTGGTGGAGTCGCCAGAGTTCAACTCGACCAAGTACTTTCGCAACAAGGTGAAGACGCCGGTGGAGTATCTGGCTTCGGCGTTCCGGACGACGGCGACCGATCCGAGCAATCCGGGGGCCCTGGTGCAGGCCGCGCGCACGATGGGGATGCCGGTGTTCTATACGCTGCCGCCGACGGGGTACTACATTACGGCGGAGCAGTGGATGAACTCGAGTGCGCTGGTCGACCGGCTGAACTTCGCCTATAAGCTGACGAACAACCAGTTTGGTGGACAGAAGTTCGACTCGTCGCATGTGCTGGCGCTTGGGTTGATGGCGCAGCCTGCTGCTGCATCTAACGCGAAGGTGCAGCCCGCGGTCTATACGCCGGGTGCGCCGCCGGCCGAGGGCATGGACGTGGTGCTGAAGGTGCTGGAGAACACGATGATCGGCGGCGGTGTTTCGGCGCAGACCAACCAGCTGATCCACAAGCAGGTGGAGGCACAGGCCGGCCTGGGGGCAGGGGAGCGGCTGAACCTGCTGACGGCTCTGGTGATGGGTGCGCCGGAGTTTCAGTTGCGCTAGTTTGCTGAAGGCTTTTCAATATGATCGACCATCAGGATCTTGCCTTGCCCCTTGGATGACTTGAGCCGCAGGCCCAGTTGCTCGTTCAGCACCGTGAAGAGGGAAGGGCTTGTTAACTCGGATTCGGTGTCAGGCGTCTCAACGGGGATTGGGAACGAGATGTCGTAGTGGCCTTCGAGGTTGGTCTTATCGACGACCGTTCGGTGGAGGATCATCTCGAGCGTGTCGACGAGACCGGAGAGCTGGATGCCCTGTCCGGTGAATCGATTGTCCTTGATGATCCTCAGGCCGGGGCCTGATTGACCGCCGGGCATCTTGATGCCGTTGGGGTAGGTCTCGGCGGGGTTGGCCTCTTTGAGCCTGGAACCGGCCGGGGAGACGACCAGCTCATAGATCGGGATAGTTTTGGTCTCAAAGTGAGCGACCAGCCCGAAACGATCAGCTAGAAGCACCTTCATCTTCCCTTGGATCTCCGCGCGATTCAAGCGAGCCACTGCGCCGTTGGCGTCTGGCAGAACCTTGGCTTCGATGTCATACTCTTTCGAGTTGATCCACGATTCGCCGCTGAGGACTGAGTCTTCCTTGATGGCGTAGGCTCTGGCAATCAGCGATTTGACCGGGGTGTTGATCAGCGAGATCGAATCCGGCGTGCTCATACCCAGTCCCATCCCGCCAGTGCTCGTATCGCTGGCCTTGATGGTCACTACGTCGAAGGGTTTTGTCTGCCCGAGACACACCGCGAGACAGGTGGTCTGGAA
>Ga0179596_10000446_pt1 | contig 11919 bp, 11 predicted proteins | sample CZODoug1_1_08_16_FD_155494 | JGI IMG/M metagenome (GOLD analysis project Ga0179596, IMG submission 155494) | Vadose zone soil fungal communities from Angelo Coast Range Reserve, California, USA - CZODoug1_1_08_16fungal (Illumina Assembly) | ecosystem: Environmental > Terrestrial > Soil > Vadose...
CGTGCCCGCAACGCGTGGCCGAGACTGAGCCGTTGAGCGAGGTGTCGGCGTAGAGCATCTTGTAGTACTCCACCGGCCGCTTCTTCAGGCCCGCTCTTCTCGCCACCGGATTCTCGGTGGTCTTGCCGTGGAAGATCTGATCGAACCCCAGATCGATCTTGCCTGCGTAGAAGGGCACCATCCCGCCCATGTGATGGGTGATGATCTTCAGATTCGGCAGCTCGTCGTAGATTCCAGAAAAGATGAGCCGCGTCACGCAGGCGGTCGTCTCGTACGGCCAGCCGAAGGTGAACCAGATCTCGTTCTCGGAGGATTTTTCTGAGGCGTAGTCGGCGAACTGCGGACCGCGGATCGGGTGGATCCAGACCGGCAGGTCGTGACGCGCCATGTTCCGGAAAATCGGGCGGAACTCCGGAGAGCTCAGGGGTTTGCCGAGGACGTTGGTGAAGATCTGGATTCCTTTCGCGCCCAAGTCTCCAATCGCGCGGTCGGCCTCGCGCACGCAGGCCTCCACGTTGTTCATCGGCATCGACGCGATGAACGCCGGAAAACGGTCGGGATGCTTGCGGCACAGTTCCGCAAGGCCGTCGTTGGCGATACGCGCGAGATGGGGCGTTTTGTCGGACGGCCCCAACATTTCGATCGGCGGATTGGCAAGCGAGAGCACTTGCTGCAGGCCGTCGAATTCATCCATCATCCGCAGGCGCGCCTCGACGTCCCAGAGCGTCGGCAGCTCGGGAAACGCGCTGAGAGTCACGTGGCCGGGGACGAGCGAGCCCAGACGCTCGAAGATGCTCTTCGGCATGAAGTGATTGAAAACGTCGATGAACACGGTGAATCCCTTCAGTCGATGGTGATCCTGAACTCCCGGATCACCTGCGTCCACTTTGCTATGTCCGCTTTGAGGAACGCGGAGAACTGCTCAGGCGTGCTGCCCGCGAGTTCGATGCCCTGGCTGCGCGTGCGCTCCTTCAGCTCGGGCAGGTTCAGTACCCGCACCGTCTCCGCGTTGAGCTTCGCAATGACCTCCTTCGGCGTGCCGGCAGGGGCGACCAGACCGTACCAGGTGTCGATGTCGATGGGATAGCCGAGCTCGGCGAGCGTGGGAATGTCCGGGGCGAGGGACGAGCGCCTGGAACTCGCCACGGCGAGCCCGGTCAGCTTGCCCGCCTGCACGTGCGGGAGCGGTAGCAGGATTATGTTGAACGCGATCGAGACCTCGCCCGCGAGCAACGCGGCGGCCGTGGGCGCGGCGCCCTTGTAGGGCACATGCACCAAATCGATTCCCGCCATCCGTTTGAGCTGCTCGGCGGCCAGATGCTGGGGACTGCCGTTGCCGTTGGATGCGTAAGTGAGTTTCCCCGGGTTGGCCTTGGCGTACTGGATCAGATCCGCGACCGTCTTCACCGGAACTTTGGGGTGCGCCGCGAGCAGATTGGGTTGCGTCGCGACGCGCGAGATCGCCTCGAAGTCCTTCACCGGATCGTAGGGCAGCTTCGCATACAAGCCCACGTTGAGCGCGAGCGGGCTGTTGCCGCCCATGAGCAGCGTGTAGCCGTCCGGCGCGCTCTTCGCCGCGGCTTCGGTGCCGATGTTGCCGTTCGCGCCGGCCTTGTTCTCGACCACCACCGGCTGGCCGAAGGCCTTCGACATTTCAGAGCCGATCAGGCGCGACAGGAAATCGTAGCCGCCGCCCGCGGGGAAGGGCGCGATGATGTGGATCGGCCGGTTCGGATAAGTCTGCGCCGAAGCAGGCGCGCCTGCGCCCGCGAGCAGCACGGCCGGAACGAACAGAGAAATGATGCGTGCATTGGAATACACGGCGGTCTCCCGGGTAGGCTAACATCGGACGGGTTCCGACTTCCATGCAGACTATGACAAAATTTCGCGCCGCTGTCAGCGCCCGCCTCGGCGCGGCGCTTTGCGCGGTCTTGTTCGGGTTGTGCGCGCATGCGCAGGACTATCCCTCCAGGCCCGTGCGGATCGTCGTGCCGTTCGCTCCGGGCGGGCCGAACGACATCATCGCCCGACTGGTCGCGCAGAAGCTCACCGAGGCGTGGCGGCAGCCGTTCCTCGTCGAGAACCGTCCGGGCGCGGGCGGCAACATCGGCACCGACTTCGTCGCCAAGGCCGCGCCCGACGGCTACACGCTGCTTTCGGTCGGGCCGGGAAGCCTCATCATCAATCCCCTGATCGGAAAAGTCCCGTACGACACAGCGCGGGATTTTGCGCCAGTGACGCTGATGGCGAGGGCTCCCAACGCGCTGGTCGCGCATCCGTCGCTTGCTGCGAACTCGGTGAAGGAGCTGGTCGCGCTCGCGCGCTCGCGGCCAGGCAGGGTCAACTACGGTTCCGGCGGCAACGGCAGCACTCCACATCTGGCGGGGGCGCTGTTCGCGGCCATAGCGGGCATAGCGCTGACGCACGTTCCCTACAAGGGCACCGCGCCCGCGACGGCCGACCTCATCGGCGGGCAGGTGCAGATCGCCGGCGAATGAGCGTGCCCGGTCGGAGGAATAGAAACCGGTTTCGCGTGTTGACCGTGACGCAGGACCATACGAACAAATTCTTCAGGGGAACCTATCCAATGGATCAAATCCGCATTGCACTGCTCTTCACCGCATTGGCTTTGGCGAGCGCCGCTGCCCACGCGCAGACCCCTGGCCGGGTCCGCGGCACGATCACGGCCATCGACGGGAGCATCCTGTCGGTAAAATCGCGCGAGGGCCAGGATCTCAAGATCGAGCTCGCGCCGAACGCGACCTTCGCCTACATGAAAGCGCTCAAGCTCTCCGACATCGCGCCGGGAACGCCGCTCGGTACGAGCGCCGTCAAGGGCCCGGACGGCAAGATCGTCGCGCGCGAGCTGCATGTGTTCTCCAAGGACCGCCCGATTCCCAACGAAGGTCACCGTCCCTGGGACCTTGAGCCCGGCTCGACCATGACCAATGCCATGGTCACGGCGATGGTGCAGTCGAACAACGGCCACGAGCTCACGCTCAAGTACAAGGACGGCGCGCAGCAGGTCATCGTGCCGGACAACATCCCCATCGTGATGGCGGTCGACGGGGATCGCTCCCTTCTGGTGGCCGGCCAGTACGCGGTCATCGCCGTGACCACGGACGCGGGCGGCAAGATGACAGCGACGCGCGTGCAGATCACCAAAGACGGGGTCAAGCCTCCGCAGTAGCCGTGAGCGGCGGGCCTCGCCGCCGCGGAATCCTGGCTGAGGACGACAAAAGGGACCCGAACGGCTGCCTGGCGACGCTGCGCGTCAATTACTGTCAAAATCCGGCCTCCGCGTTGCTGCATCCGGAATACCCTTGCCGTGAAATTCGAGCTGTTTCATAATTGATATCAGAGGTTTATTCGGCGAAGGCTTGTCTGGCACGCTGCTTGCGGCCAATCCGGTCAATCTGCGCCGACTTACTCCTCGGGACCAGCAAAGGAAACAGTGAGCCACATGCGAAGAACAAACAGCCAGGCGGGGTTCACTATCGTAGAACTCATGATAGTGATCATGGTCATCGGGGTTCTCGCCGCCATTGTCTTGCCGAACGTCAAGGCCAACGCTGTCCGCGCGAGGATGTCGGAGGCGATTCTTGCATTGACCCCCTGCAAGAACGCGGTTGCCGAAGTGTACAATTCCGGCGGCGATCCGCCCGGCGCCGGCAATTGGGGGTGCGAGATCACCACGGACGCGTCCCAATACGTGGATTCGATCGTGACCAGTGACGAGGGTGTCATCAAGGCGTCGTTGCGGGGCTTCAACGACCTCAGGATCGACTTCCACAACCTCACCCTTGCGCCGCTTGATAACACGGGAAGTCTGCCGGCGCCGGGCGGGCTGGTCAGAAGTTGGCGGTGCGGCTCGCCTACCGACTGGACTGGCACGGATGTGCCGGCGCAGTTCCTCCCGGGCTCCTGCAGAGGTTGACGAGCCGGGCGAGGCGGGGCCATCATCCCGCCTGCGTGATGTAGGTCCCGCCGCGAAAGGCCATGCCGCGGGCCTTTTCCCCCTTTACCCCAACCACCTGGAGAAGAAACATGTCCGTATGGCGTTCCGCGAGCCGATTCTTGTCAATCCTGATTTTTTCCGCAATCGCGGTCTGCGCCCTTGCCCAGGCACCCAGTGCCGAGTACACACCGGAAGTCGGCCAGTCGGGCAAGGACGTCGTGTGGGTACCCTCGCCGCAGGAACTGGTCGACAAGATGCTCGACATGGCGAAAGTCACCCCCAAGGATTACGTGATCGATCTCGGCTCCGGCGACGGCCGCACCGTGATTACGGCCGCGAAGCGGGGGGCGCGCGCACTCGGCGTGGAGTTCAATCCGGACATGGTCGCATTGTCCAAGCGCAACGCCGCCAAAGCCGGGGTGAGCGACAAGGCGAGCTTCGTTGAAGCCGACATATTCCGCAGCGACCTGTCTCCCGCCACGGTAATCACCCTGTTTCTGCTGACGGACCTGAATCTCAAGCTCCGCCCGACGATCCTTACGCTCAAGCCCGGAACCCGCGTCGTCTCGAACACCTTCAGGATGGGAGACTGGGAGCCGGACCAGACCGTAGAGCTCGGTTGCGATACGTATTGCACCGCCTATTTGTGGATCGTGCCGGCACGCGTCGAGGGCCGCTGGAAAACTGCTCAGGGCGAGCTCGTGCTCAAGCAGGATTTCCAGAAGGTCTCCGGAACGCTCAGTTCCAGAAATGTCGCGGCGCCGATTTCCAGGGGCAATTTGAGCGGCGATCAAATCAGGTTCGTGGCTGCGGGCGCCGAATATCGCGGCCGCGTGAACGGAAACATGATCGAGGGGACCATAAAGTCGGCGGGAAAATCGGCCGACTGGAAAGCCACGCGCTGACCCGGGCACGTCCCGTTTTCGGGCCGCGCGCGCGGCGCATTACGCTCGCGTGAATTCGTAGGGGAAAGTCGAGACGGGGCTAATCGATCTTGGCCCCGACGCCTTTCACGACCTCGCCGTACTTGGCGTACTCCGTGCGGATGAGCGCGGCGAATTCCTCGGGCGTGGAAATGAAAGGCTCGAGCCCGCCGACGCCGCGCACCTTTTCGCGCATGTCTGCGCCCGAGAGTAGCCGGTTGATTTCGCCGTGCAGCCGAGAGAGGACGGGCGCCGGTACTCCCGCGGCCGTGAAGATTCCGATCCACGCGGTAACCTCGAGGCCCGGAAAGAACTCGCTCAAGGTGGGAAGGTCCGGAAACGTCGTGGAGCGCTTCTTGCCCGCGACGGCGAGCCCGCGCAGTTTTCCCGCCTTGATGTGTCCCGTCACGGAATTCCCGCCGAACATGACCGGTACTTCTCCCGCGAGCAGGGCGATCGTTGCAGGGCCGCCGCCCTTATACGGCACATGGACGAGCTCGATGCCCGCGCGTGTTTTGAGCATTTCCATGGTGAGATGATGCTGGCTGCCGTTGCCGATCGAGGCATAGGCAAGGGGCGGCTTCGCGCGGTGCGCGTACTCCAGGAATTCCTGCAGGTTTTTGACCGGCAATGCAGGGTTGCTTGCGAGCACCATCTGGGTCGTGACGAGCGTGGCAACGGGCGCGAGGTCCTTCAGCGTATCGACTGGCAGGTTCGCGTACAGATGCGGGCTGATGACGATCTGGCTGTCCTGTCCAAGAAGCAGCGTGTATCCGTCGGGCGCGGCTCTCGCGACGAGTTCGCTCGAGAGATTGCCGTTGGAGCCCGGGCGATTCTCGACGATCACCGGCTGCCCGAGCGCCTCGCCGAGGCGGGGGGAGACCACGCGGGCAATCGTATCGGTGGCACCGCCAGGGGGATTCGGCACCAGCAGACGAATCGGCCGGCTCGGGTATTGCGCCCAAGCCGCTGCGGCACACAGGGACAGCAGGAACGCCGCCGCGACGCTTGAAGGACGGAGGAGGCGATTCGTTCTCATGGTCTGGCCCCTTTTTAAAAATGACAAAAATGTAATGGGCCGGTTAGGTTCTCGTATGGAACGGGATTTTATAGTGGAGCCGTGTTCGAGGTGAACTCATTTCGGGTTCTCCCGAACAGCCCAGTAAAAGGAGAACACCATGAAACCGCTCGTTCGGGCTGCTGCTGCTTTGATCCTTTCCTCCGCGAGCCTTGCCGCCACCGCGACCGTGACCCAGGCCGACATGTTCGGCAACCCTGTACAAACGTCGGCCGCGCAGCGAACCGTCGTCATCGATGCCAAGACCCGATGGGTCACAGTCGAGCGCGGCGACGTCGTGAAATTCGTGGCGAACGGCCAGGAATTCGTCTGGGCCTTCAACGGCCTGGCTTCCTCGTTCGACCTGAACCGCGTCGCGCCTCCCGGAGCACTCGATCGGAACCTCAAGGTCTACGTCTGGCCCAACGCCGAGGACCTGGCGGACAAATAAATGTTTCTTGCCGCCCGTTTCGGCGGCGCTCGGCTTTTCCCTTCTCACCGGGCTTGCACGGCTCGGGGTATCAGCTTTTTCCCGAGAGTTACCTGCGCCCGTTTTTCGCGGGGATATGACACAATCATCGCCGTAATCCGAATCGCCGCGTCGCAGACGGGGAGAGCGTGTGTCGGACCCTGCCGTTCAGATGGACCTGAGCCTTCAGGTCGGGAAGTACGATGTTCAAAAGGCGATCGGCAAGGGCGCGACGGGTACGGTGTACCTCGCCAAGGATACCTTTACCGGGGGTGAAGTCGCGCTCAAGACGATCGAGCCCGAAGTATTCCGGGACCCGGAATTCGGCACGGTGTACCGCTCGCAGTTCCAGAACGAGGCTTCGCTTGCCGGAAAACTCCGGCATCCGCACATCGTGGCGATCCTGGACGCTGTGGTCCAGGAGGACTCCGGCTACATCGCCATGGAATACGTCAAGGGGGGCGATCTTTCCAGGCACGTCGCTGCGGGTAAGCTTCTCCCGGTCGCCGATGTTCTGCAGATCGCGTTCAAGTGCTGCGGGGCGCTCGAGTACGCGGCCAAGGAAGGCATCGTTCACAGCGACATCAAGCCGACGAACCTCATGTTGGCCGAAGGCACCGAGGTGAAGATCTCGGACTTCGGCGCGGCTTACCTGCGCAAGAGTCAAGTCGTGCAGACCGCGGCCATGGGTTCGCCATACTACATGTCGCCTGAGCAGATCTCGGGCAAGGAGATCGACTTCCACAGCGACATGTACTCGCTGGGCGTGTCGCTCTATGAGCTCCTCACCGGCAAGAAGCCCTTCACGGCGGAGACCATCGAGGCGCTAGTGCAGAAGATCCAGAACCAGGATCCGATCCCGCCGAGCAGCGTGCGGTCCGGATTGCCGAAGTCCGTGGACCCCGTCGTTCTGCGGGCGATGGCAAAGAAGCCCGAGCGCCGCTATCCCAGCTGGGCGGAGTTCGCGCTGGAGCTCTCCAAGATCGTCCAGCAGACACTTCCGCCCGGCGTCGTCCCCGATAGCGAGAAATACGTCGCGCTGAGGAAGGTCGAGATGCTCGCAGCCCTCTCGGACACGGAATTCTGGGAGCTAGCGCGGGCCGGCGACTGGGCGCGCGTGGGGCCCAACCAGACGATCGTGAACGAGAACTCAAAAGGAAAGAGCTTCTATTTCATCGGCAAGGGGCAGGCCAAGGTGACCCGTCAGGGACGTCTGCTCAACATGATCAACGAGGGCGAGTGCTTCGGCGAGATGGCATACATTCGCGGCGGGAAGGTTCCGCGGAACGCGACGGTGGATTCGGTGACGGAGCTTCTGCTCGCCAAATTCAGACCCGACGCATTCAACAGGATGAGCGTCGGTGCGCAGCTCTATCTCACCCGCGCACTGGCGCGCAATCTTGCCGACCGGCTGGAACTCGCCAATACCCGCATCGGCCGGTGATTTCCGCTCGGTCGTCCGGTATGAAAATCGATTGGGACGTGCCGGTCAAGATGGACGACGGCCTGCTGCTCCGCGCCGACGTTTTCCGCCCCGCGGCGGAAGGGCGCTATCCCGTGATTCTTTCCTATGGGCCGTACGGCAAGGGACTCGCGTTCCAGGAGGGCTACAAGACCGCATGGGAAATCATGGCGCGCGACTATCCGGACGCAGTCGCGGGCAGCAGCAACCTGTACGCCAACTGGGAGGTGGTCGATCCGGAAAAATGGGTGCCGGACGGCTACGTCTGCGTGCGTGTCGATTCCCGCGGCGCCGGACGCTCGCCGGGCTATCTGTGCCACAACAACGCGCGCGAGACCCGCGACATACACCTGTGCGTCGAGTGGGTGGCGGCGCAAGTCTGGTGCAGCGGAAAAGTGGGAATGAACGGAATTTCATACTACGCGAGCAACCAGTGGCGCGCAGCCGCGTCGCAGCCGCCCCATCTCGCGGCGATCTGCGTGTGGGAAGGCTGGTGCGACAGTTACCGCGACGGCAACCGGCACGGCGGCATCATCTGCAGCTTTCGCAAGAATTGGCAGGACATGCAAGTGAAGACGGTGCAGCACGGACAGGGCGAGCGCGGCGCAAGGAGCTGCGTCACCGGAGAGTCCGTATGCGGCCCCGAGACACTCCCGCCCGAAGAGCTGGAGAAGAATCGCGAAAACATGTGGCAGGAGCTGCTCTCGCGGCCCCTGGACGGTCCCTACTACCGCGAGCGCAGCGCCGATCTCTCCAAAATCACGCTCCCGCTTCTCTCGGCCGCGAACTGGGGCGGGCAGGGACTGCACACGCGCGGCAACTTCGAGGGCTTTGCGGGCGCGGCGTCCCGGCAGAAGTGGCTGGAAGTGCACGGCGGCTCGCACTGGGCGCCGTTTTACACTGACTACGGAGTCAAGCTTCAGAAGCGCTTCTTCGATCACTTTCTCAAAGGCACAGCCAACGGCTGGGACAAGCAGCCGCGGGTGCAGCTGCAGGTCAGGCATCCCGGTGAAAAATTCGTGCTGCGCCATGAGAACGAATGGCCGCTCGCGCGCACGAAGTGGACGCATTTCCACCTCGATCCAGTGGAGATGAGGTTGTCTACGGCGCCGTTTTCGGGTGAACAGTCCATCGCGTACGACGCGATGGGCGAAGGCGTGACCTTCTCTACGCGCCCGCTCGAGCGCGAAACCGAGATCACCGGGCCATCTGCGCTCAGACTCTTCGTTTCCTCCTCGACCGCCGACGCCGACATCTTTGCCGTGCTGCGGGTCTTTGACGCGAAAGGAAAGGAAGTCTCGTTCTACGGCGCGCTCGATCCGCGCACGCCCGTCGGGCAGGGCTGGTTGCGCGCGTCGCAAAGAAAGCTCGATGCGAGGCGCTCGCTGCCTTACCGACCCTTCCACGCGCACGACGAGAAGCAGGCCTTGAAACCCGGCGAAGTGGTCGAGCTGGAAATCGAGATCTGGCCGACCTGCATCGTCGTTCCGGCGGGCTATCGCGTCGCGATCACGATCCGCGGGCGGGACTACGAGCACGACGGCGAAGCCGCGTCCCTCTCCAACATGAAGAACCCGATGCGCGGCTGCGGGCCCTTCATCCACGATGACGAGTCGGACCGGCCGCTCGCGATCTTCGGCGGAAAAGTCATGTTGCACTTCGGTCCGGGACGGCCGTCGAGCGTGCTGCTGCCGGTGATCCCCCCGAAGTAGCCGCGTGCGCGCCGAGCTCGTCTCCGTCCCCACCCACACGATTCCGCTCGACGGCCTGTACTACGAGCCCGAGGGCAGGGCAGCAGGCGCGGCGCTGCTGTTTCACGGCAACACCATGAACTTCTATGTGGGCGCGCTGCGCTTCCTGCCTCCGGCCCTGCTGAAACTCGGCCTGGCGTGCCTCGGGTTCAATCGCCGCGGGCACGACATCCTGAGCACCCGAGACAGCCGTGTTCCGGAGGGTGGCGCGTTCCAGATCGCGCGCGAGGACATCGAGGACAACCGCACTGCGGCACGCTGGCTCTCTGCGCGCGGATTTCCCGCTCCGGTCGTGATCGGGCACAGCAATGGCGGCATGCTCGCCGTGCGGCACGTCGCCGATCATCCCCGGACGCCGGCGCTGGTGCTGCTCTCGGCGCACCTGGGCGGCAAGAACATCATGGAGCGTACCAGTCACGCCGGCCTGATGGCACAGGACCGCGTCGAGGAATTCACCGCGCGTGCAAGAGAGCTCGTCGCGTCTGGCCGCGGCCGCGAGCTGATGCTGATGCCCGGCTGGTGGTACGCGATCAGCGCGGAGAGCTACCTGGACCGCCTCACCGAGACTCCCGACGCGCTCGCGCTCGCCCCAACGATCAAATGCCCCACGCTCTACGTCCGCGGCGACAAGGAATCGCGCGAAAGCTACCCCGCCGAGGATTTCAGGGCCCGCGCGGGCGGGCCGTGCGACGTGGAGATCGTGCCGGACTGCGACCACTTCTACAACGGGCGCGAGGAAGCGATCCAGGTGATCGTCTCGTCGTGGCTCGCGAAGGTATTGCATTTGGACGCCACGGGGTAGCAGATGCCGTCGCACAAAGGAGGTTGTCAGGAGGGTTCCGTTGAATCACTGCTGCTTGTCCTTCACCAAATCGTACGTGATATCACGGTCCAACCCGATGGGCCAATATATCAGGGCAAGAGGTGGCCAGAATATTGAAACCACACGGAACCTTGTGCGTAGTCGTCCTTCCTTGATCACCTTTCCATCTTTCTCAAGCTTGTATTGAACGCCACCCGCGGCTGTCCAGAAGAATGGACGTGTGCCCACCGTTCCATCTTTTTGAACCTGCTCAGGCTGGGGGCGGTCATGGAGGTAGAGCTTTGAGCCTTGCGGCACTACGAAGCGTCCGTATGTGGAGCAACCAACTAGGAACCCGCTCAGGATACCAACGCATAGCAGCTTGTATCGCTGTTTCATATCGTTCCTTTCTGATCTTGTCTATCGGACACCGCTGAAAAGAAGACCGCACAAGATTACTCCGAATTGCCGGGCAGGGAAATGCGCGGGGATGCGGGTTTGCCCAACATATTTTCTTAAGGGGATCAGGACCCGGTTTGAGCTGGTGGAGAACCCAAGGACTCCCGGGTGCCGAATTCCCGCTCGCGCGGGAATGACAGTGGTGATAACCGTCCGTAAAATGACGAACAGTCGGAATGAGAGAGGAAGGCGAGGATGAGGCAGCTCCGCGTATCCGTGCTTGCAGCGTTTGCCCTGGGGTTCGCCTCCGCTGCGCTCGCGCAGTCTTATCCGGCGAAGCCGATCAAGATCGTCGTCCCTTTCCCGCCCGGCAACACCATGGACATCATGACGCGCCTAGTCGGGCCGAAGATGACCGAGCGCATCGGACAGCAGATCATCGTCGAGAACCGCCCCGGGGCGAGCGGAATGCTGGGCCTCGAGTTCGTCGCGCGCGCGGCGCCCGACGGCTACACCATCGCAGCGGGGCAGGGCGGCAATCTGACGGTCCTGCCGCATACGAGCAAGAACATCCCCTACGATCCGCTGAAGGACTTCGTACCGATCGCGGTTTCCACGACGAACTACCTCGGCATCGTCGCCAACCCCGAGGTGCCGTTCAGGTCGGTCGCGGAAATGATCGTCTACGCCAAGGCCAACCCGGGCAAGCTGACGGTGGCCACGAACGGCGAGGGCGGCTTTCCTCACCTCGCCTTCGAACATCTGCGCCTGATGGGTGGCTTCAGCTTCACGCACGTTCCGTACAAGGGCTCGGCGGCGATTGCGACGGACGTGATCGGAGGGCAGGTTCAGGCGGCAATCGACGGAATCACCGGCCTCACGCCGCATGTCCGCTCCGGCCGCCTGCGGTTGCTCGCCATCACGAACAGGACGCGCGTTCCGCTCTGGCCCGATACGCCGGCGGCGGCCGAAACGGTTCCCGGCTACGAGTCGGGCGGCTGGTTCGGCTATGTCGCGCCGTCGGGAACGCCGCGTGCGATCATTCTAAAGCTCAACGAAGAGATCAACCGCGCGATGAAGCTGCCCGACGTGAGCGAC
>Ga0179596_10000448_pt1 | contig 11902 bp, 8 predicted proteins | sample CZODoug1_1_08_16_FD_155494 | JGI IMG/M metagenome (GOLD analysis project Ga0179596, IMG submission 155494) | Vadose zone soil fungal communities from Angelo Coast Range Reserve, California, USA - CZODoug1_1_08_16fungal (Illumina Assembly) | ecosystem: Environmental > Terrestrial > Soil > Vadose...
AGGGGCGATCGATGGGGCGCTTACCAGTCTTAGCCTGGAGCAGAGGATTGCGGTGAAGTCGGAGTTGATGCGGAGTGGGTTGCTGGGTTAGGGGTCGGGGCGCTTCTATCCCACATCTCAGAAGCGAGATGTGGGGCACCCGGGTTTGCGGCTCGAGGTAAGAGAGCATACCCCAGGGGCTAAAGCCCGCGTTTTCGGCATCCTGTGAGACCCAAGGCTAAAGCCTTGGGGTACCTAGAAGCAAAGACTCATGCCTGGATGATTCATCAGACACTGCCTAAAGCCCGGACCTATCTCAGAAGCAACGGCAACAACAAGAACAACAACAAAAGCAGATTCCCTTCGGGAATGACAACCAAAAGAGCAACAGCAACGACAACGTTCGATACGGAGTTTTGTTGCTATGACGTGGATGGGTTCGGGCCTTTGGGTCTGGGCCTTTTTTGTTTTGAAAGGGAGATTGGATGAATGCTAAGTTTACAGAGATCAGTGCGGCTGCGGATTACATTGGGCCTGGCGCGATTGAGGTGCCGCTTTACCAGACGGAGATTACCGACCTGGTGCGTCGCAGGGGTGTGTTTGGGCAGAGGATGAAGCAGGTGCCAGCTACGGGGCATCCCTCGCGGTTCTTCGAGGAGATTTCGATTCCTTCGCCTTCGGCTACGGCTGGTTTCGTCGATCCGCGCAATATCGTTGCGCCGGTGGTGAGCCCGACGCGCGTGGAGCGCTCGGTGCCGCTGAAGGCGCTGGTCGCACAGATCAACTACAACCTGTTCGATGTTGAGCTGGGCAAGCAGCAGAGCCAGTTTGCGTATCTGCAGGCGAAGGACCTGACCGATACCGTGGACGGTGTGCTGCGCACGCATGATCTGGCGCTTTGGAACGGCACTGACACGAGCTTGAGCTCGCCCACCACGGCACAGTACTTTGGCGCGGCTGCGCAGATTGCGGCGGGTGGCAATACGACGACGATCGGTACGGGACAGAGCATCGTCGATGGCTTCAAGTCGACGATTGCGCAGATGCTGTCCAACACCTCGTATGGGGTTCGGCCTACGGCGATCTATGCGAATCCGGTGCTGCTGGATCTGATCGATCGCGAGATGAAGGCAGAGTTCAACGTGGTGTTGAACACGAAGGAGATTGAGGCCGGGCTGACGGTGAAGATGCTGTCGACGCAGGCGGGCAATATTCCGTTGATTCCGGAGTGGACGCTGCCGTATACGGGCACGCCGGGCAGTGGCAGCGCGGTGCTGCCGGCCTACATTGTGACCGAGGACCTGATCGAGTACCACTGGCTGAGCGATCCGAATCCTCGGATCTTCCGGTTGGGTATGCCTGGGTCGCTGGCCTCGCAGCATGTGGTGGTGAAGTTTGGCGGCGTGGTGGTGAAGGGTGCGAACTATGCGCACTATCAGGTGCTTGTGGACCGCTAATTCCCTAAGGGCAAAAGATTGTGGGGAAAGAGCGGAAAAGACGGAAGAAGAGACAAAGACCTGTTCGTCTGGCTTGGGTGGGGTGCCTTTTGGGTGCCCCACTTCTTTTTGTGACTTATTTTGTTGCTTATTTTTCTTATTGGAGGATGGATGAGTTTTCTTAGTTTTCTTGAGGCTGTGGGCAAGGACTTTGCGAAGGGTCTTTCGTATGCGGTGAAGATTGCCACGCCGGTAGAGGCGCTGGCGAAGCTGCTGTTTCCGCAGTTTGCTCCGGCGATTACGGCTGGTGTGGATGCGGCTGCGCTGATTCAGAATGCGGTGCTGTTAGTGGAACAGAAGTTTTCCGCAGCAGGGAAGCAGAGTGGGACGGGCGCGCAGAAGATGGCCGATGTGCTGGCGCTGTCGGAGGGCGCGGTGACGGCGATTCTGGCGCAGTACGGGGTGCATGCGGATGCGGGGTATGTGGCGAATCTGGTGAATGCGGTGGTGGCGGTGCTGAATGTGCAGGCTGCTCCGGCTTCTGCGGCGAGCTAGAGCAACCGCAGATCCCCTTCGGGGATGACAACCAAAAAGGCGATGATGGTGGAGGGTGGATGGGGTATCTGGGGCCGAGTGAGTATGTGGCTTATGGGTTGACGGCGGAGACGTCGGACGATTGGGTGAGGATGGCTTCGGCGTTGATTGAGGCGCATTGCCGCAGGCCTAGTCTACGGGTGACTTCGTATGTGGAACGGGTGCGGCTGGTGGCGGGCAACCGGACGATTCGGCTGAGCTATGGGCCGGTGGCCGATGGTGCGGTGACGGGTGTGCGGGTGCGGTATGGGCAGGCAAGGCGCGGGGAGATGATGGCGAACTGGCTGTCGCAGGTGACGTTGGCGTTTGGGTTGCCGGGGAGCTGGAGTGCGCTTGATCTTTCGTTGGTGGATCTGGATACCAACACGGGCGAGATGACGCTGGGGTGGAACGTGCTGGGGCTGGACTACAACGAGGTGGAGGTGACCTACAACGCGGGCTGTGCGGTGGTGCCGGTGGGTGTGAAGGTGGCTTGTGCGCAGGTGGTGAAGAACGCCCAGGCGATGCCGGCGCTGAACGTGAGCAGGACGCGGATGGACACGCTGCAGATGCAGTACTTCAGCGGGGATCTGCTGGATGCTTCGGTGCGGTCGTTGCTGCGGCCCTATGTTGCGACGAAGGTGGCTTGATGAGCGATGTGGTGATGGGTGCGGCGGGGTTGGTGAGGGCGGCGGATGCGCTGTTGCGGATTGCCGGGGGGCGAACGGTGAAACTGCGGGTGCCGATGGCGGGTACGCCTTCGGACGACTCGGAGCAGTTGGGGTTGGCGGTGCCGGAGTTCCAGGATGTGGAGCTGGGGCCGGTGGTGTTTCGTAAGGCTCGGGCGACGGTGAAGGCCGGTGAGGGGGCTCGGTATGAGCTGATGGTTTCGGCTACTTCCGTGCTGGGGCTGGTGGGGTCGTTGGGGTATGAGTCGGTGGCGGTTTTGTTTCAGGTGATTGCTGGCGTGGTTGTGGGGGAACGGCTTTTGTTTGTGGAGAACTGTACGGCGAGTGAGGTGGGTGGGGAGATTTATTGCTATCGGGTTGGGTTGCGGGGGCCTTTGGGGTTGGTGGTTTAAGCAGAAGACTTTGTGGCGCTTCGATCCCACATCTCAGAAGCGAGATGTGGCGCACCCGGGTTTGTGGCGGTTTGAAAGAGTGCGGTCTCGCTGTGCTCGATACCCCACCCTTTCGAAAAGCCGAAAGGATGGGGCACCCATCCGGACGATTCCTATAAGCAACGGAAAGGGTTACGAATTTTATGCAGGATACGAAGGATACGTTTTACGTTGCGCTGCGGGAGCGGGTGGCGGTGAGGAATCCGGCGCGGACGTTGGTGGTGCGGGGTGTGGTGCGACCGGGAGTGATCGTTGAAGAGAACGAGCTGGCTACGGAGTGGATGCCTACGGGGGTGTTCTCGCTGCGGTGGACGGATGTGGTGGTGAACCGCATGGGTGCGGTGCCGCTGGTGGTGCTGACTTGCGCGATTCGGTATTGCACGGATGGGGATGCGGCGAATGGTGGGATGGACCGGGGGCGAATGCTGGCGCAGATGGATGCCGAGCTGGGGACTGTGCTGGGTGCGGGGCGGGCGGGGATGGGTGTGAGGAACACGCGGAAGATGAGCTACTCGGCGCTGCCTGCGGGTGGGGCGGCGGTGAAGTTGGGGACCAACGTCTTCTGGGGGGATTTGACGTTTGGGCCTGCGGTTGTTGTGGGTGAGCGGCTGGAGCGGGTGGCTACGGTGATGGTGTTTGGGTATCTGGAGGCGGGGAGCTGATGGGCGCTGCGGGTTTGGATGTGGGGTTGGCGGGGCGGAGGGTGCGAGGGTACTTTGCTCCGGTGAATCGAGCGACAGGGGCTCCGGTGGTGTTCGATCCGGCGGTGCTGGGGCGGTTTGCGGTGGGTGCGGCTCCGGCGCCCTGGGTGGACCTGGGGTGGTGCGTTGGGTTCAAGAGGGTGAGTGAGACGAAGGTTGAGGCTGTGGTGACGGGGGCTCCGGGGACTGTGGGTGCGCAGGTGCGGACGGTGGTGGGGGCTGAGGTTGCGTTTGAGTTTGAGACGTGGGGTCGGTTGCAGGTGGCGCTGGCTGCGGGGGCGCAGAGTTTGAATTTGTTGAAGACTGCTGCTGGAGCTGTGGCGAATGCGAGTGGTGGTACAGCGGAGGCTGCTACGGCGTTGGTCGCGGGGTCTACGGCGAGTGTGTTGATGGTGGCTTCAACGAGTGGGTTCTCGATGGGGGATCTGGTGGCTGTCGATGTGGACTATGCGGGGCAGGTGGGGTTTGTGGGGACGGGTGTGAGTGGGGCTTATGTGCGGTCGTCGGCTGCGGTGGGCGGGGATGTGAACTTCATCCGGAGGGTGACGCTGAATGTGGGGCGGGTGGCCGCGATTGCGGCGGGGGCTTTGACGCTGGAGGTGCCGCTGGCGGCGGGGGCTCCGGTGGCTGGGATGCAGGTGAGTCCGATGGTGGGATTTTGCGATCGCGAGGGAGGGAACTTCTTTCCGGAGTGGTCGGGGGTGTTTTGCATGGATGGTGAGCAGGGGGATCGGGTGATCTTCCACTATCCGCGGTTGCAGGCGATGGAGGGTGCGAGGGAGATGCCGGCGGCGCTGAGCGGTGGGGTGGAGCAGGTGCGGCTGGTGGGGAGCTTCAGGGCTCTGCCGGTGATGGATGGGAATGACGGAGAGACGTGCGTTTGCTTCAGGAGCTATCTGCCGGCGACGCGGTAATCGCGAACGAACACGAGATTGTGGGGGATTGAATGGGTAAGAGGATGCGGTGGGATGTGCTGGTGCGGTTTCTGCTGGCGCTGGCTTTGGGAGTGGCTGGGGTGGCCAGTCCGCGATTGGTGGGGGTGGCGTATGCGATGCAGATTGCGGCGTTCCCAATCACGACGACTGTAGCCGATACGGTGTATCACGCGGACGGGACGGCGGCGGCGGGTACGTTGATTATCAACTGGCCTACGTTTACGACGATGGGTGGTGAGGTGATTCAGGGCGGGAGCCAGTCGACGACGATTGGGGCGGGCGGTGCTCTGCATGTGTCGCTGGTGCCGAATGTGGGGGCGACTCCGATTGGGACGTACTACACGGTGGTGTATCACCTGGACGATGGGAGTGTGCAGAAGGAGTACTGGGTGATTCCGGTGAGCACAGCCTCGGTGACGATTGCGACGGTGAAGAATACGGTGCTGCCGACCTCCGTCGCGATGCAGACGGTGAGCAAGAGCTATGTGGATATGGCGATTGCGGCGGCGGTGACGGGGACTCCTTTGGACACTTCGCCGTATGTGGTGAAGGCGGGCGACGCGATGACGGGGCCTCTGGTGCTGCCGGCTGATCCGGTCTCCGCGAACCAGGCGGCGGACAAGCACTATGTGGATGCGACCATTGCGAGCATTGGAGGCAGCGTGGGTGGCAAGGTTGCTCTGCTGCCGGGCGTGACGCAGGTGGTGACTCAACCGGCGGGGACGGATCTGGAGACGAACCGCATGAACGGCACGGCGTATGCGAGCCAGTATGCGACGATTCCGAACTCGAATGGAGTGGAGAATGCGGCGACGTCGGCGGACTGCGCCAGTGCGGGGGCCGCGGGGCTGGGTTGCGTGGTGACGGTAGAGCCTACGGTGAATGGGACCGAGACTTACACGAGCAAGGCGGGCTGGGGAGATCAGACCCATATCCAGGATATGCGGCAGGGCTCGCAGCACGATATCTACCTGAACCCGAAGAGCACGCTGACCCCGTGGGATGAGGTGGGTCATGCCATTGACGTGACGACGACCTACAGCATTCAGGCGGACTCGGTGACGAACCGCCGGGAGGGGATTCAGGCGACCGGCCAATCGATCACGCTGAATGGGTTGGCGGGTGGATCGAATCTCTTCGCCGAGGACCTGGGGAGTGTGCCGTACTTCAAGTCGGGCTATACGGCCCAGTCCCTGACGGGCAACTACAACACACCGGGGCAGCACATTCTTCAAGGGATGACAACGAACTGCTTTTCGGTGGGTGACTGCCTGATCGGGGCACAGTATTTGTACTCGATGGGTGGGTACCGCGATAGCGCGGATGAGGGCACACACCCTTACGACATCGACGTGCTGGAGGATCCGAGGGTGTTCACGGGTACGTGTGCCACGGGCTGCACGACAGGTTCACAGAGCGTGACCGTCGGCTCACAGACGTACGGTGGAACGCAGGGCGATGGACGATACCTGATCGACACGAACCCTGTGAAGGGGATGACGACGGGCTTGCTGACGGGTGGCAGCGCTGGGACGATTCATCCGACGGCTACCTTTTCGGGCACTACGTTTCCGGTGAGCACTTTCTTTCAGACGGCTACGCTGATTCCCTCGCAGACACACAACATCGCTCCAGGTACGGTAACGGTGGCGATTGCCACGGCGGGTGTGCCTGCGGGCTTTTCCACGAACACGGCCGCGGCTCCGAGCAGTTCGGGCGTGGCCTGCATTGCAAGTGAGTCCAGTATCCTGCCGAACCACGAGATGGTGCCCTACACGATCGTGGATGGGACGCATCTGCAGGTGACGCTGCTGAAGCCACATGGCGCGGGGGCGACGATTGCGATCGGCGGGTTGTGCGGATATGGGCTGGAGCAGACGGTCGATACGGTGAACGGGATCCGGCAGCTATTTCCGGTTGTGGGATCGTACTCCTCGACGGGGCTGTACTATGCGGGTTCGCAGACGTATGTCGTGGGTCAGATGAATACGACCTCCGCGTACACGAATGTGAACCTTCCGATTGTGTCGGCTGTGCGGAGCGGGAATGTCGTGACGGTGACGGTGGGAAGCACTGCGGCATACGATCTGAACGGGCTGACGATGATGGTGGCGGGGGCGACGGACTCCAGCTACAACGGAAGCTTTCCGGTGACGACGACGAGTGCGACAACGCTGACGTACGCGGAGACGGGGCCGAACAGCTCGACAGCCGGGGGCACGATCTCGTATGTGACGGGCGGGTATGCACTGTATCCGATGGCGGAGGTGTTGAGCGTCTATAACGCCGCGACGAAGACGGTAGACGGAACGTTTACGCTGGGCGCGAATACAGTGGCCTGGGCGGCTGGCGACACGATGGAGCAGCCACACTACTTTCAGACGAAGATAGCAGGCGACACGACGATTATGCGCCAGACGGTGCCGCGACCGCGGAACTACCAGAGTTTGGGCTACTTCTACGACGGCAACAATGGACCGGGGTTGCGTGGGTTCGCGATTCAGAATGCGACGCCGGCTTCGAGCTACTTTGGCAATGGCGGGACGCATGGGTATCCGGATATTGCGTATGAGTCGTTGGGTATCTGGAAGAGGACCTTCGATGGGCAGGCGGGTGAGCAGTCGGTGTTCTCGATCCACTGCAACTCGAAGGGATGCAACCGGTGGAACTCGGGGTATGACCTGTTCGAGTTGGACAGCTCGGCGGGTATAGACCTGGTGAACTATGCGCCGCAGACGAGTGTATGGACGATGAATCTGCGGGGTACGCCGTACAGCTTTTCTCCGCTGGCGTTTACTGCCGGCACGGCAAACATTACGACGCTGAATGTGACGACGCTGAACGCGGGAACGATCTCGATGGGTGCGGTGAGTGCGAGCTCGGTGACCAGCTCGGGTGCGGTGACCGGATCGTCGTTGACGACGGGAACGATTACGGCTACCTCGGAGACGCTGACCGGCACTTCGACTTCGGCAGCGGTGAATACGGGCGTGGTGACGGCCACTACGCTGAATGGCGCGCTGGACGCCAGCAATGTAGCGAGCGGCACGTTGAGTGCTGCACGGCTGCCGGTGATGGGGGCTTCGGGTACGGCTCATGCAGTGGGTGCGGTTCCGGACCCGGGTGCTACGGCAGGGACGGCGCGGTATCTGCGGGAGGATGGGACGTGGGTTTCGCCTGCGGGTGGTGTGACTTCGTTCAACAGCAGGATAGGTGCCATCGCTCCGGTAAGTGGAGACTATGGCGTGGCGCAGGTGACGGGTGCGGCAGCGCTGGCTTCTCCGGCGCTTACAGGCGTCCCCACTGCTCCAACTGCAACCGCTGGCACCAATACGACCCAGCTTGCCACGACTGCTTTTGGTACGGCTGCGGTCGCAGCAGAAGCCACATTGAGGGCCAGCGCCGATGCTTTGCTGGCTCCGCTGGCCTCTCCGGCTTTGACCGGCACACCGACGGCACCGACGGCGACGACGGGGGACAGCAGCACGAAGGTGGCAACGACGGCGTTTGTGAGCGGGGCTGTGAGTCCGGTGCTGGCGGCGGCGAATACGGCTCTGGCGGCAGTGCCGGCTTTGCCTTCAGCGGGTTCGATGCTGTTCGACTACAGGATGCCTGGGTCGGATGCGGGGAATGCTTACTTTACGGACTACTCGACGAGCGAGGGGTCCACGGTGGGCGTGGGGAACTGTCCGTTTCTCTCGGGCCATGCTCCGGTGCCTTTGGCGAATGGCGGCGCTGTCTTCAGTAGTACGACCGCGGCTACGGCGACGGGATGCACGGTTCCAGGAGCGGCGGGGCTTCGCACCTTTGTGGCGATGGTGGCTCCGACGACGATTACGGCTTCCACCAGCCAGCCGGGCAATGTGCTTCTGGGCGGATCGAGCGCTTCGAACCTGGGGCCGTTTCTGCTGATGAAGACAGCCAGCAACCTGACCGGGTATGCGATGGGCATGTTGCAGAATGGGGCCTACACGACGGCGAGCCAGGATGTTTCGGCTGGACTGTCGTGCGTGAGCTACAACGTGGGTACGTCGGGGGATTCGACCTACGACATGTTGGGCATCAACGGCGCGGTGGTGGGTTCGTACCTCTCGACGCCGGGTCGTACGCCGGCGCTTTCAAGCGGGAGCTGGCTGCTGGGTGACTCGGGGCTTTCGGGTTACTACTATGCGGGCACGATGTATCGGGCGGTGGGATGGAATACGTATCTGACGCAGGGACAGGTGGCGCAGGCTTGCCAGTTGCTGCAACAGGATGCGGCGAGCAAGGGCGCTGTGAATCCGCTGACGGCGGCGAACACGAGCACGACACCTACGCTGAGCTGTGTGGGTGACTCGATCCAGAGCACGACGGGCGGGCCTGCTCCGTGCACGCTGTTGACGGGGGTTCCGACGACGACGGTGAGTGTGTATGCGATTCCAGGGGCGATTGTGAACGATGCGATCGGCCAGGTTCCGACACGGGAGGTGGCTGGATGTTCGACGGCGGCAACGAATTATGCGGTGATTGAGAGTTCGACGAACGACCTGGCGAACGGCATATCTCCGGCGGTGGTTTGGGCGAATGTGGTGCGGTATGCGACGACGCTGCGAGCTGGATGGGACAGGAAGGGATGCCATGGGAAGATCTTTGTGCAGACGCCTGGGTCGCGGTACCAGATCGACAACGGCAATGCGAACTTTGTGCCCTCGGTAAATGTGACGAACGGAGGGTCGGGGTATACGAGCCTGCCTACCGTGACGTATAGCGGGACGTGCGGGACGCTGCCGACGACGCTTTCGAATACGACGTATATCGCGCTGTCGAATGGAGCGGTGTCGATCATCGCGCCAACGACCTTTGGGCTTGGATGCTCGGCCGTGACGGTTTCGATTACGGGCGGTGGCGGATCGGGTGCGACGGCCACGGTGAACTATAGCGTGGCTGGGAATGGAAGCCGCGATACGTATGTGGCGCTGGCGGAGGCGAATGCGCTGGCTTCGGGATTCGATGCTGTGATCGATGTGGCGAAGGATGCTGCGTTGGGCTGCAACTTCTGCTTCCTGAATCCGGCGTACTACAACAACGATTTCATCCATCCGAATACCGCGGGCAAGCAGGCGATCGCGAATGACTACTCGGCGATGTATGTGTATCAGTCGGGTAGTCCGTATGTGCAGCCGAAGGCGGTGACGGCGGCGGCGTATGCGATGGGGTTTGGGGATGGGTATCTGACGACGCTGGGGACGGCGACCAACCAGGCGTTTACGCTGCCTTTGTGCAGTGGGCTGATGGGAGCTACGTACAAGATCGAGAATCCGCAGAGCGCGTATGCCGCGACGGTGGTTGGAGCGAGTACGTCGCAGACAATCCTTGGGCTGACGTCGGCGTTGACGATTCCGGGCAACAGCATGATGACGCTGCGGGCGATCAGCAATACGGGCAATGCGGGTGGATGCCACTGGAGCTACTAGGGTCTGGGGCAGGAGGGAGTGGGCTGGGGGGCTGGCCCACTCCTGTTAGGAGGAGGTTCTGTGGCAAGGCGTTTGCGTGAGGAGACAGTTCTAGATGAGTTGCTGCGGCTGGCTAATACGCTGAAGAAGCCAGGGGCGGCGATTGGGATGGCGGCGAAGATACTGCGGGTGCGGGACCGGGAGGGCGTGGAGAGGCCTCTAGTGGCGAACCGGGCGCAGAGAGAGTTTGAAGCGAGGCGTGGGCGACAGAACATCGTGTTGAAGGCCCGGCAGATGGGCATGACGACCTGGGTGGCAGGGCGGTTTTTTTTGAAGACGATTACGGCTCAGGGTGTGTTGACGGTGCAGGTGGCACAGACGCGGGAGGCGGCGGAAGGGATCTTCCGGATGGTGCAGCGGTTCTGGGAGTGTCTGCCGGAGGAGTATCGGGAAGGGCCGCTGCGGCTGAGCCGGTCGAATGTAGGGCAGATGGTGTTTGCGGAACTGGATAGCGAGTACCGGGTGGTAAGTGCTTCCGATGAGAATGCGGGGCGAGGGTTGACTATCCAGAACCTGCACTGCAGTGAGGTGGCAAGGTGGCCGGGGGATGCGGGGGCTACGCTGGCGGGGCTGAGGGCGGCTCTGGCTCCAGGGGGAGAGATGGTGATGGAGTCGACTCCGCATGGAGCGTATGGGGCGTTCTATGAGGAGTGGGGACGGGCCGCTTTCGACGATTCACGGATGGCGAGGCACTTTCTGCCCTGGTGGTGGGAGGAGAAGTATGTTGCTGATCCGGTGTTCGATTTGAGTTTGGCGGAGGAAGAGCTGGTTGCGCGGTTTGAGCTGACGCGTGAGCAGATTGGGTTTCGGCGAGGACTGGAGGCTAGCTATCGGGGGCTGCGGGCGCAGGAGTTTGCTGAGGATGCGGAGACTTGTTTCAAGGCTACGGGGGAGTGTTGCTTTGAGGTATCCGCGATTGAGGGACGGATGGCGGAGGTGGGACGTCCGCTCGAGGTGAGGCGCGGTGGAGCGTTGCAGGTTTGGCTGCCTCCGGTGGGGGGTAAGGAGTATCTGGTGGGTGTGGATACGGCTGGGGGTGGGAGCGATGGAGACTTTGCCGCGGTGCAGGTGATCGAGCGGGAGAGCGGGTTGCAGTGCGCGGAGCTGAGGGAGAGGCTTGGAGCGCTGGAGCTGGCTCGCGTAACCGCTGCGCTGGCGCGGGAGTATGGCGGGGCTTTGGTGGCTGTGGAGAGGAATAACCATGGGGCTGCTGTGTTGGCTTATCTGGATGCTACGGAGCGGTACACGCGAGTTTGGGCTGGGCGAGATGGCGTTGCCGGGTGGCTGACGACGGCGGGGTCTAAGCCGGGGATGGTAAGCCGGATGGGGGCTCTGCTGGTGGAGTCTTCGTGGATGTTCTTCTCGAAGAGGATGCTGGAGGAGTGCCGGACGTATGTGACCTTCGAAGGAGGCAGGACGGGGGCGGTGAGCGGGGCGCATGATGATTGTCTGATGGCGATGGCGGTGGCTCAGGCGGTGAGGGCGGAGTCCTGCCGGACGGGCCCACTACGCGTGGGGCGGTCACTTCGTGACCTGTGACTGCTTCGCTTGGCCCTCCCGTTGGTCGGGAGGGGATTTTGGTGGGGTATTCTGCTTGGACGTGGGGTGATGGCTTGGCGGTGTTGGCGGTGCAGGCGATTCGTCGGATGCGAGGTGGAGCGCAGAG
>Ga0179596_10000450_pt1 | contig 11844 bp, 8 predicted proteins | sample CZODoug1_1_08_16_FD_155494 | JGI IMG/M metagenome (GOLD analysis project Ga0179596, IMG submission 155494) | Vadose zone soil fungal communities from Angelo Coast Range Reserve, California, USA - CZODoug1_1_08_16fungal (Illumina Assembly) | ecosystem: Environmental > Terrestrial > Soil > Vadose...
TGCTAGTGGTATTGAGCGTGCTCATGTGGGTTCTGGGCGTTCTGGTGGCGTTTTAGGGTGTTCTGTAGTTGGGACTGTCCCTAGCTCTGGATCTGGAAAACGTTGGGGTGGGCGGAAGCCCCTTGGCAATAATGCGAAGTTACGAACTTCGCTCCAACAGAAAGAGAAAACGCTAGCAGATGATGGGGGGGAGGAGATATCAGTAGAACACCCACGACGTAGGCGGTTTAGGCTGCAATCGCGTGCTAGGTATCTACTGAGAAACGATAGACGGATAGATAAAAATGGCAATCCTCAGCCGTACCGTATCAATAATTGTCTGCTGGCTCCTGGGTATCAATCGTCTGGTGCTGACGTTGATAAGATGCAAGTACCCTCTGAGGCTGGTCTTGATGCTGTGGCGGTGTACCGTTCGTTGCAAGTATGTGGGTCGGTGTGGCACTGTCCTGTCTGTGCTGCTAGAGTCGCGAATGAACGGAGTAGTGAGATACGTCAGGCTCAATTACTGGCTGCTGGGTTGGGATATAAGACGGTGCTGGTGACATTGACGTCTCGGCATGATCGAAAAACGAGGTTGTTAGAGCAGTTGGTAGCAATGACTGAGGCCTATCAAGATGTGTGGCGTGGTGACTCTGCAAAAAAGGTAAAAGAGGAATTTGATATATTTGGAATGATCCGAACTTTGGAATGTACACATGGTAAAAATGGTTGGCATCCACATATACACGTTTTGATTTTTGTACCATTCGATTGTGATATCGTGGCCTTTGGTTCTGCGCTTCGCTTCCGGTGGGAAATGATGGCTTTGAGGCATGGTTTAACCATGAATAAGCATGGTTTTGATATACAGGATAACACACAAAAGGTAGCGGATTATATAGCCAAGTGGGGACATGATCCATGTTGGGGTGATTGGGATGAGATGGCACGTTGGCACACGAAAATAGGGCGTGGTCGTCAAGGGAATGAGCATTATACTCCTTGGCAACTGTTGGATTTTGCTGATAATGGCGATAGTGAGGCTGGGGCGTTGTGGCGGGAATATGCGTTAACATTCTACCGTAGGAAGCAATTACACTGGTCTCGGGGACTTCGTAAGAAGCTTGGTATGGAGAAGGAATTGACGGACGAGGAAGTGGCACAAAAAGAGCAAGAGGGTGCTACTATAGAGTATCGAATCAAGCTCAATACTGAGCAATGGAACTGGATAAAGGGGAATGATCTACGGGTTGAATTACTGGAGCTGGTAGAAAAATGTTCTGCTGATGATATCATTGATCGCTGTAAGCAGGAATTTGGTTTTGAACCTGGGTTACATATCCCTAGCCTAGAACAAGGTTCCGTGTTGACTGATGAGGATAAGGAAGCTTTGCGAATTGCTGAAATGGTACGGCTTTTCGAGTTGCGAATAGATCGGCAGGTATTGACTCCTGATGGTGTGGGTATTGTGTCGATGGTTACCAAATGTCCGATTTTGAAACGCTGGCGCTGCTCGGTGATACTTGAGGCTGGTGGTGTTTGGCGTGTCTTTGATTTAAAGGTTATAACGCTCTGTAAATAGCTGTCTGGTATATTTAATTAGGTTGTCTATAGGACATGGCCGTTTGGGCTTATTTTGAAGTCTGGGGCTATGTCTAGTCGTTGTGTCTAGGGGAAGTCGAGCTTTGTTTAATTCTCTTGCTATCTGAATATAGGATACAGGTATTTATATAAGATGTAAGTAGTATTTTAGTATAAAAAAGAGGTACTAATTACTAAGTGCCTCTCTGCTCCTGGCGCATTTTTATAAATGCTCCAGTGATGGTAACTATATCTGTACCAATATCTAGTAAAAAATATATACCAATTATTAGTACCCTATAACATGGGTAAATCCAATAAATGAATGAAGAGTTCCATGGAAAAAGGGTATGGCCCCGATTGTCGCCTGTCTCGTTACTGTAGGGGTTATCATCAAAAGGGGACATGAGTTAAGTATTACTTCGGGTATAAAAAAGGTGATGTGTACACGTGACTTGCACAAAATACTTGACGGGCTCCAAACTTATCTCTTATACTGAAAGAAGTGGTTTTCAGGTGGAGGAAATGGTGTTAGAATAAGTACAAAAAGTTGCCAATCTCTCTACTTGATATCTGTACTTGATAGGAGTTCCGAGTTGCTCACAGAAAGGGTCAGAGATGAGACAGTATGATATTGTTGTTCCTTCGATGCAAGGATTACACCAAACTGAAGAATATTTCTTGGTTACTCTTGATGGAGAACAAGTGAAGATTGCACTCCATGATTATCCAAAAATATATCAATATCCCTGGCTCTATGAAGCTGTTGTGTATCAAAGGCTCAGATGCAACTCGCCGAAGGGTATTTGCGAAATTCTGCAAAAAGTATTTGTAGAGTATGATATCGATCCTGCCTTTATACATATGCTTGAGATTGGGGCAGGATCAGGTATCTTTGGGGAGTATCTGAAGACGACCTTAAATATTGGCAAGATTTGTGGGTTAGACATTCACCAGGAAGCGAAGATAGCAGCGTATAGGGAAAGAAATAACGTGTATTCAGGATATTATATTGTAGATTTAGCTAACTTATCGGCTGAAACTTTAGCAGAGTTCTCACAGCAGAAATTTAATTGTGTTGGATTCGCTTCTGCAGCAGGTATGAATCATATACCTGTTGAAGGTATTGAACAAGCATTGCAATTACTTGAACCAAACGGTTGGTTTATATTTCATGCAAAACCGAATGATGCTGATGATGGGTGTGTTCATCTCAATCACTGGATGAATCGAAAAATTGAGAGTACCCAGATCACTCTCATGCATAGGGAGTCCTGTTTCCATCGCTATTCGATGAATGGTGAAGAAATCTACTATGATGTTATTGTAGCAGTAAAAAATGCTGGTTGAGAGGCACTCTTCACCATTTGCTATAGACGATGAAGCCGCTTGGCTTATGTTTTTTATTGGTGCGTGCTCCTTTATGCTTGCTGTTCGGATGGTAAAATGTTTAGCTGTTTTCCTGTTTGAATAGAAGTTGTATAGCCTCGCTGACAAGCTCGGATTTCTCCGGCTTTTTGTGTGTAGTTCTGTATCTTTTTGTTTGTATGGTGTCTATGGCTATGATGTCCTCTATATCGAGGTAATACGTTGCTTTTGTCCGTTGCTGTTTTTCTGGTTTGCTGTCTGAATTTTCCTTTATTTTACTGTCTAGCTGTTTCACTGGTTTAGTGTTTTCCTGTTTTCCTGTTTGAGTGGATTGCTGTCTAGATGTTTTGGATTTCTGCTGTTTGGCTGTTTTTACTTCTGGGGTGTTTTCTGGTTCACTGGTTGAGTGTTCAGGCTCTTGAATGTTTGAGTGGTTTGTGGTTTGAATGGGTTGCTGTTCTGCTGGTGGTGTTGTTTGCTCTCCTTGTACTTGTTCAAGAGCAAGAGCATATGCACTTTTTGGCTTTGGTGGTCGTGTTTTCTTTGTTGTTTGTTTTTGTTCGTCTGCCATTAGTTAGCCTCGCTTTCTGTTATAAGCTGAAGTGCGAGTCTGTCCCAGTATGCGCCTAATTCTGTATCTAGGTCGTTAATATCGAGATGTTCTCTTTTTGCTCTTTTGTATAGTGTTCTTCTGCTTACTGGTTCGCTGTAAATAAGACTATTATATTGTTCGTGTAGTTCGGCAAGAGTTAGTCTTGACTCTACTTCTAAAGATGCGTACATGGTGGGTAAAATACGCCATATCTTTAAGCATTCGTTTAATTCACTTTCGATGATATCGTTTATGGTTCCCTTGAAAAGTGGTATTGTTTCCTCTGCCATTTTTTCGGTTGACACAGGAATTAATACCTTGTTTGCTGCTGTGAGGGCGTTTCTGCTTAGTACTCCTAAGCTTGGGGGACAGTCGATTAAACAATAATCATAGGGATATTTGCGTAATGCTTTTGATAGCTGCTTTTCGTGGTTGGTCTTGGCTGGGAGTAAAACCTCGGCGGCTGTGAGGTCTTTGTTTGTTGGGAGTAGGCTAATCATCGCTCCTAATTTGAGGGGTGTAAGTGTTTTTTCTTCAATGAAAAGATCGTACATGGTTTCAATTAATGTGTCTGGATCGGTGAAGTATTTGGTAAGTGATGATTGTGGATCGGTGTCAACAATTAAGACAGTTTTGTCTGCTCTAGCAAGGGCGGCGGCTAGATAGACTGTTGTGCTGGTTTTTCCTACTCCACCCTTTTGATTTCCGATTGCTACAATGATCAAGTTTGTAAGGCTTCTTTCTTTTGATGAGATAAAATGCGTATAGGAATATTATACTGTTTAGATGGTAGACTGTCAATCTGTTTGTGTGGGAAAATGTTATACTGTTTATCTGTTTAGATGATTGAAAGTTCTGCTGTTTAGGTGGGTTACTGTTTAAATGTTTGGCTGTTTTTTGTAGCTTTTGACTATATGATAAGCTTGGATATTGCGGGCTGTTGTAGTTGGCTTCTGGTGGTGCGAAGAATCGGCTCATAGTCTGGGGGCTGCTCTGTCTCATAGTGTGCTCCTGATCGCTGGGTTTAGTCTTGGGTGGCTCTTGGTGATAGCGTCTGTATGTCGTACAATTTGTGATGTATGAAACGTGGGCTTGCTGATTAGGGGGCTTAATCGGCCATTTTGATGTACAACTAATGGTGTTTAGTTTGGGTTCTATGGATATGAGTGGGGTGGCTGCTCTGTTTGCAATTGGAGCCGAGGTGATCCCACAACAGATCGCTGAGAAGGGTACTTGTTCCATCTGCTCCCTAGAAACTTGCTTTCCCAAGTAACCTTATCCTTCACCAAAAGTGTGTAAGATCGTGAATACGGGAGGAGGTTGTCCCACAGAGTGGGCAACAGGGGGCAGCCTGTGTTGACACTGCTACAACGGTGATTATCTTACCCGTTATATCACCATCTACTACTTTCAATTCTTCTGGCAAACCCAATAATGATTTCACTTCTATCAACTTCTCCACCATCCTTCCACAAGTATTTTCCTGTATTTAGAACACCTGTTTCGACTGTTCTATTCCCTCTTTTTGATAGTCTTGATGGTCTGGCTGAAGAGCTTTGCGTGGTGGCGGGGCTGCTTTCACCAAAAGTGTGTAAGATTGACTCTTGGTGCTATTTACCACCACTAATTAGTATGTTGTGTGCTGTCATGTTAGATGTAGATTGTGCAATATGAGATTAATGCGATTTTTTGAGTATATACCATGATATACCTATTTTTGTGTCCATGAAGTCTCGCTTATGATGACGTAGAAATGCTTGTCCATTGTTACTTTCAAGCCATGTTAATCCTTTTTCGTTAAACCATTCTTTTCCTTGTTCTATCTTTACAAAATCATGTGCATAACTACATAGAAATCTTTGTCCATTGTCACTATCAAGCCATATTGATCCTTTTTCGTTAATCCATTCTTTTCCTTGTTGTGTATTTATAAACTTATTTGCATAAGAATGTAGAAATGCTTGTCCATTGTCACTATCAAGCCATATTGATCCTTTTTCGTTAAACCATGCTTCTCCTTGTTGTGTTTCTATAAACTCATATGCATGATAAGGGGTTAGAAATGCTTGTCCATTGTCACTATCAAGCCATGTTAATCCTTTTTCGTTAAACCATTCTTTTCCTTGTTCTATCTTTACAAAATCATGTGCATGACTACGTAGAAATGCTTGTCCATTGTCACTATCAAGCCATGTTAATCCTTTTTCGTTAAACCATGCTTTTCCTTGTTCTATCTTTATAAACTCATTTGCATGATTACATAGAAATCTTTGTCCATTGTCACTATCAAGCCATGTTGATCCTTTTTCGTTAAACCATGCTTCTCCTCGTTGTGTCTTTACAAACTCATGTGCATGACTACATAGAAATGTTTGCCCATTGTCACTATCAAGCCATGTTGATCCTTTTTCGTTAAACCATGCTTCTCCTCGTTGTGTCTTTATAAACTCGTTTGTTAGATATGATTGTCCATTGTTACTTTCAAGCCATGTTGATCCTTTTTCGTTAAACCATGCTTTTCCTCGTTGTGTCTTTATAAACTCAGGTCCAAGATAAGAATGTAGATATGTTTGTCCATTGTCACTATCAAGCCATGTTGATCCTTTTTCGTTAAACCATGCTTCTCCTCGTTGTGTCTTTATAAACTCATGTGTATGATTACGTAGAAATGCTTGTCCATTGTCACTATCAAGCCATGTTGATCCTTGTTCGTTAAACCATGCTTCTCCTCGTTGTATATTTATAAATTCAAGTGTATGATTACGTAGAAATGCTTGCCCATTGTCACTTTCAAGCCATGTTGATCCTTGTTCGTTAAACCATGCTTCTCCTTGTTGTGTCTTTATAAACTCATGTGCATGATGACGTAGAAATGCTTGCCCGTTGTCACTATCAAGCCATATTGATCCTTGTTCTTTGTTAAACCATGCTTCTCCTTGTTGTGTCTTTATAAACTCATGTGTATGATTACGTAGAAATGCTTGTCCATTGTCACTATCAAGCCATGTTGATCCTTGTTCGTTAAACCATGCTTCTCCTCGTTGTATATTTATAACATAAGATATACGATCATGTAGAAATGTTTGCCCATTGTTACTTTCAAGCCATGTTGATCCTTGTTTGTTAAACCATGCTTCTCCTCGTTGTGTCTTTATAAACTCACGTGCAAGATTATATAGAAATGCTTGTCCATTGTCACTATCAAGCCATGCTGATCCTTGTTCTTTGTTAAACCATGCTTCTCCTTGTTGTGTTTCTATAAACTCACGTGCATGATGATGTAGAAATGCTTGCCCATCGTCACTTTTAAGCCATGTTGATCCTTGTTCGTTAAACCATGCTTCTCCTTGTTGTGTCTTTATAAACTCATGTGCATGATCATGTAGAAATGCTTGCCCATTTTTTTTAAGCCATGTTGATCCTTGTTTGTTAAACCATGCTTCTCCTTGTTGTGTCTTTATAAACTCATGTGCATGATCATGTAGAAATGCTTGCCCATCGTCACTTTTAAGCCATGTTGATCCTTGTTTGTTAAACCATGCTTCTCCTTGTTGTGTCTTTATAAACTCATGTGCATGATGATGTAGAAATGCTTGCCCATTGTCACTTTCAAGCCATGTTGATCCTTTTTCGTTAAACCATGCTTCTCCTTGTTGTATATTTATAAACTCATGTGCATGATCATGTAGAAATGCTTGTCCATCTTTTTCAAGCCATGCTGATCCTTGTTCTTTGTTAAACCATGCTTCTCCTTGTTGTGTTTCTATAAACTCTTGTGCAAGATTATATAGAAATGTTTGCCCATTGTCACTATCAAGCCATGCTGATCCTTGTTCTTTGTTAAACCATGCTTCTCCTTGTTGTGTTTCTATAAACTCACGTGCATGATCATGTAGAAATGTTTGCCCATCGTCACTTTTAAGCCATGTTGATCCTTGTTCGTTAAACCATGCTTCTCCTTGTTGTGTCTTTATAAACTCATGTGCATGATGACGTAGAAATGCTTGCCCATTTTTTTTAAGCCATGTTGATCCTTGTTTGTTAAACCATGTTTCTCCTTGTTGTGTCTTTATAAACTCATGTGCATGATCATGTAGAAATGCTTGTCCATTTTTTTTAAGCCATGTTGATCCTTGTTTGTTAAACCATGCTTCTCCTTGTTGTGTCTTTATAAACTCATGTGCATGATGATGTAGAAATACTTGCCCATTGTTACTTTCAAGCCATGCTGATCCTTGTTCTTTGTTAAACCATGCTTCTCCTTGTTGTGTCTTTACAAACTCATGTGTGTGATTATGTAGAAATGCTTGTCCATTTTTTTTAAGCCATGTTGATCCTTGTTTGTTAAACCATGCTTCTCCTTGTTGTGTCTTTATAAACTCATGTGTGTGATGACGTAGAAATGTTTGTCCAATAGTGCTTTTAAGATGTGTTTTCTTAAACCATGCTTCTCCTTGTTGTGTCTTTATAAACTCATGTGTGTGATGATGCAGAAAAAGTCGAACATTGCCTATTTCAATCAAGGTTGCTTCATTTTCTTTATACCATGCTTCTATTGCTTTTGAGAGTGTTGCAGCTTTAGTGGCGGCTTCGTAAAAGCAGGATTGTGCTGCTCTATGTGCTCTATAGAATTTGTCGGATCTATCAGGGTTTTCTGGTAGGGGGTGGGAATTTTGAATGTCCATGAGTATTTTATGATGTCTAGTACAGTCATGTAGGTATCCTTTGAGTTCTTCATAGGGTTTTGGGAAGAGGAATTTTATTGCTTTACGTTCATGTTCTTCGCACTGTTTTTCTGCTTCTTCATATTTCTCAAGACTGGCTTGAAATTGCTCAGATACTTTATTCTCGAGTTTCTTATCTCTGTCTCTTGATATAAGATCCGGATTTCTTATGATTCCTCTAAGTGCAATCTTTGCCAGTTCTCTTAGACGTTCCTGTTCGAGAGGTGGCTTCCCTTGCATGGTAGCCTCCCTTTCTGGACGCCATTTATTCTCCGTTTCCCCGCTAGCTGAAGTTTCCTTTGTCTCCCTTGTTTGACCAGTATCCCTGTGTGATATGGGGTTTCTATCTGACATATCATTTTCTCCTTTTCTTTTCTATAAAGCTTTCAGAGTATTTTTATTAAAACATACACAATAACTCGCCATTCGCAGATTACAAAAAAGGTATCACGATTTTAAGAGGCAGCAAGTGCAAATGCATAAGACTCTTATCCGTTAACAGATTTATATCTGGCTTTTGATGCTCTCGTGAGCCAACAATGCCAAGTGCTTCCGCAAGAAATACCATTTTTAGGTGCATGTATTGAGTTTTTTGCTATCTGAAATGTAACCATAATTCTATTATTACCACCCAGAATCTGCGAATGGTGAAAAACAAGTATTAATGGTAATAGTATCCCACAATGCGTCATCATGTCAAGTCGAATCCAGGGGCAGTTTCTTGCACGCCAGCACGCTAGCACGCCATGGGTTGCACGCTCTTGTGGGGTCATGCTATACTTTGGTGGTAAGAAAGGCAAAAATTGTCTTTCTAGGCGGTGGCGCAAGTGAACCCCACCGCTTAAAATACATTCTTGTTGGGATCTCATTTCAGTAGCTTCCTCGCTTTTAGCTTCATACTTCCTGTTTTCTTCTGCTTCAAGCCGCTTGTGGACTGCTTTCAGCGCTCTTTCTTATTTCAGTAGCTACTCAGCCTTTTGGCTACTGAAATTTCTTTGGCTCTCTCATTTCAGAAGCTTTGTAGTATTTTAGCTACTGAAATTTCTTCGGTCCTCCCCCTTTTTCAGCAGCTGTACAGTGCTTTGGCTTCTGAGATTTCTTTGCTCTCTCATTTCAGCAGCTTTGCAGTGCTTTAGCTGTAGACATCTCATGAGACAGAGGTTGTATTTTGCAAGAGATGGCTTTTCGATCGCTTTGTGTGATGCGTGGCACTCCCATACTATTAGGAGCCACGCTTTTTACGTTGTTGCTTGCTTGCTTGCTTGGTTGTAGTTTATTTCTGCTCTTGGTTGCTGGGTCGCTGGGGAAAGAGGATACAGTTTTTATGTATTGTGCAAGTGTTAGGAATAAACGTAGGTAGATTGGGTCATTTTTTTACTTTTCTGGTAGTATCTTTTTCCTAATTTTTTCTAATTTCTTATAGACACCTTGTATTTTTTTCGGAACTGGTTTATGTTCCCTATAGAATTTTGCGGATTATTTGAGGTTTCTTTTGATGATGCTGACACTAAGGCAATATCGTTCTAATTTAGGCTGGTCTGTTGAGAGGCTAGCACAAGAGGCAAAACTTACCTACTATGCAGTGTCTAATGCAGAAAAAGGTAGGGCTGTTAGAGCTGCTACAGGAAAAGCAATTGCTGATGCTTTGAGTAGGGCATTGGGGCGTGAGATCTTAGTGTCAGATATTGAGGGCTTAAATACTATGTAGGTTGGGTTGGTGGTAGTAGGTCCGTATTGGGAAAGCTGGGATTTTTATCTTGCCGGATACTATCCAGCTTCCCCTCTGCCTGGGCGACAAGGTACGGTGTATATGAAAAAAATCATATACGCTTGAATATATTGTACCTACCTTGGCCTAGGCTGTCAATTGTCGTTTTTTTTTGTTGATGGTCTGGGTTTTTTTGTGCCTGGGCTTATAGGTAAAAGGAGAATTTTAAAATGGGTTTGGTTTTAACTGGAATTGTAAATGGCTGTCGTCCTGTGGCTGGTACTGTGCAAAACGGTGATAGAAAAGGGGAAGAGTGGAAATTTCTTTCAATGGAGATTGTCGATCCTCGCTATGGCAAGGTTTATAGCTGCCAACTTCGGGATAAAGATCCTCAATTTGCTGAATTGGTTGCTGGGGACAAAATGGCAAAGGATCTAGCAGGTCATAAAGTCAAGGTTACTGTGATGAGTATCACAGCTGGTGAAAGGGAAATCGAGGATAAAACGACAAAAGAGGTAAAGACCATTTTGCAGATACGGACGCAAATTACCAACGTACGTGATTTGGGTCTGCCGAATGATGAGGAATAGTTGCTGTGCTTATTTGCGGTTGCTTCTGCTCCTTTGTGGGGGTAGCCGCTTCTTTGTGAAAACAATTGTTTCCGCAATTTTTGAAGGGAGATAAAAACTATGGGAGTGCTGCGGTGGTTATTAACTGGCGAACGTGACACAGAAAAAACAAAGGATGCTCCTGCTACTGAGGGCGTAACTGATGGGGTAACTGCTGATTACACAATTCAAGCTGACGGTCAAACTGGTGGGCGGTTGGTTACCTCCAATATGTCACAGGAGCAATTACGACTACGGCGTATGAATTTGATCGAGGGGACAAAGTTTGGGTGTCCGTTCCATGAGAATTTTATGCTGGTTGGGTTGCGGATCTGGTTAGTGATTGCTCTGAGCCATGACCCAAATATGAAGCTTCTCTACATTTTTGTGGCGAGTCGGGTAATTGGTTTCATCTTGGGAGATGCATCAACCGCTTTTTTCCTGGCAAAAGTTGATGGCTCCAATTTAAAGCTAATCGCTCGGAGTGAGCGCGAAAAAGCAGGTCTCTATCGCGACATCGCTGCTGCAGAAGGTGAGCGCAAATTGATAGGGGAAAAAGCAGAAGCTGATATTCTGATTGTCCAAATTGAGGTAGCGCAAAAACGAGAAGAAGTAGAGTTTATGGCTGCGTTAAAACGTCAAATGTTTGATGATATTCTCCAACGTCGTAGCGCTCTGCCTTCTGGTAATAGATCGACTGTTCGGCGTTTGGATACGGGGTCTTAAAAGTGTTTCAAGTATTCGTTTCTCTTAGGTTCAGTTCTCTAAAATCTTTCTGTGCTCCGTGCCATACGCCCAAAGTGGCGCTCCAAACGAGGGAACCCGTCCAGGCGCTCGGGTTCCCAAACAAAAACTGTGTTTTCTTCTTCTTTGCTCTGATTCTCTCTGTAGACAATGTGTCTAGACGTTCGTGGGTAGCTTCAAAAGTTACGAAGTACACAACGATTGTCGGAAGTCAGACAACAATAAAAAATATCCTTCAAAAATCTTTACTGCTAAATCAATTTCATATGTTATGTGTAAATTTCAATACTGCTCGTTAAATCAATACTCAAATGTTACATACAAGAGATGCAAAATAAGTGGCTGTGTTAGGGAAGAGCTAGATCTTGAGGCAAGATGTTGGGATGTAACAATGGTAGTATTTTATTTTTCTCGGCGTAGTGCAACGAAGCGTCTTGAGTCCATAAGCTACGCTTGGAACAGAGAAAGACTCACTCTTGATGTCGTGGCATTAGTTGAGGGTGAGAGTGAGTCTTTCGGCGTGGAATGCATAGCGTTGGA
>Ga0179596_10000451_pt1 | contig 11818 bp, 11 predicted proteins | sample CZODoug1_1_08_16_FD_155494 | JGI IMG/M metagenome (GOLD analysis project Ga0179596, IMG submission 155494) | Vadose zone soil fungal communities from Angelo Coast Range Reserve, California, USA - CZODoug1_1_08_16fungal (Illumina Assembly) | ecosystem: Environmental > Terrestrial > Soil > Vadose...
GAGGACGGCGACCGAGAGGCCGAGGACGACCAGCCAGAGAGGAAAAAGGCGGAAGAGACGGCGGATGTAGAAGCGTCCGGGGTGCGGGTCTCGCTCGAGCGAGAACATGAGCACGAGGCAGGTGTGGACGAAGAAGATGCACACGCCGGTGAGACCCATCCAGCCCGTAAAGCGAGCATGGCCGGTGTACAGAAGGACGTGCGAGAGTGCTACCAGGAGGACGGCCAGAGCGCGCAGGAGGTCCAGGTTGGCGAGGCCATTCATGGGGCTATGATACAGAGCTACATGCTGCCCTGTCCTACGTCGGCGGCTGCGGCGGCGGCGTTCTCTTCGTCGAGGTAGTCCTCCATGGTGCGGGCGAGAGTTCCCTGCGACTCGAGGATGAAGTCGATGGCGTCGCGGCCGGCTCCGAAGCCTCCGGGGTTTTCGGTGATGTAGTGGGCGATCTGCTTGATCTGGGGGCGGGCGTTGGCGGTGGCGATGGCGAGGCCGCACTGACGCATGACGGGCAGGTCGATGATATCGTCGCCGACGTAGGCGAGCTGGTCGAGGTTGATCTCGGCTTTCGCGAGGATCTCTTTGATAGCGTGCATCTTGTGCGACTGGCCCTGGTAGACGAACTCAAGCTTGAGGTCCCGGGCGCGGATCGCGACGGTCTGCGAGTTGCGCTTGGTGATGATGCCGACGCGGAGGCCTCCGAGGCGCGCGAGCGAGATGCCGAGGCCGTCGTGAGCGGCGAAGCCCTTGGTCTCTATGCCCTTGCCGTCGGGGCCGGGCGCGACGAAGATCTGACCGTCGGTGAGGACGCCGTCGACGTCGAAGATGAGGACTTTGATCTTGCGGGCGCGGAGTTGGGCCTGGTCGAGGGCGGTGGATTCAGAGTTCATGAGGACCATGATAACTTGGCGCGCCACCGGGCTTAAACGAAGACTGGCCACGGATTGCTCCGTGGCCGGTCTTGTTAGAACTTGGGTTGAGGTTGGGGAGTTAGGCGGGCTGGATGTTCGAAGCCTGCTTGCCCTTAGGACCGGTGGTGACGTCGAAGCTCACCTTCTGGCCCTCCTGGAGGGACTTGAAACCGCTGGAGGCGATGGCGGAGTAGTGAGCGAAGAGGTCCTCGCCACCTCCGTCCGGGGTAATGAAACCAAAGCCTTTTGCGTCGTTGAACCACTTCACTGTGCCGATTGCCATGATGTACTACTTTCCTGCAAGACCGTATGTGCGCCCGCACTTCAAGGCTAGCAGGTAAAAGGAGGCGCGTGCGGGTTTCTACGCATTTAGTTGAAAAAAGGTGTTTTTGGCTTCCAGGCGGAAAAGAGGCTCCGGAGGCGGCTGGAGTTGACCTAGGGGCTTGCAATGGCCTAACCTTATGGGGATGAAGACGTATTCAGCTCGCTGTTGTCGCGGCCTCCTAACGGCCCACACAGACGCGCGTCTTGCCTAATCGGGCGCATCCTGCCACGCATTTCCCTCTTTAGAATCGAGTTCGTCCCATGAAGCTGCTTGCTAGCCTTCTTTTGTTTTCTGTTACTTCCCTTGCCCAGACTCCTGCGAAGGTCACCGGTGATTGGACCGGAACGGCTGTGTCGCATGGCCAACAGGTTCCGCTGCATCTGCGGATTACCGGAAAGGCGGGCGCGCTGAACGCCGCGCTGATCAACGGTCCGGAGAGCGCGCCGGCGACCAGCGTGACGGTGGATGGCAACCATGTGGTGGTGAACTTCAACTACTACACCAAGACGCTGGACGCGACGCTGGCGGACGGTAAGCTGACTGGGAGCTATGGGACCAAGGCGGTGCGGTATCCGCTGACGTTGACCCTGGGGGCTCCGGCGGCTGGCACAAGCTCGGCTGCGCCGAAGATCGGTGGGGACTGGGAGATCGAGGTAAAGAGCGCCAAGGGTGAGTCGGCTTGGCAGCTTCGCGTGGCGCAGGACCAATCGACTGTGAAGGCTGTGATTCAGCGGATCGATGGCGATACGGGCTCTCTGTATGGAACGTGGGATGCGCAGACGTACCGGGTGTCGCACTTTACGGCGGCTGGGCCTGCGCTCTATACGCTGACTCCGCAGGCCGATGGGACATTGGTGGTGACGAATCTGCTGCGGGCGGACCTGAATCCGCCGGACCAGCAGAATCTGGTGGCTCGGCGGCCTGAGGCTGCCCGGGCGGCTAAGCTTGCCCCTCCCACCGATCCTACGCAGCAGACGACGATGAAGGACCCGAATGCTCGCTTCCTGTTCACAGGAAAGGACTTGGCGGGTAAGACCGTGACGAACGCCGACCGTCAGTTCGATGGAAAGGTTGTGATTGTGACGGTGGGTGGGTCGTGGTGCCCGAACTGCCATGACGAGGCTCCGTTCCTTGAGAGCCTCTATAAAGACTTTCATGCGAAGGGGTTGGAGATCGTAAACCTTTCGTTCGAAGAGGATGAAGATCAGTTGAAGGATCCGGTGCGGCTGCGGGCCTTTATTGCGCGGTATCACCTTGATTACACGGTGCTTCTGGCGGGGACGACGGATCAGTTGAACGAGAAGATTCCGCAGGCCGACCATCTGAATTCGTGGCCTACGAGCTTCATTCTGGGGCGCGATGGCAAGGTACGGCAGATCCACGCGGGGTTTGCTGGACCTGCAAATCCTAAGGGACATGAGGAGCTGGTGAAGGAGATGACGGCTCTGATCGGGGAGCTGGTTTCTGAGCCGGTGCCTACGCAGAATGCTGCTTTGGCTCGGTAGTACAAGCAAAAGATTGTAGGGAAAGAGCGGAAAAGGCGGAAGAAGAGACAACGGCTCTTCTTCCGCCTTTTCTTTTTTGGTTGGACCTCTTGGTTGGGAAGTGGTATGAAATTGGACTGTTTTGGTGCATTTGGTGGATCTATGGATTTTTAAAGGGTTTACGGGGCGGCGACGAGAATTTCCCAATGGTTCACCCCAAACTTTTTTGTGGGGTAGAAGATGGTCTTTTGGTGGACAGAAGATGGGCCAAAGTATGGAAAAGCTGGACAGAGGGTGGTTTTGGGAAGTGGTCTGTTTTTGTTTCGGCAAGTCGGATGGGTGGGTTGGGTGGAGCTGTTTTGAAGGCAAAGACAACAGCAGATTCCCTGCGGGAATGACAACCAAAAAGACAAAGGCAAGAACAAGCAACTGCCCGGGGCTAAAGCCCCATTCTTCCCTGACCTTTTTCGTGGGGCTGAAGCCCCACGCTTCCACCCAAAGGCACGAAGAATCCAAGGACGCGGCTTCACTTTGGAGGCTTTGGCGGCATACCCACCTTAGCAACGATACGACTGTTGCGAAGGTGGGGCACACTATGGATTGAGTGCCGGTGTTGGGAGAAAGCGGTCTCGCTTCGCTCGATACCCCACCCTAATCTCGCCGGCGAAGCCGTCGAGCTGAGGATGGGGCACCCATTGTTTTGGTTATGAAGAGTTGTTTCTAAGTGAGGTCGTCGGTGTCGAAGGTGGGGAGTTTGCGGCCGAGGGCGGCTATGTCGCGGCGGTCGCCTATGAGGCCTTTGACTACGGCGTTCATCTCGTCTTCGGTGTCGGCGGTAGTGGTTAGCTTGGCGAGTTCGGCGGGGGCGGCGACGCTTTCCAGGAGGACTGTGCAGTGGGCTACAGCTACGTGATCCTGGTTGAGGCCCTCGGGGGTTTTGGCTTTGATCCCTACTTCTCCGGGCTGGATGCCGAGGAGCTCGGCTACGCGCTCGCGGAGCTCGCCGGCGATGGGGACGATCTTGGGGCGGGCGAGGACGAGGACCGTATCGATGTTGACGATGCGGTAGCCGGCTACGGCGATCTCCTCGAGCGCGGTGCGGAGGAAGATGGACGAGTCGGCGTTCTTCCAGCGGGGATCGGAGGGCGGGAAGAAACTGCCGATGTCTCCGGCGGAGACGGCTCCGAGGAGGGCGTCGGTGATGGCGTGGAGGAGGACGTCGCCGTCGGAGTGGCCGGCGAGGCCTTCGGGATGCTCGATTTTGAGGCCGCCGATGATGAGGGGGACGCCGGGCTTGAAGGCGTGGGAGTCGAAGCCGTATCCGATACGGAGGCTCATTTTGCACCTGCTGCTAGGTAGAACTCGGCGAGTTCGAGGTCGCCGGGTTGGGTGACCTTGAAGTTGCGGGGGGAGCCGGGGACTACGGCTACTTGTATGCCGGCGCGCTCGAGGAGGGATGCTTCGTCGGTGCCGGCGAACTCGTCGGCTTCGGCCTCGTCGAAGGCGTGCTTCATGACGCCGCAGGAGGCTCCCTGGGGGGTTTGGGCCTGGACGACGCGCTCGCGGGGGATGGTGGAGGTGATGATGGCTCCGTCGGCGGTGCGCTCGACCTGCTTGATGGTGTCGACGGCGGGGAGGCCGACGATGGCGGCTCCGTGCTTGATGACAGCGTCGATGGTGCGCTCGATGGTTGCCGGGTCAATCAAGGGGCGGACGGCGTCGTGGACGAGGACGATGTCTTCGTCGGCGCAGTCGAGGGCGTGGAGGGCGCGGGAGACAGAGGCCTGGCGGTTCTCGCCGCCTTCGACGACCTGCACCTTATCGGCGAGGCCGAACTGGGCGACCTGGGCGGTGACGCGCTCGATCTCTAATGGGCGGACGGCGACGTAGATCTTCTCGATGCGCGGGACGGCGGCGAAGGCGCGGAGAGAGTGGATGAGGATGGGGGTGCCGGCGATGGAGAGAAACTGCTTGGGCGCGAGAGGCGTGGGAGAACCCGCCGCCATGCGTGTGCCGATACCCGCTGCTGGAAGAATACAAAAGACTCGCATCAGGGTCGAAGTATACCAAGATGTTGAAGGGACAGGGGTGGTGGGGTAGCATCTGGGGCACGGGCCCGTTGGGAACTGTCCTGCCGGACGGGCGCCCTGCGCGGGCGGCGGGCGTTCACACGCCTTTTTATTGCTTCGCGTGGCTCTCCCGTTGGTCGAGAATGAGATTCCTTTTTCCTCAGGCACGACCTGCATGTCTCCTGTTGAGGTAGATGCGAAGGGACGAAACCCATATCCCAGGGGCTAAAGCCCGGTTTATCGGTTGCTTGGAATGTCCGGGCTAAAGCCCGGACCTATCTCAGAAACAACGGCAAAGACAACAGCAAGGACAACCGCAGATCCCCTACGGGGATGACAAACAAGAAAAGCAACGGCAAGGCCTTTACCATGTAGAAACATGCTGAGTTTTGATCGTACGTATCTGGTTCCGGGGACTCGGGTTTGCGTTGCTGTTTCGGGGGGCGCGGACTCGGTGGCGTTGTTGACGGCGCTGCGGGAGGCCAATGCCCTGCCTTGGAATGGGCTGGGGGTTGGGTTGGCGGCGGTACATGTGCAGCATGGGTTGCGGGTGGAGGCCGGGGAGGATGCGGCTTTTGTGCAGACGCTCTGTGAGCGGTTGGGAGTTCCGCTGGAGGTGCACTCGGTGGATACGCCGGGGCATGTGGCTCGGACGGGAGAGACGGTGGAGGAGGGGGCTCGGACGCTGCGGTATGGGGTGTTTGGGGAGTATCTGGCGACGGGCAAAGCCGATGTGATTGTGACCGCGCATACGCTGGACGATCAGGCTGAGACGGTGCTGATGAAGCTGCTGCGGGGGGCTTGGACGGAGGGGTTGAGTGGGATCTATCCGGTGGTGGGGCTGGCCAGAGGCAAGATTGTGCGGCCTTTGCTGGGGACTTCGCGGGCGGAGATTGTGGCGTATCTAAAGGCTGCGGGGCAGGAGTGGCGGGAGGATGCTACGAACGCCGATCCGGCTTATACGCGGAACCGGCTGCGGCACCAGGTGTTGCCGGTGCTGCGGGCGGAGAATCCTTCGCTGGATAAGACGCTGGCGAATCTGGCGGAGCTGGCTCGGGAGGAGGAGGCGAAGTGGCAGGGGGATCTGGCGCGGTTGCTGCCGCAGGTTTTGCTGCCGGGGAAGCCTGTGCGCGGGGGTGGGCGGGCTGTGGGGACGCTGCCGGGTGAGGCGGGGGTGGCGATTGAGATTGAGCGGCTGAAGGCGATGGATGGGGCGACGCGGCGGAGGGTTTTGCGGGCGGCGGCGCGGGGGTTGCGTGGGGGGGCGGGGCCGAGGATCTCGTTTGAGGAGACGGAGCGGCTGCTGGCGCTTTGCGGGTTGCGGGTGGAGGCGACGGTGGCGGCGCGGGCCGGGGCGGTGCTGGCGCTTTCGCAGGGTTTAAGGGCGGAACGGAGCGTGCGGGAGCTGCGACTTTCGGTCGATTTTCAGTCTGGGCGGGCTTGATGTTCCCAAAGTAATGGGCGGCGGGCGGCACCGGATCAACAAATCGCATCGTAACGCGCTGAATCTTCTGTGTTGAGAGTAGAATCTAATCACTTAGCGGGAGCCGTATCTTCTGTAGGCGCCGAAGTGGCGGCCTATGGGACTTTCGGAAGGTTCTCCCGTCTAATGAGCTGGGCCACAGGTGCCGTTTCTGGACCTTGGCTAGTCCCCCGGCAACGCAGTCGGTACACGCATGGCCGGGTCGTTTCGACCGGAATACACTGAGGAAATACCCTTGAACTCGACCGTTAAACAAATACTGATTTGGGTCTGCATGGTTGCCTGCCTGTTCCTCGCCTGGCGCTTCGTCGCTACGAGCACGGGGATTGGTAAGGAAAACCAAATGAGCTTTTCGGACGTCCTGAGCAAGGCCGTTGAAGGAAACGTCGCGGACGTGACCATCAATGGCGTGGACATGACAGGCCATATGAAGGGCTCGAAGGATCAGTTTCATACGACGATTCCGGCGAACTATCCGGACATGTACAAGATCCTCGGGGATCATAACGTCAGCATCAACCTTAAGGATCCGAACGCGAACGCGTGGGTGAGCGTGCTGTTCCAGTTCGCTCCGATCGCGCTGCTTCTGGCGCTGTTCTTCTTCATGATGCGGCAGATGCAGTCGGGCGGAAACAAGGCGTTGAGCTTCGGCAAGAGCCGTGCGCGCCTGCTCTCGATGCAGCAGAAGAAGATCACGTTCAAGGACGTGGCCGGCGTCGACGAGGCCAAGGAAGAGCTGAAGGAGATCATCGAGTTTCTGCGCGAGGCGCAGAAGTTCCAACGGCTTGGTGGTCGCATTCCTAAGGGCGTGCTGCTGGTTGGGCCTCCGGGAACGGGTAAGACTTTGCTGGCGCGGGCTGTGGCCGGTGAGGCGAACGTTCCGTTCTTCTCGATCTCGGGTTCGGACTTTGTGGAGATGTTCGTCGGCGTCGGTGCGAGCCGCGTGCGCGACCTGTTCGAACAGGGCAAGAAGAATGCTCCCTGCATCATCTTTATCGACGAGATCGACGCTGTGGGACGTCACCGCGGCGCGGGTCTCGGCGGCGGACACGACGAGCGTGAGCAGACGCTCAACCAGCTCCTGGTTGAGATGGACGGCTTCGAATCGAACGACGGCGTTATCCTGATCGCCGCCACCAACCGGCCTGACGTCCTCGATCCCGCGCTTCTTCGCCCGGGTAGATTCGACCGTCGCGTCATCGTCGACCGCCCCGACATCAAGGGCCGCGAAGAGGTTCTGCGCGTCCACTCCAAGAAGGTTCCGATGGCGGAAGATGTGAACCTGAATGTGCTGGCTCGTGGGACACCGGGCTTCTCCGGCGCGGACCTGGCGAACATGGTGAACGAGGCTGCGCTGACTGCGGCTCGCTTCAACCGGAAGTCGGTCCACATGTACGACTTTGAAGTAGCCAAGGACAAGGTGTTGATGGGTGCTGAGCGGAAGTCGATGCTTCTGTCGGAAGACGATAAGAAGGACACGGCTTACCACGAGGCTGGGCATGTTCTGGTCGCCGCAAAGCGTTTGCATTCGGATCCTCTGCATAAGGTCACGATCATTCCGCGCGGTATGGCGCTGGGCGTGACGATGCACCTGCCTGAGGAAGACAAGCACACCGTGACGAGCGACTATCTCGAGACGCAACTTGCCATCCTGATGGGTGGGCGTTGCGCGGAAGAGATCTTCATGGGTCGCAAGACTACGGGCGCGGGCAATGACATTGTCCGGGCTACGGAGCTGGCACGGAAGATGGTGTGTGAGTACGGCATGAGCAACCTTGGACCGCTGACCTACGGCAAGAAGGAAGAGCAGATCTTCCTGGGCCGCGAGATCGCACAGGCGAGGGACTACTCGGACGATACGGCCAACAAGATCGACGCGGCGGTTCGGGCGTTTGTCGATGAGGGCTACCGTTCGGCGTACGAGATTCTGGACCAGAACCACGACATCATGCACCGGATGGCACAGGCTCTGCTCGACCGCGAGACGCTGGATGCGGTGGAGATTGGGCTGCTGATCGAAGGCAAGGAGCTGCCGCCGGCACGTTCGCCGCTGTCGGCTGTCGAGCCGGGATCGGGCGATACGCAGGAGGTTCTGAAGCCGGGATCGGGGCGTAAGCCTGGGTTCGGTGAGGGGCATCCTACACCGGCTTAGTTTGGTTCGGTGGATATGCGAAACGCTCCCTTCGGGGGGCGTTTCTTTTTGCTAGTGGTTTGACTCGAAGGAGTTTGCCGAGAGGTAGTTTTCATCTCCGGTGTAGATCGCGTTCAGTGGGAGATGCTTTTGGTCGGGTATGTTGATCGGCATGGTTACTGAGCCGTTGACGAGAGTTCCCTTGCCTACGAAGGTCCAGCCGTAAAGAACGTTGACCGTTCCGGTGGGGATTGGGGCGCCTGCTGGCGTTGTCATGGTGATGTTTACCTTGACGGTCTGTTCTACAGGCGTGGGTTGCGATGAGAAGGTCATCTGCGGGTGGGTCTTGGTTTGTTTTGGGATCGACGGATCCGGGACGGCTGGGGATTTCGCAGCGTATACGTGGATGCTCTGGTTTCCGAATGCGAGGAGGATCGAGCCGCAGATGAGGGGGGAGAGGGCCACGCCGAGGAGTAGGGCTCGGAGGTCTACTGGCTTCGCTTCCAGGCTTTTGAACAATGGCGTGGGAGTCGCTTGAGTGCTGGTTTGCTCGGACATTGATCCTCCGCAGACTGCAGGATGATGTTACTCGCAATCGTTTGCGGCGCGCAGAACGAGCAACGGCAACAGCAACGGATTTTGTTTTAAATATTTTTCTATAACTCCATTGCGAACTGGCTGGTGTTGTCGTAGACCGGAGGTGGGTCGCTGGCGAGGGTGAGGATGAGGCGCTCGAGGACCAGGAGCTTGTTGGCGGGGGAGGAGCGGAGCTCGAGGTCGGCTTTGGCGACTAGGCGGAGGGCACGGGTGAGGGCGGCGCGGGATTTGTAGCGGCGAGCCTGGCGGATGAGGTCTTCGGCCGCGAAGGGGGGCATGCGGAAGCCTTGCCAGAGGACGCCCCAGATGGCCCTCGCGTCGCGTATTCCGCTTTCGTGAATGACTAGCATTTGGCGGAAGGTGCGGGCGAGCATGTAGAGGTGGCCGATGGCGGCGTCTTCGCCTCCGTCCGATGCGTTCAGGAGGCCGTGAAGGAGGAGGAGGGCCTTGGGGCGGTCCTTGGCGGAGATGGCGTCGGTGAGTTCATATAACGACCGCTGCTTGGCGGCCAGGACCATGGTTTCTACGTTGCCGAGGGTGATGCGAGGGGTGCCGTTTTCTATCTGGGGCGCTGTGACGTAGAGGGCGAGCTTTTCGAACTCGCTGGCGACCATCATCATGTCGGCACCGAGGGCGTCGACTAGCTCGCGGGCGGCGTCGGGGTCGAACTGGATGTTGCGTTGCTCGGCGGCCTGGGCAAGCCATTTGACGGCGTCGGGGCCGTCTACGCGGGCTAGTTCCACTAGGCCGCACCAGTCGCCCAACGTTTCGCGGATCTTCTCGTAGCGCTCCTTGTCCGTCATGTCCATCTTGCGAAGGTCCGTCGGGAGGCGGAGGTGGTCGGCTACGAAGATGACGACGGCTTGCGGGTTGGGCGAGCGGAAGTAGGAGTCGATGGCGGCGAACTCTTCCTTCTTCGAACCGCGTCCGTAGAGGGCCTTGATGCCGCGGACGAAGATGACCTGGAAGGGGGCCATGAGGGATGGGGTGCGGGCCAGATCCAGGGCGTCGAAGATGGTGGTTTCGGCGAGGTCGAGGTCGTGAAGGGAGAAGTCGCGGGCCTCGGGTGGGGCGAGGGTGGCGAGGACTCCGGTGCGGCAGCGCTGGTAGAGAAAGGCCTCGTCGCCGATGAGGACGTAGCCGGGACGGAGGGCGGGGGTGGCGATCTCGGCTAAGAACCGGTCGGAGGCGGCGAAGCTCTTGATGGGAGAGCTCATTTGAAGGACTCCAGCATGTCGCCTACGAGGGCCTGGGCGAAGTCGCGGGAGAGGCGGCGGACGGCGGCGGAGTCTTCCTGGACGAAGAGTGTGAGGTCCTGCGTGGACTGGTACTGTTCCCGGTACGAGAGCGCTTCATTGCGATACAAGATCGTGCCGTCGCGGGCGGTGAGGACGACGCGGGCCGTGATCGTGACGAGGTAGCTGGAGGTCTGGCCGGAGGTGGAGTCGTAGGTGAGGGGGGCGACGGTTTGGGAGAGGATGGAGCCGGTGAGGACGGCGTCGGCGTCGTTGTCCTTGGAGGTGGTGAGGATGCGGTATTTGGTGCGGGTGTCGAGCTCGCGGATGACGGCCTGGGTGAAGGACATCTCGGTGTGGTAGGCCTGCGAGTGTGTGGTGAAGATGGGCACGTCGAGGGTGCGGATGCCGGCGGGAATGTGGGTGGCCGAGCCTGCCTGGTGGTAGCCGCAGCCGGAGAGCGGGAGGAGAAGGATCAGGGCTGGGAGGAGGCGGCGCATGCTCTTCCCCTATTGTCGCATTGTGGCTTGGGTGGGGGCGGGCAAAAGATTGTGGGGAAGGTGCGGAAAAGGCGGAAGAAGAGACAACAGCAACAACAACAGCAAAAGCAGATCCTCTTCGGGAATGACAACCAAAGAGGCGAAGGCAAAGAGTTGGGTTGCGCGGCTAGCTGAGGTGCTGGAGGTGGTTGTCTTTGAAGTGGTGGGATGTTTGAGATAATGGGCCGCTATGAGGATCTTGTGGCGACAATTTTCGCTCTCAGCTTGTCTTACAGCTTCGGTGCTTTGCGCGCCGGGGCAAGAGCGGTCCAAGCCGCTGAGCGTTCCGCTACGGGAGCCTTCGGGGCGGGCGGTAGGTTTCGTGACCTTCCGCGAGACGATGGCGGGAAAGCTGAACATCGACATTCAGGTCATCGACCTGCTGCCTGGAGAACATGCGGTCCATATCCATCTGAATCCGGTGTGCGACGGGAGCGTCGATTTCAGGAGCGCGGGTGGCCATTTCGATCCTTTCGGGAAGCAGCATGGGACGATGAATCCTCTGGGACATCATGCTGGGGATCTGCCTGAGAATCTGACGGTCACAGCACAGCCGATGGGCAACAACTTCAGGCGGATCGGCGCGGCGAACTTCACGGTGGATGATCTGTCACTTACGCCCGGAGCGAAGAATTCGATTCTTGGGCGATCGATCGTTGTCCATGAGAAGGCGGATGATATGAGGACCGACCCTAGTGGGAATGCGGGAAACAGGGTTGCTTGTGGGGTGATTGCCTGGCCGGATCAGAAGAACAGGTAACAAATACAACGGCAAAAGCAGATTCCCTGCGGGAATGACAACCAATGAGGCAAAGGCGATTCTTCCTCTTAGGTGGTCCTAGTCGAGATGCTGGAGGTGGGTGTCTTTGAAGTGGGTGGGGTACTTGAGGCCGAAGCCGAGGGCACGGTCTAAGGCTATGTGGGCGAGCCAGATGAGGGCTACGGCGAGGAGCGTTGTGCGGTCGGCGTTCCAGGCGAAGAGGGCCAGGAGGAGAGGGAGCCAGAGGGTGTGGGCGATGTTGTAGAGGGCGGAGCCGAGGCGGGGGT
>Ga0179596_10000452_pt1 | contig 11808 bp, 10 predicted proteins | sample CZODoug1_1_08_16_FD_155494 | JGI IMG/M metagenome (GOLD analysis project Ga0179596, IMG submission 155494) | Vadose zone soil fungal communities from Angelo Coast Range Reserve, California, USA - CZODoug1_1_08_16fungal (Illumina Assembly) | ecosystem: Environmental > Terrestrial > Soil > Vadose...
GGTCGTTGTTATCGAGATTGACGGTTCCGGTGAAGCCATCCTGCGCGACGGTGGCGGCGGCGCGGGTGATCGAGGAAAACCCCTGCAACCCCCATCCGACGCCGAGGAGATCGTTGCCTCCGGAACTGTTGTAGCCGACGGAGACGGAGGGCGTGATCGAGCGCGGTCCAGGTGGGCCCTGGACCGGGATCGAATAGCCGGCGCCGCCGTCGCTGTCGATACGGAACTCTCCCTTGACGGCTCCTGCATGGGTCTGCTGCGGCATGTACATCTCTTTCCTGGAGCTAGGTCAGTGGTGGTGGCTTGGGGAGATCGGAGAGCTTCAGGTACCAGGCACTTCCAGCCCAGAAGTCGTTCCAGTAGATATGGTGGTGCCGATTGTCGAGGTTTCCGCCCCCATAACAACTATGGATGTTGTGGATGAAGGCCATTTCCTGATGGAAGGCCATGTCGCCAGGGCGCAGAGTCATGAAGATATTGTGCTGGCCGTCGAACTTGCCGGTAAGCCGCCAGGCTCCGACTGCCTGCGTGACGATGGTGCTGAAGGACGCGTCCGGGAATGAATTGACATTCTGCCCCCATTTACCGCCAAAGACGTCAGTCCACCAGGAGCCGAATGCGTCGCGTATCTTGACCCAGGAGTTCCAGCCATCCTTCTGGTGGAAGCAGATTTTGACGCGGTTTCCGGCCGATTCGTCCTTGATCCCCCATCCCTTGGTGGCGAAGGTCACGCTGTCTTCGGGTTTGAAGGTGACGGTCGAGATACCGCGGTCGCCCCTTACCTTGAGCTGCATCTCGGCGGTCGACAGGGGGAAGATGAAGCCGCTATCGGTGTCGTAGGTGCGTGGAATGTGATCGAGTGGCGTGAGGGTGCCTTCGGAGGTCTCGAGCTGGAAGTCCATGTAGATCTTGGAGAGGAAGTAGCCGCGCGCGTCGCCGGTGTTCGCGAGGCGGGTGCCAGCCGCCGCGGTGGCCTGGTACTTGGCGTAGATGACATAGGACGGCTGGGGGTCGTCAGTGTAGTAGATGTGCAGGTCGGCCGTGACCATGAAGGATGGAGTCTGCTGCTGGTTGGAGCCGTTGAGCTTATTCCTGACATTGACGTCATCGGTATGGCCGAGGGTGCGCGTGTCAGGGCCCCAGGAGTTTGTAACGTGCCAGTATTTCGCACCGATTCCGGGGGTGTAGCTATTCGTCCCTGCTCGTAAGACGGGAGGGGCGGAGCCTGCACGCAACCTTCTTGCCAACTGCGCGATCCGTTCCGCGAGAGGGGCTGGGGAAGCTGCTTCCGTGGCAGGGGCTGGGGAGGTATCGTCCATGGCGATGCCGGTGGCGGATGTCAGCTCACTTCCGTCGAGTAGCTCGTAGCCTTTTGAGCCTTCGGACGATACGAGCTTACGAATTCCGATGAGATCGGAGGGCGTGGTTGGCTTGTATCCGGTCAGTTGCTCGAGGGCCGCGAGAGAGACCGCGTCGGGCTGGTAGAGGAGCACTGGAGTTCCGGTTGCGAGTGCCTTCTCGAATCCGCTACTGCCGGTGGAAGTGCAGTCGATCAGGATTCCATCGGCCGCCTCGGAGACGACCTCAATATCCGCGTGATTGGCTAACTCCGCAGACAACGGCGAACCGGCGTTCTCAGTCAAATTGAGTTTGAACATGTGTTGGTGAAGCTACGTGGTGTAAGAGCAATCCGTCAAGATAATATTTGAAGTGTCATGAATAAATATCGCAATAAATCTATAAATTAATTTTAATTTCTTACATGCTTCATCGTTGCTCCGGACTTACTCCGGAGGCGTGTGGTCCCCTTTGCTCCCGGCTTACTGACAGCAGGGAGCAAAGGGGGAGTTACTGGTAGCGGGTTAGGTCGTGTCTGACAAATCGGTTGCGGCTGAAGGAGAAGCAAACAGACAATGATCCGGGGCTAAAGAGGCTGCTGAAGAAGTCGTGGCGAAGCTGAAAAGCGTACCCCAGCGGCTAAAGCCGCAAGGCAAATACAGCGCTTACGGCACGGCTGAAGCCGTGCCCTTAAGCAAGACGGACTTTTCAGCAGTCTCTAAAGCCCATTGTTTCAATCCTTCCGAAAGGCGATGTGTTCGATATCGCGATTCGTCAGCTACCATCTAGCTCCGCGAGGGAAAGATACCCGTCAGGGCGATGATGTAGTTGATGACGAGATAGGGTTGCAGGATGGTAATCGGCAGGTTTGAGCCTGACGCGGTGAGTGCGGTTGGATCCATGGTGACGTTCGTAGGATTCTCCGTGAAGCCCATATTGGAGATGCCCGAGCCATCCACGACGGGTGCCCAGACCTGCCCAGTGGGATCGGAGGCTGTAGCGGCGGTCGTACTGGCCTGCACCTGGTGGGTATGTGCCGGAAGCTGGGCCAAGGTCATGGTCACCTGTTCGGAACCTGTGATGGCACCGATCTGGGTGATGTCTTGATACGCGGTCGGCGTCCGTCCACGTAGGTCGGGTAAGGCGAAGTTGTTGATCCCGTTCCCTCCATACTGCGTTCCAAGGAGCGAAAACAACGCCTGATTCTGATTGAGTGCCATAAGCTGCCCATTACACAGCGCCCAACCCTTGGGCGGAAACGCGAAGCTGACTGCTCTGATTTCACCGAGATACTGCTGTGACATTCTTCACTCCTCTTCTCGTCCTGAGGACGCGTGGTTCCAAGTACTTTTCAGCCTTGACTTGGAAAAGTTCCGAAGATCGCGATCATGAAGGTGATCACGACATAAGGCTGAAGGATCTCGAATGGTAGACTGCCGCCAGCCGGGCTGACGGCGGTAGGAGACAGCGTTGTATTGCCGGGAGCCGCAGCATAGGCGGTATCCGCGGTGGCGCCGTCCGGGGTAACCTGAGCCCAGGTGGAGTTGGAGGTAGGTACGGCGACCGTTCCGAAGCCGCTGTTGGCCTGGACGATATGGGTGTGGGACACCATCTGCTCCGTGGTCAATGTGATCTGGTTACTGCCCGCCTTCTGCCCCATGACATAGGGGCTGCCTGTGCTCTGGCCCTGGTGGATAGAGACGCGTCCCTGAAGGTCGGGGATTGCGAAGGTGGAAACGCCGTCTCCGCCGTAGGTGGTGCCAATGAGGACGTACAGTACTTCGTATTCCGAGATGGGGAGGAGTCTGCCATCGCACGGCAACCAGCCCAGTGGAACGAAGTTGAAGCCGACTTGTCGAATTTCTCCGATGAACGGTTGTGCCATATCAGTCTCTCTTTCTTGGTGATTTACTCAGCCGGGGGTATCAGGAACGCGCTGGGAAGTAACCCGTCAAGGCGATGATGTAGTTCACGGCCAGATTGGGCTGGGTCACGTTGAGCGGCTGTGAGCCGCCAGCCGAAAGCACAGTCGTCAGGGGCAGTGTGACGTTTCCTGGTGGCGCAACGTAGGAGGTGCAGGCATTTCCGCCGGTGTCGAACTCCGTTGCCCAAATGGAACTGGCTGGGCTTGTGTTCGCTCCACCGGCTGAGTTGGCGGAGGGTGCGTGGGTATGTATCGGCATGTTGTTTAGCAGCAAGGTGACACTTGGCTGTCCGGCCTGCTCGCCCACCACGTACGTGGGTAGCCCCACGCCGGTGCCTGCTCCCATGACAACGTTTTGCTGCAGATTGGGAAGCGCGAAGGTGGTTGAGCCATTTCCGCCATACTGTGCGCCAAGCAGTGAAAACAGAGCGGTGTACTGCTGGATGGGCAGCAGTTGTCCCTGACAGAGGGCCCAGCCGATGGGAGCGAAGTTGAAGCCGGTAGGACGGATCTCACCTAAGTACTGATCTGACATCTTGAATCTCCTTCCCGATATTTCGGTTCGTATGGTGTTGCTGTTCTTTCGCGACTCTTCTTGTGTTGTGCCGAATCAATCCTTATGAAGAGGAGAAGATCGACAGGTTGAGGGGGCCGGGTAAGAGGACGCATGGGCGAAAGACGCCACGGAAGCATGGCGGACTTTTCTGGCGCACACGGAGATTCCGCAGAGTGCGACGATCGAGTGAGCTTGGATTTTGGAGAGAGAGAGGCCGAACAGGGACTGCATGTTCCAAGAGTCACCCCTTGATCCAGGTGAGGCTTGGAGTACAGGCAGAGTTACTGCCGACTGGTCAGGCTCCGATGGAACCACTGCGGACCGGGAGAGTGGCACGCGGAAATTCTGCGGCCATAAGCCAATATCTTTTCAAGAAAGACAGATAGTTATCTTCAACAATGCACAAACGCTACATGGGTTCTATAGCTCTGTCAAAGAAATTGCGGAAATGGGCTTACCTGCTCGTGGGTCAGGTGGTTTCGCAGGGGCTCGATGACGGCGGACATGTCTTGTTCGGCGTGGCCTTGGGTAACGGCTTGCTCGAAGAGGGTGCGGGCGTTGGCTGCGGTGGTGAGGTCGACGCCTGCTTCGGCGGCTGCGGCGTGAGCGTACTGGAGGTCTTTGCTCATGAGCCGGAGGAGGAAGTTGACGGTGTAGTCATGCGCGGTCATGCGGGTGGAGATGCCGGCGAGCAGGGGGCTGCCGGGGGCGGCGGACTTGAGGAAGGCGAGGGACTTTTCTACGTCGAGGCCGCTGCGCTCGAGCCATGCGAGGGCTTCCGCGAGGGAGGCCACCTGGACGCCGCAGAGGAAGTTGTTGACGAGCTTTAGCTTCGCTCCGCTGCCGAGGGGGCCTAGGTGGATGGTCTCTTTACCCATGGCGGCGAAGACGGGTTGAGCGGTGGCGAGGACTTCGGCTGAGCCACCTACGAGGAAGGAGAGTTGTGCCGTGGCGGCCTGCATGCGGCTGCCGGTGACGGGGGCGTCGAGGAGCTGGAGATTGTGGGCGGTGGCGGCGGTGCCGAGTTCGGCGATCCAGTCGGGGCTTACGGTGCTGCATTCGATGAGGATGGTGTTGGGTGCGGCTGCGGCTACGGCACCTTGCGGGCCTAGCCATGCTTCGCGTGAGGCGGGATCGTCGGCGAGCATGGAGACGATGCACTGTGCGCCCTGCGTGGCTTCGGCGGGGGTGGCGGCTACGCGGGCTCCGGCGGCGGCGAGGGGGGCGGCCTTTGATGCCGTGCGGTTGTAGACGGTGAGGGGGAAGCCTGCCTTGAGCAGGTTGTGGGCCATGCCGGAACCCATGGTTCCCAGGCCTAGAAGAGCTACGGATGGTGTGGGCATGATGGTCTCCTGCTGCGTTGCTAGTGTGGTGCGTCAGAAGTTTCTATCGAAATTGGTTGTGAGCGATGGTCGCTGTGTTGAGCCGGTGCGAACATCTTTGGGGTTCTTCGGCTCGCCAAATTCCTCGTGATGATTCTTCATCTTATGAAGGCGGGATTTGTGTGCCTCCTTTGGATGCATCGGGGGAGGAAGAAGACCCATGTCCCGGGGGCTAAAGCCCGGACCTATCTCAGAAGCAAAAGCAACGGCAAAGACAGAAGCAACGACAACGGCCCGGGGCTGAAGCCCCTTTTTGAGGTGGATTTGATTCGTGGGGCTAAAGCCCCACGCTAATCCGAACGGCAATGGCAAAGGCAACCGCAGATCCCCGGCGCCTGCGGCAGAACCTTCGGGGATGACAAACAGAAAGGCAACGGCTCATTGTTCTACAGCGGGCGGACGATGATGGGGATGGTTGATCTTTCCTCTTCGTGGATGGGGTTGCGGAGGGCGCGGCCGAAGCCTTCGAAGGAGACCTCGGCGATGTCGCCCTCCTGGAGGGTGATGCCTGCTCCAAAGGATAGGGCATCGGCTCCGAAGAAGTGGACGTGGACGTTGCCGGGCTGGCGGTGTCCGGAGAACTTGAAGTGGTGATGCTCTAGGTTGGCGAGGGAGTGGGCCATGTTGTCTTCGCCGCTGGCGATGTTTCTCTCCCAGAGTGGCGTGGCTGCGCGTTCGATGCGGACGTAGCCGTGGAGGTTGGCGAAGGGTGCGTCGATGACGAGCTCGGGACCGAGGGAGCAGGCGCGGAGCTTGGAGCCGGCGAGGTTGAGGTAGTTGCGGCGCTCGAACTTGTGGTCGGAGAACTCGTTGGCGTTGCACATGCCGATGCGGTATGGTGTGCCGTCTGACGCGATGATGTAGATGCCGGCGATCTCGGCTTCTTCGCCGCCGTCTTCGGCGTGGGAGGGAATTTCGAGGGGTTCGAAGGGAGCGCGAAGGACGGAGGCGTCGCCTTTGTAGAACCATTCGGGGGCGATGCCTACTTCGCCTTCGGCGGGGCGACCGCCTTCGATGCCCCACTGGAACATGCGCATGCTGTCGGTGAGGACTTCGGGCTTCTTCTCTTGTGCGGACTGGCCGGCGAGGTGCATGGCCTGGCGTTGGCTGGCGCTGCCGAGATGCGTGAGGCCGGTCCCGGCGACGAGGACGCGGGAGGGTGCGCCGGGGACATCAATGGGAAAGAGGAGACACCAGGGCGAGGTGCCTGCGTAGACCTCGTCGTAGGAGAGGACTTGGCCTGTGGCGAGGGAGTGGGCGTGAGCTGCTATTTCAGTTCCTGCTGCGAGGCACTGCTGGGCTAGCTCGTAGATGGAGGTTGCGCCGGTGAGCAGGCGCAGGTTGGGCTCTTCGACGAGGGCTACGGCTCTGGTGTTATCCGAGGTGTGGAGGAGTTGAACTAGATTTGTTGTCATGCTTTCTCTTTATCCGATCACCTTGAAGCGTTTGAGGGACTCTTCGTTGACGGTGAGGCCGAGGCCGGGGAGGGTGTCGTCGAGCTGGATGTAGCCGTTGGTGGGTGTGGGCTCGCCATCGAAGATGTACCAGAAGAGCTCGTTGCCGACCTCTACGTCGACCTGCGGGAAGAACTCGGAGATGGGGCAGTTGAGGCTCGCCATGGAGACATGGTAGTTGTGCATCTGGCCGGCGTGGGGGACGACGGGGATTTGGAAGGACTCGGCGAGGGCGCAAATCTTGCGGGCCTGGGAGATGCCGCCGACGCGGTTGGTGTCGAACTGGATGTAGTCGAGGGCGTCGGCTTCGAGGAGCTCGCGGAAGCCGAAGATGGTGTGCTCGTGCTCGCCGCCGGCGATGGGGACGCGGCCGTAGCTCTTGAGGGTGGCGTAGCCGCGGGTGTCGTCGGGGATGACGGGCTCTTCGAGCCAGCGGAGGTTGAAGGGTTCGAGCAAGGGGAGCATGCGTTTGGCGTAGTCGAGGGTCCAGCCCATGTAGGCGTCGGTCATGAGGTCGATGCCGTCGCCGATGACCTCGCGCACGGTGCGGACGAGGTCGATGTTCTTCTGCATGCCGGAGGCTCCGTCGAGTGGGCCCCAGCCGTAGCGGAGCTTCATGGCCTGGTAGCCTTCTTCCTTGTACTTCTGGGCTTCGACACGAAGCTCATCGAGCGGCATGGAGTAGAGGCGGCTGGCGTAGACGGGGATCTTGTCTTTGGTGCGGCCACCGAGGAGGCGGTAGACGGGTTGTTTGGCGTCCTTGCCGAGGATGTCCCAGAGGGCGATGTCGACGGCGGAGATGGCGGTCATGGCGACACCCTTGCGGCCGAAGGCCATGGTGCGGCGGTACATCTGCTGCCATAGGTACTCGGTGTCCCATGGGTCTGCGCCGATAAGTAACGGAGTTAGATACGTATCGATGAGCTGCTTGGTGACGAGGGGAGAGAGGGCGGCGTTGCCGAGGCCTACGAGGCCGGTGTCGGTGAAGATCTCGACGAGTACCCAACCATGGAAGGCGAAGTTACCCATGGAGGCCTCGCCGAAGTTTACGAGGTCCATCGGGTTGGTGCAGAAGTGAGGGGGGAGGGGAACGGTCGCGCCTTCCCACTGGACGACGCGCGTGCGGACTTCGGTGATCTTCATAAGGTGATCTCTCTCGTCTTGAGGGTTTGCGGAGTGAGGGGTTGAATCTTGCCAGCGAAGAGCAGGATGGCAAGGAAGCCGATGAGGTGAAATGTTCCAACCAGGACAAAGAGCGTCCCGTAGCCGAAGCCGTGGCCGAGGAGGTATCCCGCGACCACGCCGAAGATTGCGCCACCGATGGCTCCGCCGAAGCCGACGAGACCGGAGACGGTGCCGACGGCGGAGAGGGGGAAGACGTCGGCCGGGACCGTCATGATGAGGCCCGACCAGGACTGCTGGAAGAAGAACGCGATGCTGAAGAGGAGGATTGCGAACTGGACGGGGACGAGTGGCACGAACATGACGGCGGGCATGAAGATGGCACTGAGACCGAGGGCCACCTTGCGTGCAGTGTCGAGCGAGTGACCCTGGCGGAGAAGACGCGAGGAGAACCAGCCGCCGAGGAAGCTGCCTACTCCGGAGGCGGCGTAGGGGATCCACGCGTAGTAGCTGACGTGCTTGATGTCGAAGCCGCGTGCGTCGTAGAGGTACTTGGGCAGCCAGAAGAGGAGGAAGTACCAGGCGGAGTCGCTCATTAACTTCGCGAAGACGAGGGCCTGCACGCGGCGCATGGAGACGATCTCGCGGAAGCTGAGGCTCCATGCGAGCGTGCGGGCGTCGAGTGTGTTGGAGGACAGTGTCATGGTGTTGCTGCGATAGGTGGACATCCACCAGACGACCCAGAGGAGACCGATGGCTCCGGCGGCGAAGAAGACGGTACGCCATCCGGAGTGCAGGAGGACGACGCCGATGAGGGGAGGTGCGAGGACCGAGCCTACGGCGGTGCCGGCGTTGATGATGCCGACGGCGGTGGAGCGCTCGTGAGGCGGGATCCACTCGGCGACGACGCGGACAGCGGCGGGGAAGGCACCGCCTTCGCCCATGCCAAGTAAGAAGCGCGCCACGAGCAGAAGCATGAAGCCGGACGCGAAGCCGTGGAGGGCGCAGGCGAGCGACCACCAGAGCATGATGAGGAAGAAGCCGCGGCGTGTGCCGAGGAGGTCGAGGAGGCGTCCGCCTACGGCGTAGAGCGCGGCGTAGGAGAGGAGGAATGATGTTTGCAGGTACGAGAACTGCTGGTTGGAGATGGGGATGTTGTGCTGGATCGCGGAGATCGCTACGGGTAGGGTCTGGCGGTCGAAGTAGCTGATCGCAATGGCTGCCGTGACGAGCGCAACGGCGTACCAGCGCATCTCTAACCCCATGCGCCGGTCCGCCTTGTGTCGCGTTGTAGTGACTGCGTTCATGTCTCCCCTTACCACTTGAGGTGCAGCAACGATGTGCCCTGGCGTGGCATGTCGGTGGTGAGTTCAATGTGGCCGTTGGTGACGTCGACCCAGGTGGGTGAGGTGAGCATCTGGAGCTGGCCTGCTGCTTGCAAGGTTGCGTACTGTTCGGTGGTGGGGTGTTGGGGTGAGCCCATGGACTTCCATACGGTGTAGGAGTTCGAGTGGGTGTCGTCGAGGCGGTAGTGCTCGAGCAGGACGCGATGCACCGTGGACGGGATGCCCGCGATGCTGACCTTGGTGGGGACGGCCTCGCTGGTGCCGTCGATGTCGTTGTAGTTCCAGACGAGTACGGCAGCTTCACGATCTGCTTTGGTTGCGAAGGCATCGACATCCGAAGATTGACGAACGCCGGACTGGAGGATGCTATCGAGCGGCACCTGGCCGGTGCTGGTGGTGCCTACGCGATTGCCCTGCATGAGCGCGAACATGCGGAAGACGTTGAGGACGGGCTTGTCGACGCCGTTGGTGGCGAGGGAGCGGAAGCCTTCGAAGTAGTCTTTGTCTTCGAACTCGAAGGACCAGCTCAGCATCGAGATAAGATTGACGCCGTGACGGTCCTGTAGGTCGAAGAGGCCTTTGAAGGCTGCTGCGGTGTAGGCGGGATAGAGTGCGCCGTTGCGATAGTTGTTGGCGGGACTGACCTTCGACGAGCAGGCGGCGCAACCTTCGGGGTCTGCTTCGCTGATGATGATGGGGAGATGTTTGAAGCGGGGGTAGGTGGCGATGAGGGCGAAGCCTGCGTCGGCATCGTGGAGTTCATTCTGAATGCCCATCGTGACTTTGCCCTCCTTGATGGTGGGCGAGCCCTTGGCGTGGAAGGAGATGAAGTCCATGGGTAGGGGCTTGCCGTTGGCGGCGCTCTTGCCGGAGTTCACATGCTCGAGGAAGTTCTTGAGGAAGAGGTTGGCCTTGGCTGAGCGTGGGCCTGTGCTGGCTGGGCCTCCAACGCGTGCTCCGGGGAGGGCTGTGCGGACTCCTGCCACGGCGTAGTCGTAGAGCTTCCAGTAGTTTTCGGGCGTGGTGTGCCAGTAGTCGATGTCGGGCTCGTTCCAGACCTCGAAGTACCACTGCAGGACTTCCTCCTTGCCGTAGCGTTCGACGAGGTGCGCGGTGACGACGCGACAGAGCTCACCCCACTTCGCGTAGTCCTTGGGTGGGTTGTTGGACTTACCGGAGACCGCTGACTTCGGATAGTGGACTTGATAGGGCAGATGGCGGTCGGGGAGATCGGCGGCGAGGGCCTCGGGCATAAAGCCGAGCTCGACCATTGGCCTAACGCCCGCAGCCTTGTACGCGTCGAAGATGCCGTCGAAGATTTTGAAGTCGTAGACGGGCTTGCCGTTCGCGTCTTCGGTATAGACGTTGGTGGAGCTGAACTTGAGCTCCGCTACGCCGTTGCCGGAGGTAAGCAGATGATGCGCACGGATGTAGACGGGCACTGGGCTGAGGTCGTGCAGTTCCTTCAGCAGCTCGGTGCCGTGACGCATGGTGGTGTAGTTGGCCTCGTCGTAACCGAACCAGCTATAGATGGGCTTGTAGGGGCCTACCGTTTTTGCGAGATCCACCTGGATTGCGACGGGTGGGCCTGCGGGAGACGGAGCTTTTTCAGGCACCGTCCCCTGTGCGAGTGCGGCGCCTGCGATGAGATGCAGGCTGAGTCCTCCGCCAACGAGAGTGCGTCCAAACCAGGTTGCCATGTGCTTCATATTTTTCCCTTTCGAGTTGTCTTAGAAGTTGTACTTGAGTGCGAACTGGATGTCGCGTGACGGGACGGAGGTGCTGGTGATCTGTCCGGCGGAGGATGCGTCGATGGTGGAGTTTGGAGCGGCGAAGCTGGTGGTGTTGGAGAGGTTGAAGAACTCGGCACGGAAGGAGAGCGTGCTCTCGCGTGGCATGGCGAAGTTCTTGAAGATGGATGCGTCGTACTGACGGACCTTGTCGGTGCGGAGCGTGTTGGCACGGACCTGGCCGTAGGTGTAAATGGTTGGAACGACGTAGGCGCTCTTGTCGAACCATGTGGCCACCGAGCGGACGAAGGTGGGGCTTCCGCCGGCGGGGTTCAGGTTCGGACGCTGGCTACCGACGCCTGTGTTGGCGCGGTCGCTGGAGATGACCGGAGTGTAGGGCACACCGGAGCGAACGATGAGGATGGTTTGAATCTGCCAGCCGCCGAGGACGCTGTTGGTGAGGGTGTTGGCGTGGTTGAGGAAGTGACGGCCGCGACCGAAGGGAAGCTCGTAGCTGCCGCTGCCTGCTACGTTGTGTGGCGTGTCGTAGGGCGAGAGCGCGTACTCGTAGCCGGTGTTACCACCAAGCGCGGGAGACTGGTTGAACTGCTGGAACTTCGAGTAGGTGTAGGAGACGAGGCCGGAGAGACCGTGGCTGGCGCGGTGATCGATCTTCATCTGCAGTGAGTTGTACTTGGTTTGCGTGTCCTGGGTGATGAAGGAGATGGCGCCCCAGGGCTGATAGGGACGGCGAGCCTGGATCGCACCCGCGCCCGGGGTGGGATCGTTAAAGTCATTGCTGCCGTTCAGGTTTACGCCGTGGTTGCCGACGTATCCGATCTCGAACACGTCCTTCGTGCTCAACTGCTGCTGGATGCCGAAGCTATAGTGCTCGTTGTAGCCCATGTTGAGATGGGTCTTGCTTGGCGAGAGGGTTGGGTTGGCCTGGGCGGAAC
>Ga0179596_10000453_pt1 | contig 11800 bp, 13 predicted proteins | sample CZODoug1_1_08_16_FD_155494 | JGI IMG/M metagenome (GOLD analysis project Ga0179596, IMG submission 155494) | Vadose zone soil fungal communities from Angelo Coast Range Reserve, California, USA - CZODoug1_1_08_16fungal (Illumina Assembly) | ecosystem: Environmental > Terrestrial > Soil > Vadose...
TTCCGTCAGCTCGCCGCCAACACTGCCATCTCCGACCAGCCCACGCCGCCCCCTATCAATGAGTCCGACCGCGCCGAGTACATCCAGTTCCTCCTCGCCGCCGTCCCTGGCCTCTCGCTCGACAACCAGCGCATCGTCGTCGACTGCGCCAACGGAGCCGCCTCCGCCGTTGCCCCGCAACTCTTCGCCCATCTCGGTGGAGAGGTCCTCATCACCCACGCCTCGCCCACCGGCCGCAACATCAACGAGCACTGTGGAGCCCTGCACCCCAAGGTCGTCGCCGAAGAGGTCGTCAAGCACAAGGCCGCCATCGGCATCACCTTTGACGGCGACGCCGATCGAGCCCTCTTTGCTGACGAGCACGGCAACGTCGTCAACGGCGACGCTGTCCTGCTCCTCGCCGCCCGCGACCTACAATCCCGCGGCCTTCTCGCCAACGCAACCGTCGTCGCCACTACTATGTCCAACATGGGCCTTGAGGCCGCGCTAAAGCGCTCGGGCATCAAGATGCTCCGCGCCCCGGTAGGCGACAAGTACGTCCTCGAGCAGATGCAATCAACAGGCGCCAGCCTCGGTGGTGAGCAATCCGGCCACATCATCTTCACGGGCCGCTCGACCACCGGCGACGGACTCCTCACGGCGCTCCTGCTCCTCGACATCCTCCACCGCGCCGGCAAGTCCCTCGCCGAACTCCTCGCGGATCTCAAGACCTTCCCGCAGGTCATCCTCAACGTAAAGGTCCGCGAGAAGAAGCCACTCGACACCATCCCCACAGTTGTTGAAACCATCGAGGCAGCCGAGCAGGCCCTCGCCGACTCCGGCCGGGTCGTCATCCGCTACTCCGGCACGGAGGCCCTCGCACGCGTCATGATCGAAGCCGAATCCGAACCCCTCATGCGCCACCACGCCGAGGCCATCGCCCACGCTATCCGCACCGAGATCGGCGTCTAAGCCGCCTTGTCCAGCAAGAGCGGAGCCACCTTCACCCGCTTTTTTCGTGAGGCAAGCCAAAGATCGCGCTTTAACTGCATGCGCAGCCATAGTTCTGCTTTGACCCCAAAAGCATCCTGCAACCTAAGAGCCATCTCAGCTGAAACTGCCGCCTTTCCATTGATGACCCGCGACAGGGTCGCGCGTGTAACACGGAGATGCTTTGCGAGATCGCTTACAGTCCTATTGCCCATCTGGTCTTTGATCAACATCCCCGGATGTGCTGGGTTATACATCTCCATGGTCTCTTCCCCTTAGTGATAGTCTCTGTAGTCGACGAGTACGGCGTCTCCACTGTCAAAGGCGAAGGTAAGCCGCCAGTTCCCATTTACGCTGACTGCCCAATGATCCGCAAGATCACCCTTCAACGGATGCCAGTCCCAGCCGGAGAGGTTCATATCCTGCGGCTCGGTCGCCAGGTCCAGTTGCGTCAGCAGAAGGTTGAGCCGCACACCATGCTTCGGCTGAATCCCGGCCTTCGACCCCGTCTTGAAAAACCTCTCAATACCCTTGTGCCGAAAGCTCCGGATCATCTCGGAACAATCGTATACCGAAACGCTACGCTATACACCTAAATCTTCCCAAACTTCCCCTGAAACTGGCTCACCAGCGCATGCACTACCGCAGGCCAGCTCATATCCGGCTGCCCCACATACGTCTCCGCCCAAACCAGATTGCCCCTCTTGCCTTCGGCCCCCTGCGCATACACCCGCAGCGATCCCAGCTCTACCCCAGCCGGTCCCACCTCAACGCCATTCTCATCGCGAGGCGCCACCAGCACCGTCAGGTCGCCCGTCTCCCCGAGCTTCTTACCCATCTTTCCTAGCATCTCCCGCAACTGCGCCGCCGCCATCTTGTCCCGAGAGCTCGCCTCGACCGTCACGGTTCCCGCGCTCTTCCAGGCCGCCATAAACTCCACGCGGTTGCACGTATAAATCCCCTTGTTCAACACGCATCCCTCTCCCACCTGCGTCGAGGCCCCCAACGTACCCATAGCCAAACCCATCGCCAGCACAACCCGGCCCATCATTCCAATCGTCATCCGCAATCTCCTCACAAGGCTCATTAGAACCCCATCCAGTATGATGACGCCAGACCCCCAGCAGATAACCGGAGCCACCATGAATCCCCGTCGTGTCTGCCCAAACCAGCCCGCAAGCGGACCCCGACTGGGCCACCCGCGGCGCCGCCTGGTGGTCCCACGTCCAGTACCTCGCCGACGATAAGCTTCAGGGCCGCCTCCCCGGCACCCCCGGCTTCGAGCTCGCCACCCAGTACGTCGTCGACCACTTCAAGGCCATCGGCCTCAAGCCTGCCGGCGCGCCCAGCTCCTACCTACAGCCCGTGCTCTTCCACTCTCTCCGTCTCAACGCGCAGAAGTCCTCCGTGACCCTCGAGTCCGCCGGAACGACGACATCATTCGCCCTCAACAAGGACATCATCCTCAGCCCGCACGTCATGCCCGGACCCGCCGTCGACGCTCCCCTCATCTTCATCGGCTACGGCCTCCGTCTCCCCGCCAAGCACATGGACGACTATGCAGGCCTCGACCTCCACGGCAAGGTGGTCGTCCTCTACAACGGGGCCCCCGCCCGTCTTCAGGGACCGCTCCGTGCCTACTCCCGCATGCCCGGCCAGCGTTGGAAGGCGCTCAAGGCCGCCGGAGCCATCGGCATGATTGCCATCACACCTCCGCGCCCCTTGCCCGGCCCGCCCCCCGCCGCCGATCCCAAGGCGCCCAAGACCCCAGAGCGCCCCGCCACACCCGCCCCGGTGCGCCCAACGATCGTCATCGCCGACCCCTCACTCGACACCCTCACCGGTCTCCGCTTCAGCGCGTCCATGGCTCCTGCCTCCGCCGACAAGATCCTCGTGCCCTCCGGCCACACCCTCGCCGAACTCCAACCACTCATCGACGCAGGCAAGCCTCTGCCGCCCTTCGACATGAAGACGACCCTGCACGCGACGACCGCCGTCGACGCGAATCCGGACATCGACACCCACAACGTCGTCGGCCTGCTCGAAGGCTCCGACCCCAAACTGAAGAAGGAGTACATCGTCATCAGCGCCCACCTCGACCACCTCGGCGTGGGCAAGCCTGTCAACGGAGACACCATCTATAACGGTGCCATGGACAATGCCTCCGGCGTAGCCGCCGTCATCGAGACCGCCAAGCTCCTCGCCTCCGGCCCCCGCCCCAAACGGTCGATCCTCTTCATCGCCCTCACCGGAGAGGAGATGGGCGAGCTCGGCTCGGCCTACTTTGCCGCCAGGCCCACCGTCCCCAAGCCGCAGGTCGTCGCCGACCTCAACATGGATATGTTCCTCCCGCTCTTCCCCCTCCGGTACCTGGAGGTGCAGGGTCTCGGCGAGTCCACCCTCGGTAACGACGCCCGCGCCATCGGCCAGCTCAACGACATTGAGGTCCAGTTCGAAAAGCAGCCCGAGGAGAACCGCTTCATCCGCTCCGATCAGGTCAACTTCGTCGCCCAGAACATCCCGGCACTCGCCTTCAAGTTCGGCTGGACGCCCGATTCTCCCGAGATGAAAACCTTCAACGACTGGGTCAAGACCCGCTACCACCAGCCGAGCGACGACCTCGAGCAGCCCATCGACAAGGAAGCCGCCGCCCAGTTCATAAGCTACCTTTCGCAACTAGCCACCCGCGTAGCCGACGCCCCCACCCGTCCAACCTGGTACCCCGAAAGCTCCTTCGCCCACCAGTAAACGGATCAAGCAACACGCCAAACTCGAAGTTCGAAAGCCCGGGTGCCCCACCTTCGCGACAGTACCATCGTCGCTAAGGTGGGCTGAAGCGCCACCGATTCCAAAGAAAGCTGCATCCAGCTACCGGATAGACCTCTGTTCGAATCGCAAACTGCTCATCTGGGCAGATTTTGGGATTAGCGTGGGGCTTCAGCCCCACGAATAACGAGCCGAAATAAGGGGCTTCAGCCCCGGGTCGTTGTCTGTTTTACCGCATTGCCCGTCGCGAACCGATTCGTTAGACACGACCGAGCCCCGGCTGTTGCTGTTGCTTCTGAGATAGGTCTGGGCTTTAGCCCAGACATCCTGAATCGCCTATAAATTGGGGCTTCAGCCCCCGGGATATGGTTTTTCTCCGTTCCCCAAAAAAAATTCCCTCAAAAACCCCAGCAAAACAGCATGTCAAGCCCCAAAACCACTTAACCCACCCATTACCATCAACTTACAAGTGACCTATTAGTTCCACTCCATCCCATACAATAGAAGTATTGGCTTCTTCTTCCGCCTTTTCCGCTTTTTCCCCACAATCTTTCCGCCTAAGTCCAATCGAAAGACGACTTTAGCTGTAACCCCTTTACCTGCAATACTTTGCGGACGCATCTCGCCCGTAAAGCCATGCAGGCAAACGAGTTACATCCAAGGTCGGGGGAGGGGGAGGGGGTTCCAGAAGAACGAAAACAAACCAAGGGATTACGATGGATTCCATGGTCTTCGTCCTCGACAACTACGACTCCTTCACCTACAACCTCGTGCAGTACATGGGCGAGCTCGGCGCGGACATGGTCATCAAGCGCAACGACGAGCTCACCCCCGCCGAGGTCGAGGCCCTGAACCCAGACCGCATCCTCATCTCCCCCGGCCCCTGCACTCCGGAGGACGCGGGCATCTCCATCGAGCTCATCAAGCACTTCGCCGCGCTGGCCGAATCTGGCGGCAAAAAAGTGCCGATCCTCGGCGTCTGCCTCGGCCACCAGTCCATCGGCGCGGCCTTCGGCGGCAAGGTCATCCGCGCGGCCAAGCTGATGCACGGCAAGACCAGCGAGGTAGAACACGACGGCAAGACCATCTTCTCCGGCGTGCCCTCGACGATGACCTGCACCCGCTACCACTCACTCATCGTCAGCGACAAACAGTTCCCCGGCGAGCTCGAGATCTCGGCCCGTACTGCGGATGGAGAGACCATCATGGCCCTCCGCCACCGCGAACTGCCCATCGAAGGCGTCCAGTTCCACCCCGAAAGCGTCCTGACGGCGCACGGCAAGACCATCATCGCCAACTTCCTGAAGCTAAAAGGATAGCGATGAAATCGGCCTGCGCACTTGCGCTTCTGCTCGCGACAAGCGCAGCGTGGAGCCAGCAGAAGATCGGGTCCGTTGCCATGCAGGACGCCACCGTCGCCGGCTCGCTCGAGGTCACCGGAGGCCGCGCCGAATTGGTCGGATCGAGCTCAGTCACCGCTCGCGACCACGCAGCCGAAGTAGCGCTGGAACGCGGCGGAACGGTGACGATCTGCCAGACCAGCGGCCTGCACCTGTCGTCGGGAACGTCCGCGACCGGTCTTCCACCGCTGATGCTCGCGCTTGATCGCGGTGCAATCGAGGTGAAGATGATGTCCTCGGCAAACGACGCAGTCCTGACTCCGGATCTCCGCTTTGCCGTCCGTGGAGGAGGCCCGCTCGATCTGCGGCTGCGCGTCACCCGCAACGGCGACACCTGCGTCGAGAACCGTGGAGACAAGGCTCCGGTGCTCGTCCTCAGCGACCAGTTCGGTGAGGCAAGCTACGAGCTTCACGCCGGTCAGCACGTCCTCTTCGAGCACGGCAACCTCCGCGAGGTCGTCGACCACGAGTCCTCGCCCTGCGGCTGTCCGCCTCGCACCATGTCTCTCGCCGAGGCCTCACTCAGCCCCGCCAACGACAAGTCCTCCACCGACGCCGCCGCAACCCATCCCTTCCCCGCCGCCGAGAGCGCGGGCCTCGCTCCGAACCCCGAGGTCCAGCAGGCCGAACCCGGCATCACCCACGCCCAGGTCTCCACCACCCTCGCCTTCGACGGCACCAACACTCCAGCCGCCGCGGCCACACCGGCAGCCACACCCGCCCCCCCGGCACCCCCCGCGAAAAAGCCAGGATTCGCCCACGCCATCGGCCACTTCTTCAGGCGGATCTTCGGCGGCAGCCCGGAGTGACTGCGCTACAATCGTAGGGTTGCGGAGCTATGTCCGGTGGGGCTTATGGCCAGCACGAGATTTAAAACTTTTTGCTAAGAGGATTTTTCTTTATGTCGATTCCCGCAACCCAAATGCGCCCAGGCATGGTCATCAACTTCAAGGGCGAGCTGCACATGGTCTTCTCGGTCGAGCATCGCACTCCCGGAAACCTGCGCGCCTTCATCCAGGCCAAGCTCCGCCACATCCGCACCGGCGCCATGTTCATCGAACGCTTCCGCTCGCCCGATCCCATCGACCGCGTCATCGTCGACGAGATCAAGATGGAATACCTGTACAACGACGGTGACGATTACTACTTCATGGACGAGGCCTACGAGCAGACCATGCTGAAGCGCGAGATGATCGGCGACGCCGTCGACTATCTCACGCCGAACCTCTCCATCGAGATCAGCTTCCACGACGGCAAAGCCGTCGGCATCGAGCTCCCCACCGCGGTCGTCATGACCGTGATGGAGACCGAGCCCGGCATCCGCTCCGCGACCGCATCTTCCGTAACCAAGCCCGCCAAGACCGAGACCGGTCTCGTCGTGCAGGTGCCGCCGTTCATCAACGAGGGCGAGAAGATCCGAGTCGACACGGCGGAAGGCGCCTACATGAGCCGCGCATAATGGTGCGCCACTACCTGGTGAAGGGTCGTGTGCAGGGCGTTGGCTTCCGCTGGTTCGTGCAGCGTGAGGCCGCCGAGATTGGCTTGCGCGGCTGGGTGCGCAACACCGACGAGGGACACGTTGAGGTGCTCGCGGCCGGAGACGACCAGGACATCGCGGAGCTCGAAACCGCCCTGCGCAAGGGTTCGCGCGGCAGCCGTGTGGACGCGATCGCGATGCACGATGTAGCTGATGAGGAAGCAGAGCGGCTTGGACCGTTTGAGATTGAAGGAGCTTGGTAGAGATGACGACGCAAATCAACTGCGAACCGCTGAAGGAGCTGATCCGCACGGTTCCCGACTTCCCGAAGCCTGGGATTCTGTTCTACGACATCACGACGCTGCTGAAGGATAAGACCGGCTTCGCGCAGTTGATCGACGCCTTCGCCGCGTACTACATCGGCAAGGAGATCGACCTGGTGCTCGGCATCGAGGCGCGCGGCTTCATCTTCGGGCCCGCGCTGGCCTATCGCCTGAACGCCGGCTTCGTGCCAGTGCGCAAGCCCGGCAAGCTGCCCGGCCAGGTGGCCCGCGTCAGCTACGACCTCGAGTACGGCTCGGATGCGCTTGAGATTCACCTGGGCGCAATCCAACCCGGACAACGCGTCATCATCGTCGACGACCTGCTCGCCACCGGCGGCACGATGCAGGCGACGGTGCAACTCGTACGGCAGTTGGGCGGCGAGATCGCGGGCGTCGGCTTCGCCATCGAGCTGGACTTCCTGAAGGGCGCGGCCAAACTACAGGAGTACGACGTCTTCAGCTTGCTCCACTACGACGAATAAAAATTAGCCTTACGGAGAGTTGCGTGAGACTGAATTGGCGTTTACTGGCGGGTCTTCTTGTCGCTACCGTTTCCTCCTGCACAATAGGGCAGGTTCCTTCAAACAACATTGTCGAGCGCCTTCACCAGGCTGAGATCGAAAACTCCATCGACGGCCCGGACATGAAACCGTGGCATCTGAAGATGAGCTTTCAGACCTTTGCCGGGAAGGGCATTACGAAGGATCAGGGGGCGATCGAGGAGTGGTGGGCTCCCGGCAAGCACAGAATCACCATCACCAGCGGCGAGTACACGGGAACGGAACTCCAAAACGAGCAGGGCCGATTCTTGACGACTGGAGTCGGTTCAATCCCGTATCGCCTTGAGGCACTGCTGAACGGAGCCGTGCATCCATTGCCGACACCGGCGAGCGTCGGAGCGACGAAGCCGGAGCTCATGAAAGAGACGATCGCCAAGGTCCCGATGGATTGCCTGATGTTGACGGAGGAGGTTGGGCTGAAGATGCAGGCAGCTCCGATCGGAATGTTTCCGACATACTGCATGTTTCGTGGCACGAACCAACTCATCTTCAGCTTCTCTCCCGGTTCGGAGACGGTGGTTTTGAACCGGATGGGCAAGTTCGCGGGCCATGCTGTTGCTGTGGAGTTGACGCTACAGAATGACGACATCGTGGTCGCCAAAGCCCATGTCGATGCACTCTCTTCCTCAGCTTCGGATATCGGCGACTTCACAACGACGACCGGGCTCGACGACGCCAATGCTCCGGCTCCTAACGTCGATCAAAAGACGATGGAGGGTTATTTGGTGACCCGGCCAAACCCCATCTATCCAGAATCTGCGAAACGAGCCCATGTATCTGGAGCTGTGATTCTGCGAGCAGTGATTGGCCGCGATGGACGGATTCGTCGTCTGCGTGTGCAGAGCGCTCCTGATGCTGCGTTGGCGATGGCGGCGCTACAGGCGGTTCGTCAGTGGGTCTTCAAGCCCTATCTCCTGAACGGCGTTCCAACCGAAGCAGTTAGCGTCGTTACAGTGAACTTCACGTTCGGGTAGCTTGCCCTGCTTGGTGCGCTGCTCTAAGCTAATCCTATGTATGAAGACTTCACGATAGCCGATCATTGGACGGGCGAAGAGTTGCACTGCGTCTGGAAGGGCACCATCGTTGCCATTGCGACGCGTCATGCGGATGCGACCGACATCCGGTTCGCGGTGAACCACAAGCCGGTCTGGATCGCGATGCCGAACATGGCATGGGTCGAGATGAAGCGCTCCACTGGCCACGTCATCACCGACTACCTCGCCGCGCAGGCTGCGGGACGGTATCTGAAGAGGATTATTGGCTCGGGCTACGACAACGGTCGCGAGATGTACACGATGACCGTCGACGAAGTCCTCGAGCATGCGAACGCAGTCGTCAAAGAAGTTGGGCACACGAGTGATCTGCCCTCGCTGCCCATCATCAACGACAATGTGGCACCGGAGACCCTGATGGGACGGTTGCCTGCGGACAATGTGACGATTCCGGTTTCGGCGACGACTCCGAAGCACCCTTCGGACAATATTCCCACCGCGAATTGAGCCCGCTCATGAACGGACGAATGAACCGACGCAGACTGCTTGCTGCCCTTCCGGCGTTTCTGGTTGGAACGCGTGCTCTAGCGATGCAGACGTTGCTTCCCAACTTCCCCAGGAAGAGGAAGCCCGTGCCCGAGGGACCGCTTCTGGTCTACATCGGTACTGACACCTCGCGCGGTGTGAGCAAGGGCATCTATCAGGCCCGGTTCGATGAGCTTGCCGGCAAACTGACCATGCCTGTCCTGGCGGCCCCGATGGTGCGGCCAACGTTTCTTGCGCTCGGTCCGCAGAAAAATGGGCGGCGGACGCTCTACTCGGTCGCGGCTGGGACCGATCTGGCGAGCTCACTCGTGGGGAGCTTCTCCGTCGATATCAGGACGGGCGTTCTTTCGCAACTGAATTTGGTCTCGTCCGGTGGCGCCGGGCCCTGCTACGTCTCGGTCGATGCGAGTGGCAGTGCAGCGTTCGTCGCCAACTACGGCGGTGGCACCGTGTCGAGCTTCCGCATTCAGGCCGACGGCTCGCTGAGCGATCCGGTGGAGACGCTGGACTTTCATGATGCCGCGCGCTTCGGAGAGAACGGTCCGAATCCGGTGCGGCAGACGGGACCGCATCCTCACTCGACGATGCTCTCGCCCGACAACCGGTTCCTGCTCGTCAACGATCTGGGCCACGACTCGATCGACGTCTTCCCTATCAATATGGCCACGGCGGATATGGGCGCGATGGAGCCGCATCGCTTCACCAACAACCATCCAGGCTCCGGCCCGCGGCACATTGCCTTTCATCCGAATGGCCGCTGGGTCTATGCGATCAATGAGGTGGATTCGACGATCGATCGCTACCTCTGGCAGACGGCACACCACAAGGTGGGCGAGAGTCAGGCGATGCTGGTTGAGACGACCACGACGGTGAAGCTGCTGGCCGATGGCTTTCCGGCTTCGAAGAACACCGCGGCCGAGGTGATGATCGGTTTGAACGGTTACTTCCTCTACGCGTCGAATCGCGGCGAGGACACGCTCGTCGTCTTCGCGATCAACCAGGACAGTGGCGACCTGACCCTGGTGCAGCGCATCCCGTGCGGCGGCAAGGCACCGCGACACTTCACGCTTTCTCCGAACCAGCAGTGGTTGTTGTGTGGCAATCAGGATTCGGCTTCGATCACCGTCTTCAAGGTGGATGAGCACACCGGCAAGCTGATCGGCCCCGTGCAGACAGTGCCGATCGACTCGCCGATGTTTACGCTCTTCGTTTAGGCAATGGATTTGAGCAGGCCGCCTTCGGCACGCAAAGAGGCACCGTTCGTGGCAGCCGACAGCGGGCTCGCGATGTAAGCGGCCAGCGTTGCAATTTCACGATCTTCGATGAGGCGCTGTAGCAACGAGCTGCTGCGATGCTTCTCGAAGAACTCCGTCTCCGCCTGCTCTGGCGTGGCGTTGTGAATCGACGACATATTCTTGAGGAAGTCGACGATACCCTCGGACCGGGTGGGGCCGGGGAGGATGGAGTTGATCGTGACGGCGGTGCCTTTGGTCTGCTCGGCGAGGCCGCGCGCGATGGCGAGTTGAGCGGTCTTAGTCATGCCGTAGTGGACCATCTCGGCGGGCGTCATGATGCTGGATTCGCTGGAGATGAAGATCACGCGACCGGAGTTGCGGGCCAGCATCTGCGGGAAGTAGTGGCGGGCGAGACGTACACCTGAAAGCACGTTGACTTCGAAGATGTGCAACCACTTCTCGTCGGTGATCTCGGCGAACGGAATGGGTTCGTAGATACCGAGGTTGTTGATGAGGATGTCGGTGGCGGGTACGCGCTCGATGAGAGTAGCTGCGCCGGCGGCGGTGCCAAGATCGGCCTCGATGCCGATGGCCGAACTGCCGAGGCTGGCGACGGCTTCGTTCAACTTCTTGGCATTGCGTCCGGGGATAGTGACTTCGACTCCTTCTTCGATGAGGACGCGTGCGATGGCCAGGCCAATGCCTGCGGTGCCGCCCGTTACGATTGCCTTTTTGCCCTTGAGTTGCAGATCCATTTGAAAACTCCTTCCTCTGAATGGATGCTGCGGGCGAGGAAAGGGAGCGTTGGCGTTAGCGGGTGAGGCGGATGGTCTGGCCGGGGGTGGGTAGGATTCCCTGGTAGGTGCCGGAGGCCTCGGAGTGCTCGAGGGTGGTGATGGTTAGGGTGCCGAGGGGATCGGGGGAGACGGTGGTGAGGTGGTTGGTGGCGGGATCGCGGGTGAACCAGGTGGGGTACGCGACCTGTAGGCGGTTGCCGAGTTGCGCGGTGGGGAAGGTGACGGTCAAGCGGCCGGATTCGGCGGCGGTGACGGTGACGAAGGTGCGGGAGTCGAGTAGCGGAGGGTACTCGGGGTCGATGGCGGCGGCGAGTGACTCGACGGCGTCGCGGAGGGCGCGGAGGAGTGGTGAAGAGCGGTCGTCGGGGCGGTCTTGCTGGCCTCCGCCGGTGCCCTTTGGCGTGCCGAGGAGCTGGCCGGTGTGGGCGTCGTAGAGGCAGGTCTCGAGGGTGATGGTGGGGAAGGTGACCTGGATCTTGCGGCGGCGCGGGCCGGGCGCTTCACTGGTGCTGAGTTGCTCCTCGTGGATCTCGCCGAGGAGGATGGCGTCGGGCGCGTCGAGCGACTGGGCGAGTTGGAGGATGCTGGCTGGATCGTTGAGGGTCGCGGTGGACAGGTCGTGGAGTTTGGCGCGGTCGAGCAGGGTGAAGAGTGCGTCGTTCTGGAGCAGGCCTTGCAGGCGGTCGGCGATGCCGGCGGCGAGTTCCGGTGCGAGATCGGCCGAGGGCGTTGGTT
>Ga0179596_10000454_pt1 | contig 11792 bp, 8 predicted proteins | sample CZODoug1_1_08_16_FD_155494 | JGI IMG/M metagenome (GOLD analysis project Ga0179596, IMG submission 155494) | Vadose zone soil fungal communities from Angelo Coast Range Reserve, California, USA - CZODoug1_1_08_16fungal (Illumina Assembly) | ecosystem: Environmental > Terrestrial > Soil > Vadose...
ATCCCCACCTGGGCATCTATCGAGAGCGGTGCAACTGCAAGAACAATAGACGCGAGCAAAAACTGTTTCATCGAGACATCCTGACAGGGCAAGGGTAATAATCGCTTTCGCGAGATGAGCATACTCAGTCCAATGGAACAATGTAAACCTTATCATTTGGAGGACATAGTAGCTGGGCCTCCTACCCCGCTGGCTCACACCGTGACGGCGACAAACGAGTAACAATCATCACGCTCTCTCATGCGATTAGAGTGTCTAGCGTTAGAAGCGTTGAAGCTTCTTCCACGCCGCCACCGCGTCCACCGCGAACGCCACGCTGGAAGAGGCATTGAACAGCCCGTCTTCACAACAGTTCCGCGCGCAACTCGACGTCTCCACCGACCCCATCTGCCAACGATGCGTCTGCTCGCTCAACTACCGCCTTTCCTAGAGGCTTAAATAACTCATCTCATTGCAGGCAAACGTCTTGCCGGCAATCGCCTCCCCACGCGCACTTTTCCGCGACACGAAGACCACAAAACGCATCGAATGGGCAAGATACAATCGAGCCGTCCCACGCGCACGCACCTCTTCAAAGGAGTTCTACGATGCAACTTGCAATGGTAGGTCTGGGCAGAATGGGCTCCAACATGGTCAAGCGTCTGGTGGCCCATGGTCATCAGTGCGTCGTCTTCGACATGTCCCCCAAGGTCGTTGCGGATCTGGCGCAGACCGAAGGCGTCACCGGTTCGTCCTCCATCGAAGACATGATCGGCAAGCTCACCACACCCCGCGCCATCTGGCTCATGATCCCCGCCGGCGTCGTCGAAAAAACCATCGCACAGATCGTCCCCCATCTCGACAAAGGCGACATCCTCATCGACGGCGGCAACTCCTACTACATCGACGACATCAGCCGCGCAAAGATGCTGGCCGAAAAAGGTATCGAGTACGTGGACGTAGGCACCAGCGGCGGCGTCTGGGGGCTCGAGCGCGGTTACTGCATGATGATCGGCGGCTCGAACGAGACCGTCGCTCATCTCGACCCCATCTTCAAGACCATCGCCCCCGGCAAGGGCGACGCCAGTATCACCCCCGGCCGCAAACCGGGCATCAGCACCTCCGAAGACGGCTACCTGCACTGCGGACCCAACGGAGCTGGCCACTTCGTCAAGATGGTACACAACGGCATCGAATACGGCATGATGGCTGCCTACGCCGAGGGCCTTGGCGTGCTGAAGGCCGCAAACATCGGCAAGCACCTCGACGAGATCGACGCCGAGACCACACCCCTCCGCGATCCCGAGCACTACATGTACGACTTCGACCTACCCGAGATCGCCGAGGTCTGGCGTCGCGGAAGCGTCATCGCCTCCTGGCTCCTCGACCTCACCGCCCAGGCCCTCATCGAAGACCCTGCCCTCTCCAAGTTCAGCGGACGCGTCTCCGACTCCGGCGAAGGCCGCTGGACCATCAAGGCCGGCATCGACGAGGGCGTCCCAACCCCCGTGCTCACCGCATCGCTCTACGAACGCTTCAGTTCACGTAACGAAGCCGAGTTCTCGAATAAACTGCTTTCAGCCATGCGGTATGAATTCGGCGGTCACCTGGAAAAGCCCACCAAGTAGTCTGCGAAAAAGCAGCTTTGCGAAAAAGGATCAACGATGAATCAGCAGTCCGACGCACTTGTCTTCTTTGGCGCCACCGGCGATCTCGCTTACAAGAAAATCTTCCCCTCCCTGCAGTCCATGATCAAGCGCGGCAGCCTCAACGTCCCCGTCATAGGCGTCGCCAAGGCCGGATGGAACCTCGACCAGCTCAAGGACCGGGCCAAGGACAGCCTCGAAAAGCACGGAGGCCTCGATCAGGACGCCTGGACCAAACTCAGCTCCCTGCTTCGCTACGTCGATGGTGACTACGCCGATCCCGCCACCTTCACCGCGGTTCGCAAGGAACTTGGTGACGCCAAACGTCCCGCCCACTACCTGGCCATTCCACCTTCTCTCTTTGAGAAGGTCGTCGAGCAACTCGTCGTCTCCGGCTCCGCAAAGGACGCCCGCATGATCGTCGAGAAGCCCTTCGGCCACGACCTCGCTTCGGCGCAAGAGCTCAACCGCATCCTCCTATCCGCCTTCCCCGAGTCGTCCATCTTCCGCATCGATCACTACCTCGCGAAGGGCCCCGTGCACAACATGGTCTCCTTCCGCTTCTCAAACACCTTCCTCGAGCCCCTCTGGAATCGCAACTACATCGAGAGCATTCAGGTCACCATGGCCGAGGACTTCGGCATTCAGGGCCGCGGCTCCTTCTACGACCAGACCGGCGCCATCCGCGACGTCATTCAAAACCACATCTTCCAGGTCCTCTGCAATCTCGCCATGGAACCTCCCGTCGCGAACGACAGCGAGTCCGTCCGCGACGAGAAGGTGAAGGTCCTGAAGGCCATCCCACCGCTCACTCCGGACGACCTCATCCGGGGCCAGTTCAACGGCTACCACGATGAGAAGGGTGTCGCCCCCGGCTCCACGGTCGAGACCTACGCGGCTCTGCGTATGCAGGTAAAGTCCTGGCGTTGGGATGGCGTCCCCTTCTTCATTCGCACCGGCAAGAACCTGCCCATCACCTGCACCGAGGTCCTGGCCCGCCTGCGCAAACCGCCCCAGACCAACACCACCGACCCCAGCTCTCCCCAGAACTACGTGCGCTTCCGCATCAGCCCGGAGATGACGATCGCCCTCGCCGTCTCCGTCTCCTCGGTCTCAGGCAAAGGCCCACGGCAGGCCGTAGAGATGGTCGCCACGCGCCATCCCGAACCCACCGAGATGGAGGCCTACGAGCGTGTCCTGACCGACGCCATGGCCGGAGACGCCACCCTCTTCGCCCGTCAGGACTACGTCGAAGAAGCATGGCGCATCGTCGACCCCATCTTGCAGGCCAACACCCCGGTCCACATCTATGAGCCCCACACCTGGGGCCCGCAGGACGCCGATCCACGCCTGATCCCGCCCGGAGGCTGGGATATCCCCGTGCCCGAGCCGTCCGATGTCTACCGGGTGATCGGTTGAGCGCCGCGGTCAAGCGCTGCTCCTGGGCTGGCAGCGACGAGCTGATGTGCCGCTACCACGACGAAGAGTGGGGCCTGCCCGAACGCGACAGCCGCGCCCTCTGGGAGGCCCTCATGCTCGACGGCTTCCAGGCCGGCCTCGCCTGGATCACCATCCTCAAGAAGCGCGAGGCCTTCCGCGAAGCCTTTCACCACTTCGACCCCGAGCGCATCGCGAAGTACAAAGAGGCTGACATTGAGCGCCTCATGCAGAACCCGGGCATCGTCCGCGCTCGCGCCAAAATCGAGGCCACCATCGGCGGTGCGAAGATCTACCTCGCCATGCAGAAGAACGGCGAAGACTTCTCCGGCTACGTCTGGGGCATGGCAGGCGGCAAACCCATCCAGCACAAAGGACCAGTCCCCGCAAAGACCGAACTATCCGAAAAGATCTCAGCCGACCTCAAGAAACGCGGCTTCAAGTTCGTCGGACCGGTCATCGTCTACGCCTGGATGCAGGCCGTCGGCATCACCAACGACCATGCTCCCGATTGCTTCCGCCGTAACGCAACCTAAACACGCTGCCTTGCCCTTGTGGCTGCCGTTGTCCCTTTGGTTGTCATTCCCGAAGGGAATCTGCTGGTGTCGTTGCTTTTGTTCCTAAAAACCATCGAAAAACGTCAGGGTGCCCCACCTTCGCGACAGCTTCATCGTCGCTAAGGTGGGTTGAAGCGCCACTCATTCCAAAAGCAAGCCGCATCTATCTACCGCATAGCCCCCGGTGCCAGAACACTGTGTCTCTCCGGAAGGAGCAGGGGCCTTTAGGCCCCTGAATTTGAGGTTGAAATGATGGGGCTTTAGGTAGTGTTTGACGAATCGCAAACCGTCTATCCGGGGAGCTTTTGGGATTAGCGTGGGGCTTTAGCCCCACGAATTATGGGCCGAAAATGAAGGGCTTTAGCCCCGGGTCGTTGCTTTTGCAGCTGCACTTCGACTGACCAAACCTCAAAACCACTTCTGGCAGAAGCCCTCCAACCCGGTCTGGCTCTCCTACAGCGCACCGGAATACTTCGCACTCCTCATGGTCTGCCGGAAGCTCTATTGCCGGCCATCAACGGCATACGCACCCTCTGCGAAACCACCGTAAAACCTGACTGAATCACTACCCCAAAAAATAATTCCTCCAAAAACCTCAGTAAAATCGCATGTCAAGCCCCCAAACGAGTCAAACGTCTGATTCGAAAGCAGATAAAGTTGACAGAGAGTTCCACGCCAATCGCTACAATTAAATCAGCAAACAAAAAATCCCCGGCGAATGCCAAGGCTGAGCGTGCTGAAAAAGGCCGTTTTGCTTAAGGGCACGGCTTCAGCCGTGCCGTAAGTGCTACATTTGCTTTGCGGCTTTAGCCGCTGGGGTACGCTTTTGAGCTTCGCCACAACTTTTTCAGCAGCCTCAGCCCCGGCGAATGCCGGGGCTGCACAATTTAAGCACATAAGTTCAATCATTGCAGGACTTTAGCCGTAAGCCCTTTATTTATACGACTTTGCAAGCCAACACTACCCGTAAACCCAATAAAACAGGGAACTTACGCCCAAGGTAGGGGGGAGGGGTGCCTACGGTGTAAGGTTGATCGCGCTCGATGCACTCAACTGGTGGATCGCCAGCCACGTCTGCTGATATGCATTCAACGCATCGGCATTCGACGAGCGAGCATCACGCAACGCATCCAGATAGTCGATCAGCGCAATCCCACCATGCTCGAAGGCGAACTGAGCGATGCTTAGCACGTCATGCGACTCATCCAGATAGTGCTGGCCAAAGCGATCCGACAGCCGCTTCGCCTGCGTGTAAGCCACCCACGCCTGATCGACGTCCGAGACCACCTGATTCTTCGCCGCAATCACCGTGAGCTGCGACGCCGCCGTCTGAAACTGCGCCGTCTGCTTGTTACCCTGGTTGCGGTCGAAGATGCGCAACGGAATGTTGACCGAGAAGCCCGCGGAATTTTCGTGACCGTTACGGTCATACTCGCCTTCGAGCGTGGGATCGGCCTTTCCATTGGCCACCGCCAGACGCGCGTTAGCCTCGGCGGCACTCACGGCGAACTTGGCCGCCGCATAGTCGGGACGATTGTCGAGCGCGGCTTGCACGAGCGCCGCCTGCGTCTGCACGAGGACGGGAGGAATGATATCTCCCGCCACATCGAAGTCGACACTGGGCGTCTCGACACCGAGCAGCGTCTGCAACTGATCGGAGGCCTGACGCAGATTGATCTGGTTATTCGCCTCGTCGCTCTCCAGATTGCCGAGTTGCAGATCGAGACGCTCATAGTCAAGCTTGCCGAGATCTCCTGCAACGTAACGGTCGTGCGCAATCTCGACCTCATGCTGAAAGTCCTTGAGACTCGCACTGGAGAGTTCAAGCGCTTCCTTGGCAATCAGCATGTGGGTAAACGCCGTCTTGACCGTGAGCAGTGTCTGGCGAACAGTGTCGTCGAGCTGCGCACGCGTCTCCGCCGTAGTAGCCCGCGCATCGTCAAGCCGCCAACGCCGCTTCTCTCCACGCTCGAAGAGGCGCGAGAACTGTGCGGTGTACATATACGGATTGCTTGCAGTCGCGGGATAGCTAATCATGTTGCCGTTGAGCGTGAAGTACGGATTGGCGCGAACCCCAGCCTGTAGCTCCTGCGCCTTCACCGCGCGCAGGTTCTGATCGGCCGCAAGCAACGTCGGATTCTTCGCCTGCGCCATGTCGATGACCTGCTGCAGCGTATAGGCGCCGGGCCGCGATTGAGGCGGCTTCCGCGGATCAGGCCCCGCACTCGTCCCTGCCGCATACTGTGTAGCCGGACTCTGCTGCGCCATCGCAACGGAGGGCCACAGCAAAGCGGTACCCAGTGCAAGCAGGATGGCCTGCGTCTTAACCAGCGCGAACATGTCGAAGTTCCTCAATTCTCAAACTCCTGGTCAGGCGTCGGCAACACATCGGTTGGACGCGCGACCCAAACATACAGCGTCGGTAGAAGGAAGACGCTCATCATCAGCGCGCCCACAAGACCGCCTACAATCACAATCGCAAACGGACGCTGCGAGTCCGACCCGATGCCATGCGAGAGCGCCGCGGGCAGAAGCCCCAGAGTCGCCACCAGCATCGTCATCATGATGGGGCGCAGACGAAGCACGGCCCCTTCGACCGCCGCCTCTTCCACCGGGTGGCCATTCACCCGCATCTGGTTGATGTACTCCAGCATAATGATGCCGGTCTGCACCGACACTCCAAACAGCGCCAGGAACCCAACGCCCGAAGACACGCTGAAGTGCGTCCCCGTAAATAGCAGCGCCAGCAAACCACCCACCGGCGCAATCGCCACGTTGGCAATAATCAGCGTCGCCCACTTGAACGAGCCGAACATGCCATAGAGGATCATGAAGATCAGCAGCACGGTAATGGGCAGCACCAGCATCAGACGCCGCGAGCTACGCTTCTGGCTCTCATACTCACCGGCCCAGTCCAACTTGTATCCCGCCGGCAACTGTACCTGCTTGTCGACCTTCGCAATCGCCTCTTCGACGGTCGAGCCAAGGTCGCGGTCGCGCACCGAATACTTGATGGCCACATATCGCTGCCCTCCCTCGCGACCAATCGATTCAGCCCCATCCATCACCTGCACATGCGTCAGTTGACCGAGCGACACACGCTCTCCCGAAGGAGCCAGCAGACGAATATCCTTGATCTCCTCCGGCGTCGTGCGGAACTTCGAGTCGTACCGCACCATCACGTCGTACCGTGCCTCACCCTCCAACACCTGCGTCACAGGAGCACCAGCAACCGTGCCACCCACCGCACCTTCAATAGCATTCTGAATATCAGTGACGTTGATGCCATAACGTGCCGCGGCATCGCGATCCACCGTAAAGTTGAGGTTCGGCTGACCGATCACGCGAAACAGACCAAGGTCCGCAACCCCCTTGATGTGGCTCATCACCGAGACGATCTCGTCGCCCTTCTCCTCCAGTGTCTTCAGGTCGGAGCCATACAGCTTCACCGCCAACTCGCCCTTCACGCCTGAGACCGCCTCTTCCACATTGTCCGAGATCGGCTGCGAGAAGTTCCACACCACGCCCGGCATCTTCACCAGCTCCTTGTCCATCGCGGCAATCAGCTCTTCCTTGTTCTGGTGGAAGACGAGCCGCCACTGATCCTTCGGCTTCAGATCGACGAAGTACTCGGTGTTGAAGAAGCCCGTCGTATCCGTGCCATCGTCCGGCCGCCCATTCTGGCTCACCACCTGCGTCACCTCAGGAAAGGCCGCGAGCACAATGCGCGTCTTGTTCGCGATAGCAAGACTCGTCGAAGGCCCCGTGCTTGGAGCCAGCGAACCACGCACCCAGATCGCTCCCTCATCGAGATGCGGCAGAAACTCCGATCCAATCGCACCGCTGAACGCAAGATACAACCCGAGACAGCCAAGCCCAATCGCCACACCGAACGGTGCAAACTTATGCTCAATGGCCCAGGTCACGCTCTTGCGATAGCCCGCGATCAGCCAATGCATCACCGGGTTCTCCCACTCCGTCGTCCCTCGCGGAAAGAGGAAGCTGGCAATCACCGGAGCCATAATCATCGAGAACAGCAGCGCGCCCAGCAGAGCGAAGGCCACCGTCCACGCCATCGGCCGGAACAGTCTTCCCTCCACGGCCTGCAGCGTAAAGATCGGCAGATACGTCGTGATGATGATAGCGATGGCGTAGAACACGGGCCTCTGCACCTCATGCGCGGCCTCGCGAATCTGCTCCATCGAAGTCTTGTTTGGGTCGCGCTTATGGCTCAAGTGGCGGACGATATTTTCCACCATCACCACCGCACCATCCACTACCATGCCGAAGTCCAACGCACCCAGCGAAAGCAGGTTCGCCGGAATATGCCTCAGGTCCAGACAGATCGAAGCGAACAACAGCGAGAACGGAATCGTAATCGCAACGATCAGCGCTCCACGCAAATTACCCAGGAACATGAACAGGATGATCGCAACCAGAATAATGCCCTTGGTCAGGTTGTCGAGCACCGTCGCGGTCGTCAGCTTCAACAGCGTACTGCGATCCAGGAACGGCACAATCGTCACGCCCTTGGGCAGCGTCCGTGCGTTCAACTCCTTGATCTTCGCGTGAATCCCTTCGAGCGTCGTATCGGAGTTCTCGCCCTTCTGCAACAGTACGGTACCTTCGACGACATCGTCGTTATCGTCCAGCTTGCCATCCACGCGACGGAACGTCTTGCCAATCTGCCCCAGCCGAATCTTCGGTCCCTGCGACACCGTCGCCACATCGCTCACCTTCAGCGCCGTACCATTCGCAGCCTTCAGCACCGTCTGCTCAATGGCGTGGACGTTCTTGAAGAGACCAACCTCCTGCACATTGATCTGCTGCTGTCCCTGCTCGATGAAGCTGCCGCCAGCGTTCACGTTATTCGCGACGATCTGTTGCTGCACTTGCTGAATCGTCAACCCATACGCAATCAGCTTCTCCGGATCGACCGTGACCTGATACTCCCGCGTCACCCCGCCAAAGCTCGACACATCGATCACACCCGGCACACTGCGGAACTGCTTCTCCAGCGTCCAGTCCTGTAGGCTCTTCAACTGCATCGTGTCGACCGACGGGTTCGTGCTCTTCAGCGTGTACCAGAAGATCTGCCCTACTGGGCTCCAGTCCGATCCGATCTGCGGCTGCAGCCCCGTCGGCAGCGTCACCTGCGACAGACGCTCCAGCACCTTCTCGCGGTTCCAGTCGTTCACGCTCTCATCGTCGAAGATCATCGTGACGCTCGAAAGTCCCGCAAGCGTCGTCGACCGCAGATGCGTCATATGCGGAATGCCCGCCATGCCGATCTCCATCGGCACCGTCACCTGCTGCTCCACCTCTTCCGCCGAGCGCCCTGGCCACTGCGTAATGACGTTCACATAGTTGTTCGCAACGTCCGGATACGCCTCCACCGGAAGATTGTGGAACGAGATCCCGCCCCATGCCAGCAGCAGCAGCATCACCAGCAGGATGATGAAGCGGTTGTTCAGCGAAAAATCTACTAGCTTGCGAATCATTCCTGGTCCGCCGTGTTCTGCAGGTCGAGCGCGTTCGTCACAATCTGCTGACCGGGCTCGAGCCCCGTTTGCACCTCGACCATGCCGCCATCGAGCGTGCGGCCCGTTTTCACCTCTGTCCTCCGAAACTCCCCGGCACTCGCACCCGGAAGGAAGACATAGGAGCGGTCATGCAACTGTAGAATCGCCGTCGTCGGAACCGTCGTCACCTGCTTCGCCTGCGCGCCTGTCAGCGTAGCCGTAGCAAACATGCCGATCCTCAACGCGCCGCCAGGGTTCTGCACCTGAATACGAACCTTCGCCGTGCGGATGCTCGGATCGAGCAGAGCTCCAATATCGCTGATCGTCCCCGGGAAGACCTTCCCCGGAAACGAGTTCAATCGAATATCCGCATGCTGCCCCAGATGCACCGTCTGCAGATCGTTCTCATACACATCGCAGATCACCCACACATGCGAGAGATCGGCGATCGTCAACGAGCCAGCCGATCCCGCATACGTGACACCCGCCGCACCCGCCGCTGTCACATTCTGCGAGATCACCACACCCGACGCTGGCGCATAGATCTTCACATTCTCGTCCGCCTGATTCTTGTCCACACCCAGAATCTTCAACTGCTGCTCCGCCGCGGTCAGCGCGGTCTTTGCATCCTCCTCACCGTTCTGCGCCGCTTCCACCTGCGTCTGCGGAATCGCTCCCTTGTCGAACAGCAACTTGTCACGATCCAGCGTAATCCGCGCCAGGTGCTCATCGCTCACAGCCTTCAGATAAGCGCCGAACGCCGTCGAGACATCGGGGCTCTGCACCTCCATCACAAGCTGTCCCTTGCGCACCATATCGCCCAGCCCCACATGCAACGCGACCACCCGCCCGTTCGCCAGCGAAAGCACTGGAATCTCACGGGAGACATCCGGATTCACCGACCCCGTCACATTCAGCGTGCTCGTCACCGAACGCACCGAAGCATTGGTCAAAGCGAAGCGCTCCGGTTTACTCACACGCACCGTATTCCCGCCGCTCGAGACCACCTCTGGCTGCGATGGAGGTGCCTCCGAGCCCACCTCTTTGGCCTTGCAACCGCTCAGTCCCTGGGCTGCGGCAAGGACGAAGACAGCCAGGGAAGCACACACCATGCTCCTCAGTACCCTGTGCTTCGCCTGCAAATCGGTCTCCTGCTGTCTCGTCATGGGACTCGCTTTCTTCCTTGGCTCATTAATCTGCAACAGTGCTTCGTAAATCTCTGGGGTAACGCATCGCCCGTGATAAGAGGATGACTTCACATACACTTCGCCCTTGGCGCATGGTGAATTCACCTCGCTGGGGTGCCATATTTTCAGCACATCGAATAGATGTCACAAAAGGGAGAAACGATTTAAAACGAAAGGACAGGAGGAGGACGCAGACGCTGAGAGCGGGCAAGACGCCACGCCATCGGACGAACCCCCAGCACATCCTGAATGCTGCGGCACGCCTCCATTTGGAACGACACCAGCAGAAGCAGATACGCCGCGAACGCAAGCACCAGATTCAACCCCACCTGTGCCGCCTCCGAAGCCATCCGCCACGTCTGCCCCGACAACGGCAACGCAGCCTGCTGCGACTCCAGCAAATCATCGTTCATAGAGATAACGGGCAGGAGAATCAGGCAGATTGCCACAGCCACTGTAATCGCCGAAACCATCGAAAGCCGAATCACACCCCGGCGGACACCACGATACGTCGTCCACAGCAACAGTGTCGAGAGAACGGCCCAAACGAGATTTGAAGCAAATCCCACATCGTTATCCTACCTCAGCCCAAGGAAAATGGAAGCGCGCCTTAACGGCCTTCTTACGACATTCTCCTCAGACGTGACCGCAAATTCATCTTCCATGTAAGATGACTCGTGATTGCCGTGACCCCTCTCAACGGGCACGCGGAATCGTTCCCACACACTCAAGACGCAGGCGAAACAAGGAGAGCAAGGCATGGCGAGTCTCGATCGCAGGATGTTCCTTCAAACCGCGGGCATGGCCGCGGCGCAGACCTTCACCGGCAAGCTCTCGGTCCTCACCGATCCCTTCCCCGACATGGGAAATGCTCCCCCCGCCAACGACCACATCAACCTCGCTCTCATCGGTGCCGGCATCCAGGGCCAGGGCGACACCCGCTGGGCCGTGCAGGTCCCCGGCGTCAAGCTCGTCGCCGTCGCCGACTGCTACGACGGCCGCCTCGCCCACATGAAAGAGGTCTACGGCAACGACCTCTTCACCACCCGCGACTACCGCGAGATCCTCGCCCGCAAGGACGTCGACGCCGTCCTCATCGCCACCCCCGACCACTGGCACAAGCAGGCCTCCATCGACGCCATGAACGCCGGCAAGGATGTCTACTGCGAGAAGCCCATGATCCATCTCTACTCCGATGGACACGCCATGATCGACACCGCGAAGAAGACCAATCGCGTCATCCAGATCGGCAGCCAGCGCGTCTCGAACATCCTCTATGCCAAGGCGAAGGAGCTGCTAGCCGCCGGTGCCATCGGCGACCTCAACATGGTCAGCGCACACTGGGACCGCAGCCTCTCGCAGGGCGCATGGAACTATACGGTGCCACTCGACGCGAGCACCATCACATGCGACTGGGAGCGTTTTGAAGGGTCCGCTCCAAAGCACCCTTTCGATGCCGAACGC
>Ga0179596_10000455_pt1 | contig 11776 bp, 3 predicted proteins | sample CZODoug1_1_08_16_FD_155494 | JGI IMG/M metagenome (GOLD analysis project Ga0179596, IMG submission 155494) | Vadose zone soil fungal communities from Angelo Coast Range Reserve, California, USA - CZODoug1_1_08_16fungal (Illumina Assembly) | ecosystem: Environmental > Terrestrial > Soil > Vadose...
CTCGCACGCACCAAAGATCCACCGCCTGGAAACACCGTCATGTGGCGAGGAATGACCCGCCTCACCGACATCCAACTCGGCTTCATCCTCGGCACTCAACTTGTGGGTAATTGAAAGCCGGTGTTGGCTGTGGCTTTGAGTGTGTGAGGCCGTGCGGGAGATAAGTGCCCACATAACTTTATGTGGGTACTTATTTAGGACTGGTTCTTATCATTTTCGTACGACATGTGCCGAGGCAGAAGCTCGTTGGCTCTGCCTTGAGCTTCCTCTAGATTCAGGGGCTCGAGCGTTGCCGAGACGCTGTACCCAAAAAAGATGTTCGATCGTCCCGAGAGAACGCCAGCTTCAACTGACAGCGATTTCAGAGGGAAGGTCAAGCGTGCGGTGATGCGGCCATGTCAAATTTGAAAAGGAAGCTCAACGTCAAGAAGAAGCGATTTAATGTGGCGAGCCGGATGGAAGCGGAATCCGATGACACGCCACGACTTCAGTATTCGTCGCAGATCCCGCAACGGATTGTGCGCGCAATAGTAATTCAAAATAGGGTGACGCGCCGCTGTCGCCAACACCGCAGTTGTGCAAGATTGTGGACATGCGAGGAAGGTCCATAATCAGCCTGCCCGAAGCTTGCGTACCTTCGACGTCGAGCCCGCTAAGAATGAGAGCCGATCCCTGCACATCGCGATTGGGGAGGAACGCGATGATGCCATAAGACCAACCATCCTTGGACGGCACGATGTTCCGCAGCGTGCCGTCGTTGGCGAGGGGATGGACATTGTGAATGGATTCGTATGAATTCTGATCAAATTCGAACCGAAAATCCATTTCGTCGTCATAAAGCGACACCCATGGATTGGAGCGGGGGCTTCCCAAAAAAATGAAATTGCCTTCTTTGTATAGATCTTGCACCTGAATCTCTCTTGCAGGGTGAACACTGACCTTCTGAGACCTAGAATGCGCCAACTCAGTGATGGCTACCACGATTGGGATGTCGGCTGCGGTAGCCCTATTGCTCGACAGAATCGCCTGACATAATCGAAATACTTCTGGAGGCAGATGGTCTGGGATATAAACGTGATCGGCATATTGCGAAACCGTGATCTCTCTCTTTGCTAGTTGCTCAATGTCCACAAGACCGCGGTCACTCGTGATTATTTGCATTGGATGGGCTGATCCCAACAGCAAAGACCATGGGAGTGCAAGATTGGGTGTCGTATCTTTCGACGAAACGTTTGTACGGGCAAAGTGCATGCCAAAGACCCACAGCGAAAGCGCCAAGGTCGCGATTAGCGCACAGTAGAAAATCAGTTGCCTGATCTCGACCCGAGAAGAAGGAGCATTTTGATGAGTAACAGAAGAAGCTACAGGAGCCCCATTCAGGGCGCTGATCTGGTCCGCTCCCATCGTGTCAATTTTGTGAGCGGAATGCTCGGAGAGATGAGGATCTCGGCCTACGAGTCGCTGCGCTTCAGGCCGCTGGGATGTTATTTCAGGAATATAGGTTCGGGCTGGAAGATTGATTTGGAATCTCGAAACTCTCCCATACCGCCCATAATGTTGTAGAAGCCGCTTGCGTACATTGCTTGCTGTCACACGAACGATCGAGTCCTCGCCAGTGTTATACGACGGCGAACGCCCAAAGAGCCGGATCCCAATGAGGCGTTCCTTCAGGGAATCGAATTCCCCGGTGATGGCCTTCTCAACTATGAATTCGAGAAAGCTGATACTGCGTTCGCTTCCTTTGAAAGCCTCACCGTTGACGATTTCAGAGACATGCTGACGGAGCGCGACTTTATCGTCTTCTGACAACAGAACGCTTGAAACGACCGTATTTTGATCCGAGAGGTAATCAGGCTGCATTGGGTCGCCACCACGTCATTCTATCCGTCAATGGGATTGCGGGGAAGTGTTGGCTCGTATGTTGTTTATTTACCATACTATAGCAACAGTGTGCTGGGAAATGCCTTATCGGCTGGCGGGGCTTGAAGCCGGAGAATTTTTCTGGCGACAGGGCTGGCTGCAATGCTAAACCCATTGGCGCTCTGTTTGTGAAGTTGCCATATTTGAGGCTGGCGATATTGGCGGGGATACCCTTACGTCGGCGCCCAAATGGTGGTCAGCAATTCCGAAGTGGATTCGCTATTGGGCACGGGCTTTCTTATTGATCCTGCCGCACCGTGAAGCGCGGTACTGATTTGCAATTCTGCCAAGAACGTCCGCTTGAGTCGGATCGGCATGTCTGCTTGTCCAACATATTGTGCAAAGCCGATTCTACCCTAATTATCACTGGTCGGAAGAGAATCCAGATGGTGAACACTTTCATGCCTTATCTGCTGAAAATAAACGACTTACTCAGATTATCCGGGAATGTAACAACATGTTGCAACTGTTTACGCCTCAATTAGCGTTGTAAGTTCTCGTTTTGCTCTCTAGTGTGATTTCCGGTTTTGCATGCCCTAAACGGGAAGCGGCCAAATCCGCAATTAAGGATAGGAAATCGACGATGATGAGGGAAAATTTGAGGTCTGTGAACGACAACTTCTTCGGAATCTTCGATATGCGAAAGATGCGATCTGCATCTAGAGCGTTGATTGCCGTTGCTCTTCTGATGGCGTGTAGCTTCGCCAGGGCCCAGGTGACAGGGCAGGGCACTATCTCAGGTACTGTTACCGATTCTTCCGGTGCTGTGATCGTGGGTGCTCATCTGACGATTACAGACGTAGAGACCAACGTCGCGCGTGAGACCGATACAAACCGTACCGGATACTACGAAGTGAACAACCTGAATCCGGGCGTCTACAGCATCTCGGCCGGTTCTCCCGGGTTTGGTGCCCTCAAGAGACAGGGGATTACGCTCGATGCAACTGCCCACGTCAATATTCCAATCGTACTGAAGCCCGGTGCAAGCAACGCAAGCGTTACCGTAACCGGCGACGCCTCTCTGCTCAATGTGGAGAGCGGCTCCAGCGGGCAGGTGCTGACCACCTTGCAGGTGGAGAATCTGCCGGTAGCTGGAAATAACACGACCTACCTCAGCTATCTGGCCCCGAGCGTACAAGCCAACACGTCCGTTTCGCAGAATCAGACTGATACCGTGGGATCGAATGCCGTCAGCAAGAACTTCGGCATCTTTGGACAAATCGGTATCAACGACTTCAGCCTGGATGGCGCACCAAATATGCAGGGGCGGGCTGCAGCCATTAATGAGCCGCCGGATGCACTGGGCGAGGAGAAATTCGATGTCAGTGGGTTTGACGCCACGGTCGGGCACACCATGGGAGTGGCGGTTACGCAAAGCACAAAAGCCGGCACCAACGACCTTCATGGAAGTTTCCGCGATACCTATACCGCAAAACGCTGGGCCGGGATGGGGCACTTCCAGGGGCTGACCTATCGTGCTTACCAGGCGTCGGATAACTGCACCTCCGGAGCGGCAACGAGTCCCGCGTGCTACGCTCTCGAAAACAAATATGGATGGCCGGGAGTGTTTATGAACAACGGGAGCGCCACTCTTGGCGGACCGGTCTTCATTCCGAAGCTCTACAACGGCCACAACAAGTTCTTCTTCTTTGTCTCCGTCATGGATACGAATAACACCAGTGCAACCGCGCAGACGGTCAGCGTCCCAACGGTGCAGGAGCGAAACGGGAATTTCAACGATCTGCCGTCGCAAACGACCGGCGTTCCGGCCGCATTTGCCAGTTATTGCGGAGCCACGGCAACCTACTATGGCCAGTATCAAATCTATGACCCGTTCTCGGTGACGTTTGATTCGAAGGGCGTTCCGCGCAGGAACCCAATCTGCGGGAATATCCTGCCCACAAACAGGCTGACGAACAGCTCGATGACCAAGTTCTATAACAGCCTGCTGCCTGTTCCCAGCTCGAGTAGCCCTACCGGGAGCAACTACCTCTATTCCCAGAAGGTTCCAGTCACCTATCGGGATTACACCACCCGTGAAGACTATAAATTGGGCGCAAACAACAGCATCTTTGCCCGCTACACTCGGGCGAATTATACAAACACCACTATGGGATTTACGGTGGGCAATGCGGATCGAAATTCGGGTCCCAGGTGGGTCGATGTCGCCGCGCTTGGCTGGACGCACATCTTCGGTGCTTCCACGAGCTTCGATCTCACAGCCGGTCTGGTGAACTATAAGAATAAGTGCTGCTATTATCCGGGATTCGATACATCGACGCCAGGCTCGATCGGTCTGCCAAGCTACACCACCGCCTATGCACAGGGTACTGGCGCGCCCGGCGTCGAGCTTCCGGTCTTCTCGGTGTCGAACTACAACAACGTTGGAAACACCGATAGCATCGGCGGCTTCACCCGCGCGTTCACATTTCGCGGCAACCTGATCCACGTTGCAGGTAGCCATACCATATATGCCGGAGCCGAATACCGGCTGCAGGACTCATCGGCGAGCCAACAAGGCAACGTGTCAGGAACCTATAATTTCAATAATTCCTACGATCAGGAGAACAACGGGACAGACAACACATACACGCAAAACAACTGGGGCCTGAGCTACGCCGCATTTCTGATGGGAGTACAGTCGTCGGCATCCGTGGGCTACACCGCTCCCTACTCGATTCAATCCCCTTATTACGCGTTTTATGCGGAAGATAGATGGCGTGTGACCCGGAAATTGACCCTCACTGCGGGCATCCGCTACGAATTCGAGTATGGCGTGGTTGAGAAGCACAACGCGCTGCTGACCGGATGGAATCCAAGTGCGAATATGTCGGCGATTGCAACTCCGGCGAACGCCGCCTATGCAGCAACGCTGGCTTCGGCGTCAGTGGCCGCACAAGCAGTTCTGCCCACGTCGCTGGCGATTTCCGGCGGTGTGCAGTATGCCGGGGTGAATGGTGCGCCGAGAAACGAATGGAACAACAACTATCGCTTCCTGCCGCGCATCGCCGCCGCGTATCAACTGAATTCAAAGACCGTGATCCGTGGCGGCTATGGAATGTTTTTCGATACGCTGAACGCGTTGACACCCAATATCAATCAATCCGGTTTCAGCACGAGCACGACCGCGAATTCCTCCACGGGTGCTTTGGCTGGATCGAATTTTGTCCCTGGCAACTCGCCGTTGGTAACCGATCCGTTTCCCGCAAACAGCTCGGGCGCCCGCTTCAATGCACCCATCGGAGCTGCTGCGGGCCAATACTATTACACAGGCAGCGGTGCGACACTTTACGATCACAATCTGACCCCGGCCCGGCAGCAACGCGCATCGGTGGCCATTCAGCGCCAGTTTGGTTCTTCCACGATGGTTGAAGCCACGTACAACATTGCCTATACAACCAATCTGCTGTTTGGTAACACCCTGACCTACACTCCGTCCTCGTTCTACGCAGGCGGACAGCAACCCAACACCGTTCCCAATCAGGTCCTGAATACGCAGGTCACTAACCCCTTTCAGTTGGCCAATTATTCTTCCTTTGCCGGCGTCAATCCTGCGGAATACAGCCTGATGTCGCTCAATAGTTTCTTCACTCAGGCCAAGACTTCGGTAGGCTCACTGGTCAAAGCTTATCCGCAAATGTCCGGCCTCACCATCAATCAAGCTCTTGGACAATCGCATTTCCAGCAAGTTGCGGTCAGCGTGACTCACCGTTACGATAAGGGCCTTACCCTGGCGGCTTCCGTGCAATTCAACGATCAGCATGACCAGGACTATCGCGCCAACGGGTTTGATCCGCAATTGAGCTGGGAGCCGTCAAACAGCAGCTTGCCGGTACGCGTCACCTTTGAAGGAAACTGGAGTCTGCCCTTTGGAAAGGGCAAGCGTTGGGCCAACTCCGGGTGGAAGTCGGCAGCATTCGGCGGGTTCAAAGTGAACGGTGTCTATGAAGCGCAGAATGGACTGCTGGTTAACTTTGGCAATCTCTTCTACGTTGGCGACATCAACGCAAGCCAGATTAAGAACAAGCACCCGGCCTACGTCAACACTTTGGCGGTTTCTGGTCCCGGTACCATTACCGGTTCCGCTTATGTGCAATGGCTGAATCCTGGAAATGTGACCGCAACGTCATCCGTCAACGCGACAACAGGGGCAACCACCTGCACCTATACGGGCACCGGCTTTGTCACGGCCTCGGCATGCCAGCCCACGGGCTACAATCTCCGGGTCTTTCCGACGCGCATTAACGGAGTCCGCCAGATGGGCCTGAACAATGCAGATGCCAATGTGGCGCGTGATATCCATATCGTGGAGCGTCTTAACTTTGAAGCCTCATTCTTAGTTTTCAACCTGTTCAACCACATCGATCTTGGCGCTCCAAATACAAGTGTGACCAACAGCCAGTTTGGTTGGGTGACAAGCGATGGCTCTCCCGGTTCTGTTTCACGCTGGGTTGTTATTCAAGGGCGTTTCAAGTTCTAAAGAGAGACCGATCCCTTGCTCTTCGAGGGTGTGCACGACACTTTTCGTGCATACCCTTTGTTCTTACTGGGTTCTGAAAGGGAACCATGACTCTCGCCGAACTGGTACGGGGTCCAGAAGATCTTTGGAGACCTCGTCACGCGAGCCACCCAATTGCGATTGCTCTATTCTTAACCTGTCCATCGAGAAGGGAATGCGAGAGATGCACGAGGCTGAAAACCCCGACAACCGTTGTTTCATTCCTGCCGTCCGCACCATTCAGCAGACGCTCCTTCATAGTTTGATTGCGGTGACGATCTTTCTCTGTCCTGGTGCCGTACACGGACAGGGGCGCGGGGACCAGCTCACGGCAGCTCTCTCGCCCCGCACGCGTGAGGTGGTCGATCAGCTTGGGCGGCTCCGCTCACTGGAGGCAAACGGCTGGAGATATCACGAGGGCGATCTGTCCCACGGGGAAGAGCCGAATCTGGACGATGGCTCGTGGCCAGCGACAAACAGGCTGAACAAAGCATCGAAGGGGGTGATCTGGCTCCGACGGTGGTTTGAGATGCCGAAAGATCTGAATGGCTACGATCTTGCCGGAACACGGATATGGCTGCAGTTTCGAGTTGACGGACATGGCCCTCTCACGGAGATCTTTTATTTCAACGGCAGGCGGGTCGCGCTCGGCGAGGGTCTTGAGCCGGTTGTGCTCTTTGATCGTGCAAAGCCGGGAGAGCGTGTTCTGGTCGCCGTGAAGCTGCTGGAAACCGAGCAGTTGAAGGATTTCAGCGGGGCCAGCGCCATCGTGGAATATTCTTCCGCGCGCCCAGACCCGACCATGCTTTATCAGGAGCTTCTCTCGCTCCATGTACTTGCACCGACGCTCGGCGCGGATGCGGAGGCCGCAGGGAAGGCTGTGGACGCTGCCGCGGCGGCAGTCGATCGCGATGCTTTGACGAAGTCAAATTCTGGCGCCTTCGATGCCTCGCTGCGCAGGAGCGAGGCAATCCTTGCGCCGCTTCGTCCGGCTCTTCATCGCCTGACGGTCAACCTGACGGGGCAATCTCATATCGATGCCGCGTGGCTCTGGCCGTGGACCGACACGGTGGATGTTGTGCGCCGCACGTTCGCGACCGCACTCCAGCTCATGAACGAGTATCCGAATTTCACGTTCAGCCAGTCCACTTCGGCCTATAGCGAATGGATCGACGAGAAGTATCCCGCGATTCACGACGCCATTCAGAAGCGGATTCAGGAGGGACGATGGGAGATGGTCGGCGGCATGTGGGTCGAACCGGACTTCAATGTTCCTGACGGCGAATCGCAGGTGCGCCAGCTGCTCGTCGGCAAGCGATACATTCAGCAGCACTACGGGGTCGATGTGCGCATCGGATGGAACCCCGACTCGTTCGGTTTCAACTGGCAGCTTCCGCAGATCTACAAGAAGAGTGGCGTCGACTATTTCGTGACGACGAAGATGAACTGGAATGAGACCCACAAGCTGCCGCTGAAGATGTTCTGGTGGCAGGGTCCGGACGGCAGCCGGGTCCTCGCTTATTTTCCCAACGGTCTCGGAGGCGATATCACTCCAGTGGGAATCGCGGGCGAAGTGAGCGCAGCCACAAAGTTCAATCCGGGCTCCGACGAGATCATGCACATTTATGGTATCGGCGATCATGGCGGAGGTCCTACACGCGTCTCGTTGGATCTTGCCCAGCCGTGGGTGAAACCTGATGTCACCTATCCGGCCACGAGCTTCGCACCGTCGCAGAAATTCTTCACCGACATGGAAACGAAGCTGGACACCGCGCCCGCGCCACTGTGGAACTATGGCGTTCTTACCGCCGGCACGAATAAACTGCCCGAGCCGCCGGCGGGCAAGCTGAGCCTGCCTGTATGGAACGATGAGCTTTATCTTGAATTCCACCGCGGGACCTACACCACGCAGGCTACTCTGAAACGGAATATTCGCGAGAGCGAAGAAGAACTGCTAAATGCGGAAAAATATTCTTCGCTGGCCTGGCTACGGGGCAACGTGTATCCGCAATCGCCGCTGAATGAAGCATGGAAGAAACTGCTCTTCAATGAATTTCACGATCTTGCGGCCGGCTCCGGCATCGGCATCATCTACAAGGATGCGCAGCGCGATTTCGACATGGTGCACGCCACCGCCAGTGAAGCGCAGCGCACGGCGCTGCACACCTTGCTTGACGATGTGAATACACTGCCCCCGGCGAGACCGAAGAGCACAGGAAATGAAGCCTCCGTCGTTGTAGTGAATTCGCTGGGCTGGCCGCAGAACGGCGACGTCGAAATGGACGTAGAGCTTCCCCGCGGCGCCGCCTCGGTCAGCGTGGAGGATGCGGACGGTCATCCGCTGCATTCCCAGGTGCTCGAGCACGCGAGCGGAAGCAACCGGTTTCGCATTGTGGCTGATGCTGGTGATGTGCCCGCTGCTGGGTACGAGGTTCTGCATGTCAGCGGCGCGCAGGCTGAGGCTCGCGCTACCGGTGGCGCCGAACCTGTCCACGTGACCGCGACCACCCTGGAGAATCATTCTCTACGGGTTGTGCTGGATCCCTCGACGGGCTGCATCACGAGTCTCTACGACAAGCTCTCGCACTACGAAGCTATCGCCTCGGGTGGCTGCGGCAACCAGCTGCAGACGTTTGTGGATATGCCGAAGGCCTCGGACGCATGGAATATCGACTTCGGCTTCGACAAAGTCATCACGCCGGTCAGCGCGGTGGATTCCATGCGGGTTTTGGCGCAGGGACCGGAGCGGGGTGTGATTCGCATCGAGCGTCACTGGCAGAGCTCGAAGTTTGCTCAGGACATTGTTCTCGATGCGGATTCTGCGGAAGTTCAGGTCGTGAACGACGTCGACTGGCACGAGACGCATGTGCTGCTCAAGGCAGCATTTCCTTTGGCAGCCACCAGCGACAAGGCAACGTTCGAGATTCCATACGGATCCATCCAGCGCCCGACCACGCGCAACAACACTTGGGACAGCGCCTTCTTTGAAGTGCCCGCGATCCGCTGGGCGGATCTAGGAGATGGCCGGCACGGCTTCAGCCTGATCAACGAATCCAAGTACGGCTACGACGCGAAGGGCAACGTGCTGCGTCTCTCGCTGCTGCGCTCGCCCGTCTGGCCCGATCCAGATGCGGACCGTGGACACCACCATTTCAGCTACTGGCTCTATCCCCATGCCGGCGACTGGAAGTCGGCGCTTACGGTCAACCGCGGGTACGAGGCCAACTATCGCCTGACAGCCATACAGTTGGTGCCGCATGACGGCTCGCTGCCGGCACGCCATTCCTTCATCTCCGTCTCTCCGGCCAATGTGGTTCTTACGGCGGTCAAGAAAGCGGAGGATTCGAATGCACTGCTCTTCCGCGTTTATGAATCGGCGGGGAAGCAGTCGGAGGTCACGATCCACGTACCGCAGGGAGGCAGCTCAGCGACGGCCACCAACCTGATGGAGCACGCTGAAACGAACGACAAAGTGGAACTGAAAGGCGATCAGGTCACCTTCACGGTCCACCCCTGGGAGATTCAGACGATCCGCGTGAACTACTCTCCATCTGCACCGACACAAACAGCGCAGGTCCCCTAATTGACAGAGCCAGCCGTGGAAAGAGAGCAAAGGATGAAATCGAACTTGAAGAAAGGCCCACATCCGATGGGAGGATGCCTGCGGTCGAGAGGATTCGGAGGATGGACTGTTCTCCTGCTGGCATGCGTCCCGGCCTGGGCGCAGCAGGTGTCGCCGACGGCAGCCAGGGATCGTGCGAAACACATCGTTGCGCGGATGACACTCAAGGAAAAAATCGACCAAATGCACGGATTCCACAGTGGCGATCAAAACCGGATCGTCGCGGGTCTGCCTCGTCTGGGGATTCCGGCAATGCCCATCACGAATGGTCCAGCCGGCGTGGGGCCGGGCGGCGGTGGTCCGCAACTGCGGGCGACCGCGCTGCCTGCGCCGATCGCCCTTGCGGCCACATGGGATCCGGAGGTTGCGCGGCAATATGGCAAACTGGCCGGCGAGGAGACGCTGGCTCTGGGCTCGGTGCTTTTGGAGGCACCGGATATCAACATCGTGCGTATCCCTCAGGGCGGGCGGACGTTTGAAACGTTCGGTGAGGATCCCTGGCTGACGAGCCGCATGACGGTCGCCAGTATCGAGGGCATCCAGGACGCCGGAGCGATGGCGAACGTGAAGCACTTTCTCGCAAACAACCAGGAAACGCAGCGCAGTTCGATCAACGAGATCATCGGACTGCGGACGCTTCATGAGATTTATATGCCAGGGTTCAGAGCGGCGGTGGAGGAGGCTCATGTCGACTCTGTGATGTGCGCCTACCCGCGTGTGAATGGTGCATACAACTGTGAGAATGCGCCGTTGATGGGCAAGACACTCAAGGACGAGTGGCACTTCAGCGGTTTTGTCTTCTCGGACTTCGGCGCCGTGCACAGCACCGTGCCGAGCATCATGGCCGGTCTGGACCTGGAGATGCCGGGTGGTAGATATTTCTCAACCGCCCTCGAAGAGGCCGTAAAGGATGGCAAGGTGCCGGAGGCGCGCATCGACGATGCCCTGGTGCGGCGATATACGGTCATGATCGAGCGCGGATATTTTGATCGCAGACCGATCGAGCGGTCGCCCAAGGATTCCATCCCAGCCCTGGAGCACGGCGCAGTGGCGCGGCGCATCGCCGAGCAGTCCATGGTGCTGCTGAAGAACGATGGCAATCTTCTACCGCTCGATTCCCGTGCTTTGACATCGGTGGCTCTGATCGGTCCTTATGCGGTGCGCGTGATGACTGGAGGCGGTGGCAGTTCCTACGTGAACCCGCCCTACACCATCCGTCCGGAAGACGGAATTTACTCTCACATGGAGTCGCAGAGAAAGCTCGTGGTCCTCGACGGCTCGGACATCGAAGCCGCGGTCGCGGCCGCAAAAAAGGCGCAGGTCGCGATCATCATGGTCGGCGACGATGAAGGCGAAGACCACGACCACTCTCTGGCGCTGCCTGAGACGCAGAACCAATTGATCGCTGCCGTCGCTGCTGCCAATCCCAAGACGATCGTTGTTCTTAAAAGCGGATCCGCCGTTTTGATGCCCTGGATCGGAGCCGTGCCGTCAGTGGTGGAGGCGTGGTATCCCGGCGAAGAAGACGGAAGCGCAGTGGCCGATGTGTTGTTCGGCGATGTAGATCCGGGAGGAAGACTGCCGATGACGTTCCCGGTAAGAGCGGAAGACACGCTTGCCAGCAATCCCGACCAGTATCCCGGACAGAATGGCGTGGTTCATTACAGTGAGGGGCTTGCGGTGGGATACAGAGGCTATCAGGAGAAAAATATCAAGCCTCTCTTCCCCTTCGGCTT
>Ga0179596_10000456_pt1 | contig 11759 bp, 13 predicted proteins | sample CZODoug1_1_08_16_FD_155494 | JGI IMG/M metagenome (GOLD analysis project Ga0179596, IMG submission 155494) | Vadose zone soil fungal communities from Angelo Coast Range Reserve, California, USA - CZODoug1_1_08_16fungal (Illumina Assembly) | ecosystem: Environmental > Terrestrial > Soil > Vadose...
GCCACCACTCCGAATGATCCTGCATACGAGATACAGCCCAAGCACTGGAATTCAGGGCACATCTATACCTTAAACGCTGTTGGGTCTGAAGTATCCGGGGCGTTTGGCAACGGCGGCGGGGTAAGTTTCGGCCTTTCTGCGGATGGTTTCATCACTGCTGCTGCCCCCGCAGGTGCTCCCAGTCCGATCAACTTCTCGGCAGGAACGACCTCCAGCAATATCGGCTCGGTCGTGTTTTCCAACTCCAATGGGGTAAGTTTCGGCCTGAATGCAAGCACGATTACGGCCACGGTCAAGACAGACTACCAGAGCAGCAATGCGAATTATCTAACGAGTCAATCCAATCAGAACGTCACCGCCGCAAATGGCGGCTTTGCGTTCCAGACACTAAGTTTCTCGAATGCCAATAACTTCAGCTTCGGTACTTCTGCCGGGAGTGCAATTACCGGTTCTTACACTGTTCCGACCGTAACTAATTCAAGCTGGACGGTCTCAGACTCTGCAACGAGCGCGACCGTAGGCAGGCTGGCTTTTACCGCTGCCAACGGCATTACGATGACGTTGAGCACTAGCAATAATGGCAATCACACCGTTTTTGCTTCGTATACCGTGCCAACCGTCACGAATAGTTCGATGACGGTTAGCGATGCCGCGACCTCTGGAACGTTGGCAAGACTGGCGTTCACGAATCTGAATGGCGTGACCTTAAGCCTTTCTACCGGTGCGGGTGGTTCTCACACGATTGTCGGAAGCCACAACGCCATAACCTCGCAATCGACGCAATATCAGGCAATGACCCTCGCCGGGAATACGGCAGGGACCACTACTTTCAACGCCTCAAACAATGCGACGTTGTTCTTCAATGGCGGGAACAATATTACGTTGTCGGGGAATGGCTCGACCGTCACCATCATCGGGCCAAGTCCTGGTGCTGGCGTTGCTGCTGGCATAAGCAACACAGGAAACACGGCTGGTAATACGGGGACCGTTTCTTCCGGGACACTTGTTTTTGCTGCATCTGGCGGCATAACAGCAAGCGAATCTACGGCGGCTGGACAGTCAACGCTGTGGTTTTCGGTGGCCGCTCCCATAGCGCAGACCAATCAGACGGTCGGTCTCTATGCACTCGGCAACACGACGCAGAATTCCAGCACGACATTGGACGCAAGAACAATGTCCTTCAACGGACTCGGGGCTGCTACGTGGGGATACTCCAACGGTTCGATCCAAGTTTCCGTCCCCGCCACCTCCAGTATAGTCGGGACAAGCGGTATTTCAGTCAGCACGGCTGGTAGCACGATTTCAGTTATGCCTGTGGAGTTGGATGCGTGGGACCCTTATCCGATAATTACGGGGTCAGGTACTTCTAGTCACGCTCCTGCCTCGATGTGGTTCAGTAAGATCAATTTTGACTGGCCGGTAGCTTGTGACAATGTCAACATCATAAAGTCTTTGAACGTCAGTGCTCCGGGGATGAGTTCGCAAAACTCTTCTCTTACAAACAAATTCTCCTATTCTCATGGACTGACTTTCTTTACCAGGCAGGACTTTGGTGCAAATTCCACCAACATGAGCCAGTGGACTACGGCGTCTTTTGGAATGACCGGTTCTCTGTCCCAGTCTTCAAGCTCTGCAAGCGTGGCATTGAGCTGGGTGACGAATAGTACCGGCGGTACGACATCGTTCAGTACGACGAGTGGGTCTAACTTGTGGACAAACTTCTTTACTGGTCTACAGATGTTCAAGATTCCATTGGTGACGATCTTTAGTCCTGGTGAATACTTCGTTGGTCAGCAGCATTCTAGTACAACAGCGACAGTGGGTAGCAATTTCACCTTTCTGAGTGTGAGTAATTTCCATATTGTCCCGCAGGCTATTTCGTTTGCAACGATAACAAGTAGCGGGTCTTTGGCGGGTAGTTCTCCTGAAGGTCAGGGGATAGGCGTAGCTTCAGCAGTGACGACAAATAATACAATGGCTTTGTCTGTGATTTCAGCTGGGACACAGAACTGGTGGTATATGAACTTCAGCGACGCATGATAAATATAATGACTCAACTCGACTACGGGTGCTTTCATGGCTTCTTGTTATCACAGGAATATAGACGACCAAGCTACGACTTTTGACGCTACAGCAACAAATACAGTGGTTTTCCCTTGCGACAACCTTTCTTCTTTGAAGGCTAGGATTACTGTTATGGCTTTTAGTCCTGACAACAATAATCAGAAGGCGTGGGAACAAATAGTTCTCGTGAAGAAAGTGAATGGGGGAGTTACTGTCAATGGCAGTCTTACCAATCTGCTGACCCCAATAGCAGATTTAGGGGCTGTAACGTGGGCAACTCAGATTACTACAGACGCAACTAATCTTATCATTCAGGTAGTCGGGCAAGCAGCGACGAAGATAAATTGGTTTGTGTCGGTTTGGGGTATGTCTGTGATGGGTGATTAGTGGCCTATACCAGCACTTTCCCGCTCACCGAGAACCCTATCAGCGAAGGTGGGGTATGGCTTCAGCACAATACCAACAGGGCAAAAGTCCTGACGACCGGGGGCAATGCCTTCGGCACAGGAACCAATAATGACGGCTATGCTTATCTCGCAGGATTCGGTGATTCAATTATCGAGACAACGATCTTTCGTGACGCCACGCTCTCCGACTCGGAGCCAAATTCCTACGAGTTCGAGCATCTCCATCGAGTAACAGATACTGCTGGCACAACGGCATGCTATGAACTGGATTGTTCATACGGCGGCGGATTTAATCTTGTTCGCTGGTCTGGCGCCACAGGTTTCGCCGTACTTTCCAACTTGATTACGGATGCGAATTTCTTCCCGGACGGTGGAGGAGGTCAATGGCGTGATGGGTATAGGTTCAAGAGTGAGCTTGTAACAGCAACGAGCACCATTAATATATATGCAGATTCCGGTAGCGGATATGTCAAGTTCTTCCACTATGTTCTTGGCGCTGATACGGTCAATGACAACCCTCCTTTATCGACTGGCGATCCGGCGCTTGCGCTTTTCACCACCATCGGCAGCTCTAATTTGCTCGGGTTCAAGGATGTGACCATCACTCCCAATGCCGCAAGCAACCAACTCGCGTGGATAAAAGCATGAAGCAAGCGCAAGAATACGGTCGGCATAATGAGAACATCCAGCAATCTACCGCCAGGATCATTGAAGGCGGCAGTTGGAAGCGCCAGAGAGTCATAATGCTCATCCCGGCTGGGGAAATGATCCCGACGAAGGTCTACCTGAATCATTGCTCGCTGATCTTTCCGCCGAATCAGCCCGCCTATAGGCTGGCGACTGAGGACTTGGAGGTCGGGGAGGCTTTCAGCACCTCAATCCAGGGGATTCTGGATCATCCTGAATTCAGCAAGTGGGAATTCCTGCTGACGATAGAGCACGACAATCTCGCTCCCAGTGACGGAATTGTTGCCCTCATTAAACACATGGAAGCTCATCCAGAGTTCTCAGTGATAGGCGGTTTGTATTGGACGAAGGGTGAGGGCGGAGTACCGCAGATATGGGGAGACCCAAGAGATGCGATTCCAAATTTCAGACCACAACCACCTGATCCCAATGGCGGCTTGGTGGAATGTTGTGGTACTGGAATGGGTTTTACGCTATGGCGACTCAAGATATTCAAGGATGAAAGACTTAGAAAGCCGTGGTTCAAGACCGTAGCCGATTCTACAGGGGTGGGCACCCAAGACCTTTACTTCTGGGGGGACGCGAGAAAATACGGTTATCGGTGTGCGATTGCGTGTGATGTCAAGGTGGGTCACCTAGATCACGCTGGAACTTTTGGTCCGAAAGGAATGGTCTGGTGAAAAAACTCAAGGCTGTTGTAGTTCAGGAGCCGATTAAGTTAGACCTTGGCTGCGGTAAGAACAAGAAAGCGGGATTCATCGGAGTTGATGCGATCAAGTTTGATGGAGTTGATGATGTTCTAGACCTTGCGAAAACGTGGCCTTGGAAAGACGGTTCCATAGCCGAGGTTCATTGTTCCCATTTCCTAGAACATCTTACCGGCGAACAGCGGATAACGTTCTTCAATGAACTATATCGAGTCCTTCAGAAGGATGCGAAAGCTACGATCATCACGCCTCACTGGGCTAGTGGTCGGGCTTACGGAGACTTGACGCACCAGTGGCCTCCGGTCGTAGAGTTCTTCTGGTACTACCTCGATAAGAATTGGAGAGCTGCTAACGCGCCTCATCTGGCCCTTACTTGCGATTTTGCCTGTACATGGGGTTACAGCCTTGCTCACCCTTGGGGGCTGAAGAACCAAGAGGCGCAGGGATTCGCCCTGAACCACTACCGAGAGGTCGCCCAAGACATGATTTGCACGGCGGCAAAGAGATGAATCTGACGCTCATAGGGCATGGCTATATCGGTACTGCTATTGCAAAGCGGCTCTACTCCGAAGGGCTCGGTTTCGTCTGGTATCACCATGATGAACCTTGGACCCCTTGCGGCGGTGCAATCATCAATGCCGCTGGCTTCACCGGCTCCCCAAATGTAGATGCCTGCGAGGATCGTAAGACAGACTGTTTACGCGGGAACGTCCTTTGGCCGCTAGAAGTTCAGAGACGTTCCTGTGGACTTCCGGTAGTGCATATCTCAAGTGGTTGTGTCTACAACGGATACGAAAAGGAATGGACGGAGGACGATCCGCCCAATTTCGACTTCACGAATGGCTCGTTTTACTCAGGCTCCAAAGCACTCGCTCAGGAAGCGCTCATGCCTTTCATGAATCGCTCCTACTTGCTCAGAATCAGGATGCCTTTTGGTAGTGAGCCGCATCCGAAGAATTACCTGACCAAACTGGCGACTTATCCTAAGCTGATTGACGTGCGTAATTCTCTCTCGCGTTTGTCGGATGTGGTGGATGTTGCGCTCCATTTTGTCTTCGCTAAGGCGCAGGCTGGAATCTACAATGTCTGTAACCCAGGATCGGTCAAGGCAAGCGAAGTTTCTGGCAAACTCGGTCTGACCAAAAAATGGTTCACGCAGGATGAATTCAAGGCTGCGGTCAAGGCCCCGAGATCAAACTGCGTACTAGACACGAGCAAGTTGCAAAAATTGTTTCCGATTGCTCCAATATCCATTGCACTCGATGAGGCTGTCGCAGCCCATAAGGAGTTCAAGGAAGCTGCCTGATGGCGAATTTCGCTTATCAGGTAACTGGTGCGTTTCAAGGTAATGGGCAGTTTGCATTTCAGGGTTCAGTTGATGCGATTGCTACGTCCGTTGGTGGTGGTGCGTCTGGAGCAAAACGTTATCGTCAACCTCCATGGTGGGGCGACGAGAAGAAAAAGAAACTACTGAAGAAAGTCGAGGCTGTTCAGCTTCAGATCGAAAGGAAGCGTGAGCAGATTGACTTCGCTCCTGACCTATTCAGGATTCAAAGACTGATAGAGCAGATTGCCGAGCTTCAGAAGCGCATGATGAAATTGCTCGAACAGATAGAAGAATTGAACAAGTTAGCCGGTGACGAAGAGGCCATGCTTATCTACACGATCTATAGGAGTTTGCATTGATTTTGCAAGAAGCATTAGGAGATGTTGAATACAGGAGACTTCTGAATAAAATGAAGGATGCCCGTCCCGCTGTTCCTGCGTGGGACGGAAAGTCTGACAATACGGACGATTGGAAGCACAAATCGGCCATGCAGGAAGGATTCGATCTTTGTTTGGCTACTTTCGGAATATCACTTTAGGAGATTCAAATGACAGAGCAAACGCAGCAGAGCACTAAGCCTGCTGACACCACGCAAGCCCCGGCGACGATTACTACGTCAACTCCGGCAGCTCCGGCAGCAACGCCTCTTGAGAAGGTCTATACAGACTTCAAGATCGAGGCAGACGCGGCAGAATTCAAACCGCAACCCAAGCAGGATAGTCCTCAAGTTCAAGCTCCTGTAGCGCCAAAAGTTCCCGATCCTTTCGATCCGAACTTCGGTGCTTATCAACAGCAATTGGCTACTGGACTGACTGCGTTGAACCAAAACCTCGCGGACACACAGGCTAGGCTCACCAACATGCAGCAACAGCTTACCTACGAACGCACAGAGGCAGATATCAAGCAGGCCGTTGGCACCATCGTTGAGAAGTCAGGTTTGAAACCTTCCATTGCGGAGGTCGCTTTGCAGGCTAAAGCCAGAGATGACCCAAGATTCAGGGCGATCTGGAACAACAGGGCTAAAAATCCTGTAGCTCTCAAGGCTGCTTTGAGCGCCGTTGCAGATGAGTTTCAAGCGGAGTTCACTGTCAAGCAAGACCCTCAATTGGTAGAGAACCAACGTGCCGTTCAGGCTTCAAGAAACGCAATGGCTACTACCCAGAAACAGACGGATCAGGATAAATGGGCTGGAATGACGCCTAATGAAAGACAGGCCGAAGTTCAACGAATGATTCGCGGAGGTAGATAGCCTCTTAGGAGAGGCACTTGGCTTTACTTCAATCGAACTTTGCATCAACAGTACCAGCACCGGTAAATTTCGTGCTGATGGAGACTTTGCTCTCCGCAGCGCGAAAGCGGCTCCCATACTTCAACGGGACATTGCCGGGTAGTCTGGAAAAGGCTCAAGGTGCGGCTTCAGTAAAATGGCGTCGTATTGAGAACCTTACAGCAGTAACCACGGCACTTACCGAGTCAACGGAAGGAACCACACCGGCTTTTGGTAACGGTCGAAGCACAGTAAGACCTACCATTACGGACGTAACGGTTGCTATCCAGAAATTCGGTAACGGGATAAGTCTTACTGAAGAAATCGATCTTTTCAACGTCAATAGCAACTCGGCAGCCCTGATGGATACTTTGGGGGCGAATGCTGGGGAGTCTCTGAATACGTTGATGAGGAACATCTTCGACGGTGAGTCCGTAATCGTGCGGTTTGGGAATGGCTCTGCTGGAACCCCAGCTGCAAGCTATTCCTCGGTGGCGGAAGCAATCAACCTGAACGACATCAGGTTCTCTGTGAACGCTCTCAACCGTAATTCAGCGATGAAGTTCACCCCCGCAGGGTTTGGGTCTCAGAATATCGGGACTTCACCCATTCGCCAGTCGTTCTATGGGATTTGCCATGTGGACGTGGAAGAAGAAATCCGCGCTCTGACTGGTTTTATCCCCGTAGAGCAATATGGCGGGTACACGGAGACTGAACCGGGCGAATTCGGGGCTGTAGGCGGGGTAAGGTGGTGTTCGACTGAGATTGCACCAATCATCTCGGACGGATCCACTGAGTCCGCTGCGGCTGCTGGATTCCACGGTAGCACTTCCATCCTGCATGACGTTTACTCGACCTTCATCTACGGTCGTGAAGCGGTAGGTTCAATTGGTTTGGGTGAAAACCACGCCAAGGAAATCTACATGATGTATGACAGAGTTCCTACGGTGGAACTGATCTACCACAAGCCGGGAAGTTCCGGTATCGCCGATCCATACAATGAAGTCGGATCGCTGACGTGGAAGTCCTGGTTCGCCGGTAAGAGACTCAATGAGAACTGGATCGCAAAGATTCAGACTCTCAGCAAGAAATACTAACAGCGGTTCCCCCGGCCATTTCTTTTCCCTTCATGGTCGGGGGTTTTTTAAGGATGTCCATGGATCAGTTTGAACTTGCTAGACAGAAGACTGCACAACGCGAGGCTAGGAAAAATCGCTATGCGGATTCGTTTACCACAGAGCAACCTACTTCTGTTGGAGCAGTTGCGCCAATCTTCAAGGAAAAGCCTAAAAAGAACGGTATCTTCACCATCAGCGTGGATATGCCGCACGCTCAATTTACCTTCAGTCTGGTGAAGGAAAGCATCCTCTCCCACGCTCCCAAAAATAGACTTACGGAGTCTGAGATCAGGAAACATATCGTTCAAGGATTGAAACCGCTTCTAGGAGGAATAGATTGAATTTCCTTTCCGGGGTGACGAGGATCATGCGTATTGAAGGCATCCTTCGAGGTGATACTGATGCGCCTACAACATTCTCTGACCTACAGCATGGCGCAACTATTAATCTCGCCCAAATAGCCATTCAGGATGAATTGAACGAATTGACCTCGGATGCGCTTTTGCCTTACGAGAAGAAAACTAGCGGAAGCATTGTGACAATCCAAGGAACCAGAAGTTATGCGCTTGCCACTGATTTCATCAGATTCTTCGGTAGGGCTATGCTTTTTTGTTCTGCGGATAGCTTTGAGATGTTTGAGTATCCTGGGGGCGAAGATAGGATCAAGATTCTCTATTTCGATTACAAGACTACACAAAGCCTTCCCATTCATTTCTATTTTGAAGCTACGACTACGAAGCAGATTTCATTCTGGCCTGTGCCTCAATCGGCAAAGACATATATCTACGATTATGAGGGTGATGTTTCGGTGACTAATGCCACTGATACTTTACCTTTCCACAATGAGCAAGAGGCTCAAGCGTTTTGCAGACTTGCTGCGAGACGTTTCAAATATCTCTATCAAGGGTTGAACATAGCCGACATAGATCAGGATAGTGAGCATATGAAAGCAAAAGCGGTTCTTGCTGACATGATCGTCGGCAAGAATCCATCGAAAAAATATGCTCCAGTTTATAGATGAAATTATTTTTCTCGGCTGGCTTGAATGAGCTTCAGACGCCCTCTCTTTTTGAGTGCGGGTCTGGGTATAACTTCGAACTCGGTCTAAGACAGTCGAAGCTCGTACCGAGAAAGCCATTCGATCTCAAGGGAACTGCAACCAACGCTTCTGCTGTTAATGGCTTTCTTCAGCTGGTGAAACGTGATAATAGCGAAACTACTTTGGTACAGGCCGGAGATACTGTCTATCTTTGGGATGGTGCTGCTAGTTTTACATCTAAGGGGACGGTGTCGGCATCATCCCGTCTGAGAGATGTTTATTGGTCGCTCGGGGATTATCTGGTCATTACTGATGTTGCGAAGGCGACTGTCATCAAGAAGTGGGATGGCACGACATTTTCAACGCTGACCACCGGCCTCGGCGTCAGCCTTTTCGCCAAGTACGGAGTAGTCAAGGACGGGCGCGTATGGCTCGCCAATGTCACGACTTCTACGGATACGCCACACCTGATCGTTGCCTCCAAGTTCGAGGACCCGACATCCTACGACACGTCGGTCAGGGGAGGACCGGCCGAGACAGGCGGAGCTTCATTTGCAACAGGCACTGAAGCTTTCTACATCCTGAGTCCCGACCTGAAGCCAATTAATGGGATGGTGCTTTTCTATGACCAACTCGTTATCTCGACTGAGGGCGGCAGACTGTATCGCTTGTCAGGCAGCGATGCTTCAACATATAAGTTTGAAGAATTCTATTCAGGTTCTGCGGCGACTGGAACTGAGTCTATAGCTAACATTGGAAACGATGTCGTCTATATGAAACAGGGCGGAAGGATAGACCTTTTCTCGGCGACGATAGAATCAGGTGACGTTGCTACAGACGATTTATCACGCTGGATCACGACCACGACGGCTAATCTTACAGGCGCACTGATCGTCTACGATCAGAAAAACCAGAAGGTATTTTTCTTCGTAACGGACAAGGTCCTAGTTTTGTTCAAGAGTCTTGTAACTCCGCACGGTCAACCGTCAGGACCAGACCTGTCCCCATGGTCTGTTTATAAAACGGCTCAGTCATTCAATTTCAATACGAACGCCGCCAAGTATATGAAGATGCCTGGGACTCAGGTTTACTCAGTATATTTCGGTGATTCTGTAGGTCGTATCTTCGATATCAATGGCACCGCTGGCGCTGGTGACGTTGGCACTTCAACGATTGCCGTCCTAAGACGCACACGGTATATCTATCAAGGCGAAGGTGTAGATAAGTATGGCCGTGGGGGCATTAATCTTACGAATCAAGTCCTGCACGGAACCGTTCAATACAGGCGTGTTGCTACATCCTGTGACGTAACGATCAGTTTCGACTGGGGTGATGAATATAACGTTTCATCTTCGGTCATTACTTTAAAAGGTGCGCCGACAACTTTCTCTGGTAACTACTGGGGCGATACCAAATATTGGTCAGGCGCTTCTACATACTGGAGCGCAGGTTTAGCATTTTTGCAGAAGATCAGTAACCAGACGTTTAGTCCAACAGGTAAAGGCCCCGGCTTTTTCTGTTCGGTTTCCTTGGATACCAAGACGGATTTTCAAATAGATGATTTGGCCTTCAACGAGTAAATCCTCAACATCTTCTCGTAGAAAAGAACTTTTCAAGGACTCTCGACCATTCGTAAGACAATACGATCCTTCGGACTTGGGGTTTCTCTGGTCGGCTTACAAGAACGAGTCATTTCCCATGCTTGGAAAGGGACTGACGCAGGAGGAGTTTTTACAGGACATGACCAAGCATTTTGGTTCATTCAATTTACTGTGGATCATCGAGGATGAAAATAGCCAGTTCAAATCAGGTCGTGGACAGATCAGTCTGGTCGGCATCAGGACTGACGGCTGGGTATTCGAGCCGATGATCTATTTCTTTCGCTGGGCGACAGAGGAGAATATCTTGCGCGCAATGGTCGCCTTCTTCCACATGCTGCGCTATCAGAAGGATGTCGGCGTGTGTATGGTGAGAGCGATTGAGAACGAGCGGTCGATTTACGACAAGATGAAAGACTATGGTGTACTCTATTTCAGAGGGCGCGTGCCTTATGGGCACCCTAGCGGGGATGCGTTCCTTTACTCCATCAACGGAAGGAAGGGGCTGTAATGACTTTTGATACTGGCCCTTCTCCGTATTTTCAATCTCTATCTCCCGAGCAGCAGCAAGCGCGTCTTGCTCTAATGCATCAGTACAATCCCAATCCAGGATTGACCGATGACATGATTCGGTTCATGGATTTGGGGGACACGAACAAGCCCGGGGACCCAACCGGCTATCTCAATCGTCCTCCATCGCAGTACGAACTTGCTCTAAAAGCTCAACGAGATCAGGAGAACAGTCGCTCTAATTGGGTCGATGTCGGAAGACCAGCTGCTATTGACGTTGGCGCAATGGTCGCCAGTAGCGGGAAATCACTTTTGGGGAAATTTGGAGGGGGCGCTGAAAGCCCGAATGTCCCCCAGACTCAATACGCAGGAGGAAACGGAATGCCCACATTCGGAACAAACATGCCAGTAGCTCCGGGATCATCTTCTGGACTCTTTGATAACCTCCTCGGAACTGTCGGAAATCTGTCACCCGCTATCTTGGCAGGCTATCTCGGCAACTCCCAACGTCAGGATGTAATGGGTCAGGTAGGGCGTTTGAATGATGTAGCGGGCTCCCTGAGCGGCCCAGCCTTCATGCAGTCCATCACCAATCCCTACGACCTCCAGACTGGGCAAGGCAGGACAGCCTTGTCACAATCCCTCCAGCAACGCGGCGTCGGAGGTTCGTCATTCGGCAACCAACAACTAGGGAATTATGACTATCAACGTGGTATTGGTAGAGGGGATTTAGCCACTCGGGCAGGCACGGCTGTAGCAGGCACTCAGGGGCAGCTTTACAGCGACGCCTTGAGGGGGATAGTAGGAGGTAACGCGGCCTACAATAGCCTCTTGGGGGCTGGTCTGGGGGCTTCTGGGAGCCTTTTTAACCGTGGGGCCGGAAATCCCTTGGCTGGTCTGATCGGTGGCGGGCTAGGTGGCATAGGAAACTCCATCGGCGGGCTCTTCGGTACAGGAACTGATACGACCACAAATCCATACCCGGACAGCAATCCTGGTGGTCAGGTTGATTTCGGCAATGACCCCTCTCTTGCC
>Ga0179596_10000457_pt1 | contig 11749 bp, 10 predicted proteins | sample CZODoug1_1_08_16_FD_155494 | JGI IMG/M metagenome (GOLD analysis project Ga0179596, IMG submission 155494) | Vadose zone soil fungal communities from Angelo Coast Range Reserve, California, USA - CZODoug1_1_08_16fungal (Illumina Assembly) | ecosystem: Environmental > Terrestrial > Soil > Vadose...
GCCATCGCCAGTACCCCACCCACACAAACCACTCGCCGTTGCCAAACAGCCATCACTCACCGCCTTCAGAATTTACAACCGTACCGACTGGTACGGTACGAATTGGACGCCGCAACCAGCCAAACGTTTCACCCGTCAGATAATCTACCTGCATGCCAACCCTCCCAAAGCCGCGAACCCCGAAGAAAAAGGTGACCAAATTCGCGCGTAACTCCCCCGACCGCACCGAGTTCCTGCTCGACGTCGCCACCCGCTTCTTCCTCGAAAAGGGCTACGGCGGCACCAGCATCAACGAGATGGCCCGCTACGCCCACGCCTCCAAAGAGACCTTCTACGCCCGCTTCCCCACCAAGAAAGACCTCTTCCGCGCCGTCATCATCCGCCGAAGCCACGCCAGCAGCGTCCTCGCCGCTGCCCTCTTCTCTTCCGCATCCACCGTCGAGGAGACCCTCACTCGCGTCGGTCAACTCTCCTTGCAGCGCCTCCTCAGCGACGACACCATTGCCATGCAGCGCATCATCGCCATGGAGTCCCGCCACTTCCCCGAGCTCCCCCAGATCTTCTACGAGCACGACCCCCGCAACTCCCTCAACATCCTCGCGGCCTATCTCGAAACCCAGGTCGCCGCCGGTACCCTCTATCCCATGGACTGCTACCTCGTCGCCAGGCAATTCGTCGGCATGCTCGTCTTCGAGTACCAGATGCGCGCCAACCTCGGCGTCGAACCAAAGCCCACCGAAGAGGAACAGGCCTACCAGGTCAAAGGCTCCGTCGAGTTCTTCCTGCGCGCCTGGGCCCGCCCCGACCCTCCACGCTAAGCATCTCAGCCTAAAAAGAGAAATAATATACTTGACAACTCCAAACAAAAAGCGTAAATCTGAATCATGGAACCGACGCACGAACCTTCGACTCTACAAGAAGCGATCCTCTTCTTCTCTAGTCTTGACAGTTGCCGCGAATATCTTGTCGCCCGCCGTTGGCCGGACGGTGTAACCTGCCCCCGTTGCGGTGGTAAGAGTGTCAAATTTCAGGCGAGGCATAACAGATGGCAGTGCGCCGGACATCATGAGCGTCGCCAGTTTACATTGAAGACGGGAACCATTTTCGAGGACTCGCCCATCGGCTTGGACAAATGGTTGGCGGCGATGTGGCAGGTTGTGAACTGCAAGAATGGCATCAGCTCGTATGAGGTTCACCGTACTATCAGAGTGACCCAAAAGACAGCGTGGTTTATGGATCACCGTATCCGGTTTGCTCTTAGCATGGGGCCGGTAGACAAACTCTCTGGTGAGGTTGAGGCGGATGAGACGTTTATCGGCGGAAAGGCTCGCAACATGCATTTGACTGTCCGTAAACGGCGCATCACTGGAACTGGAACGAAAGACAAGACTGCCATAATGGGCATGCTTGAGCGTGGCGGCAAGGTGCGTACGATAGTGGTTCCGAACCGCAAGAAGTCCGCGCTGCAAGCTGAGGTGCGCAAGCATGTGGAAGCTGGGGCCGCTCTCTACACTGACGCACTTCTCTCGGATGAGGGACTCGCCAGCGAATACGCCCATCAGGTTGTCGATCACGCTGTGGAATACGTCGACGGTCAGATTCATACGAACGGATTAGAGAACTTCTGGTCGCTTCTAAAGCGCGAGATTTCAGGGAGGTACATCAGCATAGAACCCTTCCACCTTTTCCGCTATCTGGATGAGCAAACGTTCCGCTACAATCACCGCGAAGGCTTCAGAGACGGCGACCGATTCGATGCTGCTGTTCAACAGGTCGTAGGCAAACGGCTCACACTCGATCAACTGACTGGAAAGAATCAGCCCGGGGTCTTCCTTAATTGAAAAGCGACGGCAAAAACGTGGCAAGCGTAAAGCGCAGTAAGGCACAGACGAAAATGTCTGTCGTCTCTCTCTTCTCGGGTTGTGGTGGTCTTGACCTCGGATTCGAGGGCGGCTTTGACGTGTTCGGGCAAGAATACGAGCGTCTCCCATTTGAGATCACTTGGGCAAATGACTTGAATCCGGCAGCATGTCGGAGCTACAAAAAGAACCTCGCAGACCGCATCCACTGCGGTGACGTGTGGAAGGCGCTCGATGAGATGCCGGCGCAAGCCGATGTCGTGATTGGCGGATTCCCCTGCCAAGATCTATCCATCAACGGACTTCGCAAAGGCGTTGCCGGGGTCCGCAGTGGACTTTACCGGGCGATGGTAGAGGCGGTCAGCAGACTAAAGCCGAAAGCGTTTGTAGCAGAGAACGTGCGCGGTCTGCTGCACGGCTACAACAAAGACTCTTTAGATCAGGTGATGACGGATTTCACGGCCCTTGGCTATGACGTTCGCGTTGACCTATATCTGGCTGCGAACTATGGTGTCCCGCAGATGCGCCAACGTGTGTTTATCGTTGGTACGCTGCCCGGAGTGAAGGCTTTTATCCCTCCGCCTCCAGTGAGGTCAAAGGAAGATTGGATGACCTCCAGTGAGGCCGTGGGCGATCTTGAGGCGATGCCGGAGAACGAAGACTTCAACCATATTTGGAGTCGCGCACAGCGTAGCCCTGAGCAGGGCAACCGAATTCTGAAAGCCGATAAGCCAGCAGATACCATACGGGCCGAGTGTCATGGAAACATCCAATATCACTACAAGCTGCCAAGACGAATATCTATGCGGGAAGCTGCGCGTATTCAATCGTTCCCAGATAGGTTTATCTTCGACGCAAAGCTGCGCGAGACAGAGCGCCAGGTTGGCAATGCCGTCCCACCCGTTATGGGTTGGCACATTGCTAAAGCTCTGAGCGAGTGCCTTCAGTGACCCATGCCCAATTCTCGGTTCTGCTGGACAAGGTTGCCGCACAACTCGGCGATGAGATCAGGCAAAGCACTAAATATCATGGCCCTGCTGAGTTTCAGCAACGAGTGTTCGACGTACTGCGAGACGTTGCTGCGGCAGACGGAAACCTAGACGTAAAGCCGACATTTCACCCGCACGCGTTCCCTGATATTCACGCAAACGGTTTCGGTCTTGAAGTCAAAACTACGACTAAAGACTCATGGCTGAGTGTCGGGAACAGTGTTTTCGAGGGCATGCGCGACCCGGCAGTAAAAGACATCTATGTGATGTTTGGCAAGATGGGCGGCATGCCCTCTGTAATGTGGGGACGGTACGAAGACAGGATCACTCACGTCCGCATATCGCATGCGCCCCGATTCGTGTTGGAGATGGATAGGGATTCTTCATTGTTCGGCAAGATGAAGATTTCCTATGATGATTTTGCAAAGCTCGATCCGCACGGCAAGATGAAGCATGTCCGAGACTATTCACGCGGACGGCTGAAGCCAGGCGAGCGGTTGTGGTGGCTGGAGGATCAGGACAGCCCCGGTAAGCCACTAGAAGTGAGGCTGTACATGAGCCTTGCGGCGAAGGAAAAAATAAAACTGCGAGCGGAAGGAGCGTTGCTGTTCCCCCAGATCGTTGCCGGTGGAAGGGTCAAAGATAAATACACGGAAGTCGCCTTCTTTTTCTTGAGATATCACAGCGTCTTTTGCCCTCAAACCCGAGATCTATTTTCTGCCGGAAGCGTCGCCGGAAAGGAGCGTGGCGGCAATTATTTACAGAGGTCATTGAAGAATATTGAAGGTGCAATGCGAGAAGCAGCCGAGTGCTTGCCTGAGGACATCATTGAAGAGTATTGGGGTGAGAAGGTTGAGCCAAAGGACAGAATCAAACACTGGCTCAAAAAGGCTGACAGGCTCGCAACAAAGTGGAAGCCATCGGAAGAGTTATTTTTGGAGGAGAAATGAAACCAGCACCAGCACCAAGCGTGCCGGGTAATACGCCGTGGGAGCGTTTAGATAGCGCCGTACGGCAAGTCTTCACCGTATCGAAAGATGCAATTGTGCAGTCTGATACGGAGGCTAAGCGCAAGCGAGCAAGGGCGAAGAAAAAGTCGGCTGCGAAAACTTAGCGTCATGGATACGCTCACCAAAGCGGAACGCAGTATCCGAATGGGGCTGATTCGTTCGAAAGATACTAAGCCTGAGTTAGCGGTGCGTCGGCTAGTACATGCAATGGGCTATCGTTATCGACTACATGGGAATGGCATGCCGGGTCATCCAGACCTCGTATTCGCAGCGAGAGCAAAGGTCATTTTCGTACACGGTTGTTTTTGGCACCTTCACCGCAATTGTCCAAATTGCAGGCCTCCAAAGTCCAAGACTGACTACTGGAAACCGAAGTTGGAACGGAACGCAGAACGCGACAAGCAAGTACGGCTTCAACTAAAGCAATTGGGATGGAGAAGTTTGGTAGTGTGGGAGTGCGAATTGACAACTGTTGCCCAACTACAACAAAAGATTAGACAGTTCTTGAATTAGTTGCCTATAGAGTTGCCAAGTATATTGTTGCCCTAAAAAGGTCCCTACCCGATAACCACCGGCTGCTCCGCCATCACCACCTGATTCCGCCCCAGCTCCTTCGCCCGATACAGTGCCGCATCCGCCTGAGCCAGAATCCGCTCCACCGGCACATCCGGCGTCCACCTCTCGCACGTAATTGCCCCAATACTGATCGATACCTGGACGTCGGCCATCCCAATCTCCACGGGCCGCGCTGCGACCTCCAGGCGCACCTCCTCCGCCCGCATCTCCAGCGCGGCCCGGTCGCAGTCATGCAGCACCACCAGGAACTCCTCCCCGCCATACCGGCCCACCGCGTCGTTCGACCTCACCGCGGCGCTTAGCCTGCGCGCGACCCTCTCCAGCACAATGTCCCCCGCCAGATGCCCATGCTCATCGTTCACCCTCTTGAAGTGGTCCACATCGCAGAGCAGGATCGACACATTTCCCTCACTCTGAATCGATCGGATCAGCTCCCCACGCAGCAGCGACAGAATCGCCCCCCGGTTCCAAAGCCTCGTCAGCGTGTCGTGCGTGGCCTTGTGGCGCATCTCCTCCCGCGCCTCCACCAGCTTGTCCTCGAGCAGCAAAATCCGCCTGCCCGTATGCAGCCTCGCCCTCAGCTCCGCCGGCTCGCACGGCTTCGTAATGTAGTCGTCCGCCCCCGCCTCCAGCCCATGGACGATGTCCTCCCGGTTCTGTCGCGAGGTCAGCAGCAGTACGTAAACATACGGATCGTCCCTGTGCCTCGCCCTCACCTCCCGGCACAGCCCCGGCCCATCCAGCTCCGGCATCATCCAGTCGATCAGCGCCAGCCGCGGCCCATCCAGGCGTGACAACGCCTCTACCGCCGCACGCCCATCCTCGGCCAGTTCGACCTCATAGCCGAACTGCTCCAGCGTACGCCGCATCATCAACCGCGAAATCGGATCGTCTTCCGCAACCAGAATCTTCACTTCATTTCACCGCAACAGGGCCCATCGCCTCCAGGGCATGCAATACATCTTCCAGTTCAACCGCGAGCCGCTCCAAAACGCCTTTCGCCATCGTCAGATCCTTCTCCGCGCCTACCCTCTCCAACTCTCCAGCCAACCCCGAACCTCGCATCGCCGCCAGATTCCCCAGCGTCCCCTTCAACATGTGCCCCACACCCTGCACCGTCGCCGCATCCCCTGCCGCAATTGCCTCCCGCGCCCTCTCCACATGCCGCGGATAGTCCTTCCGGAAGATCGCCACCAGCTCACCCAGCAGCGTCCGGTCGTCGTCCAGCCGGTCCAGCAGCTCATTCGCATCAACGGCCCCCCCAGCCACCTCAGCCACCCCTTCCTTGTCCGCGGTCAACCCTTCTAGCAGATCGTCCAGCTCCTGCGGCCGAATCGGCTTCGAGAGATACCCATCCATCCCCACCGCCAGACACCGCTCCTTGTCCCCAGCCATCGCCAGCGCTGTCATCGCGACCACCATCTGGTGAGCCCCGGTCACCTTCTCCCGGCGCCGCAGCTCAATCGTCGCCTCGAACCCATCCATCTCCGGCATCTGCATATCCATCAGCACCAGGTCGAACGTACCGCGCTCCAGTGCCTCCAGAGCCTCGCGCCCATTCCCCACCACAACCACCGTATGGTTCCTCTTCTCCAGCATACGGCTCGCCAGCTTCTGGTTCACCTCGTTGTCCTCGGCCAGCAGCACATGCAGCATCTTGCTCTGCGGAGCCTGCTCCCGCAACGTATAACGTGTAATCATCGGTTTCACCTCCGCCTGTCCCCGTCCCAACAGCACGCGTGCAATCGCCTCTTTCAGCTCCGACTGTCGAATCGGCTTCAAAAGATACGCCGCAATCCCCAGCTCCCCACACCGCTGCGCATCGCCCCTCTGCCCGCCCGACGTCAGCATCATAATCGTCGACATCGCCACCCCGGGATTCTCCCTCAGCCGCTCCACCAACCCAAACCCATCCATCTTCGGCATGTGCATATCGGTCAACACCAGGCTGAACGGCTCTCCCACCCGTGTCGCCTCCGCATACATTCCCAGCGCCTCCTCCCCGTCGGACGCCACCTCCGGCACCATCCCCCACTGCCGGACCAGACCCTCCAGGATCCTCCGGTTCGTCCGATTGTCGTCCACAATCAGCACCTTCACACCCTGCAAGATCGATGGTCCCACCTTCACCTGCTTCGCATGTTCCTGCTTCTCCGCATGACCCAGCACCACCGTAAACTGGAAGTTCGAGCCCTTCCCCTTCTCGCTCGTCACCCAGATCCGCCCGCCCATCCGCTCCACCAGCCGCTTCGAGATCGTCAGCCCCAGCCCCGTCCCGCCAAACTCCCGCGTCGTCGACGTATCCGCCTGGCTGAACGACTCGAAGATCGACTCCAGCTTCTCCGGAGCAATTCCAATCCCCGTATCCACCACCGAAAAGTGCAGCGTCGACTGCTTATCCTCCAGCAAATCCGCCTGCACCGTCAGCGCCACCTCACCCTTCTCCGTAAACTTGACGGCATTCCCAATCAGGTTCAGCGCCACCTGCCGCACCCGCCCCGCATCCCCGTTGACGAACGCCGGCACATCCGGCGCAATCTCGCACAGCAGCTCCAGCCCCTTCTCATCCGCCCGCAGCGCAACGGTCCTCAACGCGTCTTCAATGCACTCGCAAAGATCGAAGTCCACCTGCTCCAGATCGACCTTATCCGCCTCGATCTTCGAGAAATCCAGAATGTCGTTGATCACATTCAGCAGCGCATCCGCAGACAGCTTCACCGTCTTCAGATAGTCCCTCTGCTCCCGCGTCAGCTCCGTCTCGAGCGCAAGATCCGTCATCCCGATAATGCCGTTCAACGGCGTCCGGATCTCGTGGCTCATATTGGCCAGAAACTCGCTCTTCGCCTTATTGCTGTTCTCCGCCGTATGCGCCTTCTCCCGCTCCATGGCCGCCTTATGCGTCGCCGCAATCAGCTCCAGCTCCATCGCCTGTAGCGACAGCCTCCGGTCCAGCATCGACGACACATACACCAGCCCCAGCACAAACACCGTGACCAGACCAATCCCCACCAGCCCCAGCGACGTTATCCCAATCGCATGACGCAGCCGCGCCGTCTCCAGCGGCATCGCCCGGAACGTCACCGACGCCATCCCCACATAGTGCATCACCGGAATCGCCAGCCCCATCACCCCAGCCGACAGCGTCTTCCGCGTACTGAACGACTCCGTCTGCTCCCGGGCCGAGAACGTCAGAATCAGCGCCACAAACGAGATCACGATAGCCAACGCCACCGACAGCGCCACAATCCCCTGGTTGTACTCGCACATCGCCGGCAGCCGCATCGCCTCCATCCCGATGTAGTGCATCGCCGCAATCCCAGAACCCATAATCAGGCTCCCAACCGCCGCATTTCCCATGCTCATCGCCTTACGGCTCACCACAAACAGCGCCACCCCAGACGCCGCAATAGCCGCAATCATCGACAGCAGCACCGTAGGCCAGTCGTACAGCACCTCCACCGGCAGCCGGAACGCCTCCATCCCCAGGTAATGCATCGACCAGATGCCCAGCCCCAGCGCGAATGCCCCACATCCCAGCCAAGTCATCCTCGCCACACCCTGCGTGGCCGTCACCCGCCCCGCCAGGTCCAGTGCCGCATAGGCTGCCAAAATCGCGATCAAAACAGAGACCGCAACCAATCGAAGATCATACGAGCCGCTTAACACCGCTCCGTGGTCCATCATGCACCTCTTCCAAAGCACCCGAATTCCAGCACAACCCATGGCTGGACTTCGTGGTAAACCTCTACAGCAAGTCAGACAAAAGGATAGATACCCCAGAGTACAGTAACAAAAAAGCAATCAACCCACTCTTTTTCATTCCCCAAAAGGAACAACCACTGTTCCATGCATCCCATTCATAGCCCGGAAGTTATGCCCCGCATCTGCCACCGTCCATCGGCTCGTCATCCCACAACGAATCCACGCCTGCTTTCGTGGGTCAATTCGATTGCCTTTGCTCTTGCCCTTGCCGTTGCCGTTGCCGTTGCCCTTGCCCTTGCCGTTGCCGTTGCCCCTTTGTTTGTCATTCCCGAAGGGAATCTGCTTCTGCCTTTGCCACTGCTGTTGCTTCTGCCTTTGCCTTTGCTTCTTCCTTTGCCTTTGCTGTTGCCTGTCCTTATGGGATTAGCGTGGGGCTTCAGCCCCACGAATTACCGGAAACGAGGGGCTTTAGCCCCGGGCCGTTGCCTTTTGCTGTTGCATCTGAGATAGGTCAGGGCTTTAGCCCTGACACTCCAACCCGCCGATGAACCGGGCTTCAGCCCCTGGGATATGGGTTCTTCTCAACCGCCCCCAAAATAATTCCCTCAAAAACACCAGCAAAATCGCATGTCAAGCCCCAAAACCCATAACTCACTCATTCCAAAAGGAATAAACTTACCAGACAGTTCCCCTCCAACCCGTACAATTAAACCAAAGACCCAAAAGGGCCCGGCCAAAAGCCGGGCCATCGCTTTTTAACCCGAGACTTAACCCGAAGACTTAGCCACACAAGTCCAGACCTAAGTCCAATCAATCACGTACTTTAAGACTTTCCCGTGGGGGGGGATACACACACATGCAAACCATCGAACCGAAGTCCTACCAGTGCCGTCACATCTTCGCCGACGGCCACCGTTGCGGCTCACGCGCTCTGCGCGGCGAAGCCCTCTGCTACTACCACCACTCCACCCGCCGCCCGGCCCCGCGCCAGGACGCCTCACCCAACTGCAGCACCTTCACCCTGCCCTTCCCCGAGGACCGGCCAGCCATCCAGTCCGCCATCGGCGACATCCTCCTCCGCATCGCCACCAACACCATCGACACCCGCCGCGCTGGACTCCTCCTCTACGGCCTCCAAATCGCCAGCCTCAACCTACCAAAATCCACCCACCAAACCAACGAAGAAGACATCGTGGAAGACATCATCGACCACCCAACCCTGGGCCCCCTCGCCGCCCCAGCCGAGTACATCCACCCCGACAACCGACGACCAGAAACCCTCGCCCGACAACTCCTCCGGGAGTGGGAAGAAGAAGAAGCCCAGGAAAAGGAGCAACGCCTAACCCTCCAGGCCGTTGCAGAACCCATAACCAACACCGAACCCAAAACGATGGGTGCCCCATCCTTTCCGGTCTTATCGGAAAGGGACCCTGCCGCAGGCCCCGTGGGGTATGGATCTCCAGGGAAGCGGCGAATGCTCGAAGTGCGGTATCCGTCAGGGGTATCGAGCGAAGGTTCTGCCGCAGGCGCCGCGAGACCGTCTTCCTTTCCCCCGCACACAAAACCCAAAGGTGATCCGGTTGCAATGGACCGCTGAGTCAAACATGCCAAGGTGGCGCACCACCCGACAACCACATGGAATCGCCCAAACGCAAAGAAGCGGAGACCGAAGTCTCCGCTTCCCGCAAATCCACCCGCTCGTAAAAACTTACCAGGTACCCCACGCACGGCTGATGTAGTCCGCCATCGTCATCATAATCAGCACGAAGAACGTAAAGAACCCAGCGCCGACAGTCATCTTGATGAGACGTGACTGGTACTTTACGTGCATGAAGAACAGAATGACAACCACGGCCTTGGTACTGGCGATGGCAAGCGCGAGGATCGGGTTGAGCGCACCAAGATTGAAATACGCCGCGCCTACGGTGACCCCGGTAAAAAGGAGCAGGAAGGCGAAGACATAGGTGTACTCAAGCGGCGAGACGATGTGATGTTCCGCGTGCTCCGGGTTGACCACGTTTGCGGGATCGTGATGTTCGATATGTGCTGACATACTTCCAGTCCTTCCCGCGCCGTCTTCAGCGCGTCGCGGTTTCTTAGTGCAGAGGGTGACGGTTGATCAGATACAGAAGCGGGAACAGGAACAGCCACACGATATCGACGAAGTGCCAGTACAAGCCGAAGTTCTCAATCGGCGCGACATACCCGTCCGAGAACTCGCCCTTATGGGCCCGCCACGTCAGCCAGAACAGGATGCCGATGCCGAGGATCATATGGAACGCGTGCATACCGGTCATCGCGAAGTACAGGAAGAAGAACAGCTGCGTATGCTGCGCCATGTCCGGCGCAATCGGCTCTTCATCCGGCTTGCCCGTCTTGACATTGATCGGGGGGTTGACGAACTCGGAGACACTGAAGCTCGCACCGGGAATGTGGTGCTTCTCATACTTCTCGTGGTACTCGTCAGCCTTGATACCAAGGAACACGAGTCCGAAGAAAGTGGTCAGCACGAGCATTAGGACCAGGAAGCCCTTCTTCTTCACCTCAGCCGCCCACACACCGAGCGCCATACAGAAGCCCGACGAGATGAGGACGACCGTATTGATTGCGCCTTCCGGCACATTCAACTGGTTCGAAGCCACGGCAAACGCCGGGTAGTACCAGTTGCGGTACAGCAGGTAGGCGAAGAACAGGCCGCCGAAGAACATGATTTCGGTCAGCAGGAAGAGCCACATACCGAAGCTTCCCGCCTCGCGCTGCTGCTCTTCCGTCTCGAAGTGGTGCCTGTGCTGCGGCAGCACTACATGCTCGTCGTGCGCATGCGCGTGCGCGGCCTCAGGATGCGTGGTTGCGATCGTATTAGCCAACGGTCGTTACCTCTTGTTCCGTCTTGTGGGCAAGCCACTCGTAGTCGTACGCCTCGTGGTCCATGATCGGAGTCGTAACGAAGTTCTCGGTCAATGGCGGCGACTGAATCTGCCACTCGAGACCCGTAGCCTGCCAGGGATTGTTACCCGCGATCTGCCCATACTTCAGCGACCACGCGAGATAGATCATCGGCAGCATGTACCCAACGCCAAGCACCGTGGCGCCCGCCGTCGAAAGCACGTTCAGTACCTGGAACTCCTGCGGGTACGCATGATACCGGCGCGGCATGCCCAGGTAGCCAAGGATGAACTGCGGAAGGAACGTCAGGTTGAACCCGATGAACGTAATCACCGCGGCCAGCTTCGAAAGCGACTCCGGATACATCCGGCCCGTCATCTTCGGCCACCAGAAGTGGATGCCCGCGAGAAACGCCATCAGCATGCCGCCGACCATGACGAAGTGGAAGTGCGCCACGATGAAGTACGTCTCGGTCAGGTGGATGTCCATGCCCAGCGAGCCAAGGAATACGCCCGTCAGACCGCCGATGGTGAACAAGCCCAGGAAGCCAAATGCATACAGCATCGGAGTCTCGAAGGTGATCGACCCCTTTTGCAGCGTGAACGCCCAGTTGAAGATCTTGATCGCCGAAGGCACCGCCACCAGCATCGTCAGCAGCGAAAACACCAGTGCCGAGTAGTTGGACACACCCATGATAAACATGTGGTGCGCCCACACGAAGAACCCG
>Ga0179596_10000458_pt1 | contig 11742 bp, 6 predicted proteins | sample CZODoug1_1_08_16_FD_155494 | JGI IMG/M metagenome (GOLD analysis project Ga0179596, IMG submission 155494) | Vadose zone soil fungal communities from Angelo Coast Range Reserve, California, USA - CZODoug1_1_08_16fungal (Illumina Assembly) | ecosystem: Environmental > Terrestrial > Soil > Vadose...
CGAATGAGGTCGACGCCCAGCTCGCGCGCGAACTTACGCACCGATGGGCTCGCGTGCGGCGTCGCTTCGGAAACTGGCGCAGATGTGCTGGAAACCGGATCGATCCGGCCGACCGCCGTCGCGGCGGGGGCTGATGCCGGGACGGCCGCAAGCACCGGGGCAGGCTTTGCCTTGGGCGCGTCTGGGGATTTCGGAGCCGGCTTCGCGGGCGCTACCGAAGCACTTTCTGTCTCTTCAAGGACGAGGATGGGACTGCCCTGTGAAACCTTGTCGCCGGTCTTGACCCGCAATTCCTTCACCACGCCGGCAGCCGGCGACGGAATCTCCATCGTCGCCTTGTCCGATTCCACGGTGATCAGCGATTGCTCCGGCTGCACCGCATCGCCCGGTTTGACCAGCACCTCGATTACATCGACGTTCTTGAAGTCGCCGATGTCGGGTACCAGGACTTCCCTAGGGGTTCCCATGCTTGTTCAGTTCGCGATTGGAGTGCCGGGCTGGGCGGCCGATGCGCCCGGCACTCGCTTGATCAGACAGTCACTGGATTGGGCTTTTCCGGATCGATCCCGTATTTCTTGATTGCTTCGGAAACGACCTTGGATTTGACTTCGCCCTGATCGGCGAGCGCCTTGAGCGCCGCGATTGTCACGAAGTAACGATTCACTTCGAAGAAGTGACGAAGCTTGGCGCGGGAATCCGAGCGGCCGTACCCATCGGTGCCGAGCACTCGGTAGACACGGCTTTGGGGGATAAACGATCGAATCTGGTCGGCGAAGGTCTTCATGTAGTCGGTAGCAGCGATCACGGGACCTTCGCGCTTCTCGACGCATTGGGTCACGTACGGGACCTCGGGCCTCGTTTCCGGATGCAGCATGTTCCGACGCTCGACCGCGAGCCCTTGGCGGCGCAGCTCCGTGAGGCTGGGCGTGCTCCAGATATCCGCAGCCACGCCCCAGTCGGCCTCGAGCAGCTCGCCGGCGGCAATGACTTCGCGCAAGATCGTTCCCGAGCCCAGCAGCTGCACGCGCGTTTTCTTCTTCGAGCCTTCCCGAAAGAGGTACATGCCCTTCAAAATCGCTTGCTCCACACTCGCCGGCATCGCCGGATGCTCGTAGTTTTCGTTCATCACCGTGATGTAATAGAACACGTCCTCCTGCTGTGAGACCATCCGACGCAAGCCATCCTGGACGATGACGGCGAGTTCATACGCAAAGGTCGGATCATACGAAATGCAATTGGGAATGACCGAAGAGAGCACATGGCTGTGCCCGTCCTCATGCTGCAGTCCCTCGCCATTCAGAGTCGTGCGGCCTGCCGTGGCGCCGAGGAGAAACCCCCGCGCGCGCTGGTCCCCCGCCGCCCACGCAAGGTCTCCGATGCGCTGCATGCCAAACATCGAATAGAAGATGTAGAACGGCACCATGACAAGGTTCGAATGGCTGTATGAAGTCGCCGCCGCGATCCAAGATGAAAACGCGCCGGCTTCGTTGATGCCCTCTTCGAGAATCTGCCCCGCCTTGTCTTCACGGTAGTACATCACCTGTTCGCGGTCGACCGGCTCGTACTTCTGTCCTTCCGAGGAATAGATCGCGAGCTGCCGGAACATTCCTTCCATGCCGAAAGTGCGCGCTTCGTCTGGAACTATCGGTACGATGTGCCTGCCGATGTTCTTGTCGCGCACGAGCGCAGTCAGCATGCGCACGAACGCCATGGTGGTAGAGATCTCGCGGCCTTCCGAGCCCTTTAACTGTTGCTCGAACGCCGAGAGAGCCGGCACCGCGGGAACGCTGTCCGCTCTGCGGCGGCGCTGAGGGAGGTAGCCGCCAAGCGCCTTTCTGCGCTCCTGCAGGTACACCATGATCGGATCATCGTCCTTGGGTTTGTAGAGCGGCAATTCCTCGAGCTTGTCGTCGGGGATCGGCACGTTGAAGCGGTCGCGCATCTCGCGAATGGTTGCGAGGTCCATCTTCTTCAACTGGTGGGTCGGATTCTTTGCCTGACCCTGCTTGCCCAGACCGTAGCCCTTGATGGTCTTGGCGAGGACCACCGTGGGCTGGTCCTTGTGTTTCACTGCCGCCGCGTAGGCAGCGTAGATCTTGTGAGGGTCGTGCCCGCCCCGATTCAGGCGCCAGATGTCCTCGTCGGTCATGCGCGAGACCATCTCGAGCAGTTTCGGGTCCTTGCCGAAGAAGTGCTTGCGAACGAAGGCGCCGTCGTTGGCCTTGTAGTTCTGATACTCGCCGTCGACCGTTTCCTCCATGACACGAAGCAGTCGGCCCTCGAGATCGCGAGCGAACAGAGGATCCCAGTACGAGCCCCAAATAAGCTTGATGACGTTCCAACCCGCTCCGCGAAAATCGGCTTCGAGTTCCTGGATGATCTTGCCGTTGCCACGCACCGGACCGTCGAGGCGCTGCAGGTTGCAGTTCACAATGAAAATCAAGTTGTCGAGCTTTTCACGCGCCGCGAGGCCGATCGCGCCGAGCGATTCCGGTTCATCCATCTCGCCGTCGCCGCAGAACACCCACACCTTCCGGTTGTCCGTACCTGCGAGCCCGCGCGCCTGAAGATATTTCAGGAACCTCGCCATGTAGATACCCTGAATCGGCCCTAGCCCCATCGAGACGGTGGGGAACTGCCAGAAATCGGGCATAAGCCACGGGTGGGGATAGGAAGAGATGCCGCGGCCGTCCACCTCGCGACGAAAATTCAGGAGCTGCGTTTCGGTGAGCCGACCCTCCAAAAATGCGCGCGCATAGATGCCGGGCGACGAGTGTCCCTGGAAGTATACGAGATCCCCTCCGTGCCCTTCGTGCGGCGCATGCCAGAAGTGATTGAAGCCGATGCCGAACAGCGTTCCGACCGAGGCGAAGCTCGCGATGTGGCCGCCCAGCTCGTCGTCCGATTTGTTGGCCTTAGCTACCATCACCATCGCGTTCCAGCGGCAGAACGAGCGGATGCGTTCCTCCAGGGCATGATCCCCAGGCGAGCGCTCCTCCATGTGCGCCGGGATCGTGTTGAGGTAGGCCGTATTGAGCGAGAAAGGAATGTAGGCCCCCGAACGGCGTGCCTTGTCGACCAACTTCTCCAGCAGGTAATGGGCGCGCTCCGGGCCCTCGCGTTCGAGAACGGACTCGAGCGCATCGAGCCATTCCTGCGTTTCCAGGGCGTCGGGATCGTTGGCGGCAGGGAATTCAGGCAGCGCGGACATGACGTTTCCCTCTCTGCGCGAAGGTATGGGCGGGGGTGTGGGACTTGCGGAGAATCGCTTGCAGCTTACCCTGCCGGCCCTACAGGATCAATTGCACCTTGTCCCATTATGAAAGAGTATTTCGCATTATACGAAAACGCGCCCCGCGCAATCAAAGAGATCACGTCAGCTTGGCTGAACCCAGGCCCGGGAACTGTGGATGCTAGAATGCGCGCCTTCCGTGCTCGCCGCGCCGATTCTCCTCCGTGCAGACCCGCATCATTGACGGCAACGCAATCGCGCGCGAGTTACGCGCAGGGCTGATTCGACGCGTCGCCGCGCTTGCGGCGATGGGTGTGCGCCCCGGTCTCGCGGTGCTGCAAGTCGGGAACCACCCGGCTTCGAGAATCTATGTACGGAGCAAGATGAAGGCATGCGGCGAAGCGGGGCTCTATTCGGAGCACATCGAATTGCCGGCCGACGCGGATGAATCGACGCTCCTCGGGCGCATCCGGGTCCTCAACCACGATACCCGTATCCATGGCATCCTCGTACAGCTCCCTTTGCCCGCGAGCCTTTCAGTGAAGCGGGTGGTCGAAGCCCTGGCCCCGGCGAAGGACGTAGACGGATTTCATCCGACCAACATGGGCCTGCTCGCAGTCGGCAATCCGCGCTTCGTGCCCTGCACGCCCCTCGGAGTGATGAAACTGATCGAGCACGAGGAAATCGAGGTGCAGGGGCGGCACGCCGTCGTAGTCGGCCGCAGCAACATCGTCGGCAAACCGATGGCACTGCTGCTCTTGCAAAGGGGCGCCACGGTCACCATCTGCAACTCGAGAACCCCCGATCTGGGCGCGATGACCAGCCAAGCGGACATTCTCGTGATGGCGACGGGTAGACCCCGGCTCGTCACAGCCGGCATGGTGAAGCCTGGGGCTGTCGTCATCGACGTCGGTATCACCCGGCTCGCGGACGGCAAACTCGCCGGGGACGTGGATTTCCAGAGTGTGCTCGGAACCGCTTCGTGCATCACGCCAGTGCCCGGCGGAGTCGGCCCCATGACGATCGCAATGTTGCTCGAGAACACGGTAATGTCCGCCGAGCGCGCCTCGGCCAGCCGCAGTAGTTCCTGAGAGGGTGGGGCAAAGTTTGCGATCTCAACCGGAGAAATTGGGAGTTGAACCTGAAAAAGACAATCAACCCGCTGCTCGATTTCTCGGGCTTGCCGCGCTACAGATCGGTCCGGCCGGAGCACGTCGTCCACGCCATCGATCAATTGCTCGCCGAGAACCGCGCTCTGATTGCCCAGCTCACAGCGGAGGGCGCTGAAGCGTCCTGGAAGGGGTTTGCCGACCCGCTGGAAAACGCCAATGAACGGCTGTGGCGCGCCTGGGGCGTGGTCGCTCACCTGCACGCAGTGGACGACAGCGCCGCGATCCGCGATGCCTACAACGCGAATCTGCCGAAAATCACGCGCTACCGTACCGAGCTCGCGCAAAACCTTCTTCTCTATGAAAAGTTCAAGGCGTTGCGCGCTTCGATGGGTTTTGAAGAGCTGTCTCAAGCTCAACGCAAGATCGTCGAGAACGACTTGCGCGACTATCGCCTGGGAGGAGCCGAACTGGAACCTCGGAGCAAGCGACGCTTCGGCGAAATCCAGGAAGAGCTTGCGGCGCTCGAAGCCAAGTTTTCCGAGAATCTGCTCGACGCAACCAATGCGTTTTCGGCGTTGATCACCGATCGCGAAGAGCTGCTCGGCGTCCCGGAGGACGTACTCGAAGCCGCCAAAGAGGCTGCACGTCAGGATGGCCAGGAGGGGTGGAAGTTCACCTTGCACGCGCCGTCATACGGGCCTCTGATGCAATACGCCGAGATTCGCGACCTGCGGGAAAAGCTGTATCGCGCGCACGTCACACGCGCGAGCGAATTCGGAGATCCGGAACTCGACAACACCTTGATCATCGTTCGCGAGCTTCGCCTGCGAAAAGAGAAGGCGCGACTGCTTGGTTACGAGAGTTTCGCGGAATTTTCGCTCGTCCCGAAAATGGCCGAGTCACCCGAGGCTGCGTTCGACTTCCTCAATGATCTCGCCGCGAGGGCGCTGCCTCACGCACGCAGGGATTATGCCGAACTGGAGGAGTTCGCACGTGCGGAGCTCGGAATCCAGGAGCTGCAGGCTTGGGATATCGCGTTCGTATCGGAAAAACTGCGCGCGAAACGCTACGCGTTTTCCGATCAGGAAGTGAAGCAGTATTTCCCGGAACCGAAAGTCCTGGAAGGCATGTTCCGGCTCGTCCAAAGCCTCTATGGCATTCGCATTCTTCCGGACGCGGCCGAAAGCTGGCATCCGCATGTGCGTTTTTTCCGGATTACCGACTCGGACGAGAGCCTCATCGGCCAGTTCTATCTGGATCTGTACTCGCGGGAAACCAAGCGCGGGGGCGCGTGGATGGACGAAGCGATCACACGGCAACGGATCCCCGGCGGCCTCCGCACCCCGGTTGCCCATCTCATCTGCAACTTTCCCGCACCGGTCGGGAACAAGCCCGCGCTATTCACGCACGACGAAGTGATGACCTTGTTTCACGAATTCGGTCATGGCTTGCACCATCTGCTCTCGCGAGTCGACGATCTGGGCGTCTCCGGAATACGCGGTGTCGACTGGGACGCGGTCGAGCTGCCTTCCCAGTTCATGGAGAACTTCTGCTGGGAATGGGGCGTGCTCGCCCGCATGACCGCTCATGTCGAAAGCGGAGAGGCTCTACCGCGCAGTTTGTTCGAGAAGATGCTGGCGGCAAAGAATTTTCAGAGCGGCATGCAGACCGTGCGGCAGATCGAGTTCGCATTGGTCGATATGCATCTACACCATGATTATGACCCCGCGGGAGCAAAGACGCCGCCGCAGCTGCTCCACGAAATCAGGGCAAAAGTCGCCGTGGCGATGCCGCCGGAGTACAACCGCTTCCTCAACAACTTCTCGCACGTCTTCTCGGGAGCTTACGCAGCCGGTTACTACAGCTACAAGTGGGCCGAGGTGCTTTCCGCCGACGCGTACAGCCTCTTCGAACAGAACGGCGTGCTCGACTCCGACACCGGCGCGCGATTCCGCGACGAGATCCTCGCCGTCGGCGGCAGCCGACCGGCGCTCGAATCGTTCACAGCGTTTCGAGGCCGCGAGCCGAGAATCGACGCACTGCTGCGTCACAATGGTATGATCGCGCCCTGAGAAGATCGGGGGCGCTCTCTCTTTCCGAGCAACTCCTTGCTCTGGGATTGAAAGACAACTTCAGAATGTTTGCGCGGGAGAAATCGTTCACCTGGTGGGATTACCGGATAAACGGGTTCAAACGGAACCTCGGCCTGCGCATCGACCATATCCTGTTTAGCTCCGAGCTCGCTTTGCGTTGTCGTGCACGCTCGATCGACGTCGAGCCGCGGCGACTCGAGCGTCCGTCGGACCATGCGCCGGTGATCGCCGAGCTCCAGCCTTAGTCGCTATAATCGAAACGAAATACCCGCAGGCGAAAAAATAATCGCGCCGAACTCCGGGGGAGCAATCGCGGCATCTGAGTCAGGAAGAACGGAGCCATGGTTTTCAACGAGTTGCTGCGTCAAATCGCCGGGGCGCTTGCGGCAGCTTGCCTCGCGACCAGCGTGCTGGCGCAGACCGCCTACCCGACGAAACCGGTGAAGATCATTGTGCCCTACTCCGCCGGTGGACCGGCGGACATCTACGCGCGCTTTATCGGCGACCGTCTGCAAAAGACTCTCGGACAACCCTTTGTAATCGAGAACCGGCCCGGCGCCGGTGCGATCATCGGCACCGACGTGGTGGCGAAATCCTCCCCCGACGGATACACGCTCCTCATGATGTCGAACACGCACACGGTAAACGAATCGCTGTTCACGAAGAAGCCCTACAGCCTGATGCGGGACCTCGCGCCGATTTCGCCGATCAACTATTCCGACCTCCTTCTTGTGGTTCACCCCTCGGTGCCGGCGAACAACCTGAAGGAGCTCATCGTGCTCGCCAAGTCGAAGCCCGGCGCTCTCAATTACGCTTCCTCCGGGCCGGGCACGCCCTACCACATGGCGGGCGAGCTGTTCAAGGCGATGGCCGGAATCGACGTGGTACACGTGCCGCACAAGGGAAGCGCTGAGGCGCGCACCAGCGTCCTCGCGGGCGACGTGCAGATGATGTTCGACGCAATTACCACGATGGCGCCGCTCGCGCAGGCGGGCAAGGTTCGCGCGATCGCCACCTCCGGAAAGGCGCGCTCTCCGATCACGCCGGGAGTGCCGACCCTGGACGAAGCCGGTTTGCCCGGTTACGACGCGGTGATCTGGCTGGGGATGATGGCCCCGACCGCGACCCCGAAACTGATCGTCGACAGTCTGAATTCCGAGATCCAGAAAATCGCCAACTCGCCAGACGTAAAGGAAGCCTGGGCCAAGCAGGGCGCAGTTCCGATGCGCATGGCGCCCGCAGAGTTCGGGAAATTCATGGAGCAGGACATCCAGAAGTGGGCCAAGGTCGTGAAATTCGCGGGCGCGAAGGTCGACTAAGAGCACACGCGCCAAAGGACTCATTGGCCGAGGATCCTGGGAAACCCGTGGCCGAGCGCTTCCGGATCACCGTCAACAGTGCCGAATCCGAGCTCGAAGCGAGTCCGGACACGCCGCTCCTCTATGCGCTGCGCAACGACCTTGGGCTGAAAGGTACGCGTTTCGGCTGCGGCAGCGGCCAGTGCGGTGCATGCTTCGTCCTGATCGATGGCCATCCGACCCCCGCATGCGACACGCCCCTGTGGGCGGCAGCGGGCAAGAGAATCACTACCGTCGAAGGCTTGAGCAAAGGCTGCGAGTTGCACCCTCTGCAGCAGGCCTTTCTCGCCGAGCAGGCGGCCCAATGCGGGTACTGCACGAGCGGCATTCTGATCAGCGCCGCGGGGCTCCTCGCGAAAAATCCTAGGCCGACAGAGCGCGAGGTTCGCGAGGCGCTCGACCGCAACCTGTGCCGCTGCGGCTCGCATAACCGTATGATGCGCGCGGTTCTGCGCGCGGCTCAGGAATAGCGCCATGAACACCGTCGCAGTAACCCGGCTCAAGCGCCCCGGAAGCCTTGAGAAAAACCCGAGACTTTCACAGTGGCTGCGTGTGCACCGCGACGGCACGGTCGCGATCTACAGCGGTAAAGTCGAAATCGGCCAGGGTATCCTGACGGCCCTTGCGCAGATCGCGGCAGAAGAGCTCGGGATCACGCTTGAGCGCATCCACATGGTCGCCGCGGATACCGCGGCGAGCCCGGACGAGGGCGTCACTTCGGGCAGCCTCTCCGTGCAAGATTCCGGTGTCGCACTACGCCGTGCCTGCGCGCACGCCCGCGCGTTGCTCCTTGAGAGCGCTGCGGCGCGTCTCGGCGTATCGGTCCGCGATTTACAGGTAGCGGACGGGGCTGTACGGGCGGCAGGCCGGAGCACGAGCTTTTGGGAGTGTGCCGACGACGCGCTGTTCGACTGCGAGGTCGACGAGACAACGGTATTGAGATCCCCGCGCGACTACCAGGTGGTCGGCAAGCCTGCCCCGCGGCGCGACCTGCCCGACAAGATCGCCGGTCGGCCTCGCTTCATCCAGGACATGACGCTCCCGGGAATGCTCTACGGCCGCATGGTTCGTCCGCCGCACGATTTCGCGGAGCTGATCTCGCTCGATGACAGCAAGCTCAAGTCGATGCCGGGGCTCGCGGCGATCGTGCGCGACGGCGGCTTTGTTGGAGTCCTTGCCGAGCGCGAGGATGTGGCGATCTCGGCGCAGCGCGCCCTTCGGCTGACGGCGTCCTGGCGAGAGGCCGATCCGCTGCCTCGGGACGTGCACGCATGGCTCAAAGAGCACGCCGCCGAGCACCGCGTCATCAGCGAGAAGGAAAACGCCGACGCGAGATGCCGCGCAACGAGGACGTTCGAAGCGTCCTATACGAAACCCTACATATCGCACGCCTCGATCGGTCCGTCTTGCGCGATCGCCCAGATCGACGACGGCAAACTCATGGTGTGGAGCCACAGCCAGGGAATCTTCAATCTGCGCCGCGACCTTGCGCTGGCTCTCGGGATGCGCGAGGACGCGATCGTCGTGCGGCACACGGAAGGCGCGGGTTGCTACGGGCACAACGGCGCCGACGATGCGGCGCTCGACGCGGCCCTGCTCGCGCGAGCGGCAGGCGGCCGCCCGGTCCAGGTGCAGTGGATGCGAGACGACGAATTCGCGTGGGCCCCGTGCGGCCCGGCCATGGCCCTGAACTTGCGCGCAGCACTCGACGCCCACGGCGATATCGTCGAATGGGAGCACGAACTTTGGAGCAATGGTCACAGCAGCAGACCCGGCAGAGCGGATAATCCCGCGCTCCTGGCAGCCTGGCACTTGTCGAAACCGTATGAACGACCCTCGGCGATCAACATGCCGCTCCCCGCGGGGGCGGCGGACCGTAACGCGATTCCGATATACGATTTTCCGAACCAGCGCGTCGTCAACCACTACGTACGCGAGATGCCGGTGCGAACCTCGGCGCTGCGCTCGCTGGGTGCGTACGCCAACGTGTTCGCGATCGAATCCTTCATGGACGAGCTCGCTCAGGCGGCGCAAATCGATGCGATCGCCTTCCGTCTGCGGCATCTCAAGGATCCGCGGGGCCGGGCGGTGATCGAGGCGGCGGCGCGGCGAGCAGAATGGGGCCGCTGGAAACCCGGCGAAGGCCGCGGTCACGGTATCGGATTTGCGAGGTACAAGAATCTCGGCGCTTACTGCGCTGCAGTGGCCGAGGTAGAGGTCGGCCATGACGTGCGCGTCGACCGGTTAATCCTCGCTGTCGACGTCGGGCTCGCTGTCAACCCGGACGGCGTGATCAATCAGATCGAGGGTGGGGCAATTCAGTCGACCAGCTGGACGCTCAAGGAGGAAGTGAAGCTTGGTGCACGCGGCATCACGAGCCTCGGCTGGGAGGATTACCCCATCCTGAAATTCAGCGAGGTACCGGCCGTAGAAGTCGAGCTGATCGACCGCCCCGAACTTCCCGCCGTGGGCGCGGGCGAAGCCGCGCAGGGTCCAACGGCCGCGGCAATCGCAAATGCGGTGGCACATACGCTTGGTTTGCGCGTGCGCGACCTCCCGCTCACACACGAGCGGATTGCCGCAGCGATAAGTCAATCGACGTAGTCGTACGCTGGCAGGGTAAGGAACTCGACATAGCGATCGTCGGTCGTGATGCGGTCGAAGAGCTTCGCGCCTTCCTCGTATTTGCCCGCATTCCATGCTTCCTCACCGAGGTAGGTCTTCACTTTAGGCAATTCTTCGGCGAGCAGCTTTCTGAACAGTTCCTGGGTGACTTTGCGGCCGTCTTGCAGCTCCCCTTTTGGAGAACGGATCCACTGCCAGATCTGAGAGCGCGAGATTTCTGCGGTGGCCGCATCCTCCATCAGATTGAATACAGGCACGCAACCGTTACCCGCGAGCCAAGCCCCCAAGTACTGGATACCGACTGAGATATTGTTACGCAGACCGGGTTCGGTGATTGGTCCTTCCGGCCGGAAGTCGAGCAGATCTTCAGCACCGACGAGTACGTCCGGGCGTTGCTTATCGTACTGGTTGGGTCGCGGCATGTGCTCATCGAATACGGCTCTTGCGATCGGCACCAGACCCGGGTGCGCGACCCATGTTCCGTCGCAACCGTCGGTCACTTCGCGAAGCTTATCCTCGCGAACCTTCGCGAGCGCGGCTTCGTTGGCTGCGGGATCGTTCTTGATCGGGATCTGGGCCGCCATCCCACCCATGGCCGGGGCTCCGCGGCGATGGCAGGTCTTCACGAGGAGCAACGCGTACGCACGCATGAAAGGCGCGGTCATCGTCACCTGAGCGCGATCGGCGAGGCAGAAACCCCGGTTCGCGCGGAACTTCTTGATGCAGGAAAAGATGTAGTCCCATCGACCGATGTTGAGACCGGCGGAGTGCTCGCGCAGTTCCCACAGGATTTCGTCCATTTCGAACGCGGCGACCACTGTCTCGATCAGCCCTGTCGCCTTGATCGATCCCTGCGGCACGCCCAATTCCCTCTGCGCGAATTTGAAAGTGTCGTTCCAAAGCCGCGCCTCGAGATGGGACTCCATCTTCGGAAGGTAGAAATACGGCCCGGTGCCGCGCGCAAGCAGTTCCTCGGCGTTGTGAAGGAAATACAGCGCAAAGTCGAATAGCGCTCCCGAAACGGGCTTTCCGTCCACAAGTAGATGTTTTTCATCCAGATGCCAGCCGCGCGGGCGGGGAATCAGAACTGCCACCTTGTTCTTCAACCGGTACGATTTTCCTTCTTGTACGAAACTGATGCTCCCGCGCACGGCATCGTACAGGTTGACCTGGCCTTCAATCATGTTGGCCCAGGTCGGGCAGTTGGCGTCCTCGAAGTCCGCCATGAAAGTGGAGGCGCCCGAGTTGAGCGCGTTGATCACCATTTTGCGGTCGATCGGCCCGGTGATCTCGACGCGACGGTCCAGCAAATCTTTCGGCTG
>Ga0179596_10000459_pt1 | contig 11732 bp, 11 predicted proteins | sample CZODoug1_1_08_16_FD_155494 | JGI IMG/M metagenome (GOLD analysis project Ga0179596, IMG submission 155494) | Vadose zone soil fungal communities from Angelo Coast Range Reserve, California, USA - CZODoug1_1_08_16fungal (Illumina Assembly) | ecosystem: Environmental > Terrestrial > Soil > Vadose...
TTCTTAGGAGCAGTTGGAACCCCGCATTTCCGGCCATTAAAAGATCGATGCTGGCGAGCGGTCTGCTCCACATCAATCTGGCCGCGAAGCTGCTTCAGGCCGCGAAGCTGCTTCAGGCCGCGAAGCTGCTTCAGGTCAGGCGTTGATGCCGAGACCGGGATCTCACTACCAACCGTCTATGGACGGCTATTAACGTCTCTCTCAATCCACGATTTATATGTGGGTTGAGTTGTGGGTGGAATTGAAAAATTGTCAAAAAGTGGCGGAAAACATGGAGATTTGGCGGACAGGGTGGGATTCGAACCCACGATACCGTTACCGGTACTCCAGTTTTCGAGACTGACGCCTTCAACCACTCGGCCACCTGTCCATCGCCGGCCTTTCGAACACCCGGTCGCGGTGTTCAGGCATATCCCTTGCGAAGGCGGCGAACCTAACGCAGGTGCCGCGAGGCTGCAACTGGCTCGTGCGGGTCCGCTTCACCGCCCGCCTCACCCGCCCCCTCACCCGAATGTCGTTGACAGGGGCGGGGCCGCCGATATTATGCGCGGCCTTGGAGCGGGGTACCCCGTTCTCCCATTGCTTTTGCTTGAAGAAATCATCGCTATGTTCGCAGTCATCCGCACCGGCGGGAAGCAGTACAAAGTCGCCAAGAACGACGTCATCTTCGTCGAGAAGCTGGTCGCCGATGCCGGCGCTTCGATCGCCCTCGACGACGTTCTGATGGTCGGCAGCGACACGGGCATCGCCTCGGCGGCGACCGAACTCGCCGGCGCGTCGGTGACGGCGACGGTGCTGGAGCAAAAGCGCGACGACAAGGTACTGGTCTTCAAGAAAAAGCGCCGGCACAATTATCGCCGCAAGAACGGTCATCGGCAGTACCTGACGGTGCTGCGGATCACCGATATCGTCGCCGGTACCGCGACCATGGCCGCCGCGACCAGCGGCGCCGTCGCAGCGCAGGAGTAAGCTTCCATGGCACATAAGAAGGCGGGTGGTTCCTCCCGCAACGGTCGCGACAGCGACGGTCGTCGTCTGGGCGTCAAGAAGTTCGGCGGCGAGACCGTCATCCCCGGCAATATCCTGATCCGCCAGCGCGGCACCAAGTATCACCCCGGCGCCAATGTCGGCATCGGCCGCGACCACACGCTGTTCGCGCTCGAAGCGGGTGCGGTGAAGTTTCATCGCGGCACCGGTGATCGGCAGTACATCTCGGTCGAACCCGCGCCGAGCCCGGCGAACGACGCCCCGGTGGCGGAAGCCGCCGAATAGCGCCCAGCCTTCCGTCCGCGATATCGAAGGGGAATGGCGCGCCATTCCCCTTTTTTGTTGCGCGGGAAGACCAAGATTGAGCGAACAAGACGCCGGATCGACGCGGGTCCCTCTTTTACGCCAACCGGCGTAGTCCAAGGCCCGCAAATCCACTCGGAAGCCTGCCATGAAGTTCCTCGACCAGTGCAAGATCTATCTGAAGAGCGGTGAAGGCGGCGCCGGCACGGCAAGCTTCCGGCGCGAGAAATTCATCGAGTTCGGCGGTCCGGATGGTGGCGATGGCGGGCGCGGCGGCGATATCGTGTTCGAGGTGGTCGCCAATCTCAATACCCTGATCGATTACCGCTACAAGCAGCATTTCCGCGCCCAGAACGGCCGCCACGGCGCCGGCAAGCTGCGCACCGGCGCCGCCGGCGAGCCCAGCGTGCTGAAGGTGCCGGCCGGCACCCAGGTGATGGACGAGGACAACGAAAACGTCCTGCTGGATCTGGTCGAGCCGGGCAAGCGCGTGGTGTTCCTGCGCGGCGGCGATGGCGGCTTCGGCAATGATCATTACAAGACCTCGACCAACCGGGCGCCGACCCGCAAGGACGAGGGGTGGCCCGGCCAGGAACGCTGGGTGTGGCTCCGGCTGAAGCTGATCGCCGATGCGGGGCTGGTCGGCCTGCCGAACGCCGGCAAATCGACCTTCCTCGCCCGCGTTTCGCGCGCGCGTCCCAAGATCGCGGACTACCCGTTCACCACGCTGAAACCCCAGCTGGGCGTGGTCTATGCCGGCGGCGAGGAATTCGTCATGGCCGACCTGCCCGGCCTGATCGAAGGGGCCAGCGAGGGCGCCGGGCTGGGCACCCGCTTCCTCGGCCATCTGGAACGGTGCAACGTCATGCTGCACCTGATCGACGGCACCGAGGAAGACGTCGTCGGCGCCTACCGCACGATCCGGGGCGAACTCAAGGCCTATGGCCACGGACTCGAAGCCAAGCCGCAGATCATCGCCCTCAATAAGGCCGACGCGATCCCGCCCGACGAGCTCAAGACCAAGCTCGCCAAGTTGAAGCGGGTCGCGAAGCAGCCGATCATGACCCTGTCCGGTGTCACCGGTGCCGGTGTCGACGCGGTGCTGCTGAGCCTGCTGGAACATGTCCAGCAGCGCCGGGGCCCGGTGGCGCCGCGCACCGGAACGCTGAACTATACCCTGGCCGACCCGACCGACGAGGATGAGGAGACGGCGATCCCCACCGTCCCTCTCGGCCGGTGAACCCGCTTTCGACCGAGCTCGGCACGGCACGGCGGCTGATCGTCAAGATCGGCTCGGCGCTGCTGGTCGACGCGGAGACCGGACAGTTGCGGCGGGAATGGCTCGACGCGCTGGCGGATGACGTGGCGGCGGCGCGGACGCGCGGTACCGAGGTGCTGATCGTCTCGTCCGGGGCGATCGCGGTCGGCCGGCACCATCTGGGCCTGGACAACAGTACGCTCAACGGTCGGGCGCTGAAGCTCGAGGAAAAGCAGGCGGCCGCCGCGACCGGCCAGATCCGCCTGGCTCATGCCTATCAGGAAACCCTGGCGCGGCACGGCATCACCGTCGCCCAGATCCTGCTGACGCCGGACGATACCGAGATGCGGCGGCGTCATCTCAACGCGCGCGCGACGCTCAACCAGTTGCTGGCGCTCGGCGCGGTTCCGGTGATCAACGAGAACGATACGGTGGGGACGGCGGAGATCCGCTTCGGCGATAATGACCGGCTGGCGGCGCGGGTGGCGCAGATGATCAGCGCCGATACGCTGGTGCTGCTGTCGGATGTCGACGGCCTCTATACCGCCGATCCGCGGCGCGACCCGCGCGCCGAGCATATCCGGGTGGTGCGCGAGCTGACGCCCGAGATCGAGGCGATGGCCGGGGCCGCCCCCGCGGGCTACAGCTCCGGCGGGATGGTGACCAAGCTCGCCGCCGCCCGCATAGCGCTGGCCGCCGGCTGTCGCATGGTGATCGCCAAGGGCATGCCGCTGCACCCCCTGCGGGCGATCCTGGACGGCGCGCCCGCCACCTGGTTCCTGCCGCAGGCCACCCCCCTGACCGCGCGCAAGCGCTGGATCGCCGGCAGCCTCAACACGGCCGGCATCGTCACCATCGACCAGGGAGCCGCCGCCGCCCTGGAGCGGGGCGGCAGCCTGTTGCCGGCCGGCATCGTCGAGGTCGAGGGCGGTTTCGAGCGGGGCGATGCGATCCTGGTGCGCCGACGCGACGGCACCGCCGTGGCGCGCGGCCTCAGCGCCTATGGCGCCGCCGATGCCGGCCTGATCGCCGGCCACAAAAGCGGTGAAATCGAAGCCCTGCTCGGCTACCGTGGGCGCGACGAGGTCATCCATCGCGACGATCTGGTGCTCGAATGAACCGGGGCGCCACAGAGATAAGGACGGTTCCTTCATGGTGATCCGGCCGATCGAGAGAGGGCCATCGGAGACGCTCGCCACCGAGCTGGCCGCCATGGGCGCGCGGGCGCGGCAGGCGGCGGGCGAACTCGCCGTGGCGTCGACCCTGGCGAAAAACGCGGCGCTGATCGCCGCCGCCGCCGCGATCCGGGCATCCGCCGCCGAGATCCTCGCCGCCAATGACCGCGACCGGCTGGAGGCGGGTGCCGGGTTGAGCGCCGCCCTGCTCGACCGGTTGACGCTCGACGCGGCGCGGATCGAAGCGATGGCGCGCGCGCTGGAGGCGGTCGCGGCCCTGCCCGATCCGATCGGCCGGTCGATCGCCCGCTGGACGCAACCGAACGGCCTCGATTTCAACCGGGTGCGCGTGCCGCTGGGCGTCATCGCGGTGATCTATGAAAGCCGGCCGAACGTCACCGCCGATGCCGGCAGCCTGTGCCTCAAATCCGGCAACGCGGCGATCCTGCGCGGCGGCTCGGAAAGCTTTCATTCCTCGCATGCGATCGTCGCGGCGCTGCACCGGGGTCTGGCCGTGGCCGGCCTGCCCGAGGCGGCGATCCAACTGGTCCCGACGCGCGACCGGGCGGCGGTCGGCATCCTGCTGGGCATGGATGACGCGATCGATATCGTGGTGCCGCGCGGCGGCCGGTCGCTGATCGAACGGGTCAGCGCCGAAAGCCGCATCCCGGTGCTGAAGCATCTGGACGGGATCTGCCACGTCTATGTCGATCGGGCCGCCGATCCCGCGAAGGCGCGCGCGATCGTGCTGAATTCCAAGCTGCGCCGCACCGGAGTCTGCGGCGCCATGGAGACGCTGCTGATCGATCGGGACGTGGCGGCCGACCAATTGCCCGGCATTGTCGAAGATCTGTGGGGCGGCGGCTGCGCGTTGCGTGGCGACGCGGCCGCGCGCGCGATCGACCCGCGCATCGAGGCGGCGAGCGAGGCCGATTGGTCGACCGAGTATCTCGACGCGATCCTGTCGATCCGGGTGGTCGATGGCATCGACCAGGCGATCGAGCATATCGGCCATTACGGCTCGCATCATACCGACGCGATCGTGACGGAGGATGCCGCCGCGGCCGATCGGTTCCTGGCGCGCGTCGATTCCGCCATCGTGCTGGTCAACGCCTCGACGCAATTCGCCGATGGCGGCGAGTTCGGGATGGGCGCCGAGATCGGCATTTCAACCGGCAAGCTGCACGCGCGCGGACCGGTCGGGGTCGAGCAATTGACCAGCTACAAGTATCACGTGCGCGGTACCGGTCAGGTCAGGCCCTGACCCAGTCCCCAACCCGCGCGACCACGGAAGGATCGGACGAGGGGCTGTTGCAGCTCCCCGCGATCCTCGGCGACCGACGTGCGCGCCGCATCGGGCTGCTCGGCGGATCGTTCAACCCCGCCCATGCCGGCCACCGGCATATCAGCCTGCTGGCGCTCAGCCATCTGGATCTCGACGAGATCTGGTGGATGGTCTCGCCGCAAAATCCGCTGAAATCGAGCGACGGCATGGCACCGCAGCAGGAACGCATCGCTGGCGCCCTGGCCGTGGCCCAGCACCCCCGCATCAAGGTGACCGGCATCGAGGCGCAGCTCGGCAGCCGCTATACCGCCGATACCTTGACCATCCTGTGCCAACGCTTCCCGCGCAGCCGCTTCGTCTGGCTGATGGGGGCGGATAATCTGTTGCAGATTTCCCGCTGGGAGAAATGGCGCAAGATCTTTCAACTCGCTCCCATTGCGATTTTCGCCCGGCCTCCCTATTCTTTGATGGCGTTGAAAGGTCGTGCCGCGCGCGTGTTCGCGCCCGCCCGCCTGAATTTGCGGGCGTCGCGCAGACTGGCATTGATGGAGCCGCCGGCTTGGGTGTTTTTCCCAACCAAGCTCGATCCGCTGTCGGCGACGGAAATCCGGTCGCAGCAGCGGCGATCCGGCCGCCGACTGTCATAGCAGGGCATGGCGATATTTAAGTACAATCGACACAACCGGGCGATGAGATCCCGGATACAGACAAGGTGACCGCCATACCCAAGCCCCGTTCCGCAGCCAAGGCCGCAGCCTCCCTCCCCTCCGCGACGTCCCCCATCATCGCCGCGCCAAGCCTGCTCGATCTCATCGTCACGACGCTGGATGACGGCAAGGCCGAGGACATCGTGACCATCGATCTCGCCGGTAAATCCAGCATCGCCGACTATATCGTCGTCGCTTCCGGCCGGTCGCAGCGCCAAGTGACGGCGCTGGCCGAACAGGTCGCCTCGCGGCTCAAGGATGCCGGGTATGGCCGCGTCTCGATGGAAGGCAAGACCCATGGCGATTGGGTCCTGCTCGACGCGGGCGATGTGGTCGTGCATCTGTTCCGGCCCGAGGTACGGACCTACTATAATTTGGAAAAGATGTGGGGCATCACGCTGCCTGACGAACCGCTGCCCGATGGGTTGTTCGCCAAACCGGGCGACCTCGATCCGCCACCCTCGGGGATCCGCGTCGTCTGACAGCTAAGCCGGATGCGTGTGCAGATCTCGGCGATCGGCCGGCTGAAGCCGGGGCCGGCACGGGATCTCTGGGCGCTGTACGCCGGCAGGCTCGTCCCACCCGCCAGCTTGGTCGAGCTCGAAGAAAAACGCGCGCTGCCGGCGCCGCAGTTGAAGGAACGCGAGGCGGCTTTGCTGCTCGGCAGTTGCCCGCGCGGTGCCACGCTCGTCGCCCTGGACGAACGCGGCCAGAGCCTGACCAGCCCCGGTTTCGCCGCCCGGCTCACCCGCTGGCGCGACCAGGGGGTCGAGGATCTGGTGTTCCTGATCGGCGGTGCTGACGGTCACGACGAGACGGTGCGGCGGCGCGCCGATCTGCTGTTGTCGCTGGGGGCGATGACCTGGCCGCATCTGCTGGTGCGCGGCTTGCTGGCCGAACAACTCTACCGCGCCCAGCAAATCGCCGCCGGACACCCGTATCACCGGGAATAACCCGGCTTATACCGGACGATTGGCGCCAACTTCGCCCAGATCCCAGAACAACCCGGTCATGATCTGCAAACCTTGGCGTAGGATCGAGGACAGGCCGTGTTCGTTGGGCGCGTGCTGGCTGCAGCCGGCATAGGAATGCGGCACCCAGACCGTGGGCAGCCCCAGCACATCGGCGAAACAATCGTTCGGCAGCGAGCCGCCCAGATTGGGCAGCACCGCCGGCCGAGCCCCGGTCGTCCGCTCCACCGAGGCGATCGCCCAGCGCGCCCAGGGGTGATCAGGATCGAGCCGCGTCGCCGGGAAATGCCCGCGCTCGGCCGGCGTCACGGTCACCATCGGGAAGCCCTGCTCGTCGAGATGCCGGCGGATCGCGGGCATGAAATCGGCCGGATCAGTGTCGACGGTGAAGCGGATCTGGCAATGCGCCGATGCCGTCGGCGGAATGGCATTGACCGGCTGCTTGGGATTGCCGGCGGTCATGGCCAGGATCTCGAACGCGTTCCAGCCGAACACCCGTGTGGCCCATCTGAGGCCGGGCTCGCCCCAGCCGGGATCGATGACCGGACCGTCGGCGCCGCCATCGACCTCGATATCGGCGAGGGCCGTGCGCACGCTGTTGGGGATCCGGCTCGGCTTCAGGGCGGGCACGCGGATCGCCCCCGTCGGACCGGTCAGGCTGGCCAGCGCATGGGCCAGGATGATCGCGGGATTGGCGAGCAGGCCGCCCCAATTGCCGGAATGATGCCCGCCCTCGCGCAGCGCCACGGTCAGGTCGAAATTGAGCGACCCGCGGGCCCCCATGAAGACCGTCGGCCGCTCCGGGCGCAGCCGCGGACCGTCCGATGCCAGCAGCAGATCGGCCGCCAGCCGGGTCTTCTCCCGTTCGCAGAAAATGCGCAGGCCGGGCGAGCCGACCTCCTCGGCCATTTCGAGCAGGATCTTGGCGTTGAAACCGAGCCGGCCGCGCGTCGCCAGCACGGTCGAGAGGGCCGCGATGTTGACCGAATGCTGCCCCTTATTGTCGGCGACACCCCTGCCGTAGAGCCGATCGCCCGATTGCGTGATCGTCCAGGGCGCCAGCCCATCCCGCCATTCTGTTTCCTGCCCGCGCACCACATCGCCATGGCCGTAGATCAGCACGGTCGGCAGGGCGGCATCCTCATGACGCTCGGCGACCAGCAGCGGGGGTGCCTCCGGCTGCGGGTTCGGCAGGATCTGGCTGTCGAAGCCCAGTTCGGCGAGGCACGGGGCTATTTCGTCGGCGAGATAGCGGTCGAGATGCGGGCGGCCGCGCGCCTCCTGGCTCTCGGTCGCGAAACCCACCCGGCGCGTCAGATCGGCGACGAAATCCCCGTCATCATAATGCCTCCCCGCCGCCGCGATCGCGTCGTCCCTGCTCGCCATCCGTCCTCTCCCGATCACTCTCCGCCACCGTGCCGTCCACCCTGCCCCCTGGCAAGGGGAGTCATCCGGATCGACTGAGCTTCAGCCAGTGATCGATCGACCGGCGATACCCGGCGGGCAAGCGCAGCCCGTCGAGTTCCGGCACGGTGAACAACCCAAGCGCCCGATGCTCATGACTCAGCCGCGGCTGAACGGCGCTATCGGCCTGACAGCCATAGGTCACGATGACGACGATCCGACCGGGCAGCGGCTCATAGCACCAGCTATCCAGGATCGGCCCGACCTCGACCGCGATGCCCAACTCCTCGTCGATCTCCCGGGCGAGGCATTCCGGCGGATCCTCGCCGAGCTCCAGCCGCCCGCCCGGCAGCTCCCATTCATCCCGCTCGTTCTCCAAGAGCAGGATGCGGCCGCCGAATAGGACGACGCCCTTGATCGAAACGGGGAAGCTGGGTGAGGTCATCGGCGAGGCGACGAATTGATCCGATAGCTACTTTGCGGGAAGGAGATCGAGGCGATGTTCGATGCGAAGCAGCCGGTCTTCAATACGGTCCATTCGCATTGATTGCCCCGCGAAATCGCCATGCAGGGAAGCCGTCTCTTCACGAAGACGGGCCACGTTTGCTTCGAGAGAAGTCACCCGACGCTGCACGTCCTGCAAGGACTCGATAATCCGGTCGATCTTCTCGTCAAGACGACGCAGATAGACGAGAACAAGGCCGTCAGGCTCTTCGCTCATGCTACCACCGAATGAAAATGCCCCGTTGCTCGTGCGTGCGGCCGCAATTTTTACCACGGGACGACAGGGTTTCTAATGAAAATCACGGGACTTCACGTGCAATTCGGGCGGATCGAGCCCGAATTGCTTGATCTCGTCGCCGAGGCCATGCGGCATGGCCAAATGGGTCCCGGATGAAGGGTAAAGCTCGGTATCCAGCCGGGCGAGATGGGCGGAGAGATCGGTGATGCGATGGGCCACGACATGCAGCACCAGGCCCAGGCTTTTCGGATCCGCGTCCTCCATCCCTCGCGGCGGTTCCTGCTTCTGCGCCACGCCGCGCACGCCGACCAGGCGGGCGGTCATCACGATCCGGCGATAGCGCTCGAACACCGCCGGCCAGACGATGACATTGACCACGCCGGTCTCGTCTTCCAGGGTCATGAAGATGGTGCCCTTGGCGGTTCCCGGCCGCTGCCGGATCAGCACCAGCCCGGCCACGGCGACCGGCTTGCCGTCCCGGATGTCGGGCAGCCGGCCGGCCGGAACGCAGGATTGACGATCGAGGGCCGAGCGCAGAAACGCCACGGGATGCCGCCGAAGGGTGAGGCCCACCGTGGCATAATCCTCGACCACATGCCGGCCCAAAGGCATCGTCGGCAGGGTGACGATCGGTTCAACGCCCAACGCTTCAGGGCCTAGCGGTGCCGGTTCTCCTGCAAACAACGGCAGCACGGTCTCGCCCAGCCCCTTCACCGCCCAGAGGGCGTTCCGGCGATCGAGACCGATCGAGCGGAAGGCATCCGCCCGTGCCAAATTCTCTAGGGCCCGCCCCTGCAATCCGGCCCGGCGGGCGAGATCCCCTGCGCTTCGATAGCCCCCGGCCCGCGCCGCGACCAAGCAGCCGGCTTCGGCCTCGGCCAAGCCCTTCACCTGATTGAACCCCAGGCGCAGGACGCAGCGATCGGCGGCGCCGGCTTCTAAAGTGCATTCCCACCGCGAATGGTTGATATCGACCGGCCGGATTTCGACGCCATGCTCGCGGGCGTCGCGCACGATCTGGGCGGGGGCATAGAAGCCCATCGGCTGGCTGTTCAACAGGGCGCAGGCGAAAACCTCGGGATAGCGCCATTTAAGCCAGGCCGAGACATAGACCAGCAGCGCGAAACTGGCCGCATGGGATTCGGGGAAACCATAGGTGCCGAAGCCCTCGATCTGCTTGAAGCAGCGGGTCGCGAAATCCCGCTCATAGCCATTGCCGACCATGCCCTCGACCAGCTTGTCGCGGAATTCGCTGATCCGACCGTTCTTCTTGAAGGTCGCCATGGCGCGGCGCAACTCGTCCGCCTCGTCCGCGCTGAACTTGGCGGCAACCATGGCGATGCGCATCGCCTGTTCCTGGAACAGCGGCACGCCCAGCGTCTTTTCCAGCACCGCTTCCAATTCAGGCTTGGCGTAATCGGCCTTCTCCTTGCCCTCACGGCGGCGCAGATAGGGATGCACCATGTCACCCTGGATCGGTCCCGGGCGGACGATCGCGACCTCGATCACCAGATCGTAGAATTTCTCGGGCCGCAGGCGCGGCAGCATGCTCATCTGCGCGCGACTTTCGATCTGAAACACGCCGATCGTATCGGCCCGGCTGACCATGTCGTAGACGCCCTTCACCTCCTTCGGAACGGTATCCAGGGTCAGCGGGACGCCGTAATGCTGGTTGACCAGATCGAAGCCTTTATGCAGGCAGGTCAGCATGCCAAGGGCTAAAATATCGACCTTGAGGATGCCGACGACGTCGAGATCGTCCTTATCCCATTCGATCACCGTGCGATCCCGCATCGCGGCATTGCCGATCGGTACCAGATCGGCGAGCGGCCCCTGGGTGACGACCATGCCGCCGACATGCTGCGACAGATGGCGGGGAAATCCGGTCAGCTCCTGCGCCAGGCGCAGCATCAGGGCGAGGCGGGGATCGGCGGGATCCAGACCGGCCTCGCGCACATGACGATCGTCGATGGCATCGCTGCCCCAGCCCCAGACCGTACGGGCCAGCGCCGCCTGCACATCGGCCGAGAGCCCGAGCACCTTGCCCACATCGCGCACCGCGCCACGCATGTGATAGGTCGACACCGCCGCGGTCATGGCGGCGCGCCCGCGGGTATACCGTTCATAGACGTGCTGGATGACCTCCTCGCGCCGCTCATGCTCGAAATCCACATCGATATCGGGCGGCTCCCGCCGTGCCTCGGAGATGAAGCGTTCGAACAGCGAATTGCCCAGGGCCGGATCGACCGCGGTGATGCCCAGCACATAGCAGATCGCCGAATTGGCCGCCGAACCGCGGCCCTGGGCCAGGATGTTCTGGCTCCGGGCGAAGCGGACGATGTCGTGCACGGTAAGGAAATAAGCCGCGTAGTTCAGCTTCTCGATCAGCGCCAGCTCGCGCTCGATCTGCGTGCCGACGGCTCCCGGCACCCCGTCCGGATAGCGGTCGGTCATGGCCTGGGCGGTCCGCTGGGCCAGTTCCTGCTGGGCGGTCCGGCCATCCGGCCCGTCTTCGGTGGGATAGCTGTAACTTTCCTTCAGCTCGTCCAGGGTGAATCGGCAGCGGTCGGCGATCTCGACGGTGCGGGCGATCGCATCCGGGTAGCAGTGGAACAGCCGTGCCATTTCCGCCGGCGATTTCAGATGCCGCTCCGCATGGGCGAGCAGGCGGCGGCCGGCCGTCTCGATGGTCAGGCCCAGGCGGATGCAGGTCAGCACATCCTGCAGGATGCGCCGCTCCGGCACGTGGTAATGCACGTCGTTGGTGGCGACCAAAGGGGCGCCGGCCGTCTCGGCCAGGGCGGCCAACCACTCCAGCCGCCGCCGGTCGTCCCCCTGATAGAGATGCTGGGCCGCCAGATAGACCTGGCCGGGATAGCGGGCGGCAAGCGCCGTGACCG
>Ga0179596_10000460_pt1 | contig 11691 bp, 6 predicted proteins | sample CZODoug1_1_08_16_FD_155494 | JGI IMG/M metagenome (GOLD analysis project Ga0179596, IMG submission 155494) | Vadose zone soil fungal communities from Angelo Coast Range Reserve, California, USA - CZODoug1_1_08_16fungal (Illumina Assembly) | ecosystem: Environmental > Terrestrial > Soil > Vadose...
GTCCCGCGCTGGAACCGGGCGCATACATCAGACCGGTCGAGAAACCGATAGCACCTTCCGCGAAGGCACGACGAAGTTCCTGCTCCATCGCAACGATCGCATCCTCTCCGATCGCCTCCATCTGGTTGCCGGCCACTGCGATGCGCAGGCTGCCATGCCCCACCAGCGAGTAGACCGACGCGACCGCGTCGTCGTTGCGTGCCTGCGAAAGATACCTCGAGGCGGACTCCCATCCCCAGGCCTCATCTCCACAAAAGATGCCGTTAGCAAAGCTACGCAACTCGGTCGCATGCGATCCCTGCGGATAGGCCGAGAACCCGCAGTTCCCAACCACCTCAGCCGTCACCCCTTGCAGCAGCTTCTCGCGCCTGCCTTCGATCACCTGTAGATCAGAGTGGCTATGCGCATCGATGAAGCCCGGAGCGACAATGCTGCCGCTACAGTTCAACACTGTAGCGGCAGCCGGAATCTCGAACGAGCCCACGGCGGCAATCCTGCCATCGACAAGCATTACATCGCCGTGTCGAAGCGGTGCGCCGCTGCCATCTGCGATCGTTCCGCCTTGCAACACCAGCGGCTTGCTCTTCATCTCCATCGGGCTCACCCGTGTAGAGTATCGCGCTTGCCCGTTGTTTGCAGGCCCGCGGCCAGCGCACTTTCGACCGCCTCGAGTGTGAGGTCGACGTCGGCCGCCGTATGGGCCGCCGAGAGCGAGCACTGCTTCATCGGCAACTGGAAGAAGTAGACGCCACGTTCGAGCAGATCGTACCGTAAACGCGCATCCACCTCCGAGTCGTTGTTCCCGGCAAGATCATGCCAATCGACCGGAAGATGATCCATGAAGTAGGTGCAGAACGCCGAACCCTGACGAGCCACGACAGCGGTGATGTCGGCATCTTTCAGAATCTTCTCAAGCCCTGTCTGTAGCTTCTGCCCCAGCATCTCGAACGTGCGATACACCGCACCGTTATCCTCTGCCAGCCGCTCGATCGTCGCAATAGCCGCGGCGGTTGGTACGGGATGCCCGTTGTAGGTCCCTGCCAGAAGCACGCGCTTCGCTGAATCCGGGCTGACGAAGAGATCCATCAACTCCTTCTTGCCGCCAATCACCGCAAGCGGATAGCCATTCGCAACTGCCTTGCCATAGACCACGAGATCGGGCTTCACGCGTGCGATCGCGGAGTATCCACCGAGTGCATGACGGAAGCCAGTCTTTACCTCATCGAAGATCAGCACGAAGCCATACCTGTCCGCGAGGGCACGCAGCCCTTCAAGGTATCCGGGCAGCGGATGAACGATGCCGATGTTCTGTAGAATCGGCTCAGTAATCAGCGCTGCAATAGGGTACTTCTTACACATAGCCTCCACCGACTCCAGGTCGTTGAAGTTGACGCTATGGACAAGGCCGCTATGTTCCGCCGGGATGCCCGCGCTGATTGTCTCAAACGGATACTCATCGGCCACGCGTCGCGGCCCCAGCTGCGCCAGCGGAGTCATCAGGTTGCAGGCCACGTCGTTGTGCCAGCCATGATAACCACCCTGCGGCTTGATGATGTGCGGCCTCCCGGTCGCAGCGCGAGCCAGGCGCAATGCCTGATAGGTCGCCTCGCTACCTGTGTTCAAAATCTGGATGCTATCGACGAAAGGGACGGCGTCGCAGATCAGCCGTGCGAGCTGGCCTTCCAGCTCGGTGGTGCCGGAGCCGAACAGGCTGCGTCCTTCGACAATCACGCGGCGCACCGCATCGTTTACGTGGTGGTCGTTGTGTCCCAGTACATATGGGCCAAAGGCGGCATGGTAGTCCAGATAGCGGTTGCCATCGACATCCCACATCCACGCCCCTTCTGCCCCTTGAAACACGATGGGCGGATCGACGGAACGGTTTGTCGAGACAACACCACCAGGAATGGAGCGAGAGTTCTCGGTCAGGATCGCTTGTGACTTTGGATAGTGTCCCATGGGCCTTCTTTAGAAAAGTTCTTCCATCGCGAGACGGAAAGTATCACCGGCAGAATCCCACTCTACGAAAGCAGAGTGACGGATCGATAAGCAAAACGTGCCTTGCAGCAAGTGGCGTCCATCCCTCTGGACGCCACTCACCGCAAGGGGTTAGAAGTTCAGCTTCGCGCCAATCTGTACCTGCCGGTTTGGATTGTTGCCGTTGCTCCCGGTAATCGTTCCCACCGTGGAGGTTGTGGAGATGTTCGCAGCCGGCGTGCTGAAGTTCGGATGGTTCAGCGCGTTGAAGGCGTCGAACCGAAGCAGGAACTGCATGCCTTCGCGGATCTTGGTCTTCTTCTCCAGGCTAAGATCCATGCCAATCTCGTTCGGCCCGATGAGGCTGTTGCGACGTGCCGTGCCAAAGGTGAAGTCGTCTGGTTGACGGAACGCCGCAGGGTTGAACCATTGGAACCGGTTCTTGACCGCGGGATAAGGATTCACACCCTGCACCACGCTCGCACGCGTCGCATACCAGCCCACAGAGGAGCCGCCCGTGGAAGTCGTACCCGGTACGGAGAAGGTAGGTGTGAACGGCACACCCGACCGCACCTGCGTCAAGCTGGCGATAGACCAGCCGTTGAGGGCACGCTCTCCGAAGCCATGACGATGGATGGGAAGCTCATAGGTCCCCGAGAGGAAGAAGTTATGCCGCCTTGTGCCGTCCGCGATTCCCTTGTCGGCAGCCGGGTTATACGGGTTCTGCGGGCTACCCGTGATCCCCACGTTATCGAGGGTAGAGTTCCACGTGTAGCTGGTCTGTAGGTAGAGGCCATGCCCAGTACGCTTGGTGGCCTCAAGCTGCATCTGGTGGGTAATGGAGCCACCTGTAGTCATGAGGGTGTTGATGTCGCCCCAGGGCTGGTACGGGCGTCCCGCTTGCAGGGAGCTGAGAGCACGCATCGGGGTCGGCAGGTTCCTGTTGTAGAGATAGTAGGGAAGCTGCGTTGCCTTGTTACCGACGTAGGAGAGACGCAGCCCGAAGTTAGCCGCGAAGGCTTGTTCGACTGTTAGGTTCCACTGCTGCACACGCGAGTTGCGCAGGTTGCGGTTCACGGCATAGATGGAGGGGTTGGCGGTTACGCTACCCGTGCCCGGGAAGGGGTTGGCGAACGTGATGGAGGGCGTGGTCGAAGATGTTGCGGTGTAGGTCTGTGTCAGGGTGAAAGGGAAGTTCAACTGCGCGAGCTGGCGGATGCCGATATAGTTCGCCACGAAGTTGTAGTACATGCCGTAGCCACCGCGAACAACCGTAGTGTCGTTAGTGAACGGACGATATGCGAAGCCAAAGCGAGGACCGAAGTCGCTCTTGTCCGTGTTCAGCACGCTGGTGCCCCAGCCATTCGCCTCCGACGTAGTGTAGACACCCGGATAGAGAGCCAGCGCGGTCTGGTTGACGTCCTTCGACATCTGGCCGCCGGAGGAGCGAATCACAAACTTGCCTGTGTCGAAGTCGAAGTTAGTGAAGTTGCCATGAGCTTCGGTCGGTGTCGTCTGCAGCACGTAACGAAGGCCGAGGTTGAAGACCAGGCGCGGCGTGATATTCCAATCGTCCTGACCGAAGAAGGCATAGTTCTGATACTTCTCATAGATCGGAATCTGCTGGTACGCCCGCAAGGAGGAGTTCAGATCGCCCAACAGGAAGTCCCCGAAGGCATTGCCCGTGTATCGGCCTGTAAATCCAAAGGTCCCCAACGAGTTGGAACTGCTGCCGGACTTGATGACGAGTGCGTTGAAGTTTACTGCGGCACCCACCTTGAAGGTGTGCGCCCCACGAACGAGTGTGAAGTTGTCGAGGATCTGCTGTGTCACCACAGGCGAGTGCCCGCTACCGCCGGTGTCGCCGATGCCGGTAAACCCGGTCATGTTCACGGTGGGTAAGCCGCCGATCGCGAATGGTCCGTAGAGAGTGGGGAAGAGTGTCGTCGGATCGAAGGACGTGTTCTGCCCAAGACGCACGCTCTTGTGGCTGAGATAGCTGTAGTGCAACTCGTTCAACATACGCGCGGAGAAGACCATATTGTCCCGCAGCAGTGCGGACTGCGTCGTGTACCCGGCGGTCTGATAGTTGCCGTAGTTGGCCGGCGTCCCGTTCGGCGCGAAATATGGATCGCCGATGGAGAGGGTGTCGGCGAGCGTAAGCGTGTGGACATTCGTGAGCTTGTGATCGAACTTCAACGTGTAACGCTTTACGTCATACTTTGTAGGCACGGACTGGATCAGGTTTGAACCAGTTCCTGCCGCACCAGTGCCTGCCTGGTTTGCATGTGGCATATAGGCCAGCAGAGCCGCGGAGCGCGAATCGATGGTAGTGATCTGGTTGTTCGCGAAGGGAAGACCGGTAGCCGGGTTGGTAATGGTGGGAAGACCCGCGAAGTTGCCAGCGCGCATGGCATCCGTGGGAACGGAGAAGGTATAAGGCTTACCCTGGCGCTGCAGCAGATACTCTGCGCTGCCAAAGAAGAAGGTCCTGTCCTTCCAGATAGGACCGCTGAAAACGCCACCAAACTCATTACGATTCAGGCCAGGCTTTGCGATGACGCCAACGCGCGTAAAGAAGTCACGTGCCGCATAAGCACGGTTGCGGTTGAACTCATACACCTCGCCGTGAAAGCGGTTGCCGCCGGACTTCGTCGTAATCGAGACAGCAGATCCCCCTTCATACTCAGCCTTCGCTAGACTGCTCTCGACCTTCACTTCCTGCACGGTCTCCGTCGAAGGAAGAGTGGAGAGGTTCGTGTTGTAGGAGTAAGCAGCAGATCCATTGCCGAGATCGTTGAACGGCACACCATCTACGGTGTAGTACGTTCCACCCCAACGCGTGCCGCCCGAAAGATTCGGTGCCGAGGCGCTGTCGGAGGTGTTGCCGGCCGTATAGAGCAGAGCGCGGTCGATCGTTCTTCCATTCAGCGGAAGGCGCGTCACAGCTATGCCTTCGATGACCGCACCAATCGAGGAGGTATCTGTGCTGATCGCATCCGGCGACGCCGAGACTTCAATTGTCTTATCGGCTGAGCCAAGCACAAGTTTCACGTCGTTACGCATCACGGCGGTCATCAGCAGGTGTACATTCGGAACGGTTGCGGTTGCAAAGCCCGGCGCACTGATCGTGATCTCGTAGTCCGAGGGATCGAGGTTCGGGGCCTTGTACGTACCATCCGCGCCCGTCGCAAGAACCAGTGTCTGGTTGGTATGCAGATTCCGTGCCGTAACCTTCGCATTGGCAACGGCCGCTCCGCTGGGGTCGGTGACCGATCCAACCAGAGAGCCTGAGATCGACTGTGCCAGTACGGCACCCGGTAAGAAGCACAGACAGAGGAGAGTAAGGTGTGCGAGTGAATGACATTTCATGAAAGTGTCCTCGAGTCGAATAAAGTCATAGTGGCCTGAAGCGTTGGAACGGAATCCGGTGGGGCACCAGCTCGCACAACCGCGGATGCACGACTGCCTGCACGGAAGAAACCGGTGCCGGAACAATCTTTGCTGCGTGCGATGATTCACTTTTATCCGTTTGAAACATATTGCCAAGAAGAGAAATGCAGAATAGCCCTGGATTGTCCAACACCATGGACGCAGTTGCGCTTTCGGTGCAAAATACCTCTGCTGCCACATGTCGCATACTCCATCGCGGTTATCCTGCAAAGAAGATGCCGAACAGTCCTTCACGCAGCCTTAGACGATTTGCTCCCTGCGCGCTGATCGCGCTCATCCTCCCCGTTTGGGCTCCGGCACAGGGCAATACACCGCATACCGCGCTTTTACCTCGCGTGCAACAACTGCGCTATACAGAAGGTGCACTGCCCTTGTGCAGCCTCGTACTCCCATCGTCCGCCTCTGATGACTTTCTTCACGAGGAGCTACAGCGCATTCTCAATCAACATTGCGATGCGAAGCGCAATCCTTCGAAGCCTCTTCTTCTCACGCGCGATACGGACGAAGGTCAACTCCCCGGTACGAACGACATCAGCTCCAGTGATTCGCGCGAGTCATATAGGCTCTCCGTTGGCGCCGCTGGGGTCAAGCTTCATGCCCGCACAACAGCCGGTCTCTTCTACGCCGTGCAGACCCTTCGCCAACTCATCGAGGGCTCACCCAACTCCTACACGCTCCCCTTCGTCGAGATCGCCGATTGGCCCTCCATGCCTTATCGCGGCTTCATGATGGACATGAGCCACGGCGCCATCCTCACCGTGGCCGAGGTGGAGAAGCAACTCGACCTCCTCGCTGAGTTCAAGGCCAACCAATATTACTTCTACGTCGAAACCGATCTCGATCTCGATGGCTACCCCTTGCTCCACAAGGATTCGAACTGGAGCAAGCAGGATATCCGCACCATCGTCGACTACGCCCGTCAGCGCCATATCGACGTCATCCCCTGCGTCGAGCTTTACGGCCATCTGCACGATCTCTTCCGCCTCGAACGCTACAGCGACATGGCTGCTCTCTCGCACGGCGGCGAGGCCAATCCCGCTGATCCGCGCATCCAGAAGATCCTCGAAGACTGGCTCCGCCAATACGCCGCGCTCTTCCCAAGCCCATGGCTCCATCTAGGCTTCGACGAGCCCTTCGAACTCGAACGTGCTGGCAGTAAGGCCGCTGGTGGCATCGCTCCCGATGTCCTCTGGCTACAGCATCTCCAGCGCATGGCCCGCATCGCGTCTTCGCTCGGCAAGCGCCCGCTCTTCTGGGCCGACATCGACGAAGGCGCCTATATCTTCAACAAGTATCCCGGACTCGCCGCAGGCCTGCCGAAGAACGCGATTGCGGCGCCATGGTTCTATGACGCCCGCCCCGACTACAGCAACCTCCTCGACCTCTTCGCAACGAACCATGTCCCAATCCTCGTAGCGACGGGCGTCTCCGACTGGGACAATATCGCACCCGACTTCGACAGCACCTTCACGAACATTGACGGCTTCCTAGCTGCGGGCCGCAAGGCCAACGCGCTTGGCATGATGAACACAGTCTGGTCTGACTCCGCCCTCGCGCTCCATCGCGAAGCCCTCTCCGCAGTCGCATACGGTGCCGTCGCCGCCTGGCAATCCAGCCCCACAGACCGTACCCACTTCTTCGCCGATTACACCCACCTTCGCTACGCTCCAGCAGCCGCTGAAAAAGTATCCGCAGCTTTGACAAGCATCGCGCAAGCGCAGACGCTTCTTCGGCAAACGCTCGGTTCCGAGACAAGCTTCCGCATGTGGGATGATCCCTTCGAGTCACATCGTCTCGCGCGCATCACCCCTCACGCGCAAGAGTTGCACGCGGCAAGACTAGCCGCAGAACAAGCCCAGTCCGAGCTTCTCGAAGCGAAGCAGATGGTCGCTCCACAAAGCAATAACGATGAGCTGGATAGCCTCATTCTCGCAACGAAGATGCTCGATTACACCGGCATGAAGTTCCTCTACGCCATCGAGATCGCAGCCAACTTCAACGCTCTCCCGGAGCACCCGTCGACCGCCGACATCAGCTATCTCCTCAAGCGCGAAACCAGCTCCCGCAACCACAGCCGCGCAGGCGATCTCATGGATACTGCGGGAGAGCTTGAGCAGGTCTACTCCAACGAATGGCTCAAGCAGTACAAGCCCTATCGCCTCTCCACCGCGCAGGCACGCTGGCGTGCCGAGCAGGAGTACTGGCGTCACTTCCAGGCCAGCGTATGGACCGTCACGCAGAACTTTAAAGAAAAAGACGCACGGCCAACTCTTGAAGAGGTCTTGGCCGTGCGATAGGCAGGAGCTAAGCAGGCCTCTTGAATGGGCCATCCTTCAAAACCTTCAGATGCTCATCGGTAAATGCCGCGCCATGGAACAGCGCAACACCCGGCGCACCCATCTCGCGCGCAGCCTGAATCTGCTCAACGATGCCACCGATGGTGTTCTTGCCCGAGGTCGAATCGAGCGCCATCCCCGCGTACACCGGGCACGAAGCACCAATATCGCTCAACGTCAGCGCAAGCTGCTCGCGGAAGATCTTGATGTCGGACTGATAGACCTGCGGCACATAGTAGCGCAGCCATCCGGAGTTGCCCCAGCGTCCCCAGTCGCGTCCACGAATGCGGTCGTGCCTCCAGTCATGTCCGCCGTTGGCCGAGAGCATCATCTTCGGATGCTTCTGCGTCATCTGATCGCGAATCTCTTCGACAAACGCACTCGCTCCAATCGTACGGAAGTCCTCTGCGGTCTGCGTATCCAGAACCTCCGTCAGCTTACGTCCATGCAGTTGTTCATAAACTGAGCGGCAAAGCTCGCACACGCAATAGCCACGTGTGCCGTATCCTGGCTCTTCAATATGGAAGCCGTTCAGCTTCGGATAACGCATGAACGTCTTCTCCAACTGTGCCTGCATCCACGCACGCGCCTTGTAGTGCTGCGGGCAAACATTATCCACGCGCCGGTCATCGAGCTTCATCATCGTTTGCCCGGGCACGACCTCGTCGAGCCGCTTTGCCATCCACTCCGCGCTGCCGCCGATGGCAGGATCGAACTCCGGCGACTTCGGGTCGCGATAGTCCGTGAAGCTGTACCACATGTCGACGTCGAGTCCTTCCTTCGCCGCCTCGTCAATCAGTACTCCCAGGTAGTCCCACTCGGCCGTCGGATGCAGCTTGCGATACTCAGGATGATCGAGTGCCGCCAGATACCCGCTCACCGTCCAGGGCAGCAGCAACGTAAAGTTCGCACGCGCGTAGCGCTCCACCGTTGCCTTGATCTGCGCCTTGCCGACTTTCTCGTTCGCATCCGTATGCTGCTCCGGATGAATCCAGATCGCTCGCACCTCTTTCGATGGCTTCGGCGCACGCGGCACCGGAACCATCTTCGGCGCGCTCTGTGCGGCCGCGGGCAACGCCGACGCAACCGCCACGGTAGGAAGAAGCTGCAACACCTTACGTCGGCTCAGGGAGTTATTCCTGTTTTCAATCATGGGATTCACTCATGCACGCACTCTATCGAAGTTGTCTTCCATTTCCTAACATCTTTCCGCAACATGTTCAGCCCAATGGACACGCTACTCCAGCCCGAGCAGTCGAACCGTATCGCGCTCGATAATTCCCTCGGTCAGCTTCTCGCTGATGCGCGGCAGCCCCGAGTTGCCGATGATGTGGTTCACATTCCGCAGTGCTGCAATCGTATCGGCCGGCGTCGTAAACGGATAGTCTGATCCCATCAGCAGCTTGTGTCCGCAGCCATACTCCTGCGCCAGCATCAGAGCGTTGTAGTACTGCCACGGCCGGTAGTAGAGTGCTGAAATATCTGCATAGACATTCGGCTGTTTGCGAATCAGTACCACCGCATCCTCCACCCACGGATGGCCCATATGCGCCACCACAATCTTCAGCTCCGGATATGCCAGCGCCACATCCTCCACCTGGATCGGCAGCGCATACTTCAGCGGAGCTCTGCGCGGAAACGTTGTCCCCTGATGAATCAGCACCGGGATCGCATGCTTTTCGCAGAAGGCATACACCGGCTGCATCCGCTCATCCATTGGATGGAAGTTCTGGTAGATCGGCGCCAGCTTTAGCCCGCGAAACCCGTCGCGCAGAAACACCTTCTCCATCTCGCCCAGATAGTCCTGCTCATGCGGATCGAGACACGCAAATCCGATCAACTTCTCCGGATGCATCATTACATAGTCCTTCACGCGATCATTCGGCACCACTAACCCAAGATGCTTCGCATGGAACCCAAAGACGATGGCTCTATCGACCGGCTCCATCGCAGCCCAGTGATCCTCTTCCGCGATATCGATCTGCGCCGGAGCCCCGCGCGCGATCGTGGCCTCGCGCTCCATCTCTTCGCTCCAGTCTTCGGCCTTCCATAGATGCGTGTGGCAATCGACCATTGCATATCCCCTATACCGCTAAAGCCTATCGCGCACCTCGCGCATCCCCAAACCGGTAAAGCGACGCCCGTCCAGCCTAATGGACTAGCCCTAAACATGGCACTCGGTTTATAACCTTCACATTGCTACACTCAGTCTCACCCCGCACCCCGGATGGCTCATGCTTCTTCTACGCAACGCACTCATCGTCGACGGCTCGGGCGGTACTCCCTACACAGGCAGCGTGCTCCTGCGCGAGGGCCGCATCGAAGCCGTCGGAGCCATCGAACCCCCGTCGGACACCGACATCATCGACCTCGATGGCGCGGCCCTCTCGCCCGGCTTCATCGACCTCCACAGCCACTCCGACCTCAAAGTCCTGGAGAATCGCCGCGAGAAGAGTGACCAGGGCATCACCATGGAGGTCGTTGGCAACTGCGGCTTCTCGCCCTATCCCTGCGGCCATCACGCGGCCCTGCTCGGCGAGCAGAACGAGGGCATCCTCAACGGCGAACAGAGCTGGCCCAACGCCCGCGCTTATCTCGATGAGGTCAAACAAAACTCACGCCTCGTCCATGTCGAGTCCCTTATCGGCCACGGAGCCCTGCGTACCGCCGTCTGCGGCAAGCAAGCGAACTCCACCGAACTCATCCAGCTCGACGAGCTCACCGCAACGCTAGACGAGGCCCTCTCCGAAGGTGCCATCGGCTTCTCGACCGGCCTCATGTATGCCCCCGGTTCTCAGGCACCGTTTGAAGAACTCGAGGCGCTCTGTCGTGTCGTGGCGCGTCACAACAAGCTCTATACCAGTCACATCCGCAACTACTCCTGGGAGCTCATCGAGTCCATCAACGAGCAGATCGAGTTAGCCCGTCGTACTGGTTGTCGCCTCCAAATCTCGCATCTCCAAACCGTGGGCCGCGACAACTGGCACAAACAGCAGATTGCCTTCGACCACATCGAGCAGGCCCAGGCCGAAGGCATTGACATTGGCTTCGACTGCTACCCCTACCTCGCAGGCAGTACGGTCATGACGCAGCTTCTGCCGCAGACCGCACTCGCCGATGGCCTCACCGGAATGCTCGCCCTCATCGCGAACTCATCGTCCCGCGCCGAGCTTATTCAGTTCCTCAACGAAGAGACCGCGCAAGCCTGGGACGACATCTACGTCTCCTCCCTTCACATTCTGGCCAACCGTCCACTCATTGGTCAGCACGTCGCGGCTATCGCGGAGGCCCGCAACACCGCCCCAGCCGAGACCATCCTCGATCTCCTCACCGAAGAGCGCGGCCGCGTCAACATCGTCGCCTTCAACCAGAGCGAGTCGAACCTCCAGGCCCTCCTCACGCACCCCCTGGCCTCCATCATCACCGATGGCTTCTATGTCTCCGAACGCCCCCACCCACGCCTCGCCGGAGCCTTTCCCACCTTCCTCGGCGAGTTCGTCCGCACGCGGAAATGGCTGTCGTTAGCCGAAGCTGTCCGCAAACTCACCTCCGCCCCAGCGGCTCGCCTCGGCCTTCGCGACCGCGGTCACCTCACCCCCGGCAGCATCGCCGACCTCACCATCTTCGACGCCGACAGCATTGGCAGCGACGCCACCTTCGAGTCTCCAACCCTGCCTCCCCACGGCATCCATCTCATCATCAAGGGACAGTTACTCCTGCCTAAATCGTCCAGCCTATTGGACGGACGCGGTATTCTCAGGTCAGGATCGGCCCTCGCGCATGCTATCGTGAGCCATCCATCGACCCCAGATACGATAGGAGAACTCCACTATGAACGCTAGCCGGACGCCCTCCGTACCCGCAGTGGAACGTGCCCTGACCCTGATGGAATCCCTTGCGCACTCGAAGAACGGGCTCTCGCTCT
>Ga0179596_10000461_pt1 | contig 11682 bp, 3 predicted proteins | sample CZODoug1_1_08_16_FD_155494 | JGI IMG/M metagenome (GOLD analysis project Ga0179596, IMG submission 155494) | Vadose zone soil fungal communities from Angelo Coast Range Reserve, California, USA - CZODoug1_1_08_16fungal (Illumina Assembly) | ecosystem: Environmental > Terrestrial > Soil > Vadose...
GACGGTGATCTGCTGCTGGAACATTGGAGTCGCCGTCGACGGAAAGGTAGCGGCTGTCATCGGCGGCACCGATTGCGTGACAGGCGGTGCGGTGACCACCACATTTCCGTTCGCATCAACGATCTGGGTTGTCAACGTCACTTGTTGTGTCGTCGCGCTCTCGTTTAGAACATTCGTTTGCACTTCGACGACCGCCGAGGCAGCAGTCGCAGTTCCGTTTGCCGCGGGAGTGATCGAGACGGTCCCAACATAGGTGCCCCACGTCTTCTGGTTGGAGTAGACATTGATCGGAATATGAACGGGATTGGTCACGAATAACTTGACGTTGCGGAACAAGCCCGCCATGGCCTGGCCAAAGCGGAAGGCACCGGAGAAGTTGGGTTGCTCGAACCACGCACTCCCGCGGGATACGTCCACCGCAATCACGTTGTCCGTGCTGCCATCGGCGTGCAGGTAGGGCGTCAGGTCCACGACTACGGGGATGAAACCAACAACGTGCGTCGCCTGCGCGTTGGCGGCAACCGCACTCATGCCAGGCAGCAATGTGCCGTTGATATAGACCTGCACCCCGGTGTGGGAGCCTTCGATTTCGAGCATGAACTTTTGCGTCGCAAACTTCGGGTCCACCTTGAAGTGGAGCCGGTACCAATTCTGGTTTCCGGTCAAAGAGCCTTGTCCACCGCCGGACGTCTGATTGATGAAGGTCCTCGATATGTTCGCATCATAGGGCAGACCTACCTGCTGCCAGTTGGCGCTGCCGTCCGAACTCTCCGTGAAATTGGCGGCTGAATACGTCGTCGAATCCCTCGTGTTCTCGTACCACCACTGGCTCTGCGGCGCACTGGAGGTAGAGTTGGCGTCTGCGATGTACGCAGGCACTCCCGCCGCCAGGTTGATCGTGAACCGCTGCGAGAGCGGGAGAGACGACTCCACCTGTTGTGCCCGGGTCTGGCCCGAGTACAGCGCTACGAGCAGGAACAGGAGCGCCCAAATCGGACGAGACCAAACCGTGCCCTGGTTGACGTTTCTGCGTAGCTGGGGAGGAAGAACAATGCGCATGACGCTCCTTGAGAATGAATCAAAAATGAAGTGGTGAAACTGACCGTTTTGCTACTGCAGCTTTCGCGTCCTGACGGCATTGTGGTGAGGCACACGCACGAAGCCGCACGATCCTGGCCATCCACGCCGGATGATCGGAGGAGAGTGTGCTGGCGTAATCCAGAGAGTCTTTGTCGCCTCGGTCGATGAGTGCCTCAACATATTGCCGCAGGCTGAGCTTGCTCCAGGGAGATATAGGTCGCGCGTCACTCTCGGAAAAATACCAACGACCGAAGGTAGACCAGGGATCGTTGGATTTGGAGGCGAGCAATTGGGCACGCAGAAGCCTGATGTTCGTTAAGTCAGGTTGCTGCTGCTGGTTGTATTTCGTTTGTGTCGCGGCAAACTCCGCAAGGTCTGCCACCCACGATGGAGCCTGACCATGTGGCGGCGTATCGAAGATTTGAATGGAGGAGTCGTTGCCGGCAACCAGAAGCGAAGAGCCGGATGGGCTAAACGTAACGGTCGTCACTCCGCTTTGCGTGCGCACCGGCAGATGGAGTTCTTCGCCGCTGTTTGCGTCCCATAGACGCGCGGAGTGGTCACGCGAGGCGGTCGCAACCAGGCTGCCATCAGGACTGAACACAGCTTTCACGACTGCTTCGCCGTGTTGAAGCGGAGGAGTCAGCGGTTGACCGGTTCTCGCGTCCCATACGCGCGCGGTATGGTCCCATGACGTGGTCACAACGCGGGACGCGTCCTGATTGAACGCCGCGGAGTCGACTGAAAAACCGTGATGAAAGATGGGACCAAGGGGCAGGCCGGTCTTCGCGTTCCAGACTCTGGAGGTATGGTCCGCCGAGGCAGTCAGGATGGTGTTGCCATCGGGACTGAAGGCTGCGGAGAAGATGATATTGTTCTGCCGCAGGGGCTTTAGAAGCCGAGCGCCAGTTCTGGGATCGAGCAGATCGGCCACGCCATCGCCAGTCGCTGTCAGAAGCCGGGAGCTGTCGGGACTGAAGTTCACCGAGTACACGGCTTCGTGATACACGATCACCGGCGAGATGGGCTGGCCTGTATTGGCATCCCAGGTGCGTGCCTTGCCGTCCTCGGACCCTGTCGCCACCATCTTGCCATCCGGGCTGAACTTGACGCACTGAATCGCTCCCGTTCCCTGGATGGGAACTCCGATCGGGCGGCCGGTTGCAACATCCCATACCCGCGCCGTATGGTCCTCAGACCCTGTTACCACTCGCTTCCCATCCAGGCTGAAGTCCGCCACGAGAACAGCGTCGTCGTGCTGAAGAGGGGCAGTAAACTGTCCCCCTGTCTGAGCATCCCAAAGCCTGGCGGTGTGGTCCGCCGATGTTGTAATGATCCTTGTCCCATCCGGACTATAGGCCGCATAGGCAATGGCGCCGGTGTGTCCTCTGAGGATCAGACGGCTATTCGTCCTCTGCTCGGTCAGCAGTTCAAAGACCAGGCTGGAGGCAGGATTATTTTGCGGCTGCAAGCGGAGGCTTTCGGCCGATCTTCGCAGCGCCTCCGGCTTGCTTCCGTCTTCTGCCAGTCTCCAGGCCTGGAGGTAATCAACGTAAGCCCGGCCATAGCTGGATTGATCTGACTTTGCAGCCGGAGGACTCTGCGCACTTGCTGGGTTTGGTGCGGCAAGAACTTCAGCCAGAGTGAAGGCAAGTACCGCGACGGCATGGAGCCTTCGCGAATCAGGTAGAAGTTGCCCGAGCATGACACGCTTCTCCTGTGTACCCTTCACAACGATGTCTCCTGGTCGAGACAGGAACTGGCTTGCCGAACGCTGGGTAGAGAAGGAAGCCTTCGCTCTCATTGGTAGACCTCGATTGCACTTGCCTTCGGTTGGTCGGCGGTACCAGCCGTATAGGTCACGGTGATGTTGCCATTGGCGTCGGCGACGGCTGCAAACTGCTCAACGAGTGCGGTGTTGGGAGCGCCTGCGATCGCGACGATATCGAAGTTCTGCAGGACCGGCGTGCCATTGATCGAGACATTGAAGACACGCTTCCCAGGGGAAGTCCAGTAGAACTCCGCGAAGTGCAGCCGGACCAGGTAGGTCGTTCCGGGATTCAGATTTGGGAAGACATAGCTGAAGGTTTGCCCATTTCGCTCAGTCTGGTAAACGGCCCGTGCGGCGGGGCTGACCACGGCGCTCGTGCTGATGCTGTTGCCGGTTCCCGCTGTGCCTCCCCCAGTTGAGAACTCATCGGCTGCGAAGGGAGCAACCGCTCCTCCGCCGGCGTTGACCTGATAGATGGGAGTTCCGTTGACCGGCGCACCTGGGACCGCGCTGGCTTCGTTGGAGGCGCCAGAAGTGCCCCCGCCGTTGGTCGCCTTTACCGTGTAGTAGTAGGTGTTCAGGTTTGTAACCGCCCGGTCGACAAAGTACGTAGCGGAGAGCCCGGTGGCGATTGGCGCACTTGCTTCGCTTCCAGGGCTGGTTCCCCGGAAGACGCTGTATGTGCCTGGGAGGCCATTTCCTGGGATCCAGGCAAGAGCAACCTGATTGTTTCCGGAAGTAGCTGTCAATCCAACCGGAGTCGCAGGCAGCGGCATTGCACCTCCGGTCGCAACAACCTCAATTCCGTTGACCTTGGGAAGATCCGCCGCGCCCGCAGTGAAGGCGATGACAATCTGGCCGCTGCTGTTCGCGGTTGCGGTAAACGGCTCGACGAGGGCAATATTCGCCCCGCCTGCATTCGCAAAAATATCGAAGTTAGACAAGACCGAGGCCCCGTTGATCGCCACGTTGAACACGCGCTTTCCTGCCGCCGTCCAGTAGGTCTCGGCAAAGTGAAGGCGCACGGTGTAGCTGGCCCCAGCGGTCAATCCGGGAAGCGTGTAGGTGAATGCGCCGCCGAAGCGATCTGTCTGGTACACCGCCATCGGTGCAGCGTTCGCTACTCCAGTTGTGGCGACCGTGTTGTTGGTGCCTGAGGTTGCGCCCGTATCAAAGAACTGGTCGGCGGCGAAGGGAGCAACCGCTGGCCCGCCTGCGTTGATCTGGTACACGGCTGTTCCCGCTGCCGGCTGCTGAGGCGTGGCCGATGCTTCGCTCGACAAGGCCGATGTCCCTGCGCTGTTCACCGCGGCCACTGCGTAGAAGTAGGTCACCCCGTTGGTCAGAAGGGTGTCGACGAAGGTCGTAGCAGTGAGCCCGGTAGCAATCGGCGTCGCGCTCTCTCCACCTGCCGAGGTACCGCGATAGACGTTGTAGGAGGTTGCTCCAGTGCTCGCAACCCAGTTGAGGCTAGCCTGGCTATTCCCTGCCATGGCCGTAAGACCCACGGGCGGTTGCGGCATCAAGACAGCCGGGTAGATGGTCAGGCTCAACGTTGCGGAGCCGGTGCCGGTCGAATTGGACGCTGTGAGAGCGACCACGCTCGTACCGGCGGTGGTCGGCGTTCCACTGATCAACCCTGTCGCATTCACAGCCAATCCCGCAGGGAGCCCGCTGACACCAAAGCTCGTCGGATTCTGACTGGCTGCGATCTGATACGTGAAAGCCGTACCGACTGTCCCGGTCGCGGTGGCCGGGCTAGTGATGGATGGCGCCGTGCCGGAGCCGGTGTTGGTGGTGGCGAACACGCCGACGATCTGGAACTCGTTGATCGAATATCCATATGGCGTTGCGCGAGCAGTTCCGTACATGCGGACAAATTCGCCCGTGGCATTCAACCCGCTGAAGGTCACGATGCCATTGCCGGCCGTGTTGCCGGTTACGGTCTGGATCGTCGTCCAATTGGTCTGGTCGTTGCTGACCTGTAAGAGATAGTTTGCAGCTTCCGCGTTCCAGTTGATGGATACGGAGTGAATGTTTGCGGCGTGGCCCAGATCGACCTGAATCCAGGAGGGATCGGCAGAGGAGCCTTCTACGCTGTCCCATCGCGAATTGACGTTGTTATCGACGGCCATGGAAGCCGTCATGTTGCCGGAGAAGGTCGATGCTGTCGCAGGCTTGAAGATGGCGAGGTTCGCGTCCGTCGGCACCGCCAGGCTGGCGCCAATGAGGCCGCTTACCAGGTTGGCATCTGTTTCGTTCACGGCACCATCGCCGTTGAGGTCGTAGGGGAACGTGGACTGTGTCACCTGGGCAGTGAAGTTCGCCTGCACCTGGTCGACGTCGTACTGATCGACCACATGATCTCCGGTCACGTCGCCCTGAAGAACGTCAAAGGCAATATCTGCCGTGCCGGGGACGCTGCTTCCTGCTACAGAGGCCGGTGTGATGCCGGCAAGATGGAGATTGAGCCCCTGTCCATTCCGAACACCGGTCAGCACCACGGTGACAACCGTATTCGTCGCGTCATAAGTGACAGACCCGACTTGGCCAACGACCGATTGTGTGCTCCCTGCCTGTACACCCAGGCTGGCTTGAATGCCGGCGACGGGCGCGGCAAAGTGCAGCACGATGTTATAGGTGTCTGCGACTGCGCCGATCCGTGGTTCAATCGGAGGTGCGGTCGCCGGAAACAGCGTGATCCCAAAGGGACCGGCGCTTCCGTGCGTCTGGGTTGAAACTGCCTCGAGGATTGCCGGAGCAAGCGTATTGGTGACCGCTGCCGGAGCGAGCGCCACATTGTAGAGACGAACTTCATCGATCTCGCCCTGGTAGCCTTCGACATTGCTCGTAACGTTCTGCTCGCCCATCCAGAGGTCGCCGGCGCCATCGGCTGCCTGCGCTGGCCCGGTTGCCTGCAGAACACCATTGATGTAAAGGCTCCGGGTTCCGGCTGCTCCGTCCTGAACCAATGCCACATTCGTCCAGGTATTGACGACGGCGGTGGGGCCAACGAGATCGCCTGCGGGTCCACGGCCAACCCATTGATTTGCGGAGTTGATCCAGATCCCATACTGGTTTCCCTGGTCCGCGGATTTGGTGATCACCGACTGCTCCTTGCCAGGCAAGGCAGCAGGATTGACCCACGCCGAGAGCGTGAAGCTCTGATTGATTCCAAACTGAAGTGCTGCGGAGTTGGGCATATCGATGTGGTCGACAGACGTTGTGCCATGGAATATCCATGCACCATTCACGTAGCCTGCGCCGGTGGGTCCGGCTTCGCCGAAGGATGTTCCCAGGTGTCCATTGCCGGTAACGTCGAAGACATTGGGGAGCTGAGCTCCATCGTCCATATTCCAGTAAGCAACGAGCCCGGCCTCCGTGAAGGCTGGGAAGGTCGTGGTTGAAGCCACATTGCTCGCGATCGACGAGCCATTGGCATTGGTCGCCAACACCTGGTAGTAGTAAGTCGTCGCTGGATTCAGCCCGATATCGGTGAAGGTCGTATCGTCTTTGCTGCGCGTCGCGGCCAGGCTGAATGGACCGGTAGGACTGGTCGAGCGATTGATCGTGAATCCGGTTTGATTGGTGGCGTTGTTGGTCCAGGTGAGCGTTATCTGGCTGGAAGAATTTGCCGCGGCGGCGAGGTTCGTGGGCGCTACAGGGGTTCCCACCGCAACGGGAAACAGACCCGAGACGAAGAGATAGCCGATATTCGTCGCCGCATTGAAGCAGGTGTAGTAGACCTTGCCATTGGCTTCGATCGGGAGGCTGAACTTGGCCGTCGTGCACTGGCCGCCGCTGCCGGGAATATTGGCGACCGCATTGAAGATGGGATTCGTGACGTTGGTGGCGTCGTAGGCGGTGAGCGCATTGCCCACCGTCCAGACGATGCCGTTGGTGTTGCCATTGGCGGAGATGAAGACTCCAGCACCTTTGAAGGGAGCATTGACCGTGGAAGTAATGGCCGTAGGCGAAACATAGTTGCCGGTGACTGGATCGTATTGGACCTTGCGCTGTTCCAGATGGCCACCGTCCGGCGCATAGTAAATGTTGCCGTTGAAGTAGGCCGGCGTTACAAAAAGCGACGTTCCATTGGGCTCCAGAATCTCCTGGATCGCTGTCGAGTCGTTGGGATTGATTCCTCCCAGGCTGTCGCGGTCGAGGACATACAACACGCCCGCCTTTCCACCGCCGACCATAATGTGCGCATGGTTTCCCTCGGTCTGATCCGGCAGCAGAAGCATTCCGCCGCCGCCCAGGTCTCGATCACCGGGAAGGCTGACGCCGTCTCCCGAATTGAGCTGCGCCCAGTTGCTTGGAGTGAACCAGCTGGTTGTATCTGAAAACGGAACCTGGATTGCCCCAGTGCCGGTGGTCGGCAACTTGAGGACGCTTTCGCCCCAGTCCGCCGCCGTGCTGAACGATGAGGTGCTCTGATCAAACGCTCCGTTGCCGGTGACGACGTACATATTACCCGCGGCGTCGATCGCAGGTCCCGCCCCCGACTGCCAGATCCCAGCCTCGCCCCCGATATCGTTGGGTGTGGTGATGAAGGTCTGGACAAGCTGTAGCGTCGTCGCGTTGTACCCCAGAATCTCGCCGTAATAGGGCTGCTCGTCGCTGTGCGAGGCGTACGTGAGATAAACCACCCCGTTATGCAGGACCATCGCCGCGCGCAGATGTTCGTGCAACGGAGAGAACGGGATCAGGCCGGGTCCAGGAGAAGGGACTGGATCCTTGTCGCTGCTGCTTGGCGTTACTGGGGTTCCACTGAAGGTGGCATTGACGACGACCGGGCTGCCAAATTTTGGCGTGCCCGTCTTTAGATCGAGGGCATAAAGATACTGCCGATAGGGCGGGGTCGCCGCTGGGTTCTTGACCGTCGAGACGATGTAAATCGTGCTGCTCGCCGTGTCGATGACCGGCGTTGTGGTGACTGCCAGGTCTCCGAGGATATCCGTCGACGCCACATCCGCCTGCGTGATGGGCTGTGAGCCGGCCGGTATCAGATTGGCATGCCACAGCGGCGAGGAGTTGCTTCCATTGGGGTTGCTGCCGTTGGGGTCTGCGTCCGCGTCGAACGCATACAGGCTGCCGGCCTGTGTCGCGACGTACACCACGTTATGCCGAGAACCATCCGCGAACTGGCCCAGCGTAGCCGAACTGACGTAGAGCGGCTGACCGTAGGTCTGTCCGTCGGTCTGCTGGGTGAAGATGAGGCCGAAATTTCCGGGTGAGCCGACCGCCGCGGGTGTGAGAGTCGGCTCGCTGGCATTCAGTCCGGTGTGTTGCAGGCTTCCCTGCCATGTCGTGATATCGGTCTGGCAGAAAGCCAACGATGGATACACGAAGCATAGGAGCAAGGACAGAACGAGGCGTGCCAGAGGCTGAACTTGCAAAATATCTTCTCCGAAGACGGACATACTTCCCGCATCAAGTTGCGTATTGCGTGAAAACGATTGGGGATCAAGACAGATGTTGCGTGAATGGCTCAAACCACATTTCCGGTCAGGGGCGGAATGCAATACGCATTCAAGGGGGAGAGTCTGTCGGACACGTGAACGCCTCTAGGGGAAGTTGAGGGTTTCCAGGGGGAACGTGTTCGAATATAGGCACGCGAGAGAGAGAATTTAAGGCTATCCCTGTTAGGCGGCGTATCTCTTTTGTTTTCAATCACGTTACACGGTTACAGGTTGCCATCAGGGCAGGTTAAAAGCGATAATGAGGAGTCAAACGGGATTGGCCTGGGCCTGGCTGGTTTCAAAATGGGAAGACGCTGCAGAAGAGCGAGATCTACTCGGTGGGCCGATCGGTCGGTGTCTGAGCCGTGTTGTACTCGGTCGATAATGCGACTTGAACCCAGGCCGGGCATGCCCTCCATGCCTCGGGCCTGAGAGAGAAATGTGCAGGGCGATGGCGGCAAAGGAAACAATCCCCGGACCAGGGCGCCTGGCCGATGAATATCAGGCGTTGCAAGCTGTCCTTGATTCCCCGTCCTTCAGGAAGAATCCCCGGCTCTCGGCGTTGCTGGGGTACATCTGCGAAAAGTATTTTGACGGGACCGCGGACGGTATCAAGGAGTATTCCATCGCGGTCGATGTATTTCAGCGACCAGACACCTTCGACCAGACGACCGACTCAATCGTGAGGGTGGAGTTTTTTCGGCTTCGACGCAAATTGCGGGAATTCTATGAGAAGGCCGGAGCGGAGCAAACCCTTGAGATTGTGATCGCCACCGGGCGCTACATCCCGGAATTTGTCGATCGCGCGTCCAAGCAACCCGTGGCCGAAGAGGCCGTGAAAGCAAAACAAGAGCCCACTCCCGAAAATACGGATCCCCCTGTTTTGCCAGTGCATCCTTCTGCCGTACGCAACAATTTGGTTGCCAGATATGCGACTGTGCTGGCTACTTGTTTACTTGTTGCCGCTGTATTTTGGCTCAAACGACCCGATCGCGCCAGTGTTAACAGCGTTTCCTCGCCCACTTCCGCCGCCCTTGCGGCATTGCCTTCCGGGACCGACGTACGCATCCGCTGCGGCTACCCCAGGCCCATCTTCAAAGACCAGAATGGCAATGTGTGGACGGGAGACCAGTATTTTTCCGGTGGAACAATGACCGAACTTCCCAATCAGCACATCGACCGCACGCGGGACCCTCAACTCTATCTGACTCTCCGTGCTGGGACGTTTTCATACAACATTCCGCTCAAGCCTGGGACGTACGAGATGCGGTTGCACTTTGCCGAAACCACCTATAGCCCGACCAGTACGCTGGGCGGCGGAGAAAACAGCAGAGTCTTCGATATCCGGTTGAACGGACAGCTTCTTCTGACGCAATTCGATATCGTTGCAGACGCCGGCGCCAATACCGCCGACATACGCGTCTTCAAAGACGTTCACCCGGGCCCGGATGGCATGCTCCGACTGGATTTCAGCGGAGTCATCGGCCAGCCCATCCTTAACGCGATCGAAATAGTTCCCGGGTTGCCGCACCGTTTGCACCCCATTCGAATGGTCGCTCAAAATGGCTTCGTCGTCGACAAGGCAGGAAATCTCTGGTCTCCAGACACCTACTTCAGTGGCGGACAACTTGCGGCGGACAAGACCGATATCAGCGGAACAGAGGATCCGGCTCTCTATGCAGGAGAGAGATACGGAAACTTCAGTTTTGCTCTGCCTGTGGACCAAGGGACCTACGCCCTGACACTCTACTTTGCGGAAAAATACTTCGGCACCAACGTCTCGAAAACAGGTGGAGCAGGAAGCCGGGTCTTCGACGTACTGTGCAACGGCGTTGCCCTGGCCAAAAACCTGGATATCGTAAAGGAAGTCGGCCCTGGCCGCGCTTACCAGAGAACCTTTCACGGACTTCACCCAAACGCCCAGGGGAAGCTTCTGGTATCTCTGGTTCCGGATATCAACTACGCTCTGGTCGATGCGGTTGAGGTAGAAGACGAGGCACCGTGAGGTGTCTTTGGCGGCGCGGTGCGCGGGTAGTCCACCCGGAGAAGACGCAAACTCCGGCGTATGCAAAACCTGCAAGGTCCCGACAGGCTCAGGTCCTATAGAGCGGACTTGTCTCCTCTATAGGACCTGCCCTAGCTTCCTTCATCTGTACTACTGGGCGTCCTTGACACAGCGGAATCCCAGAGCTCCCGAACGATCGTAACTGGGAGCCATGAGCAGCAGCTTGCCATGTTGGTCGTTCCGATAGGCTTCCGGGAAGTACCAGATTGAGCCTTGCGGCTGATAGTGACTGCCTCCGCGCACAATGGCGGCGCGAGTGTGGTCATCTACATACTCGTCGGTCCACTGCCATACATTTCCGACCATATCCATTACGCCGGATGGGCTTGCTCCACGTGGATGTGCATCCACATCGCTCGGGGGTAGCATGGCCCGTCCCTTATCCGGAGTCGGTGCCGGAGCATCACTCCCCCCCGCGCAGCCAGCACCCCCACCGCCTCGTGAGGAGAGCCAGTCGCAGTTTCCCCAGGGGAAGCTGCGATCATCTGTTCCCTGCGCGGCATACTGCCACTCCCACTCGTGGGGAAGCCGTTTCCCGGCCCATTTCGCATACTCTCGGGCATCCTCGATCGATACCCAGGTCACCGGCTTGTTGGCCCATCCATCGGGGTAGGAGCCATTCTTCCAATCCTTGAGGAAGTTGAGGCTGTCTTTGGGTTGATAGTGCGCGGTGTCAAGAAACTTCTTGAACTCGGCGTTGGTCACCGGGTACTTATCGATGAATAAGGACTGGATCTTCATAGGGTGTTCATGAAACCGGCGGGCGCTGTCTTCCCATGGGTATTGAACGTCGACGCCGGCGTCGTCCGACCCTTCGATTTCAATCCCTTGGACACGGAACAGGTAGTCGCCGCCCTCGATGCGAATCATCCCCTCGGGCGCGGACGCCGCCTTCGTCGTTGGCGGTATCTCGACCAATTGCTGCGGCAACGCGTGCCACTCATTCGAGTAAGCGGATAAAGGCTTCGCCGTCACCGCCTTCATCTTCTCCATGAGTTCTTTCAGCTTGGGATCGAGTTCGCCGGACGTAGCGAAGATCGCCGCATAGGCGTGGCTTTCGGTGGAAAATGAGAGTACGGCCTGGTCTCCCTTTATCTCCGGTTTCAGTTCAACTCCGTGATAAAGATCGAAGTAACGCATACCCTGCTTGTAAGGCGTCGTCATCTGATTTCCGTCGACGTTGTATTCATTGCGGTTCACGATAGTCCACACCGTCTGGTCGCCCAGCGGCCAGCGGCTTGAGAAGACACCGAACCTCAGCATCGGGTAGAGCGGCTCCCAGCCTTGACTCGCGAAGAAGG
>Ga0179596_10000462_pt1 | contig 11680 bp, 10 predicted proteins | sample CZODoug1_1_08_16_FD_155494 | JGI IMG/M metagenome (GOLD analysis project Ga0179596, IMG submission 155494) | Vadose zone soil fungal communities from Angelo Coast Range Reserve, California, USA - CZODoug1_1_08_16fungal (Illumina Assembly) | ecosystem: Environmental > Terrestrial > Soil > Vadose...
CGAGCTTCAGCCCGCGAAATCCATCCCGCAGAAACACCTTCTCCATCTCATCCAGATAGTCCGGCTCCTGCGGATCGAGACACGCAAACCCGATCAGCTTCTCGGGATGCGTCGCCACATAGTCCTTCACGCGGTCGTTCGGCACCACCAGCCCAAGGTGCTTCGCGTGGAACCCAAACACAATCGCCTTGTCGACCGGTGCCATCGCGGCCCAATGATCTTCTTCCGCGATGTCGATCTGCGCCGGAGCGCCACGCGCGATCGTGGCCTCGCGCTCCATCTCTTCGCTCCAATCCTCGGCCTTCCATAGATGCGTGTGGCAATCGACCATGGCATGTCCCCTATACCGCTAGAGCCTATCGTGCGCGCGCCTTATCCCCCAAGCGCCCTGAAGCAGGCCGTCCAGCCTGATGGACTAGCCCTGGAGGGGGCGCTCAGTTTATAACCGTGAGATTGCTACACTCAGTCTCACTCCGCACCCAGCGAGGCCCATGCTCCTTCTCCGCAACGCACTCATCGTCGATGGCTCGGGCAATACGCCCTACAGGGGTAGCGTCCTGCTGCGTGGGGGCCGAATCGAAGCCGTCGGTGAGTTCGAGGCCCCGTTAGACGCCGACATCATCGACCTCGAAGGCGCGGCACTCTCCCCCGGCTTCATCGACCTTCACAGCCACTCCGACCTCAAGGTCCTCGAGAATCGCCGCGAAAAGAGCGACCAGGGCATCACGATGGAGGTTGTCGGCAACTGCGGTTTCTCCCCCTACCCCTGCGGCCACCACAAGGCCCTCCTTGCTGAGCAGCAGGAGGGCATCCTCAACGGAGGCGAGAGTTGGCCCACCGCCCGCGCCTACCTCGACGCCGTGAAGCAAAGCTCACGCCTCATCCACGTCGAATCCCTCATTGGCCACGGAGCCCTTCGCACCGCAGTCTGTGGCAAGCAGGCCAACACCACCGAACTCATCAAGCTCGACGAGCTCACAGCCACGCTCGACGAAGCCCTGTCCGAAGGCGCCATCGGCTTCTCCACCGGCCTCATGTACGCTCCTGGCTCGCAGGCACCCTTTGCGGAGCTCGAAGCGCTTTGCCGGGTCGTCGCCCGCCACGGCAAACTTTACACCAGCCATATCCGCAACTACTCGTGGCAGCTCATCGAGTCCATCGACGAGCAGATCGAGCTCGCCCGCCGCACCGGCTGCCGCCTCCAGATCTCGCATCTCCAGACCGTCGGCCGCGACAACTGGCACAAGCAGCAGATCGCCTTCGACCACATCGAACAGGCACAGGCCGAAGGCATCGACATCGGCTTCGACTGCTACCCCTACCTCGCCGGCAGTACCGTCATGACGCAGCTCCTCCCCCAGACCGCACTCGCCGATGGCCTCACCGGCATGCTCGCCCTCATCACAACATCCCGCACCGAGCTCGAAGCATTTCTCAACGAAGAAACAGCGCAGGCCTGGGACGACATCTACGTCTCATCCCTCCACACGCCGGCCAATCGTTCTCTCATCGGCCAACACGTGGCAGGCATCGCAGAAGCTCGTAACACCACCCCCGCCGCCACCATCCTCGACCTCCTTGCCGAAGAGCGCGGCCGCGTCAACATCGTTGCGTTCAACCAGAGCGAGCCCAACCTCCACGCCCTTCTCACGCACCCTCTCGCTTCTATCATTACCGACGGCTTCTACGTCTCCGAGCGCCCGCACCCACGCCTGGCCGGAGCCTTTCCCACCTTCCTTGGCGAGTTCGTCCGCACGCGCAAGTGGCTCTCGCTGGCCGAGGCCGTCCGCAAGCTCACCTCCGCTCCGGCGGCTCGCCTGGGCTTGCGCGATCGCGGCAACCTTACTCCCGGCAACATCGCCGACCTCACCATCTTCTCGCCCGAACACATTGGCAGTGATGCCACCTTCGAGTCGCCAACGCGCCCACCCCATGGCATTCATCTCGTCATCAAAGGTCAGTTACTCCTGCCCAAATCGTCCAGCCTAATGGACGAACGCGGTATTCTCAGGTCAGGATCGGCCCTCGCGCATGCTATCGTGAGCCATCCATCGACCCCAGATACGATAGGAGAACTCCACTATGAACGCTAGCCGGACGCCCTCCGTACCCGCAGTGGAACGTGCCTTGAACCTGATGGAATCGCTCGCACACTCGAAGAACGGGCTCTCGCTTTCGCAGCTTGTAGAAACCTCCAATATCCCCAAAAGCTCCATTCATTGTCTTCTGCTCACGCTCGAACGCGCCGGCTACCTGCATCGCAGCAATCAGACCGGCCGCTACATGTTCGGCCTCAAGCTCTTCGGCCTTGCCAACACCTCGCTTAGCGGCCTTCCCATCCGCGAGCAGGCCGCCCCCTTCATGATGCAGCTGATGGAGCAGACCGGCCTCACCGTCCATCTTGGCGTGCTCGATCAATATGAGGCCGTCCTCGTCGCCAAATACAACCCGCCCGGCTCGAATGGTCTTGCGACCTGGCGTGGGAAGCGCATGGAGATCCACTGTACCGGCATCGGCAAGGCTCTCGGCGCATACATGAGCGAGGCCGATCTCAAGACCATCTATCGCCTGCGCAAGTTCCCACGCCACAACGAGAACACCGTCTCCACCCTGCGCAAGTTGCAGGAGGACTTCGCGAAGATCCGCCAGCGCTGCTACTCCATCGACGACGAAGAAGATGAGATTGGCTGGCGTTGCCTCGGAGCACCCATCTACGACGATGCCGGAAGCCCCGTCGCGGCGGTCAGCATCGCCGGCACCATTCACCAGATCCGAGCCGACAACCTGCCGCGCCTTGCCGAGACCCTCAAGGCCTGCACCTCCGCGATCTCTTACTCGTGGGGCTATCTGAAGGGTGAGGGAGCAGATGCATATCAGCGAGCTTGATACTCCGTCCGTGGTCGTCGATCTTGACGTCCTCGAACGCAACCTGGACCGCATGGCCGCGTACTCGGCAAAGGCCGGCATTAAACTTCGTCCCCACATCAAGACCCACAAGACCCCCGAGCTGGCCCTGCGTCAGGTCGCGCTCGGAGCCGTCGGCATCGCCGCGGCAAAGCCCGGTGAAGCCGCAATCATGGCGGCCGCCGGTCTGGACGATATCTTCATCGCCTATCCCATCGTCGCGCCCCACAAGGCCGAAGCCTTCCTGGCGCTCTCCGACACTGCACGCCTCTCCATCTCCGTCGATTCGCTCGAAGCCGCCGAGTGCATGGCCAAAGCCTCCGACGCGCGAGGCTACGATCTGCCCATCCTCGTTGAACTCGACGTAGGCTTCGGCCGCTGTGGCGTGCAGAACGCCTCCGCAGCCATCGAACTCGCACAGCAGATTGAGAAGCTCCCCGGCGCACACTTCGGCGGCCTTATGTACTACCCGGGCCACATGATGGTCCCCATCGAGCAGCAGAACATCTTCCTGCCCCGCGTCAACGCAGCCGTCGAATCCGCCTACGAAGCAATCACAAAAGCTGGCCTCACGGTCCCCGTCGTGAGCGGCGGTTCGACCCCCATGGCCTATCGGTCCGAGGAGTTCTCGCATCTCACCGAGATCCGCCCCGGCATGTATCTGCTCAACGACCGCAACCTCGTCGTGGGCGGCTTCGCGGCCCTCGAAGAGTGCGCGCTCTCGGTCATCACAACGGTGGTGAGCAACGCCGTGCCCAACCGTGTCATTCACGATGGCGGTTCGAAGACCTTCTCCTCCGATCGCCTCCTCACTGGCGATCACATCGGCCACGGCCTCGTACTCCAGGACTCCGACGCGATCTTCTACGGCCTCTCGGAAGAGCATGGCCACCTCGACGTCACGAAGAGTACCCGCACCTACCGCCTCGGCGAGCGCCTTCGCATCCTCCCTAACCACGTCTGCGCCACGATCAACATGCACGACACCCTTTACGGCGTCCGTGGCGACCAGGTCGAAACCGTATGGACCGTAGCCGCCCGCGGCCGCGTCCAGTAGCCCCTCACCGAGGTCCATCATGCCAACGCAAACAGTAGGCCTCGTCGGCCTCGGCTTCATGGGACGCGGCATCGCCGGCTGTCTCCTCGCCAATGGCCTTCATGTCATCTCGTACACCCTCGCACAGTCCGAGTACGACCAGGCCCGCGTCGCCGTTACCCACGCCATTGAAGAGCTCATCGAGCACGCCAACTTTGACCCGGCGCTCCGCGAAGAATGGCCCAGCCGTTATCGTGAAGCCGCTTCACCTCAAGACCTCGCTCAATGCGATTTCATCATCGAGAGCATCACGGAGTCCTCCGAGGCCAAGCACCAGCTCTTCGCACAACTCGAAACAATCGTCTCCTTCACAACCCCCATCGCCAGCAACACCTCCGCCATCCCCATCTCGCTTCTGCAACAGGGACGCCAGCATCCCGAGCGCTTTCTCGGCATGCACTGGGCAGAGCCTGCCCATGCGACACGCTTCCTCGAACTCATCCGTGGCGAACATACGAACGATGCGTCTCTCGCGACCGCGCAACAACTCGCATTGCGTCTCGGCAAGGACGCATGCATCGTCCAGCAGGACATCCCCGGCTTCATCGTCAACCGGCTCGGCTATGCGATGTACCGCGAGGCCTGCAACCTCCTCCACCTCGGCATTGGCGACGCCGAGACCATCGACAAGGCCTTCCGCAACTCGATCGGCCTTTGGGCCAGCGTCTGTGGTCCCTTGCGCTGGATCGACCTCACCGGTGGCCCCGCTCTCTACGGCAAGACCATGACCGGTGTCCTCCCCACGCTCCTGAACGCGCCCGAATTGCCCGAGCCCATCGCCACCCTGATGCATGATGGCGCAACCGGCGTTCGCAGCGGGCAGGGTTTCTACTCCTACACGCCCGAAGAGGCGAAGCACTGGGAAGATATCTACCGGGATCAGGTGTGGCGTGCGCGAGCCATCGCCGAACAGGTCTTCCCGCTCACACCGGGCGAGACCTCATGACGACCATGCACCTGCTCCGTTCGGACTACGTCGTCATCCTCGGATACTTCGCCCTCGTCCTGCTCATCGGCCTCTACTTCCGCCGCCAGCAGAAGACCGCCACGGACTTCTTCGCTGGCGGCCATCAGATCTCCTGGTGGCTCGCCGGTATCTCGCTCTACATGTCCGGCTTCAGCGCCTTCACCTTCATCGTCTACTCGGAGATGGCGTACCGCTACGGCCTGGTCGCCATCCTTCTCTCGTGGACCAGTGTCCCTGCCTGTCTGCTCGGCGGCACGCTCTTTGCCGCCTGTTGGCGTCGCGCCCGCATCATCACGCCGGTCGAGTTCCTCGAGCAGCGTTGCTCGCTCACCGTCCGCCAGCTCTTCGCATGGTCGGCCATACCCGCCAAGGTCTTCGACGACGCCCTCAAGATCTTCACCACCGCCCTCTTCCTCTCTGCGGGCATGGGTATCGGCATCAAGACCTCCATTCTCGTCTGCGGCATCATCGTCATCGTTTACACGTTGCTCGGCGGCCTTCTCGCATTGGTCGTCACGGACTACCTCCAGTTCATTATGAAGGCGCTCGCGATCCTGCTCCTTCTGCCGCTGGCGGTCTGGCGCATCGGTGGAATCCACCCAGCGCTTCATAGTATTCCGCCCGATCTTCTGCACCTTACCAATGGCCCCTATACCTGGGTCTACATCGTCAGCTACGGTCTCATCGTAGTCATCAGCTACAACGGCAGTTGGTCCTTCGCGCAGAAGTATTACTCGGTCCCCAACGAGCGATCCGGGCAGAAGGCTGCCTACTTCGCCGCCGCCCTCAACTTCGTCGGTACGCCCATCATGCTTCTGCCCGCGTTGATGGCTCGCCGCCTTATGCCCACCTTCGCCGCGCAGTCGCGCCCGCAGGATGTCTATGTCCACCTCATCTTTTCGCTGCTCCCTGCCGGCATGATCGGCATCATCGTAGCCGCTCTCTTTTCCGCCACGATGGCTACCGTCAGCGCCGACCTCAACGCCATCGCCGGCGTCCTCACCAAGGACTTCTACCAGCGCATCCTTCGCCCCGCCTCCACGGAACGGGGCCTCGTCGCCGTCGGCCGGACTCTTACGCTCCTGCTCGGTTCCGTCATCATCGCCATCAGCATCTGGATCGGCCAAAGCGGCCGCGACTCCCTGTTTCACATCATGGTCACGGCCTTCGGAGTGCTCCTCGCCCCCACCCTCCTGCCTCTGCTCGCAACCCTCGTCTTCCGCAGCCTCACCTCGAAGGGGGTCATCGCGGGTTTCGCGATGGGTATGGTCTCGGGCGCCCTCACCCTCACAGCGAAAACGCTCTATCTCACCAGGGCCGGCATCGCCGCAAACCAAGCCCTCGACTATCGCCTCGAAGGCATCTCCATCTTTACGAACATCGCCGCCACCTGCCTGGGCATGTACCTGGGCAGCACACTGCTCCGCGTGTCGACCGAAGAGAGCCATCGCACACTCGCCTTCTTCCGCCTTATCGATACCCCCATTACTGCGGAAGAGAGTGTCGTGACGAAGAAGCAATCCAGCTCCTCGAACTACATCATCCGGCTCTCGACCGTTGCCGTTGGTGCCCTCCTCATCGTATCGGGGGCTCTCTCACACGATCGAGCCGCTCACTGGATCGACGGCTGCATCGGCATCATCTTCCTCGCGCTTGGCCTCCCGCTCCGGCAAGTCGTTGCCAAGGCAAATCGTAGGGCCGCCTGAGCTTGAAACGATCTGTTTCGATGCCCCTTGTTCCAACGCGAGCAAGAAAGCCTTGGCATCAAGGCCGCCCGCGAAGCCCGTCAGTTTTCCTGATGATCCAACGACGCGATGGCAAGGCACGATGATTGAGATGGGATTTCTCCCGTTGGCAGCTCCGACCGCTCGCGTCGCGGTCGGCTTGCCCAGCTGCCTCGCAATCTCTCCGTAGCTCGTCGTCACGCCAAACGGTATGGCAAGCAATGCCTCCCATACATCCCGCTGAAAGCGAGTTCCTCTCAGAGCAAGAGGGAGCGAGAAAGAGGTGCGTTCTCCGGCAAAGTATTCTCTCAACTGACGTTCGGTCTCGATCAGAACAGGGTGCCGCTCATTCGCCCTCAACGCCCCGAGAGGCACACGGCGGGGACTGTCGGTCTCCCACAGAATTGCCACAAGGCCCTCACCGTTTGCAACGAGCGTCAGCTCTCCAACAGGCGAAGCCATCTTCTTGGAGTCGAAACTCAACCTCGTCTGAATCCTTCCTCCAGAAGCTTAGAAACCCAATGTACTCATCTTAGGCTGATCGGTAGGAAGCCCGTGGCAAAGAGATGCAGATGCCGACGGGTGAGCCACTCGATACCGTCGTCCGTACCGTCTGAGGGTGGGGGAAACCTATAAATCGTAGAGGGAAGGGTAGGCACGAGCGGATTCGAACCGCTGACCTCTACCGTGTCAAGGGTGAATGATATTGTCGATTGAATCATTTAGAAGAAGATAGCACTCACGAAAGCCGCTCTAAGACCGAGTAACGCGAGTGGAATATGGGTGGAGATCTCTCTACTGGTTGCCGGTCAGCGACATGCCAGTGTACGGCCGAGAGCTGTACTGGCTGCGCCACTTCTTCGACGACCTGCACGCGGCGCTGACGAAAGAGAACAAGCTGAGGCAGGAGAGCTTTCTGCAGATGAAGCTCACGGCTCCCATGGGCATGTGAAGGAGATGCTGCATAAGCATGAGACGAGGCTTATGTCCTTGATGGGCCTAGGCCGAAAGCCGAACGGAAAGTTGCCCCCGATTCCGACCGAGGAGGACATTGAGCCGATCATGAAGGGAAAGGCGAAGTCCGACTTCAACGAATATGTCGTCGCCTATATTTGATACCCGTGAATGGCTTCACAGCCTGATTCCATCGGTGCAAGTGGATACCCTCGACGGCCGGGCCGCCGAGCTTGCCCACACATCGCTCCCATCCATTTGACTTTCTTTGACGGATCAGTCGACTCGCATCCCGCGCAGTCAGCTAGGGCGGAAACCGCAGAGCTTCAAGGCGCGTGTCACTTCCGGATTTTGCATGAAGGTCTGCCATACAAACTGGCTACGAAGATTTTCTGCCATCAAGACACCGATGCCCTGGTCGATTCCCAACACGTCCGGATCATACCAGCCCGTCTCGGGATGGAAGGCATCGACAAAGCCATACCGCCCGTAGGCCTGCTTTTCGTACTTCTGGCGCAGATGCATCAGCACGCGAAGGCAATCCTGTGCAGCGAACGGGAGTGACCCCGCACACGCTGATGGGACAACCGACCCATCGATCTTTCGCAACAATGGAGGTCCACCCCACGCGATATACCCATTCGGTGAATCGGAGGATGTGACCCCCCAATTGACATCGGAGTAGGCGAACCCCTGGGCGATACAGAATGCCTTGTGTGCCTGTGTCGCCGTGGTGCTGTTGGCGTAGTAGTCGATGTAGCGATCACGCTTGTGCCGAAAATCGAACCACGCATGGCTGTACTGATGGATGAAGAGGGGTGCAAGATCGGACACATATCGAAAGTCTTGATAGCTGATATATGGGCGGGCAAAGTGCTGCCAATACTCGGGAGCAATCGGGTGAGTTGGCGAACCAATAGCGAGCAGGTAAAGCATCATGAGCTCGCAATAAGTGCTCCAGCGTGCATTCAGGAAGCCATGCCCCGGTAGGACTCCCATGGAAAAGGTTGATTCTCCATTGAGCATCCAGGGGAAATCCACCCGTTCATACAGCTTGGTGGCAAGGTCTCGAATCTGTGTTTCGATGCCATTCCCTTTGAAATAAGTCCGGCATGTAAGGGCTCCGCACAAGAGGATGGCCGTGTCCATTGAGGACACCTCGCAATCAAAAGCACGCTGTCCGGTGTCCATGTTCGCGAAGTGAAAGAGAAAGCCATGGTCCTGCGGCATGCGTTCGAGGTGGAACTGGAGTGTGGTCAGGACGCGCTGCACAATATCGCCCACGGGGAGGTACCCACGTTTATGAGCGATGCAGAGGGCGGTAAGGCCGAAGCCGGTTGCGGCCGTGCTGGCGACTCTCCTGTCATCCTTTCCCTCTGCACGAGCCCGGTCCTTCACTTGTCCCGTCTTCGCGCTAGCCTGCTCCCAGAAGTAGAGGCATCCTCTGCGCTGGAGATCGTCCAGGAAGGCATCCTGCTGCAGGGTGATCTCCATGGAAGGGTCCGGACGGCTGACCCGCGAGGGCGCCGCGGCAATCGCATCGAGCGGAGAGAGAAGCGAACCTGGCAACAATGCAGATGCGCCTGCTGCTCCAAGCATACGCAGGAGATCCCGACGGCTTAGGTTGCCGCCGATAGTGTCACTTAATTTCAAGTAGCACCAACCCTTGGGGAGGAATCGTGACGTTCAGTCTTCCCTGGTGCAACGCCGTGTGTTCCGGTGGGGCGGCACCGTCGTTTGCGTGGAGCAGCTTCCACTGTGCTAGCGTCGGAAAATCCGGCCGGCCCATCGCATCGTAGGCCTTCAACACATTTCCATGATCGCCATCCAGGCGGTAGATGGTTGCGTGCGTTCTCTCGTTCGCGCCTGCAACCTCTACGGAAAACCGCTTCAAAACTCCTGTTGGCTTCGCCGCTGTGTAGGCCTGCCCCGTGCCGGTTGGGGGTGCGTAATTCCACAGCGCGATGACCAGCGCGCCATCTTTGCGGCGCGTAACGATGGCGTCATCGGAGTTGGAGGCGAGTCTGCTCTCGCCGAGACGATGCAGCATCTCGAAGGCATGAAACGCAGGTTTGCGTATGTTGTCTTCGGCCATGAGACCGAACCCGCCATAGAACGGCGTGCGTACGACGCCCTGCTCCTCAAACACATCGGAGAAATCCCAATACGCCATCGACTGGACAAGCCCGTCGGCCAGGCGGATCGTATTGGCTAGCCATGGACCCATGTAGACGGTGTCCGTAACGTTGGGTTCGTTCGCATAGCTTGCGTTGTACTCCGAGAAGATGAGAGGCATCCGTGGATAGGGAGACTGGAGGATCTGTGCATGAACATTCTTCACAGACCGATAGACCATCTGATCCCTGGGGATGACCTCGTCGGTCTTGAAGACATCGTTCGCCGTGTCGTTCGCATACACATGTGTGGAAACGAAATCAACCGGCACATTGCCCTGCTTGCAATGGGCGAGAAAATCGGGCACCCAGGCAGCCTGGGCCGTGGCAGGTCCGCCGACATGCAGACGCAGATTCACCTGCTTGAGATCGCGAGCCGTGTGATCGTAGAGTTCGAAGTAAGTCGGCTGGGCCGGCCTGCCAACCCAGAAGTCAATGTTCGGTTCGTTCCAAACTTCGAAGTTCCACTTCGAGACCTCATCGATGCCATAGCGGGCGACAAGATGCTGTGCAAAGGCGACGATCATGGCATCCCACATCGCATAGTCCTTTGGCGGAGAGACGTTCTGCTTGTACCAGAAGGCATGCAGCGCATTTGGATCGGACGCCATCTTCTTCGGCATGAAGCTCAACTCGACGAAAGGCCGGACATGGTTCTTCAAAAGTCCATCGTAGATCTGATCCACGTAAGAAAAGTTGTAGATAGACTGACCGGGGGCGATAACCTCCGCGGGTTGTCCTGGATTCTTGATCTGTCGATCGGGATCGTAAAGGCCAACATCATCCATGAAGATGCCATGGAAACGGACCGATTCAAAACCAGTCGCCTGTTTCACCGTACGAAGGTCATCGCGATAACTTTCACGAAGCGACAGAATGGCGCGACCGGAGCCGAAGGATTGCTCCCAGAAGTGAGGAAACGGATGCCCCTCTGCATGCGCGTCGATATGAATCCCGACCGCGGTAGAGGGGACCGCCTGTGCATGACAGACCGCAACGGGCGATAGGGTAAGGGCGGCAACGAGCGCGAAATGGCGCGTCATGCATCTCTCCAAATACAACGAAGATGGCAGAGCCTTCGACCCTGCCATCCGGTGGAAGAGCTCCTCTAGAACTGTAGTCTTGCCGAAAACTCAATGACACGCCCGGCGTTTGCCTGCGATGCTCTGCCGAAGGTCGGGCTCAGGAGGTTGGCTCCCTGGTCCGCGTTGCCATTCAGGATCGGGGCGAGAGAAAGAATGTTGAAGGCGTTATACAAATTGGCTTGGAAGCGAAGAAGGTTGTGATGGTCGAAGAAGTCCAGCTTGACCTCCTTAGCCACGCTCATATCGACATCCAAATAGCAGGCGCTGCGCAGGCTATTGCGACCGACGCCAGGAAGATACGACTTCGTGCCTGCGGGCAGGGGGGTAGTATCGAAGTAGTAGGCGCCTCCCTGGGGAAAGTTGGTGCCGATCTTCAGAGCGTCCGTGGAGCAGTCCAATCCATAGGGATGAAGCACGGCCCGCGGCCGCGTGGGATTGACTGTATCTGCGCCTGTAACAGCCGATGGTACCGAGATGTTCGATGTGATCGGAGTGAACGGGAAGCCTGTGTGATAGGTTGCGATGCCGTTGATCTGCCATCCATTGGCTACCGCCTGCACCAGATGATTGCCGTGAACATGCGGCAGCTCATAGACCACCGTCGCTGTAACTCGATGGCGGAGGTCATAGTCCGACGGGCCGTATTCGCTTGCGTTGTTCGCAGGATTGGTCTGGTTTGCAAGCGAGTTCGCGCCATCGCCATTCGAGACCTGATCCAGTGCCTTCGAATAGGTGTACGAGACAGAGGCCGCGAGACCCTTGCTCATATTCCGGAT
>Ga0179596_10000463_pt1 | contig 11667 bp, 12 predicted proteins | sample CZODoug1_1_08_16_FD_155494 | JGI IMG/M metagenome (GOLD analysis project Ga0179596, IMG submission 155494) | Vadose zone soil fungal communities from Angelo Coast Range Reserve, California, USA - CZODoug1_1_08_16fungal (Illumina Assembly) | ecosystem: Environmental > Terrestrial > Soil > Vadose...
GCATCTCCAGATGCGCGGCCTGCTGCATCAGGAACTCCGGCATAGTGGCACCTTCGAGGAAGCTGAAAGCCGACCGCGCGTGCAGTTCCACGTAGTCAGTCATACGTCCCCTGCAAGTACCAGCAGTGGGACCGCGGATCGAAGGCGATGCGGCAGAGCCGCTCCACGGTCCCGTTCTCCAACCGTACATCCCATTCTTCGCGGCACCAGTTGGCCTCCGACCACCACTGGCCGCTCACGCGTACCGGACCGGCAGCATCCCGGACAACATAGGCAGCTCCGTCCCAAAAGACCCGCACAGGTGCATGGTTCGCAAGTGCAACGCCGACCATGTGCGGTGGACGCGAGACGCGCAGAGCTACAGGCGTCGAGAATGACTGCCTCTCGTTCCGACGTGGTGGCGGTGGCTCAAACGGAACCATGCGAAAGGCGTTGGGTCGATGGTCATCCGTTAGCTCCGGCGACCCGACCCGTTGCTCTCCCAAGAGCTTCCGCATTCGCGCGAGCATTACTTCGAGATGTCCTGGCTCTGGCGCTTGCGGGAGAAAGAGGCCATGCTGCGCTCGATACGGGGCGGCTGACTGCGCGTGCAGCTCCAAACCCACAATCCCTGCACTCGGAGGATGCGTCTCCAGATCGAGTTGAATGAGCTTGAGCAGTGTCGCCGTATCCTGCAACGGCAATGCGGGACGAACGGTGCGCTCATGCTGTGCGCCGCCGTCGAGACGCAGCACGACCCGGAGCGCGGCGATAGCCCGGGCCTTCCCGCGAACACGCTCCAGCAACGCCGTCGTCATGCGGGAGAGCAGAAAGAGCAGACGTTCCAGCTCCTCTACCGGAAAGTCCAGCTCCATTTGCTCCACCAGACCGTCTTCGAAGTTGGGTTCTATCGGGAACATCAAGTGCGGCCATGCACCGCGCGCGAGAGAATGTAGTTTCTTTCCCGCCTGACCGAGCCGCGTAATCAAATCTGTCTCGGCTAGCGCGGCCAGTTCCGCACAAGTGCGAATACCCCAGGCAGCAAAGGTCGCCTCATGCTCCGGCGCAAGGTGCAACGCCGTGACCGGGAGCTGACCGATCGCGTGCGCCTCGCAACCGGACGGCACAACAGAGACGCCAGTTCTGCCACATGCAAGAGACACAGCAGCGTGGAAGTTTTCGGCGACGGCAATGTTCGCAAGAAAGCCCGCCGTCATCACACTCCGTCGCAATTTGTTCGCAAGCTCCGTAGCATTGCCATACAGGAGATCCATGCCGTGAATGTCGAGCGCATACGTGCCGGGCCGCTCTTCCACCGACTCGATACGGGGCGAGAACATGCACGCGACATGGTGAAGGGTGGCATGAGCCGTGTGCTCATGCTCGATAACACGACGGAGCGTGACGACTTTCGAGAATGCTTCGGCCTGTAGCCGAGTCATGCCGATCTCAACACCCTGAGAACGTGCCGCATGGTTCGCGGCAAAGACCATCTCGGCTGGTGGCTCTCCATCCAGCACCACAAAAGGCTGCTTCCGCAACTCCGGGCGCTGATGCGCCGCGGCCTGTGCGAAGAAGTTCGATGGATGGAGAACGGCATACATCACCGCACCCGCGACCACAGCGTCTCCGCCGGCCAGCTCACGCGCTGCGCTGGCTTCCTCTGCAGGAAAGGCGAGCCTTCATTGCGATTGCGCTCCCGCGCGAACTGGTATTGCTGTCGCTCGAACAACGGAGTCTCGCCCTGACTACTGAATGGCACAACCACAGCCGGTTCACAGCGCAGGGACAACGTCGCGCAACTGCTGGCGCAGGGTGATTGCGTGAGGAAGACCAGCGCGGTGCGCGCATGTTCAGCCGCCAATCGAAAGCGATACCACGTCCCCAACGGGATGCGTTGCGTGTGTTGCGGCAACACATCGCTCATATCAAGCACGACCGCTGCAAAGCCTCCGGTCTGTAAGAGGAGATCGGTCGCCTTCAGTGCTTGCTCCAGCCGGGACCACGGCTTATCTGTCAGCTTCGTCCGGCGTTCCGCAGACATGCGAAGCCAGAGCAGCCGTCGCAATTCCACACCGGAAGCCGCCGCTGTCTCCGGCGACAGGGCATCGCTCACATCCACCCAGGCGCAGGCATTGCCAAGCTGGGTGATCGAAGCGAGGGTACAAAGAGCAAACGAGGTCCTGCCTGTGGAGGATGGGCCGCTGACTTCGGTGATGGTTCCGCGCGGGATGCCACCGCCAAGCATGGCGTCCACCTCCGCCATGCCGCTCGCGAAGACTTCCGGCGTCTGTTTTATCTTGAGCGTCAGCGCGGCGGGTACACGTTGCGCTAACGTAGATTCGATCTGGACCCGGATTGCGGCGGCGGAGGGCATGATGTTCGCTTTATATTCGCCTATTGGGTTACCGTTCCGCCAACTCGGTTTGCTCTACAAAGGGGGCATTCCCTTGTAAGTGATTGGATAATAAGGGAAGAATAATTATGACGAAAGCCGCGCCCGAGAAGGCTTGCCGTGAGTGGACGCTTCAAATGCAAGTCGGACAAGCAGAAGGTCGCGCGTACTTTCGAGGTGCAGGTAGGTCTCGAAGGGGCCGACTTCGCCCCCGGTGACGACATACGCCTGCAGTACATGCAGTCTGTCATCTACACGCATCTCGGTAGTAAGCGAAACCAAACTGCCTACGGGGTCGGGCCTCAAGTGATCCACGTCTTGCAGACGATACCGCTCGTTTACGCAGGCAGATCGAAGTTCGCCGCTTTCTCCACCTGCCGGAGAAAGACCGAGGGGCGTATATCAAGAGCTGTGCAGATGTCGAAGATAGAACGCAAGGACGGATTGGTCTTTCCAAGTTCGATCAGGCTGATGAAAGCCCGCTCGTATCCCGCTTTCGCGGCCAACGCATCCTGGCTCATCTTTTGTTGCGTCCGCCGCTTCCGCAAAAGCTCGCCAAAGGCGACAGAAGGATCAGTCCTCGAGTTGGGTGTCCTGGAAGCCGCCACACCCCACTGTGGCACCGCAAGTATATGCCAAGACTCGGCGTCCAGCCCATCCCAAAGCAAGCTAAGCAGAGAAGCAAGCAACGACCGGGAAGATAGCTGAATGCAGCGACAATCTATGCCAAAGCCCTTTCCAATTTGGGTAGTTTTGCGCTAATGTAGCTTCCGTTACGCCGAGAGGACATCCCCATGATTGAATGCAAAGACCTTGCCGGGAAAGTCGTCCGGTCGATCACTCTTTTCGATGAGGGCAACGATGGTCCCGAGGTATCCATCGACTTCGAGGATGGCTCCAACTTCAATGTGTGTCTCGGAGTCAAGACGACGCTTGAGGCCAAGTGGACGCGCGATGATGGCGGACAACCGCAAGTGCTGAAGGACTACACCACGTTGGCAAGCCCTAGCTAATCCCTCCTCTTTCCGCAAAATGATCTTTCCGTACACCCATGAGGGAGGATGTATCCTCCCTGGCTCTGGCCGCTCTGCGTCCTGTGCCACCCACCTCAGCGGGACGTTCCTTCCCGCAACGCCCTCCCCAATAGATCTTGCGTGCTGACGCACGCGCATACGGAAGACAGACCTCGCTAAGGGGTGAGTGTACCGGGACATGCGTTACGCTGTGGACCTGAGACATCCGTTACAAGCCCCTTGCGGCGGCGATGATTTCGAGTTGAGGGGCATGAGAAGACAACTATCTAGCCGTCGAGGCCGTGGGAATGTGGGAATCCCAAAGGGATTTCCAAAGAGTGTGGGAAGGGTGGGAAGCCGGCTTCTTGGCTTTCGATGCTTTCCATACTCTGTCATTTCCATGGCCTGCTTTTCCCCTGGCCGCCGCCAGGATTGCAGCTAGATGGACCAGCGCAAGGGGCCGTACTCGCGAGGAAGTCTTTGTCGTGATTGTTGTCGATGAGTGCTTTGGCGATTTCGCACTCGTTGACCCAGACCATTTGGGACCTTGGTGGGAAGTCGTAGCGCCGACCGGATAGGTGTCGTGCTATTTGCCAATGAGGCAACCGATCGACACCCGAGAGCCGGGCCGACCTAGACCACTCCTCGATGGTATTCACTGTGGAGGCGGGCTGCGGCTGGGGACGTGAACAGCGTTGCGAGGCGGGCTCGCGCGGTGGTCTGACGGAAGCTTCCGTGTTGACTGCTGTCGCCAGCGTCGTGCATGGTGTCGGTCATCCACGCACTGAAGTCCTGGTACTTCCAGACGTGTGGAAGGACGGTGGCCGAGTAGTCGGTGAGTCCAGTTGCGTCATGGTCGCGCACCGCGCTGATGAGGGCTCGCGCCAGGATATCCACGTCGTAGAGAGCGAGGTTCATTCCTTTCGCGCCCGTGGGTGGGACCAGGTGGGCAGCGTCGCCCGCGAGGAAGAGGTTGCCATATTGCATAGGTGCGTGAACGACACTGCGCAAGGGCACAAAGAACTTGTCATGGACGATTGCGTTGGCAATGGCCGAGTCGTTGAGGCGGAGACGGATTTCGTCCCAGATGCGCTCGTCGGGCCAATCTGCAGCGCTGTCACCGAGAGCACATTGTAGGTAGTAGCGGCTGCGTTGTGGGCCGCGCGGGAGCTGGCCGACGAAGCCGTGGTCGCTGACGCCCATGATGGGGTGTCCGGCGACTGGCGCCTCGACCAGCGCGGCAAGCCAGGCGTAACCGAAGTCGTGCGTGTAGGTGGTGATGACGCCGTGCGGAATGGAGGCGCGGCTGATGCCACGATCGCCATCGCACCCCACAATATAGTCGCAGAGCAGTGTACTGGGGCCGTTCGCATCCGAGAAGGTCACCTGGGGGCGGGTATCCTCCTCGTTTTGGATCCTGATGTCGCTAACATTGAAACGGACATCGCCGGACCGATTATCGATCAGTTCGCGGAACAGGTTGTTGACCAGCATTTGCTGCGTGCAGAAACGGCTGGGGCTGCCGTCCTCTTCTGCGAGAGTGAAGACACGACTTGCACCATTGAGGCGGTAGTCAATGGTTTGAGCGACAGGGCCGCCAAGTAGCTTCTCGGCCAGTCCCCAGTGCTCAAACATACGAACGCCACGCGCTTCAACCACACCCGCGCGCTGGCGAAGTGCGATGTAGGCGCGGTCGCGACGCTCCAGAACGACGCAAGCGATGCCTGATTGCTTGAGGAAGGTCGCTAATGTCAGTCCGGAGACTCCGGCCCCAATAATGACGACGGTGGTCTCTTCAGTTCTTTCGATGTTGATGCTCATATCTATGCCCTCTTTGGCACCGCGGGAATGAACCGCGACAAGTCTAAGAATATAATCCTTTAGTTACATTGAATAATCACATTGAGAGGGAAGGTTGAGCCATGCGGCGAAAGATTGATATCTCGTTGAAGAAGCAGGCGAAGCAGAGCCGTGCCATTGCAACGTTCGACTCCATCGTGGAGGCCGCTACTTACATTCTGAAGCGAAATGGGGCGGCCGGATTTACGGCAAACAAGGTCGTTGAGAAGGCTGGTGTGAATATTGCGTCGTTCTATCAGTACTTTCCGAACAAGGAAGCGCTGCTGTTTCAAATCACGAAGATGCATTGGGAAAAGCAGTTGGTGCGGTTGGCTCCAATCCTGAATCAGCGAGGACCCGGGCACGCGAAGAGACTGCTGGATTTTGTTCGCGAGTTCTTTCTTGTAGAAGCGTCGGAGGTGGATCTGCGGCAGGCGCTGCGACTTGCATCGGTCGATTTGCGAGATACGAAGGAGTATCGCGCCTTGATCTCGGAAGGCACTGAGCTGTTTCGAGGATTTATCGAGGACGCCATGAAGGGGCAGAAGTCGGAGGATTTAGGTTTTGACGTAGACTTCGTTTCGATCCTGATCACGAGCTTCGCAGAAAAGGCGACGGATACTCGCAGTCCTGATGCGGTGCTCATTCGTCAGGCAGACGTACTGAGTCACATGCTGATTGCTCACTTTAAGATTGCATAGATGAACACCGGCGGCCAGCGTCCGAAAGCCAGCTTCTGCACTCATCCGCCAATGTGAAACCTCAGCTGGTGACTACAGGCTGATGCACTCATCGAGGATCAGACGACTCTTCGTGCCGCTCTGAAACGAAGCTCTTCCGCATTTAGCTCTCCGACCTCCAGGTCTCGAAAGTAAACTCTGTAGAACCCTGGTGTGGTTAGCTCAAGTGCGAGCTCTTCGAAGCGGAATACTTCGCTGATGAAAATTCTTGTCTTGTGCCAGCTGATGTCGCCACTGTTATTCACTTTTCGCAGAAGAAGCCCTTTGGGGTACGTGAACTCCGGCAATTTGCGTGGCAGTCGGACAGAACTCGGGTGATAGAGACTGGCCGGAATTGCATTCTTCAGGCCCTCATGCGGGCGCTCGTTATTGAAGACGTAGCGAAAATTATCGAAGCGGCTCTGCTGTGCACGAAGAGATGACGCAGGCGGTTTCGTCGTGTCCTCCTTCAGCGTGCGATGCATGCGCTCGTGACGACCGTTCTGTTGTGGTCGGCCTGCTTGAATCCGTTCGTGAACAATTCCAAGCTTCATCCAGCCGAGCGCAAGTTTCAAAAGTCCCATGAGCCCCGTGCCCGCGAACGGCGCGCCGTTGTCGGTCCTGATGCGAGCGGGCATTCCGTACTCTCGCATAGCTGCTTCACAGATCGCTCGAACCTGGCTAAGGTCTATGCGCGAGACGATCTGGCAACGAATCAAATAACGGCTATATGCATCGGTTATCGTAAACGGATCGCATCGCTTGCCGTCGCCCGTCACGAAGTAGCCCTTGAAATCCATACACCACAGCTGATTGGGTCCCGTGACCGTTGAGAACGGCTCTGAGCAAGGCGTGATGCGTTTTCTTTTTCTCTGTGGACTGGTCGCCCGCGCGGCTCAGGATGTTTCCGAACGTGCTAGCTGCAGGCCACACCAGTTCTGGCTGTAACATTTCCAGCCTTGCTTTAAATTTGCGCGCGCCCCAAGACGGATGCTTGGCACGGAGCACGAGAATAGCGTTCTCCATCGGCTCAAGGGTTGCGTGCGAACAGGTATGCGGCCTGCGACTGTGATCCACGAGTCCTTCTGGTCCGGTCTCGTTGTAACGGTTGATCCAGCGGTAGGCCGTTGGACGTGAGATTCCGTACGCGCGACACAGGTCCGCTACTGACATCTCTTCCTTCTGATAACTCGATAAGAACTGCAAACGTTGATCCAAGATACAACTCTCTTTCCAGGGCATACACCATCGTCGTGTGTCACTCAAACGGCGCGTTCACGTTACCGTCGCGCTTCGCTGTAAACCATGTCTCCGGTCTATTTCGTAACGCAAGTGCTAAGTACGCTAAGGGGCTCTGCCCCGATCGCGCGCGTCAAGGGGTTTCCCCATAATTTTTGCTTCGCAAAAATCACGCGATGAAGCCGCGCCCTTCGGGTGGGCGATACCCACTCCCCTTGACACTTGCTACCCCCGCCTTCGCCAGGAGGCGTTCGGCATGTACATGCCGCGTTTCAACGCGGACGTGCAAACGCAAAAGCGGGAGGCCAGATGCGAACCACACCACCAGCCACACCAAACCCCTTCACATGGCGGCGTTTCGCCAACGTGCGGATGGGTGACTACCTCCTCGGCGAGGACACCGTAGACCTCGCGGAATTGGGCTTTTGCGGCGATACGGTCACCGTCTCCTGCCTCATCTGCGGAGAGGTTCTTGGGAATGTCCCCGTGGAACTTCTCAGCGATGGGCTGGAAGACCTCACCACAACCCATATCACCCCCGCGCTCGATTGGCACGACGCGAAGCATCATCCGCGCCCTGCATAAGCCATCGCTTCACAACCCCACGGAGGAAGCACCCATGAACACCGCACTCGCCACCATCAGCCCCCTCAATCCGTCCACCGAAAACCTCAAACAGCCGCAGCAGAAGGCCGACCGCCCCAAGGGGCTGAAAGAAGCTATTGCCGCGAATGTGAAATGTCTGATCGAACAGCTTGAGGCAGGACACAGCGACGCCCTCACCGCCTACCTGAATGCCATGAGCCGCTTTCACAATTACAGCTTTGGCAACATCTTGGAGATTGCACGGCAGAGGCCGGACGCCGTGCGAGTTGCTGGCTTGTACGCATGGAACCAGCTAGGCCGCAAGGTGAAGAAGGGCGAGAAGGGAATTCGTATCCTCGCTCCCATCATCGGCATCAAGCGCAAACCCGACGCCGAAGCCGAGAAGGACATCACCCGCCAGAACACGCGCGTCTTGGTGGGCTTCCGTAATGCCTACGTCTTCGATGTCTCACAGACCGATGGCGCGGAGCTTCCCGCCTTGCGTGAGATGAGCGGCGATGCTGGCGAGAACCGCGACCGTCTGCTCTCGTTCATTGAACGGCAGAGCATCGAACTTGTCTTCACGGAGAACATCCGTCCGGCGCTCGGCATGAGCTACGGCGGACGCATCGCCATCCTTCCGGGTCAGTCGAAGGCGGAAGAGTTCGCCACGCTTGTGCATGAAGTCGCGCACGAGTTGCTGCATAAGGCCGACCGCCGCACCGCAACGACGAAGGTGGTACGTGAGACGGAAGCCGAGGCTATCGCCTTTGTCGTCGGTAAGGCTGTTGGTCTGGATACCGGAACCGCGTCCGCTGACTACATCCACCTGTACCACGGCAACGCTTCCTTGCTGGCCGAGAGCTTGGAAGTGATTCAGCAGACCTCCGGTGTCATCCTCGCCGCATTGCAGCCGCCGACCGCAGAACAGGCGGCGATGCCCGATGCAGAACTGGCGCAGGTGGCGTAATGAAGACCGTCCTCGCAATCCTCAAACAGGCGGGAGGGTGGCACCACGGCCTCTCCCTCAAGATCGAGAACCCGCCGCATGTCGCTCTCGTGATCGACGCAATGGATGAGTCTGGCCCATGTGGTCTGCCAGCCCTGTCCGTTGCCCAGTATGCCAACGCGCTAGCCATGCCCGAGATGTGCTTCGAGCTTGGCTTTGCGGGAGGGGCGCACCTCAACCCCTTCTATTACCGCGATGACTATGTCGGGGTTGAACAGTGGAGCCGCACCATCGAACACGACCACTACGTGTATCTCCCCAGCTTGCATGAGCAACACGAGCGACTCGCCAAGCAGTGGGACAACAACCTGCGTTCGCAGGGCTTCTCCGAAGCCTTCGCACGACAGCAGACCCCACGCGCCTAAACTGCCTCCCCTCCACGGAGCGGATGCAAGGCAGCGCGACCGCTCCACTCACCCATGCAGTGCAACCGCTCGAAAGGAGCTTGTCACTATGAACACCGCTATCACCACCAATGTGCCGCGTGAGCTTCCCATCGCTATGCTCACCGAGTCTCCCACCAACCCCCGCCGTGCCTTCGATGAGGCGTTTCTGAAAGAGCTTGCCAGCAGCATCGACTCGCAGGGCGTCCTCGCATCCTTGCTTGTCCGACCCAAGAACCAACACTATGAAATCGTCTTCGGGGCGCAGCGTTTCCGCGCCGCGCAGATCGCTGGGAAGGAATCTGTCCCCGTCGAAATCCGCGACATGACCGACGCCCAGGTGATGGAGGCGCAGCTCGTCGAAAACCTTCAACGCCGCGACGTGCATCCACTGGAAGAAGCGAGAAGCTTCAAAGGGCTTCTCGACTTGGAAGAGCCCAGGTACAGCATCGAGCAGATTGCGGCGAAGATCGGTAAACCACCCGCCTACGTCGCCACCCGCTTGAAGTTGACCGAGCTAGCCGAGGTTGTCGTGGAGGAGTTCTACCGTGAGGAGATCGGCGTCGGCCATGCACTGCTGCTGGCGAAGTTGCCCCTCGACAAGCAGGAAGAAGCTCTCAAGGCTTGCTTCCGCGAGGATTGGGGTGCATCGAATGGCCGCAAGGCCAAGCGCATTCTTCTCCCTGTCCGCAACCTGCAAACGTGGATTGAGCAGAACATCCTGCTCGTCCTCAAAGATGCTCCGTTCGACAAGAAGAACGCGCATCTCGTCGCCATCGCAGGGAGTTGTGTGGACTGCCCCAAGCGGACAGGGCACAACAAGCTGCTTTTTTCTGACCTCGGCAAACTGGACGCTTGTACCGACCCAAGCTGCTATCAGGCGAAGGTGGACGCGCATGTAGCCAACACCATCGCCGCCAAACCCAAGCTTGTGCAAATCAGCACAGGCTATACGAAGCCGCAGGAGGGAAGTGCCATCGTGCCGCGTGGCAAGTATGTCGCTATCGCGTCGGAGAAACCGAAGGACAAGGAACAGGCACAACGGCCTCAGTATAAGACGTGCAAGTTCACCACCGAGGCCATCATCGCGGACGGCGACGGCAAGGGCGAAGTCCACAAGGTTTGCGCCAATCCCGTCTGCCCCGTCCATCACCCCAAGAAGCAGCCGCACAACGCGGATGCCTCCTATAAAGCGCAGCAGGACAAGGAACGACGCGAACAGGCCATCGGCTACACCACCAGCGTCAGAACGCTCGCGGCCATCACCTCAGCCGTTCCGGTGCGGTTGATGAAGCGCGACCTGTTGTTTGTGGCCGAACGTTTGACAACGCTGCTGAACGAAAGCCATCTCACCGCTCTCGCCCGTCAACATGGCGTCAAGCCAGCGAAGGAAAGCGACTCGATTGCCAAGCTCTTCACTGCGTACCTGCGTCGTGTGGAAGAGGGCAAGCTGGGAAGTGTGGTGGTCGAGTTGACCATCATCCTCGCCGCCGCCCATGGCAATAGCAGCACCATCTTGCGGGATGCAGCGGCGGTCTACAAAGTGGACACCGACGCCATCGCCCTCAAGGTGAAGCAGGAGTTTGCAGCTAAGGAGAGGTTGAAGAAGGTTCCCAAAGCCGTGAGCAAAGCCACGAAAGCCGCTTGAACCTTGTCCGCGAGAGATGGGGCTGCCAAGAGGCAGCCCCTTTTTGTTGTTCGTCCAGAGCGCCTGCGCTGCGGGCGGCAGGAGACTTTCCCCCTCCTGCACCTCCCCCTTTAGGGCGTCTGCGACGCAAAGGCGAGAAGCGCTCATCGTCGAAGGTGGTCACGCAGGCGTCTGCTTGCAAGATCTCTTTGAGTCCGCAACAGTAGATCCCGATCATCCTTTAGGTGATCTGTCATGAGCTGGGCTGCGAGTGCAGAGTTTCGTTTTTGAATCGCGCTAAAAATGGGTTTGTGAAAGCCGAGGGTGTGTTCGAGATCGACCAGCTGTGCAGTCGTCGTGATGATCTTGAGTATCTCGCGATGAATCATGTGGAAGAGCCGCCCGCTAAGCCGGCTTCCCGAAGCCTGGAAGATAGCTCGATGAAAGAGCAGATCCGCGGAGACCATGAGGGCTGTGTTCCCACGGCTTGCCTCGAGATCCACGATGGACTGTCGCAGAAGCGCAATGTCATCTGAATTGGCATGCTGGGCTGCTCGCGCAGCGTGCTCGGGCTCCATGACAAGTCGCATCTCAGCGAGTTCGTCCAGCGAGATGCCGTCCAGAAGGAAGAGAAACTCCATGGGGACAGATAGCACGTGCGAGGCGTCCTTGTTCAAATAGCTGCCGTCGCCCACCTTCTGGGTGATGACTCCCATGATCTCAAGGACCTTCAAAGCTTGCCGAAGCGAGGAGCGTGCGACGCTGAAGTTCTTCGCGAGTTCCCGTTCCGAGGGGAGTCGAGCACCTGGCACAAGGAGTCCGTTGCTGAGCAGCCCCTGAAAACGTCCGACCAAGAGACGGGTGATGTCACCCTTCTCG
>Ga0179596_10000464_pt1 | contig 11660 bp, 10 predicted proteins | sample CZODoug1_1_08_16_FD_155494 | JGI IMG/M metagenome (GOLD analysis project Ga0179596, IMG submission 155494) | Vadose zone soil fungal communities from Angelo Coast Range Reserve, California, USA - CZODoug1_1_08_16fungal (Illumina Assembly) | ecosystem: Environmental > Terrestrial > Soil > Vadose...
TAATGCTTTATTTATATGGACTTTTGTCTTCATGGTCCTGAAAAACTATTGCGTCGCACAAATTATTCTTGACATCGCTTGTTATCCTTGTAGAATCTCTCATGGTGCAGTGCAATAAGAACATGGGAACGGCACCCGGGCACTGCGAAATTTGTCGCACGTATTTTCAGCTTGACGCGGTCCTTTTTTTAACGGAGATGATCATGAACTTCACGCCCGAACAAATCGCCACCACGAACAAGGCCGGCATCGAGGCCATCCTGGGTCTCGCCCACACGCAGTTCGCCGCTTTCGAGCGCCTGTCCGCGCTGTATTTCAACGCAACCAAGGCCGCATTTGAAGAAGGCGTCGGCCACGCCAAGGCGCTACTCAACGCCAAAGACCCCCAGGAATACCTCAACCTGAATGCCGCGGCAACGCAGCCGACGATGGAAAAAGCCATCGCCTACTCGCGCAGCGTATACGAAGTTGCCGCCCAAACGAACGGCGAATTGGCCAAGTTCCTCGAAGCGCAAGCCGCCGAGTTTAACAAGAACCTGGTCGGTCTTCTCGACAAGGTCTCGAAGAATGCGCCAGCCGGGTCCGAGGTCGCCGTCCAAGCCGTGAAGTCTGCGCTCGCCGCAGCCAACACCGCCTACGACAGCTTCAACAAGGTCGCAAAGCAGGCCACCGAGATCGCCGAGGCGAACTTCGCCGCGACTTCAACGCCCGCCAAGGAACCCCAGAAGAAACGCGCCACAGCGTAATTTGCAGGTTTCGCGGCCCACAGCCCCTCCTCCTCCTCTCTGTGGGCGCCCTAAAGCCCTGGCGCAAGCCAGGGCTTTTTGTTTGCACGTAAAACCGGGGACAGACCACGTTTTCCCCTTCGCCGGCTCGACGAAAAACGTGGTCTGTCCCCGATTTTACTGACGCTTTTCTTCCCACCTGCCGCCGAGTGCAGCGACGCCCACCTTCATCTGCTCGATAGCTGGCGTCACTTCTTCCGGTGCACCCCGCACACCGAGTTCGATGTGACGGCGCACGCCCGCCTCGCCCATGCTGGGCAGGCTGAACGACTTCAAGCCGCGGTAGCGCTGTTCCACTTCGATCATCAGCGGGGTGACGGTAGATTCCGGAAGGCCATAGACGATGACGGAAGCCTCGGCTTCCGGCGTGTGGTGAAACAGATGCGCATAGCGTTGGTCGAGCACCCACTCGACCATGGGCCACGCCATCACCGGGAAACCCGGCACGAAATGGTGATCGCCCATCGAGAAGCCGGGGATCTTGTTGTAAGAGTTCGGTATGATGCGCGAGCCCACTGGGAATTCGCCCATCTTGAGGCGCTGCGGCGTGATCACCATGTCAGTGCGCGAGCGGATCGCCGCCTCCGCGTCGGGATGCAACGCCAGCTCCACGTCCGCCGCGTCCGCGGCGCTCTGACGGGTATGATCGTCGGGTGTCGCGCCGATGCCGCCGAAGCTGAAGACGATGTCACCTGACGCCATCGTGCGCCTGAGCGTGGCGGTGATCAGGTCGGGCTTGTCGCCGAGGTACTGGCACCAGTCGAGCCTCATCCCGCGGGCCGCGAGGATTTCGATGAGCTTGGGAAAATGCTTGTCCTCGCGCTTGCCGCGAATGATCTCGTCGCCGATGATGATAGCCCCGATCCCCATCTCAAACCCGCGTCGCCGACCCCACCAGTGGTTCGCTGCGCAGTTCGCCGAGGCGCCCGAGGCCGTAGTGGATGAAGGCGAGCCCGCCATACACCGGCATGAACAGCCCGAGCAGGGGTACGTGGCCGATGAGCGCGAGCGCAGCGCCCAGCAGAAAAAGCTCGCCCCGATGGCGGCGTACGATCTCGGCGATCTCGGCGGCGGAGGCGTGTTCCGCCAAGGCATCGTAACGGAACACGCGCTGGTTGAAATAGCCGAACAGAACCACAGGCAGCACCGGCCATAGCAGAGGAACCAGCCACAGCAGCGAGGTCAACGCTAGGAGCAGCGCGAAGAGGCCTAGCGAGACGAGCGCGTTCCGGAGGCTGCCTGCAAACGTGCCGCCCCTGAGCCGGGCGAGTCCCGGGTAGTCGCGCTGTCCGACATGAGCGGCCATGACCGGCATGGCCACGATGCTGATGATCAACACCGCCGTGATCAGGACCATGGGAACGAACAAGAGCAGCAGCAGTAGCCAGCCGAACCACGCGGCGACGAGCGTAAGGGGCCAGATCGAGACGGCCCACCCGTACGCCGGCCAGTGGTGAAGCTGCACATCGATCCACTTCGCCGCCTCACCCCAGTAAAGCACGGCCAGCGTCACCCATAGGGCGAGCGCGACGAACATCGGCCACACCATGAGCCAGAGCATCTTCGGATGCAGCAGGCTACCGAACGCCTTCAACAGCGCGCCGATGATCTTTTCCATTCGCCTCTCACCGGGTCATAGTCTGCCACATCTTCGACAGCCGCTTGACCGAAACGGGCACCGGCGTTTTGAGCTCCTGGGCGAAAAGCTGAACGCGCAGCTCCTCGAGCAACCAGCGAAACTGCTCGAGCTGAGGATCGCTGCTGCCCGATTTCACTTGCTTGACGTATTCTCGCAGCCATTGCGCGCACAGTGGCGCGAATTCCGCGGCGAGGCGCGCGTCGCGGCCGGGATCGACTCTCAGCTTGTCGAGCCGCAGGCTCGCGGCCCTCAGGTAGCGCGGGAAGTGCTGCAGCCGCTCGTAGGGCGTCTGCTCGATGAACCGCTTGGAGAGAAGTCGGGCCGTGCTCTCCTGGATGTCGCGGCAGGACTCGGGAAACGCCTTGGACGCCTGCTGCAGCTTTTTCTGCAGCCCCGCATGCTCGGCGAGAATCGTTCCCACGAGCCGCGCGATCTCCTGCGCGAGCAGCGTGACGCGCGAGCGCGCTTCGTCGCGGCGACGATCGAACTCGGCGCGCGTGCGTGGCCAAGGCTCCTGCATGCAGGCACGATCGAAAGCCGCGGCAAGCAGCTGCTCCTTCAACTCGGCGACCTCGCCGAAAGGGGCGAACTGAAGCACCATCGCCTGCGACCCGGGCAGGTTCTTCTCGATGTGGCGAGCCTGCTCCTTCAACTGCAGCCTGAACAGCCGCCGCAGCCCCGGGCGATGCGCTTCGCGCGCCTTCTCCGCGGAATCGAAAATCTCGAAACTGACGGAATCCCCGTGATCCACCAACCCCGGATAACCGATAAGGGTCTGGGACCCGCGCCGGACCTCCATCACTTCCTCGAGGTCGCCGAATTTCCAGGCGGTAACCTTCTCGGATCGCGCATCAGCCCGCGCAAGCTCCGCGAACTGATCACCGGCCTTCTGCCCCAGTTCGGCGCGCAGCTGGGCAAGATTGCGGCCCATCTCCAGTTGCCGGCCGTGCTCGTCCACGATGCGGAAATTCATCGAAAGATGTGCGGGCAGCATTTCTTGCCGGAAAGCATCGAGTGGAACGGCGAGGTTCAGCTCCCGGCGCGCGTAGCGGGCGATGGCCTGGGCAAGCGGCACATCCGCACGCTCGTTCGCTCGAAGAAACGCGTCGACGAACGCCTGCAGCGCGCCCAACTGCTGGCGGAGCTTTTGCGGCAGCGACTTGGCGAGCCGCGTGATTTTCTCGCGCAGCAACCCCGGCACGAGCCAGTCGCACCGCGCCGCATCGACCTGGTTCAGCGCGAGAAGCGGCACGATGAGCGTCACACCGTCGCGGGGCGAGCCCGGCTCGTGATGGTACTCGAGGGCGAAGCCGCGTCCCGCCATCTCGAGCTGGTGGGGAAACTGCTCCGTCGTGATCTCCGCCGCCTCGTGGCGCATCAGGTCCTCGCGCTTGAGGAACAAAAGGTTCGGACTTTTCGCTTCCGCTTCGCGGCGCCAGCGATCGAAATCCGCCGCGTTGTGGATGCCTTCGGGGACGTGACTCTCGTAGAACGCGTGGATCAGCTCGTCGTCCACCAGCACGTCGGGCCGGCGTGACTTGTGCTCGAGCTGCTCGACCTCCCGTACGAGCCTGCGGTTATGCAGAAAAAACTCCGCGCGCGTGTCGTAGTCCCCCTCGACCAGCGCCTGGCGGATGAATATCTTTCTCGATCCAACCGGGTCCAACGGACCGTAGTGCACGCGCCGCTTTGCATACAGGGGCAACCCGTAGAGCGTTCCGCGCTCGAACGCGGCGACGCGCGCGGGCTGCTTCTCCCAGTGCGGTTCGTACAGATGCCGCTTGACGAGATGCGCGCCGACCGACTCCAGCCACTCGGGTTCGACGGTGGCGACGCAGCGCGCGTACAGCCGCGTGGTCTCGGTCAGCTCCGCTGCCATGACCCAGCGCCCGGCCTTCCTTCTCACGCCCGAGCCGGGATGAATCCAGAACCGGATGCCGCGGGCGCCCAGATAATTTCCGTCTTCGGTCTTCGTCCCGACGTTGCCGAGCATGCCGGCGAGCAGCGCCCGATGGATTTGCTGATAGGTGGCGGGCGTTTCGGAAATGCGCCAGCCGAGCTCGGCGACCAGCTCCTTCAACTGCCCGTGGATGTCGCGCCACTCGCGCATGCGGTTGAACGAGAGGAAATGCTCGCGGCAGGCCTCGTGCAGCTTGCGGCTGGATTTCCGGTGCTCGAGCGCTTCCTCGAAGAACGTCCAGAGCTTCAGCCAGGAAAGGAAATCGGACTTCTCGTCATTGAAGCGCTTCTGCGCTTCGTCGGCCGCCGCAGCCCGTTCGCTCGGCCTCTGGCGGGGATCCTGCACCGAGAGCGCGGCGGCGACGACGAGCACCTCGCGGAGCGCGTTCTCCGATTTCGCCGCGAGCACCATGCGGCCGACGCGCGGGTCCACCGGCAGCTTCGCAAGCTGCTTTCCGGTTTCGGTCAGCTCGTTGGCTTCGTCCACCGCACCCAGCTCGGCGAGCAGCGCATAGCCGTCCTGGATCGCCTTCGACGCCGGAGGATCGATGAACGGAAATTCCTCGACCGTCCCCAGGCCGAGCGACTTCATTCGCAGGATGACGTTGGCGAGCGAGGAGCGCAGCACTTCCGGATCGGTGAACGCTGGCCGCGAGTTGAATTCCTCCTCGGCGTAGAGGCGGATGCAGACCCCGCTCGCGACCCGGCCGCAGCGGCCAGCGCGCTGCTTCGCCGAGGCCTGGGAAATGTCCTCCACGCGCAGTTGTTCGACCTTGCTCCGGTAGCTGTAGCGCTTGACGCGTGCGAGACCCGTGTCCACCACGTAGCGGATACCCGGCACGGTGAGCGAGGTCTCCGCGACGTTGGTCGCGAGCACGATGCGCCGGCCGCCGTGCGGCTTGAATATGCGCTCCTGCTCCTCGGCCGAGAGCCGCGCGAACAAGGGCAGGATCTCCGTATGAGGCGGGTGGTGCTTGCGCAAGGTCTCCGCTGCCTCCCGGATCTCGCGCTCGCCCGGCAGGAACACGAGGACGTCGCCCTCGCCCTGGCGCGCCAATTCATCCGCCGCGTCGCTGATCGCCTCGTTGAGATCGTAGTCGTCGTCCTCCGACTCGACCGGGTGGTAACGGACATCCACCGGGTAGAGTCGTCCGGAAACCTCGATGACGGGGGCCCCTTCGAAGTGCTTCGAGAACCGCTCGGCATCGATGGTCGCCGAGGTGATGACGAGCTTCAACTCCGGGCGGCGCGGCAAGAGCTGCTTCACGTACCCGAGGAGAAAGTCGATGTTGAGGCTGCGCTCGTGCGCCTCGTCGATGATGAGGGTGTCGTATTGGCGAAGCTCGCGGTCCCCTTGCGTTTCGGCGAGCAGGATGCCGTCGGTCATGATCTTGATGTAGGAGCGCGGGCCCACCTTGTCAGTGAAGCGGATCTTGTAGCCGACCGCGCCCCCGAGCTCGGTCTTCAGCTCCTGGGCGATGCGCGAAGCGGTCGCGCGTGCAGCGATCCTGCGCGGCTGGGTATGCCCTATGAGACCTTGAATCCCGCGACCCAGCTCCAGACAGATCTTGGGCAGCTGCGTGGTCTTGCCCGACCCGGTTTCGCCGCAAACGATGACGACCTGGTGCGAGGAGATGGCCTTCGCGATCTCCTCGCGCCTCGCACAGATCGGCAGCTCGGGCGGAAACTCGGGGCGCGGCGCAAGCGCGCGGCGCTGCTCGATCTCGGCCGGAGAGAACGCCATTGCCAGGTCGTCACTCCCGCGGAAGCGGGAGTCCAGGAAGCGGTTGCTCTCTGCAGCTCACTTTTTCCCGAGCAGGCGTTCCGCGTAGCGCGCGAGCGGATCCGCTTCGAGATTGACGCCGTCGCCCACCTGTAGATGCTTGAGAGTGGTCACAGCGAGGGTGTGCGGGATCAGGTTGACCTCGAACTCGGAGCCCCGCACCGCGTTCACCGTAAGGCTCACGCCCTGCACCGCGATCGAGCCCTTGCGCGCGATGTAGCGCGCGAGCCCGGAAGGCGCGCGCACGCGAAGCAACCGGTTTTTGCCCACCGCTTCGAAGTGCACGACCTTTCCGACACCGTCGACGTGACCGAGAACGAGGTGGCCGTCGAGCCGGTCTGAAAGCCGCAGCGCCTTCTCCAGGTTGACCTCGCCCGGTCTGTCCAGCCCGACGGTGCAGCGCAGAGTCTCGCGGGAAACATCGACGCCGAAGCTTTTTTTCCCGTGCTTCACCACGGTGAGGCACGCGCCGTTGACCGCGACGCTGCCGCCGACCTTGAGGTCGCCCAAACCCAGCTCGCCCGCGTCGATGTCAAGGCGCAGTCCGCCCCTCGCGGACTCGACCCGGCTGATTTTTCCGACGGCGGCTATGATTCCGGTGAACATGGAAAAGAATTCTACTTGGCTTTGTCCGGTGAGTCGCCGCGGCGAACCCGGGTTGGCTGGACGTCCGGAGGCAGAATGACAAAGACGAAGACCGCTCCCATCCCCATCTCGGGACTCGCCCACATCGGCATTCGCGTGCACGACCTCGAGCGCTCGGTGCGCTTCTACGCCCTGCTCGGCTTCACGAAGACCGCCGGCCCGATCGGCCCGGAGCCCGTCGCCATCCTCGATCACCCGTCGGGAGTGGAACTGAACCTCGTGCTCAACGCGCCGAACGCGAACGAGCCGAACATCCTCATGGACGTCCCCGAGAAGCACCCCGGCATCACGCACTTCGCCCTCTTGTGCCCCGACATCATCGCGGCGAAGGAGCGGCTCGAGGCGGCCGGCTTCCCCTTAAGCGGCGGTCCCGTCCGCTTCGGACCCGGGGCGCAGGGGATCTTCGTGCGCGATCCGGATCGCAACGTGATCGAGCTGCACCAGCGCGGCTGATCAAATGAGGGCGGAACGCATCGACACCTCCGACGGCCTGCTAGCTACAATCCGTTCCCCGCTGCCTCAAACCCTCGCCACGATGCGAAGGTCCTCGCCGATACGCTCGACCTCGCGAATCTTCAGTGCCGTGGTCTGCGACAGATCGGTCAGCTCCGGCAGGCCGAACATCCCCCGCCCCGAATCTCCGATGACGCGCGGCGCGAGATAGACGAGCAGCTCATCCACCACGCCCGCCTGGAGCAGTGAGCCGTTCAGCTTCGTTCCCGCTTCGACGTGAATCTCGTTGAGTTCCCGCCGCGCGAGCTCTTCCATCAGCCTGAACAGCTCGACCTTGCCGCCGTCGTTCGGGATGATCACGACTTCGGCCCCCGCCCCTTTCAGCGACGCGATCCTCTTCGCATCGTTCACCGCGCCGACGACGAGCGTCTTCCCCTCCTTGAGGAGGCGCGCTGAAGGGGACGTCTCGAATTTCGAATCGACGACGATCTTGAGCGGCTGCCTCGGCGTATCGACGCCGCGCACGTTGAGCTGCGGGTCGTCGTCCCTCACCGTGCCGAAGCCGGTCAAGATCGCGCAGGCGCGCGCCCGCCAGCGATGCCCGTCTGCCCGAGCCGGTTCCCCGGTGATCCACCGGCTCTTGCCGTTCGCGAGCGCGGTGCGGCCGTCGAGGCTCGCGGCAATCTTCATGCGTACCCAGGGCCGGCCGCGGGTCATCCGCGCGATGAACCCGATGTTGAGTTCGCGCGCTTCGTCTTCTTTCAGCCCGCGCTCGATTCCGATCCCGGCGGCGCGCAGCCTGGCGAAACCCGAACCGGCGACTTTCGGGTTGGGATCCTGCATCGCCGCGATCACGCGCTTGATTCCCGCCGCGACGATCGCATCCACGCAGGGCGGGGTGCGACCGTGATGGCTGCATGGCTCGAGATTGACGTAGAGCGTAGCGCCCCGCGCGCGATCGCCGGCCTCTTTCAGCGCGAGCACTTCCGCGTGCGCAAGACCAGCCTTCTCGTGCCAGCCGCTGCCGACGAGCACGCCGTCCCTGGCGATGACGCAACCGACGCGCGGATTGGGTGTCGTCGTATAGAGGCCGCGCCCGGCAAGTTCGAGCGCCTGCCCCATGAATTCATGGTCGGCGGCCGCGACCATTATTTCTCGATGCGGCGTGCGCGCTTGGTGCCGGGCTTCTTCACCTCGAGTATCGCGTCGCGGAAGTCGTCCACGCGCTGAAAGTCCTCGTACACGGAGGCGAAACGGATGTAGGCGACATCGTCCATCTTCTTCAGCTCGCGCATCACCATCTCTCCGATCACGCGGCTGGCTACCTCGCGCTCGCCCAGAGCGAGGACGCGCTGCTCGATCCGGTTGATCGACTGGTCGACGTATTCCGTGGGAACTGGTCGTTTATGCAACGCGCGCATAAAGCCGGTGCGGAGCTTCTCGCGATCGTAGGGGACGCGGTTGCCGCTCGACTTCACCACCATGGGCATCGAGAGCTCGACGCGCTCGTAGGTCGTGAAGCGCTTCCCGCACGCCTCGCACTGGCGCCGCCGGCGCACGCTGTCGCCGTCCTCGGACTCACGCGAGTCGATGACCGCCGTGTCCTCGGCTTTGCAGTACGGGCATTTCACCGCGGTTCTCCGGCGCTAGGCCGCAGCGACGCGCTGCCCGCCGCCCGCCTCCGCCGCGCGGTATACCGGGAAGCGGCGGCACAGTTCGGACACTTCCACCGTCACGCGCTTGATGATTTTATCGTCGTGCGGAGCGTCAAGAACGTCCGCGATGAGCTCGCCGAGATGCGCGGCTTCGGGCTCCCGACAGCCGCGCGTAGTCATGGCCGGCGAGCCGATGCGGATGCCGCTCGCCACGAACGGCTTTTGGGGATCGTTCGGTATCGCGTTCTTGTTGACCGTGATGTGCGCCCGGCCGAGCGCGTCCTCGGCGTCGCGGCCCGTGACGTTCTTCGCGCGAAGGTCGACCAGCAACATGTGGCAGTCCGTGCCGCCCGAAACGATGCGCACCCCGCGCGCCTGCAAGGTCTTGGCCAGGGTTCTTGCGTTGGTAATCACCTGCTTCTGGTAGGCGCGGAACTCGGGCGTGAGGGCTTCCCTGAACGCGACCGCCTTGGCGGCGATGACATGCATCAGGGGCCCGCCCTGCAGGCAGGGGAAGATAGCGGCGTTGAGGATTTTCTCGTGCTCGGTGCCGGCGAGGATCAGCCCCCCGCGCGGGCCGCGCAGCGTCTTGTGGGTCGTACTGGTGACGAAGTCCGCGATCCCGATCGGGCTCGGGTACAGCCCCGCGGCGATCAGCCCGGCGTAGTGTGCGATGTCCGCCATCAAGTACGCACGAGCCTCGTCGGCGACTTCCCGCAGTCGCCGCCAGTCGATCACGCGGGAATATGCCGAGGCGCCGGCAACGATCATGCGCGGTTTGTGCTCGCGCGCAAGGCGCCCCACGTCGTCGTAGTCGATCGTCTCCTCGGCGTTCAGGCCGTACGACAGCGCGCGGTAAAGCTTGCCGCTCGCGTTCACCGCCGCGCCGTGCGTGAGGTGTCCGCCGTGCGCAAGCGACATGCCGAGAATCGCGTCGCCCGGTTTCAGCGCCGCCATGTAGACGGCCTGGTTCGCCTGCGACCCCGAGTGCGGCTGCACGTTGGCGTAGCCGCTGCCGAACAGCTGCTTCGCGCGGGCGATTGCAAGCTCCTCTGCGATATCGACGAATTCGCAGCCGCCGTAGTAGCGCTTGCCCGGATAGCCCTCGGCGTACTTGTTGGTGAGCTGCGACCCTTGAGCGGCAAGCACCGCAGGGCTCGCGTAGTTCTCCGAGGCGATCAGCTCGACGTGGTCTTCCTGGCGCTGGTTTTCCTGCTGGACCGCCGCCCACAAATCGGGATCGACTTCGTGCAGGGTCTTGCCGGGATTGAACATTTGGTCGATCTCGCAGCGCAGCGAAAGCGGCATATTAGCATTACACTCTGGGAAATGTGATCGAGTACAGTTCTGCAACATCGCTCAACATTGAAGGGAATTTCCAGGTGAGCCGCCCGATGTTCCGCGTCATGGCCCTCGCGTCGTTGATCATGCTTGCGTCCTGCCACAGGCAGGCCGCCGCACCGGCCGATGCACCGACCGGACTGGCGGTCGCGCCCGGAGATGGGCAGGTAACGGTCACCTGGGATCAACAACCCGGGCTGACTTATTGGATCTTCTTCCAGGCAGGCGACACCGTCACGGCAGCCGCCCCGGGAGTGCCTTTGCTTTTCGATGTTCAGTCGCCTCGCATCGTCTTCCCCCTGGTGAACTTAACCCAGTACGCGTTCGTCATGAACGCAACCAAGGACGACAGCCGCGCGGGGCCCAGCACACCCGTGATGACCCAGACCCCAAGGCCGTCGGGTGCGAGTTGGACTTCGGGCACGCCGCTTGGAAGCCCGCCTCAGAATCTAAACGGGGTCGCCTTCAGCCCGACCCTCAACAAGCTCGTGGCCGTGGGCAACGCCGGCACCATCTTCGCGGGCGACTTCAACTACACCAGCACGGATCCTCCCGGCGTGACTGCATGGACTCCGCCGACATCGATCCCGGCCGGATTCGTCGGCGACCTCAGCGCGGTAATGTTTTCCGGCAGCCAGTTCATTGCGCTGGGCACGGACGGCTCGATCTTGACCAGTGCCGACGGCAACACGTGGATATTGTCGACGCACCCCGTTCCGAGCGGTGGTACCGCCGGTCCCACGATGAACAGCATAGCGTTCGGTATTGTGTCCAACGCCACGATATATGTGGCAGTAGGTGACGGCGGAAACATATTCACGAGCCCAGACCTCGTCACTTGGACCGCAGCGGCGTCCCCCACAGTGAACTTGTACAACGTCTCCTTTCCCAACGGGATATTCGTCGCGACCGGAGCAAGCGGCACATTGCTCACGAGCACGGACGCGAGCACATGGACTCCCCAGAATTCGAACACGACAAAGGCTCTCCGCGGCGCCACTTACGGCACGGGCTCAGCGTCCGGGGCGTCCGCTCAATACGTGGTCGTCGGGGATTCGGGCACGATCGTGACCAGTCCCGATGGAACAACCTGGAGCGTCATCACGCCTGCGCCGCCGCTGACGCAGGATTTGCGAGCCATCCGTTTCGGCACCCGGTTCGTCGCGGTCGGGCAAGCCGGAATGGTCGCGTACAGCGATGATCCGATCAACACTTGGGCGACAACATCGTCGGGCTCTGCAGCAGATCTTGCAGCCGTTATCTTTACACCCGGGATGTACCTTGCGGTGGGAGCATCAGGGGCAAACGCCGTTTCGAAATAACCGCTGACCGGGATTCAGCGGTTGTCCGCCGCAATCTCCGCGGCGCTCCATCCGCCGCCCAAGGCCTTGACCAGAGTC
>Ga0179596_10000467_pt1 | contig 11530 bp, 13 predicted proteins | sample CZODoug1_1_08_16_FD_155494 | JGI IMG/M metagenome (GOLD analysis project Ga0179596, IMG submission 155494) | Vadose zone soil fungal communities from Angelo Coast Range Reserve, California, USA - CZODoug1_1_08_16fungal (Illumina Assembly) | ecosystem: Environmental > Terrestrial > Soil > Vadose...
GGCCTGCATGCAGGCTGAGTTTTCCGAATATCTGGCGGAGGAGCCAGACACTGTTCCGCCTGGCGGGGGCATTCGGTTCAAGCATGACGGCGTTGGTTGGGTTGGTCAGGTGATCAACACTGGGGCAGCGTCGATGGGGACGCGGATTGCGGCGGGGGCGCATGTGCGGCCGGCGAACGCGCTGGTGGCGGCCGAGGGACAAGGAATTGCTTCATAGTCGAGGATTCGTCATGGGAACCGTCACTTCGCTGCCTGGTCATCCTCTTCCGCCAGAGGCAGGTGAGCCAAACGAAAAGATCGTGGCTCGCCTAGAGCTTTTGTTGCGACAAGCAAAAGACGGGCAAATTCTCGCATTCGCGTATTGCTTGTATCGTCCGTCGGATAGAACCAGTCATGGTTGGATAAATGGGGCATTCGCGTTTCACCTCGCCGCCGCCATTCTCGCAATGCAGCATGCTTTTTGCCGCTTGGCGCTTGAAGCGGAAGAGATCTAGGTCGGCGCAGACATAGCTTCAGACGAAACATCATGAGCATTCCGACCGTTGCCGAGGAAGACGCTGGGAAGCGCTGTAAGGAATGCGTCGACTATCGAAGGGCGGAGGACGAGGCGCGGTCGTGCGGGACGTGCCGGTACTCCTATGGCCCGGTTGGCGAGCGTCGGTGCCGGATCGTCAAGGGGTTCATCAATCCGGGAGACACGTGCGATTTTTGGGAGTTGAGAAAACGGCCGTGAAAGCTAAGGAAGGCGCTAGGAAGCTGGATAAGGCGGAGGTAAATTACCGCCCGGCCAGCTTCTCGCAGCCGTGGGAACGTAGCAAAGCCTGTGGAGGATGCCGGCACTCCTATGGACCTTTTGATGTGCGTTGCCGCATTGTCGAGGGACCAATCTACCGATTCCACACGTGCGACAAATGGCAGAGAGAGCGGCCATGAAAATCGAGGATTTCCCAGGTGGCGTGATTTCGATCAAGAGGCGCCTTGACGGCGCGGTACGGATCGAGTTCGGAAGCGAAGTGATTTTGGTGTGGCCGGAGGGCGCCGTGGCTATCGCGGAAGCTCTTTTGAAAGAGGCCGGCGCGCAAATGCGGGTCGTGAGGGCGGAATGATTACGATCGGGCGCGTTAAATTCGATCGCATCCCGGATTATTTTCTGGAGCGCTACGATGCGGAGATTGCCGCTTGGGCGAACAATTTCCAAAAGATCGGTCCCGTCAAGTCGTTTATTTTGCGGGAGGGGCACGTCGCGGATTCGTCGCCAAATCCGGAGCAGGGCGCGGAGCTGATTCAGGTGAAGCTAATCGCTAAACTAAGCCGGAGAGGCGTCGAGATATCGCCGTTGGAGCAACGGGACGAAGTGCTGATCGCGCTGCATTGCGAGAAGATGGAAAGGGCAGGGCTGAGGTCAAAGCAATTCACGCCAGAGCCCGAGCGGCCGTGGGTTCCCTTCATGCCATCCATGAAGCGGCACTGAACAAGCATGGGGCAGGTTCTCGACTTCAAGGCGGGAACGAAGGTCGCGGATTTCGTCAGCTCGGATGGGCTTTGCGATATCATCCAAGGGCCATTCGGGAGCGGAAAGACGAAAGCGCTGTGCGCGCGGATCATGCGGCATGCGCAGGACCAAGTGAAATCGCCGGTCGATGGTTTTCGCTATAGCCGGTTCGCGATCATCCGGAACACGGTGCCGGATTTAGTCCGCACCACGATTAGGACTTGGCTAGAGACATTCCCGGAAAGGGAATATGGCCGCTTCATCGGCGGCGCCATGAAACAGCACATAGTCCGGTTTGCCGACGTTGACTGCATCGTGGATTTCTTGTCGCTCGACAAGGAAGACGACATTAGAAAGCTCAGGTCTACCGAGTACACCGGGGTTGCCTTCAACGAGGTGTCGTTCGCGCTCCGCGAGCTTTTCGTCGAATCCTTCCGGTGCTTGCGATATCCTGAACCAAAACATGGCGGGCCCAATCCTTGGAGAGGAATTCTCGCGGACACGAATCCTCCTGACGAAGATCATTGGCTCGCGATCATGACAGGTCAGGTTGAAATGCCGGTCGGCCTTCCCGAAGACGAACAGGCGAAATATGCCTGGCCGGAAGGTTGGGGCTTCTACAAACAACCCTCGGCATTGATCGAAAAATTCGACGAACGAGGGCTATTGACCGGATATGAGATCAACCCGAAGGCGGAAAATCTTTCCAATCTTCCCAAAGGGTATTACGACGAATTGCTTACGGCTGCTCCGTCAAAGGCGTGGATCGATTCGCGATTGATGAATCGAATCGCGCTCGTCGCGGAGGGGCAGCCGGTATGGCCGATGTTCAGACGCGAATTCCATGTCGCTAAAGAAGCGCTAAGGCCTATTCCCGGAAGGGACGTGATCGTCGCGCTCGATTTCGGCCGCGTCTATCCAGCCGCGCTGTTTGGCCAACAAATCACTGATCGCAACTATATTCAGTTTGAAATTTTAGGGTTCAACGAACCGGCAACCGTCTTCGCTCCAAAGGTGAAGCGATTCTTGGAAACTCATTATGCGGACTCCAAGGTGCGATTTACCGGCGACCCGAAAGGACGCGATAAAGGTCAAGCCACGGATCAGTCCAGCTACGAGATTTATGCCTGGCACGGAATGCAGATCGTCCCATGTCCCGTCAAGGGGAACGACATTCAGACCAGAACCGAGGCTGTCGCTTTCGTTCTCAACGACAACCCGTCCGGGGTCAACCGTCTCGTCATTTCGCCCGCGTGCCGGACATTGATTACCGGCATGGCGGGCCGGTATCACCTTGTCCGCGAGGAAGACGGAGAGCTGAGACCAAAAAAGGACAAATACTCAAATCTTTGCGACACGCTCCAATATTGGGTTATCGGAGCGGGCGAGGGGCGCCGCATGATCGGCGTGCGGCCGGCGATTGACGCTAAGCCTTTCTTGTATCATAAGGCACGTAAGAGCATGCGACGAGTTGTGTCCTAATGGGCGCGGTCCAACAAATCCCACCGGGGTCCGAGCCAGACGAATGGTTCCTCGCCTTCCATCGGAAATGCGATTCTAAAATCATATCGTTCTTGAGCTTCGGCGAATTCAAGCATGTTCTCGCCTTCGGCTATTGTCCGGGGTTAAAAGTCTGGCTCGTTTTCGACGTGACGTGGAAAAAGACATGGATTAGGCTTTTGTCCCATGAACAAGGAGCGATCGAGCAGCTTGCGGAAATGACGCGCAATTGTGCAATCGTGGCGGCCGCCTCAGCCGGCCGCACGCCGCCGCTCATTACGCGCATCGGTTATTTTTGCGTCCCCGCGGTCATCAGTCTTCTCGGCCTCGGGTGCGTTGCGATCACCCCAACAGGCCTTTATCGGTATCTGCTCAAAAATGGCGGGTATGAAATCAATGAACACGTCAGCTCCGCAGCCGCCGCCGTTGCCGATTGACCCCAGTCTTGCGGCGGAGCAACAGCAAGCGCATCAGGCCTTGATCCAGCAATTGCAAGGCCAAGCACAGCAGGATACGGCGAGCATCATGGCGCGCTACGGTATATCGCTTGGGCTCGCCGGCGCAAACGCCGGTTCGCCGCTCGTTCATGCCTCCTATGTCGGCGGACGTTGATGACGAGAGAGCCAGATTCCTTAGAGCAAGAAGCCGTGCAGAGGCTCGCGGCCTGCCGAACCTGGAAATCATATATCGAGCTTGACCTCAAGGAAATCTATTTTTTGACGGCGCCGAACCGCCAGCGCCAAATTTCTTCAATGGTGATGCCGGCCGTCCAACGAATGTTGGACGCGCCGGAACTCAATACCGACGTTGGCTTCATCGTCGTCGGAGATTTCATCACCGAAGTCGTCAATGCTTTCCTTCCGCAAGCAATGCCGTGGTGCGAATACGCGCCAGGCATGGACCTGCCATCGGACGCGTGGAAGCAAGTCGAAGAAATTGCCAGAGCCAACGAGAGCAAGATTTTCGAGGCGGTAAAGGCCTCGAATTTCTACTCGGAAATTCCAAAGTCCTATTATCCAGACCTTGGAATCGGAACAGTCGGCATGTGGATTTCGAGGCCGCACCCGGCACAGCCGATCGTGTGCTCCGCGATACCGTTGCGCGAACTCGAAATCGATCTTGGTCCTTATGGCGAGATCGACACTAGATTTGCCGTTCGCTATACTCGCAACCATTACGTGCAGGAACTCGTCGGCAAGGAAATCTGGGACAAGATGGACGCCGATACGAAGACGAAAGTCGGCGGTAAACCAACCGATCGCACGCAAATCGTCTGGGGGTTTTGGCGAAAATGGGACGATAAAACCGATGAAGTATGGCAGCACGTCGTCATGCGCGATAACGCTGTTCTTCATCAGCAAGAGTTCCGCGGAGAGGGAAGCTGCCCGCTTTTGGTGACGCGGTTCAATCCGACAGCCGATTGGCCTCATGGAATAGGACCAACCTATCAAGCCCTGCCAAGCCTGCGGCAAATCGACGAATTGGAGAGGATGCGGATCGAGCATGGCAGCCTTTCTCTGCACCCGCCGCTCATTTATCCAGACGACAGCGTCGTCAATCTCGACCAGGGGTTGGAAGAGGGAAAAGCCTACCCCTGCCGCCAAGGCCAAGAAAATCTCTTCCGGGAAATCTATCGCCCGCCGCCGCCGGATGCCGCCAATTACCAGTTCGAGGAGAAGGTCAAAAATCTTCGCAAACTCCATTTCGTCGATCATCCGGAACAAACGGGAGATACACCGCCAACCGCGACGCAATGGATGGATGAACTTGCGCGCGCGCAGCGGAGGATCGGAACGCCCGGCATGTCTTTTTGGCGGGAAGGCCCGGCACAATATTTTCTCAGGTTTAAATATCTTCTCGAAGCGGCCGGAAAAATCTCCCCATTGAAAGTAGACGGCCGGACGGTTTCGACGATGCCACGAAATCCCGCGCAGGCCGCGGCGGAACAGCAGGAAATCGTTAAAACCATGCAGATCGCAACCTATTTTGCCCAGACGTTTCCAGAGGAATTCAAGGTGCGTGTGGACGGAGGCAAAACAATGCAAAATTTTGCCGAGAAGGCCCGTGCCTTGTTGATCGCGTGGCGGAAACCTGAAGATGTTCAAAACGCCGTCGAGCAAATGGCGAAGTTGACGGGAGATAGACCAGTGCCTGGCCAGCCAGGAATTCCAGGACCAGCGGCGTAATGGATAGAATTCAAGAACTAGCCGAAGCACTAGATCGCGTCGCTCGCACGCCAGATGGAGGAATCATTTACTCGTATCTTCAAATCCAGGTTTTCAGCGTTTGCCGCGACCTCGGCGATTGTACGTTGCAAGGCTTTGAGGGCCGCCGTATATTCGCCAGCGAACTAATGGCTTTCATGTCGGAAGGGATCGAAGCGAGTGGCGCTAGAGGCAACGTCATCGTCGGAAGGCGGGACGCAGGCGGAGAACCCCGCAAGCGGCGGCGATCAATCCGCGAATATCTCGCTGGAGAGCCAAGCTGGGCAGGCGAGTCAGACGAACGAGCCACAACAGACGACAGCGCTAAGCCGGCCTGAATATGTGCCGGAATCACATTGGGACGCCACCGCCGGAAAGATCAAGGATGACAATGCCTTCGCGGCCCATCTGAACGAAATCATCTCGCGCGACGCCGCAGAGACAATTCGTAAGAATGGGTTGCCGCCGTCGCCGGACTCCTACAAGAGCGAGCTTCCAAAGGATTTCACGCCACCGGTCGGACTTGAATTCAAGCTCGACGAGAGCGATCCCATTCTCGCTCAGGCCCGCGCCTTGGCCCATGAAATGGAGATCAGCCAAGAAGGGTTCTCCAAGCTTCTAGGACTTTACGCCGGCTCGCAAATTTCCACGCAGCAAAGCGTAACCGCCGCGCGCGATGCCGAAATTTCGAAACTTGGCGCTACCGGTCCAGCGCGCATCGACGCCCTCAATACATTCTTCACCGCGCAACTTGGCGGATCAGAGGGCAAACAATTCATGTCGCGCATCTTGACGGCCTCGGATGTCGCGATCGCCGAAAAACTCGTCGCCAAGATCGCGAACTCCGGCGGCAATTTCACGACGCGCGGCCGCGAAGCGCAAAATCAAGCCGGAACCTTGTCGGACGACCAATATGCGAAACTGTCGCCGGCCGCCAAACTCGATTACGCGCGTGGCCGCGATCAGTCGAAAATGCCTGCTTGGCGTGATCCGCGCGCGGCGTAAATAGAGGAATTATAAGGCAATGGCCGTCAGCAATCTCATAACCCTTCCAGAGTACGCAAAAGGGTTCTCGAACGAGGACATCCGGCGCACCATCATCGAAATGTTCACCACATATTCGGACGTAATGGAAGTGATGCCGTTTGAGACCTTGCGCGGCTCGAAATATGTAGGCTACCGCGAGGCCGCGCTCGCTCTGCCTCAATTCCGCGCCGTCAATGAGTCGTCGTCAAGCGGGCATGGAATCATCCAGCCGTTCGACGAAGCTACCGCGATCATCGATCATGATATCGATATCGACCGGGCAATCGTAGACCGCCATGGACCAGAACGCCTGAATTACGAATCGCGCATGGGAATCACGGCGTTCGCTAGGCTGTGGATCGATACCTACGTCAAGGGAGATCGTTCGACCAATCCACGCGTGTTCGACGGTCTCAATGTCCGCGCGACTCTGTTCGGGCGCCTCTTTAACAATTCCACGGCTTCCGGCGGGGCACCGTTATCGCTGATAAACCTCGATCAGGTGATCAATCAAGTCAGCAAGAAAAGCGGAACAGTGTTCATCTTCGTCCCATTCATCTCCATTCCGCTGTGGATTCAGGCCGCGCGCACCACGTCCTTGACAGGCTTCGTCATGCAGACCTGGGACGAAACCGGTATGCCGAAGATGAGCTATAGCGGCCATCGCCTCTTGACCGGCTACCCGAAGGACGATCAGGTTCCGGTTTTGCAATTTAACGAAGTCGGCTCAGGCGGCGGATCGGCCGTCACGGCGTCGCTCTATGTCATGGCTCTCGGTGAAGGAATGCTGCGCGGAATTCAAGTGCGGCCATTGCAGCCAGAGGATGTCGGATTACTGCAAGACCGGAAAACCTACCGCACGCACATTTCATGGGACGTGTCCATCGTTGACGAGCATAAATACTGTTTTGCTCGTCTGACATCTTGGACAAACGCGCCAATCGTCGCCTAATCGGAGAACGCGCAAGTGACAGGACGCAGGAATTACGCCTTCGACGCCAATATGCTGCTGAGCGATGGCGTAAGCGCGACAACCGTTGCCGGGTACGCCCAAGTCGGCGGCGCGCAGGGCATTATCGACCTTGGCGGCAATCAGGGGGTCACCATAATCCTTCCTGCGATTGCCGCGACCTCGACGATCAAACCTCAACAAGCTCGTATCGATCTCGCCTGCGTGATCTACATTTCCGCGATGACGATATCCGGCTCGAATTTTTACAAGGTCTATGTCGTGGGATCGAACGATCCCGGACTTGCAACCGGCAATGCGATATTGGGAGCAGGGCAATTCGGCGTCGGAACGGCGATGGATGTTCCGAACGCCGTCAGCTCGCATGCGCCCGCCGGAGCAACTGGAGTCCCCACCGGAGATTTCTACGAAATCTTGTTCACGAACGAATACAATGGCACGCCGTTAGAGTACGTCTCTCTCTATGTGGCGGGCACGTTCGGCTCGATCACGTTCCAATCGTTCGCCGCTGTCCTGCCGAGGATTTGATGAACGCCGAAATTCAAATTTCCGAGCACACGAAATTAAGCGGATCATTGCTCGCATTCAATGGACCGATGCAGGTCTGGCTATGGGATTGCGGGCCGGAGCAGCCGATGCTTCCAGAAGCTCCGGAGCCTCCAACCGGGAAGGCCGGAGACCCGCAATTCGATCTCGCGAAGATAAAATATAAGCGAGCGTTAAGGGCGTATGAAGAAGAGCTGGTAACCTACGACAAACAGGTTGCAGAATATAAGGATTACGCGGCAAGGTTTGGCGGTCCAGTCGAATATCAATTCTTCTCTGTCGACGCGCGGGATGCGCTTGCGGCGGACGCGAGAGCAGTTAGCGAGGGTCGCCAGACCCGGCCAAGATGGCATATCTCGGCGCGCACGCGCGGCTATGAAAAAGTGCATAACGGCGGCCTGCCGGCTGGTCTAAAACCAGGCCATGGACATCAGGCCAATCTCGAACGTCAAATTTCATCCGACAGGGAGTTCTTATCGGCTCTCAAAGCCGACCCGCACTTTAAATTAGAGGCACGCCCATGAAATTCGGTTTTCTAAAAATCCTTTTCGTTGCGATGATCGCCGCATGCCTAGCGCCCGCCGGAAAGGCGCATGCCGCATGGGGCGGCATCTACTGCGCTTCGGAAACTGCCATAGGCCCTGCCGGCCCAAGGCGAGTCGTAAATCCTGTTACGACAAATGCTTATTCGTTGAACGCGCAAGGTTGCGCATTCATCGCCAACGCGGACATCGGCTACTTTCTGAGTCAGGGATTTTCTGCCGGTTCGAACACTCAGAACATCACGCTTGTCGGGCTCACGGCGAACAGCACCACCGCGAACTCGCCGATCCTCCCAGCCGGGGCAATGATTGACAGCATCGTCATCGGAGAAACAGCCGGCAATGCGGTAACTGGTGGGATCAATATCGGGACGGCGGCGGCCGGCGCCCAAATCGTGTCGGCGGCGACCGTCGGGGCAAACGCGCTTACCGCTGTGGCGTCTGCATCCATTTTGCTCCGCGTCTTTGGCACCGGCCCATTGCCGGCGGCGCAGCAGATTTTCTACACATGCGTGACCGCATGCAATTCCTCGTCCGTGAACATTTCAATTTCCTACCACCTATTCTAAGGCGAGAATCATGGCTGGTTCCGTCACAATTTCGCTTACGAACTTGTCGGCAAACGTGATAGGTTCGTCGAAGCGCTCCGAGGCGTCTGAAATCCAATGGTGGGTTGATAACGTGCTTCGGCAGATGGTTGCGAGCGGGACTACATCGGGCACGATCACGGACAGGGCCGGAAATTCGGCCGGCACATGGAGCTGGACGCCGGTTAATACGACCTGATAGGAGGTCGCTACGATGGCGTTCGAATGGCCTCTCGATAAGCTTTCCCTGATAAATTCCGCGCTCGCGATGACCGGCGACAATCTTGTCGCGGCGCCGGACAACGGGTCGGACGAATGGACCGTGGCTTCTCCCGCCTATGAGCGCGGGCTTGCGTTTTCCATAGAAAGCCATTCGTGGGGCTTCGCGACGCTCGTTACGCCGCTGACCCCAAGCCCTATAGCGCCCACGGATACCGATTGGGACACGGCCTATCCTCTCCCCTCTGATCTCGTTCAATTGATTTGGGCAAAGATCAATGCAAATACGAGCAATCCAGCATCGAGCTTCACCAATCAGCTCACGCTCTGGGGAATCGAGGTTGTCGGAGGAAAAACATGCCTTGTGACCAATGCGCGGGGTGGCCCCCCGCCGCCGCCGGTTTCTGTGACGCCCGCGCAAATCACGATCAAATATATTTCTAACCAGGGCGCGCTCGCGGATTCGACGAACGGAACGCCAACGCTGGTCATGGCGCTTCAATCGTTCGTAATGGCCGGGATTTATCGCGGCTTGCAGCAAGACCCGGCCGAAGGCGACAAAATGTGGCAGGCCGGAACGATGCTTCTACAAGATGCCCGCACGCGCTACGATCAGCAAAAGCCGAAGCGGCAATTATTCAATTCGCGCATCGCTGCCGCGCGCCGCATACGGCGCCCATGGCCTCCGGTTGGAACCGGAAATTGGGGAAGCGGATCAGGCAACGGGATTCCGGGGTGAAACTAAATGGCGATCGCGAAGCTTGTCGGCTCGCAGCGAGATTTTTCGTCCGGCGAACTCGATTCTTCGATCAAGCGAAGCGACGATTCGGCGAAGATGAAAACCGGCGCTCGCCAGCTATCGAACTGGCGGATTTTAAATTCCCACAGCATTACAAATCGGCCTGGAAGGACGGCTCTATTCCCTGAACAAGGGCGTGTTGAACAAGTAACTATGAAACCTGGGTTCTCGTTCTTCGTCGCGTTTAGTGCCGGTCATTTGCGAGTTTACAACGACGCCGGCACGCGAGTTTTCAATACAGCGGTCAAAGGGGATGGTGCCACCTCGATTCCGTGGACATTAGCCACGGTCTCGGAGATCGTCTGGTCGATTTACAAGTTCACGATCTACATCACGTATGGCGATGATGCACCGGCGAACATCCCACAACTTCTCACATGGGATGGGATTTCATCGACCTCCACGTGGACGCTTTCGACATTTTCCTTTCAAGCACTTTTAAATGGCGGCCTCGATGCGCCATTTTATCGACTAGCCCCAAAGGGAGTAGGTATGTTGCCGTCCGCGCTAACCGGCACAATTTCATTGGCGGTTAGCTCTCCCTATTTTGCTTCCGGCATGGTGAACAACCACATTGTCCGGTATCAAAATAGTCAAATCAAGATAACTGCGGTGACAAACAGCACGAACGCAACCGGGCTCGTGCTTCAAACTCTGCCATCGGCGGTCAGCCTTGGGCCAAACGCCGGAACACAAAACGGAGCATTCTATGTTGGGGAGATTACTATCAACACGAAGGGCTACCAGGCGCAGGTCACGGCGGTCTCTGGAGGCGGCATAACCGTCTCATATCTAAGCCAATTTCAATACATTGTCAGTGACATCGTAGTAGGCCCGCATGGTTCCATGCAGGTCGGTTCAATAACAGCGGCTGGGATCGCTGATTCTGTTATATGGGATGAACAGATATTTGATAGTTACCTTGGATGGCCGCAAGCGACGTTTTTTGACCAAAACCGTTTAGGGTTTTGTAATATTCCATCTTTACAAAGTGGAATTGCTTATTCGGCTATTAGTATATTCAACAGTTTTTTACCTACCGCAGTACCTGACGGACCTATTTTTGCCTTGGTTCCATTTGGCGCGCAAGTTCTTTATGTCGTTCCAGGCATGGAATCATCAGAGTTCGTGTTCTGCGACAAGGCAATATACTACATTCCTATTACTGCAACTGCGCCGCTGACGCCAAACAATATTACATTCAACGCTCTTTCAAGGGCTGGATGTCAAGCAGGCGTTGAGCCGAGGCTGGCCGGACAGGTGATCATCTATATGAAGCCGGGATCAGTGTCGGTTGGCGCGGTACAGGCGCAAGGGGCTTATTACCGGCCATATATCGTCGATGACGTGTCAGAAATTCACTCGCATCTCTTCGCGCAGCCGGCCGTCGCGATTGCGATCCCCGGCGCATCGTCGCAATTCGAGGAATTGTACATTTACATCGCACTTGCCGACGGAAGCATCGTCACCGGGAAATATTTCGTGAGAGCCGGGCTTTTGGAGTCCGCCGCGGAAGGTGGTCCAAAGATCGGCTGGGCGCCATGGAGCGGGGCCTTTACGGTCAGCTATGTGGCAGCATCGAACACCGATGTTTTTTTCACGACATCCTATGCGCCGAACGGAATTCCAGCCGTAAACATCGTCG